>Ga0075474_10000025_pt1 | contig 41245 bp, 39 predicted proteins | sample DEB08_DNA_2_FD_71485 | JGI IMG/M metagenome (GOLD analysis project Ga0075474, IMG submission 71485) | Aqueous microbial communities from the Delaware River and Bay under freshwater to marine salinity gradient to study organic matter... | ecosystem: Environmental > Aquatic > Marine > Coastal ...
TAGCGCCGAAGAGGCCTTCGGGCCGGAATCGCTCCCTTGAAATTTCAGTGGAGCTGATGGGAATCGAACCCACGACCCCCTGCTTGCAAAGCAGGTGCTCTAGCCAACTGAGCTACAGCCCCGAGAAGCCACAATGCTACCGGTTCCGGCTGAGACCTCTACCCGGGTTCGGCCCCGATCAGCACGATCTGTGGCGGTTGTGTCAATCTGGAGGGCGCGTGCGACCATGAGGGCGACGCAACGGAGGAAACCACATGCCTAGCGGTTTGAAGAGCTCGCCCGACGATTTCGACCTGCGGATGTCTGAGTCTGCTCGTCCGTTCTACGACAAGGTCATTGACTTCCTGGAGCGGGTTGTTGATCCGATGCAGAAGGCGTTCTTCAAGGCCGCCGATCCGAACAACCGTTGGAGCTACACCGACGAACAACTCGCGTTGCTTGAAGGGGCCAAGGATCAGGCCAAAGCCGAAGGTCTCTGGAACTTCTTCCTGCCCGAAACCGGCCAGGGCCTGTCTAACCTCGACTACGCCTACCTTGCGGTCGAACTCGGCAAGTATCCGCTCGGGTCGGAGTCGCTCAACTGTTCGGCCCCCGACACCGGCAACATGGAAGTGCTGGAACGGGTCGGTACCCCCGAGCAAAAAGCCGAGTGGCTCCAACCGCTGCTCGACGGCAAGATTCGCAGCTGTTACGCCATGACCGAACCGGGGCTACCGAGTTCTGACGCCAAGAACATTCGCACCGAAGCGGTTCGTGACGGCGACGAATACGTCATCAACGGCGAAAAGTTCTACATCTCCGGCGCTGGTGATCCTCGCTGCAAGATCATGATCTTGATGTGCCAGACCAACCCGGACGGCCCGCCGCATCGCAAGCAGTCACAGATCCTGGTCCCGATGGAAACCCCTGGCGTGGAGGTCCTCGGACCGATGCACGTCTTTGGTCAGGATGACGCCCCCCACGGCCACATGCACATTCGGTTCACCGACGTGCGGGTCCCGGCGGAAAACATTCTGCTGGGTGAGGGTCGAGGGTTTGAGATCAGCCAGCTTCGGCTCGGCCCGGGCCGCATCCATCACTGCATGCGGTCGATTGGCGCCGCCGAGAAAGCCCTCGACCTGATGGTTCGCCGAGGCATGACCCGAGAAGCGTTCGGCAAACCTCTGGTCCGGCTCGGGGGCAACATGGAGATCATCGCTCGGGCCCGAACCGAGATCGAAGCGATGCGGATGATGGTGCTGCGGGCTGCCAAAGCAATGGACTCGCTCGGCAACGCCGAAGCTCGGGTTTGGATCTCGGCGGTCAAAGCGCTGGTCCCAGAACGGGTCTGCCAGATCATCGATCAAGCCATTCAGATGCACGGCGCAACCGGCGTCAGCCAGTGGACCCCGCTGGCCGGGATGTACCAGAGCCAGCGCACGTTGCGGCTCGCCGACGGCCCCGACGAGGTGCATTGGATGGTGGTGGGACGCGCCGAATGCGGTTCCTACGACGGCCTCGAAGTGCCGCTCGAACCAAACTCGTACGCCGACCCGGCGCTCACTTCTCTGTGGGAAGAAGACCACAGCTTTAACTTCAGCGGTCCGTCCTAAACCACCCCCGCGAGGGGAGTCGGCGCGCCAAGGTTAGGGCGCGAGCGGTCGGCCGAACGGCAGACGTTCCTGCCAGGTCGACAGGAACGACTCTGCCCGGTAGCAAGCCCCGAGCAGCGGACCGTCGGTTTCGTGGCTGGATTCTTCGTTGATCGCGGTGACGGTGTCGGCCACATCAGCCAACACCTCATCGTCGGAACGGCTCGGGTCGCCCCACGCGGCGATCGTGCTTCCCGCCAACGAAACGAAATCGGCTGGAGCGGCTACCCCGGCACGCCGCAGCACCGCCAAACCGCGAGCGGTGAGATGGAGCCGGCCCGAAGCAACCAGTGCGGCGCTGCCAGCGAGTTTGTCGGCCACGTCATGATCGACCACACCCATCCCGGAACCGGCAAACACCACCGCAGCCCCTTGTTCAAACACGGCGTTGGCGGCGAACGGATCACCAAACTGGTTCACGCACTCCGCGCCCTCGGCGGCAAACGCCGCGCGCAACGCGGCGACATCAAAACCTTCCGGGTTCACGGCCGTCCCGGTCGCGGTCGACACGGCAACCACCCGGGCTCCGCGTTCCACAACCTGCTCAGCCAACCAGCAACCGACCGGTGACAAACCTTCGATCGCGACGGTGCGCCCGTCCAAACCAACCGTCCGGTCGGCGGTGACCGCCGCAGAAAGGCCATCGCAACGCGCCGCGAACGCCCCAAACCGAGCCGTGTCTCGCTGATCCCACTGGTGCAACCCGGCCAGATCGTCGTCTTCAACCCCTTTGGCGGCGTCCGGCAGAAACGTTCCCGCCTCCACCATCGACGCAACCTCGGTACGGAACGCCTCCAAGGCAGCCTCCCGATCCGGCCATTCGGCAGAAATGCCCGCCGACGCGCCACCTCGCTGCATTCCCAGCGACGCGAACGTGTACGTCTGTGAACGGGCCAGATCCGAAGCCCCACCCTGCAACACTTTGCGGGCCCATCGAACCGGCCCCGACGACACGCCCGCGCCGTCCAGATCGAAGGCGATGAACGCCTCGGTGCTCTCAAACTTGTGGATACCCATCGAGCGGTGCCTACTCCTCGATGGTGATCGCGAACTCGGGGCAGTTATCGGCCGCCAGACGGGCTTTTTGTTCGAGTTCGGCGGGCACGTCACCGTCAAGCAACGGGATCGCGTAGCCCTCTTCGTCCGTATCGAACAGTTCAGGGGCCAGCATGTAGCAGCGATTGTGGCCTTGGCAGGCCGAACGGTCGTAGATGATCTTCACGAACCGAACCTTAGCCTTTTCGCTTGCGGAACGTTCGAGCGGCGATCACGGCCAGCACCCCGACGGCCACAAACGCCACCAACCCGAACGTTTCGGTGCCGGCCGCGGCGGTTTCGGTCGAGTCGCCCGTCGCCTGCGTCAGCGCCGCTACCTGAGCCGCGACGGCCTGCATCACCCCGGCGGCCATCATCACCCTTCGCCTTCGGCGATCAGCTTGGTCAAGGTCAGTTCGGGTTGGTCGGCTTCCAACCGCTGCAACCAGTACGGCGACTCAAACAGGGCCAGCAGTTCGCCGTCAGAACGGTGCGCCACCGTCACCCCGCTCATCCCGCGCAGCGCCAAAGCCGAAGCCTGATCGGTGATGCGAGCCGTCGTCCACGAACACGGCACCAACTCCACCGGCGCACCGAACTCGTTTTCGAGCCGATGCTGCACCACTTCGAACTGCAACGGACCAACCGCGGCGAGGATCGGGGCTTGATCCCCGAAATCGGGTTCGCGCAGCACCTGCACCACCCCTTCCTCGTCCAACTGGCTGATCCCCGAACGGAACTGTTTGGCCTTGGACGTATCCAACGTGCGGGCCACCCGAAAATGAGACGGTGCGAACGACGGGACCAACGGCCACTGCACCGGTTCGTCCACAAACACGGCGTCGCCAACCCGAAAACTGGTGGCGTTCACCAACCCGATCACATCGCCCGGGAACGCCTGCTCAACCGTTTCACGCTCCTGACCCGACACCGAATGGGCGTATTTGGTCGCGAACGGTTTGCCGGTCGGTTCGTGGGTCACCACCATGCCGCGGTCGAACTGGCCTGAACACACCCGCAGAAACGCGATCCGGTCACGGTGGGCCTTATCCATGTTGGCCTGCACCTTGAACACGATCCCGGAGAACGGCTTCTCAAGCGCCCGAGGGTTCCCGTCCCGATCCAGACGCGGCGACGGCGACGGCACCAGATCCACCATCGCGTCAAGGATCATCCGCACCCCGAAGTTCGTGAGCGCCGAACCAAAAAACACCGGCGACAGCTCACCCGACTCGAACCGTTTCTGATCAAAAACTCGTTCGCTGACATCAAGTAGCTCGATGCCTTCCTGGGCATCGAGCCAGAGGTCGCCTTCTTCGGTCGCAGCCCGGGCGTGGTCAACCAGCTCTTCGGGAGCCTCCGACGCACCACCAACCGTGCGGGTGTAGCGCACAAAGTCACCGGAACGCCGATCGATCAACCCCCGGAACCGGTCACCTTCACCAACCGGCCAACTGATCGGCACCGGCTCAAGAATCAGCTGCTCTTCGATCTCGTCGAGCAACTCCAGCGGGTCACGACTAGGCCGGTCCCATTTGTTGATGAACGTCACGATCGGGATTTCGCGATCCCGGCACACTTCGAACAGTTTGCGGGTCTGGCTCTCAATACCTTTCGACCCGTCCAGCACCATGATGGCGGCATCGGTCGCGGCCAGCACCCGGTACGTGTCTTCAGAAAAGTCGCGGTGGCCGGGGGTATCCAGCAGGTTCAGCACCCGATCCCGATACGGGAATTGCAGCACCGTCGACGTGATCGAAATCCCACGCTGCTGCTCAAGTTCCATCCAGTCCGAGGTCGCCGACCGACGGCCCCCTTTGGCTTTCACCGCACCGGCGCCGGTGGTCAACATCCCGCCGTAGAGCAGGAACTTTTCGGTCAACGTGGTTTTGCCCGCGTCAGGATGCGAGATGATGGCGAACGTACGACGGCGCGCCGCCTCAACTCGGGGATCTGACATCGTGTCAGGCTACGGGCCGGCGACCGTGAGGCGGTCGCTTAGCTGTCGCGGTCAACCACGAAATCGGCGAGGGCCCGAAGCGCATCTCGGCTGCCGTGACGGTCCGGAAGCAGATCGATCGCGGCGGTCGCCTCAACCAACAACCCGTCGATTTCTGCTTCGATCTCGGCCACCGCACCGGTGTCAACCAGCACCTGCTGGATCGCGGCGACATCTTCGATCGTCGCCGACGGGCCAACCCGGCCCAGCACCTCGGCCTGCGCGGCCGAAGCCGACTCCCGGGCTCGAGCCAGCAACACCGTTGGCTTGCCTTCCCGCAGGTCATCGCCCACGGGCTTACCGATGCGTTCACTGTCCCCAAACGCCCCCAGCATGTCGTCGCGAAGCTGAAAGGCGATCCCTAACGGACGCCCGTGTGCCTCCAGCGCCGGACCCAACTCGGGGCTACCGGCGAGCGCCGCTCCTAACTGCAACGGCCGCACGATCGTGTATCCCGCGGTCTTGTTGGCAACGATGGTGCGGGCCAGTTCAGCAGTGACCTCACCCGTCGCGGTTCCGAGCACGTCGAGAAACTGACCCAAGTTGAGCTCCATCCGCAGACGATCCCAGACCTGGCGCACCTCGGGGGTGGCCTCATTGAGTTGCTGATCGGCCATCACCAACGCAATGTCGCCAACCAGAATCGCGGCCGCTTCACCGAACCGCCGATCCTCGCCCTGCCAGCCACCCACCCGATGCCGTTCGATGTACTGCGCCCAAATCGTGGGTCGGCCTCGACGGGTAGGGGAGCCGTCCATCACATCGTCATGCACCAGCGCGAACGCCTGCAGCAACTCCACCGCGCAACACCCTGGCTGCGAACCGTCCCCATCAAGATCCCCGCCTCCAGTCACGAAACCCCAGTGGCAGTAGGCCGGGCGGATCCGTTTCCCGCCACCGGCAACGAACCCGGCCAGGTCCTCCAATGGCTGAGCGACCGCCGGATTCAAACGGCTCCAGGTGGCAATCTCGCTGGCAAAAAGGGCGGCCAGCGCATCACTGGTGCGGTCGGCTACCGAAGTGAGTGCCACCGGCGGATGCCCACGATCAGACGACGAGGGACCCACAGACAACCTCAGTCGGCCAGCGAATCGTCGTCGCCGTTGCCCTCAGAGAGAGGCTCGGCGCGGTCGGCCATCGACGCCACGATCTGTTCAACTTGTAGTCGGGCAGCCGAGATCCGATCCCGACACACCGCGATCAGCGTTGACGCCCGTTCCACGTTGGCCGCCAGCGCGTCCACGTCAACTTCGTCCTCATCGAGCGACCCGAGAATGGCCTCCAGTTCGCTCATCGCTTCGGCGTAGCCGATCTGTTCGTCACTCATCGTCATCGATCGTACTGGTGATCACGCCGTCGGCGACCTGGGTGGCGAGTGACGCTCCGGCCGTCGCGTCGGCGACCGAACGCAACACCCGACCGTCGGCGGTTCGGGTGATCGACCAGCCCCGGGCCAACGCCCGCGCCGGGTCGTGAGCGCCACTGCGAGTCGTAGCAGCCGCCAACTGCAACTCGGCGGAACGAACCGCCTGGCGAGCGGCGCGAGCCACCTGCCCTGCGGTAGCCGTGATGCGCTGATCGGCCTGAGCCACCGTCACCTGGCCGGCTCGGACAATGCGCCGGCGAAGCTCATGCTGGCGAGCGGCCGCATCAGCCAACACCGCGTTGGTCCGCTGCACCAACCGCTGCTCAGCCCGGTCGAGTTCTCGAAGCCAATTCACGACGAGCGCCACCACCGCCTGAGCAGCCGCGGTTGGGGTGGTGTGGGCGGCAAACGCCACCTCGTCAGCCACCGAACGGTCAATGTCGTGACCGATCCCGGTAAACACCGGAACCGCAGCCGTCGCGATCCGGCGAGCCACCACCCCATGGTCGAAGGCGGCGAGGTCGGTTTTGGAGCCACCGCCTCGCACCAGCAGAATCATGTCAACCCCAGCCGATTCGAGCGCACCGATCGCCGCCGCGATCTGCTGCTCCGCCCCGGGCCCCTGCACGGCGGTGTCGGCCTCAACCAGCGTGAACCCCAAACCGCTGTTGGCAAAGACGGTCGTGACATCGGCGTGCGCTGCCGAACCCAGCGATGTGGCCAACCCGACCCGCAATGGCACCACCGGCAACCGGCGGCTGGCGTTGGCTCGCAGCAACCCTTCCTCGGTGAGCGCCTGCAACAACGCGGCCCGGTCGGCGGCCAGCACCCCGAGCGTGAACGTCGGGTCGATCGCGGTCATCCGGAACTGCAGGCGACCCCCCGCCACATAGAAATCGGGCGCTCCTTGAATACGGATCCGCACCCCGTCATCCATGCTGATCGACTGGCCGTGGCGGGTCAGCAACCGGTTCACCCGGTCGCGAGCATCACGCCACAACACGACGTTGATCAACGCTTTGGGTGCACCCCCGGGCGTGTCACCCGGCTCAATCAGATCGAAGTAGACGTGCCCGTTACGGGCCGATCGTTTGCTGCGCAGCTCGCCTTCAACCCACACATTGTCGGGAACGAGCTGATCCAAGGCAAACCGGATCAACGTTCCGAGTTCGCTAACGGAAAGGGTTTGGTCCGGCACTCGTTCGACGGTAGCGCTTCGCGGCTGCACTAGCGTCAGTTTCCATGACGACGACGGTCACCATCACCGGAACCGGCTGCCCGATCCCCGACCCGCACCGGGCCGGGCCCGGGGTGTTGGTCCGCTACGGCGACCTCACCCTCCAATTCGACGTGGGCCGAGCGACCGTGCCCCGGCTCGCCGCCGCCGACGTCTGGATTCCCGAACTCGGCGCCGTGTTTGTCACCCACCATCACAGCGACCACCTCACCGGACTCACCGACCTGCTGTTGACCCGGTGGGTGATGCGACGCGACACCGCCACCCCGACCCTTCCGGTGATCGTCCCGGCCGGCCCGGCCGAACAACTCGTGGCCAGCCTGCTTGACCCGTGGCGCGACGACCTCGCAGCCCGCAAAGCCCACACCGGTCGGGTCGACGACCCCGACTACACGGTGGTGCCGTTCGCGGTGACCGACACGGTGACTGAAGTCTGGCGTCACGACGATGTGGTGGTGAAAGCCGGTCCGGTACGCCACCAGCCGCTCCATCCCGCGGTTGGCTATCGGGTCGAAACCCCCGACGGTGTGGTGGCTATCACCGGCGACACCTTGGTCTGCGACGAAGTCGGGGAACTCGTGCGCGGTGCCGACGTGGTGGTGTACGAGGCGATGCGGTTCCCACCCATCGAAGCGCTTCCGGAACATCGCCGGTTCATCCTCGACTATCACGCCGACACCCGACTGATCGGAGCGCAGATGGCCGAACTGGAAATCCCGACCCTGATGCTCACCCACCTGATCCCGCCACCGTCAACCGACGCCGAACGGCAGGCGTTCGTCGACGACATCCGAAACGCCGGATACCAAGGTGCGCTGATGGTCGCCGACGACCTCGAAACGGTTCAGCTCGGCAGCTAACCCCGCCGACCCAGCCAGCTCTGGCTTCGCACGGGCAGTATCTGGCTTCGCACGATTAGGCGTTGGGGGCGCGGGGCGGCAGCATTTTGCCCGGGTTCAATATCCCATCAGGGTCGAACACTGCCTTGATGCGGTGCATCAACTCCCACTCCAGGTCGCTCTTCTGCGGGCCGATCCGATCCCTGAGCAACAAGCCGATCCCATGTTCGGCCGAGAGCGTGCCCGCCATCGAAAACACCAGTTCGTCGATGCTGGCTGTCAGTTCGTCGCGCACCGCCAACCACGGTTCGACCGAGTCGTCATCGGTTGGCAACACCATCATGTGGATGTTGCCGTCACCGACATGACCAAACCCGTAACACAACGCCATCGGCGCGATCGCCGCCGCCCGGGACTGAACGCCGGTCACAAACTCGGCGACCCGATCCAGTGGGATCGCCGTGTCGAGCTTGAGGCCGTGATGCTGAAAACCGACGAAGCAAGCGGTCGGTGACGCATGATCGCGGATACCCCAAAGGTTCGCTTCTTGCTCCGGCGTGCCCGCCACCACCGCATCCACCAGCAGGTCACGCTTGGCGGCGGCTTCGAGCAGGGCAGCGAGGCGTGGCTCTACCGTTTCGCTTGAGGCCAGCGTCAACAGGACGAAATAGTCGGTTCCCGAATCGAGCGGTTTGGCGTGTCCGAACACTTCCACCACCCGGTCGATGGCGACATCCGGCAACAACTCGAACGCGCTGAGTGATCCCGCCGCTGACGTCTGAGCCAACTCGAACAGTTCCGACAACACGGCCAAACCGGGGATGGCCAGCAGCGCCGACTGCTGATGCGCGGTGGCGGGCACCAGCTTCAACACCGCCGAAGTGACTACCCCCAACGTGCCTTCACTGCCGATCAGCAACTGTTTCAGGTCATACCCGGTGGAATCTTTGCGAAGCGCCCGACGACCATCCCAGACCGCGCCATCAGCCAGCACCGCCTCTACCCCGAGCACGTTGTCGCGCATGTTGCCGTAACGGACCACATTGTTCCCGCCGGCGTCGGTGGCGATCGCACCGCCCACCGTGGCCGTACCCCGCGCCCCCCAGTCAGGAGCGAACCGGCGACCAGCCGCCGCGGCTGCTTCCTGCACCGCCTGAATGGTCACCCCGGCCTGAACCGTCATCGTCCACCGGTCAGGGTCTACCGAAAGGATCTGGTCGAGGCGGGCCAGCGAAAGCAGAATGGACGGACGGTCAACCGGCAACATCGTGCCGTGCGACATGCCGGTGTTGCCGCCCTGCGCGACGATCGCCACTCCCGCTTCCCTGCAGCGACGCACCGTTTCGGCCACACCGGCGACATCCCGGGGACGAACCACCACCGGATCATCACCAACCGAATAGCCGCGACCATCCACCGCGTATCCCGTGGCGTCGTCACCACGAAGTACCGAACCGGAGCCAAGCACGGCGGCCAACTCGGTCAGAAACAGATCAGCGGGAGCGGTCATTGTTCGCAAGGCTAGAGGCCGGCGTGTCACCGCGCCGCCGGTTCAGATCAACAATCCGAGCTGGCGAGCCTGAGCAACCAGATCGCCGTTGCGGTCCCAGATCCGAACCGTCTCGATCATCTTGCCGTTGAACACGTCATCGCACCAGACCTGACACACCAACCACCCGGGTGCTGGTCGCCGTCGAACATGGACCGTCAACTCCAGAGTTGGCACCCAGCCGATCGGACCCAACCGGGTAAACACGGTAGGCGGGAACGCATCGGCAAAAAATGGCAGCGACAACACGGTGGGTTCGCTTCCGTCGCGAAACCGGGTCCAGCCGGTGATCTCGGCTTCGGCCCCGTCATCGGGAGGGTGGACGCTGGCCGGGTCAACTCGGATCTCGCTTCGGCTGTTGAGCGCCACCGCGATGCCCTGCGTCAACTCGGCCCGGTCGATGCACGCTTCGGGTGGGGGCAGCGACGGGCACGGAACCGCCCAGTCCACGTCATGAGGGGTAGTGGCAGAAATGTCACCGAACCCGGCGATCATGGTCAGCCGGGGCGCCCCCTGCTGGGTGAGCGTGGCGCGCACAGTCGAAATCGTGCGGCCCCCTTTGAGCACCTCGGCAGTGATCTCGGCCGGTTCATCAGGGATCCCAGGCCGGAAAAAATGGGTCGTGACGGTCAACGGGTCGGGATGGCCGGACAGTTCTTGAGCGGCTCGCAACGCCGACGTCAGCAAATACCCGCCGTTGGGGTTGTCGCCGATGTTCCACGCCGACGAAATGTCAGTCGTCCACTGGTTCGGTCCGGTCGGGTGGATTGCCGTTTCGGTTTGGAACTGGTTGCTCATGGTCGGTCGGCAGCCTCAATGTCTTCGCGTCGGATCCCCAACATGAACAGCACCGCGTCGAGATAGGGGACATGCAGGGCAGTGTCGGCGGCTGCGGCCACCAACGGTTTGGCGTTGAACGCCACCCCCAACCCGGCTGCTTCCAGCATGGCGAGATCGTTGGCTCCGTCGCCGACCGCCACCGTCTGCTCGATCGGAATCGACGCGTCGGCGGCGATGGCCCGCAACAGTTCGGCTTTGCGTTGACGATCCACGATGGGGCCTACCAGTTCGCCGGTAAACACCCCGTCAACCACTTCGAGTTCGTTGGCGTGAGCGATGGTGATCCCGAGATCGGCGCACAAACGATCGGTAAACAACGTGAACCCGCCCGACACCACCGCCACTTCGTAGCCGAGCCGCTGCAAGGTTCGAAGAAACGTGGCCGCTCCCGGGGTGTAGCGAAGCCGAGCCCAGGCCCGGTCAACCGCGGCCAGATCCAACCCGGCGAGCAACCCGACTCGTTTGCGCAGCGCCGCTTCGAAATCGAGTTCGCCAGCCATCGCCGCTTCGGTCAACACCCGAACTTCGTTGAGGCAACCGGCTTCTTCAGCGAGCAACTCGATGACTTCGTCCTGGATCAGCGTCGAGTCCATGTCGAGCACGACCAGGCGCTTGGCCCGCCGTCCGAGCCCTTCGGGTTGCACCGCCACATCAATCCCTGGCTCTCCGCTCACCGCGGTCAACAAGGTTCGCCGCAGTTGCTGCTCAGCGTCGCTGCGCACCAGCAGTTCGTAACTCATCACCGGGTAGCGAGACAGGCGGAAGATCCGGTCGATGTTGGCCCCGACTTCGGCGATCGCCCCAGTCACCACCGACAACTCCCGGGGGGTCAGGTTCGGGCCAAGAACGGTCACCACGATCCCGGGGCCGGTGGCGGTCGGGGTGGTCGGCACGACCTCAAAATCGACGTTGACGCCCTTTTCCCAACCCCACAGCAACACTTCACGAAGCAGGTCTCGACCCAGCGGCACCGAAGTCACGACCCCCAACGCGATATGGCCACGGATCACGGTCTGTTCGATGTCCTGAACCGACGCGTCGCAGCCAGCCAAGATCCCCATCAGTTCTGCAACCAGCCCCGACTGGTCCGGGCCGTTGACTCGAATGAGGACGGTTTGGGTTTCGCTCACCGTGGCACCGTCGAGAAGGTGGGGGGGCTAAATGGCCCGCAAGTTGGTGATGGTGTTGACCACCGCGTCGGCGGCTTCTCGCCCCTTCACCAGCAGATGGTCATAGAAGAAGTCGTGATGCACCTGGTGTTCGTGGAACGCCTGCGGGGTCAACACCGCAGAAATGATCGGAACTTCGGTTTCGAGCATCACGTTCATCATTCCCTGCAACACGGCGTGAGCGACGAACTCGTGCCGGTAGATCCCGCCGTCAACGACCAACGCGGCGCAGGCGATGGCGTCGTAGCGGCCGGACTGGGCCAGTTTCTTGCAGTGAAGCGGAAACTCCAGCGCCCCCGGAAGTTGATGAACCTCAACCGAATCGGCCGAGCAACCCAACTCGGTCATACGGGTCAGAAAGCCTTCTTTGGTTCGGCCCACCAGGTCGTCGTGCCAGGTCGCCATCACGAATGCCACACGGATGTCGTTCATGGTCGAACCCTACCGGCTGGGTTGGTTCATCCCTAGGTCGACCGGTCGGTTCGTTGCTGGTTGCCGACGGGCTTACTCGTCGTCGAGATCGGCCAGCCGCCGGTGCAGCGCGGTCGCCGCTTCCGCGGCTTTCGCCCGGATTTCGTCACCATCGACCAGAGTTGGTTCTCCGTCTTCCCACACCGTTTCGCCGTCGATTTCGATCTCCAACGGGGAGGTGCCGGGGGTGAACGCCAGATACCACGGGTCGTCAGACTCGGTGGCCCAATAGACCCGATCGTCAAGCGCAGCGGGCATCAGATCCCATCCGGCCGCCAGCCAAGCCCAGGCCTGATCGGGACTGAACGTGACATCGTCAGCCCGCGCCGCCACATAAGCCAACCGGAACTCCTCGAGCATGTCGGCTCCGATCCCGTCGCTGCCTAACGCCACCGGCTGATCGAACCGGACCGGCCGGGCGTACCCGACACCGTTGTTCATGTTGGAGCGAGGGTTGTGGATCAGCGTTCCGCGCAGGCCGTGGTCGTCGGGCAGGTGCACCCCATGAACAATCAGCCAGTCGTCGTCGCTAAACGGGACCAACCGCTCCCAGGTGTCGCGGTCGCCTTCGGCAACGTGCACGTGCACACCGACATCGTGCTTACGGGCCAGCTCCGCGGCCGCTGCGATCGTTTCGTCGCTGCACGTAAACGCGGCATGCAACCCCACATACCCTTCTCGTTCACCGTCACCGAGGAACCGATCATTTTCACGCAACCCGGCGGCGGCACCGTCGGCGCCGTGACGGTCGGTCACCCCGTAACTACACGAGACACGAACCCCGACCTCTTCGCAGGCGTCAGCGATGATGCTCAACGACCCGTCGATGCTGTTCGGCGATTCGTGGTGGTCGATGATCGCGGTCGTTCCTCGCTCCAGCGCTTCGAGCGCGCCGAGACGAGCCGACCAGGCGATCGACTCCGGGTCGAGCACCCGGTCGAGTCGCCACCAGACCATCTCAAGGATTTCTTGGAAACCGGACGGGGTTCGAGGCGGGGCCGGCATGCCTCGGGCCAACGTGCTGTACAGGTGGTGATGGGCGCACACGAGCCCGGGCGTCGAGACCGTCATGCGGTCATCATCTCGCAGTTTCGCTCCACGCGCTCGCACGCTCGCGGTTCCGTTCGGTCCTCATCGGCAACTCGGATCGCCACTGCCCATCGTGGGCGTGCAGCGCGGCGGCTACCGCCCCCGCGGTCGGCACCAGACCGATCTCGCCCACCCCTTTGATCCCGTACGGCGAATTCGGGTCGGGTGATTCGACGAGGATGACTTCGGTCGGTGGCATGTCTTTGGGGCGGATGATGTCGAGGCTGCGCAGGGTGGCGTTGAGCGGCCGGCCTTCGGCATCACAGGGGAAACCTTCGGTCAGGGCGTAGCCGAGCCCCATGTGCACCGCCCCTTCGATCTGGCCTTCGCACAGCAGCGGGTTGACGGCACGCCCGACGTCGTGGGCGGCTACTACTTGGGCCACCGTGCCCGTCTCGGGATCCAACTCCACCAACTGGGCTGCGTAGCCGAACGTCGAATGGATCACCGGATGTTCGAGGCCGTCGTTGATCGAGTTGGTCCAGTCAACGACATACACCCCTTCGTACTCAACCCCAGGCTGGCAGCCTCCAGCCACCGCGTTGCGGCAGGCATCGGCGACCGAACCGGCCCCCATGATGGTGCCGCGACTTCCGGTGGTTTGACCGGCCCCCAGCTCACGGGTGGTGTCAACGATCACCCGGATGCGTTCGGGGTTGATCCCGAGTTCTTCGACCGCTATCTGCCGGGCCACCGTATGGATCCCTTGACCCATTTCGGTCCAGGAATGACGGACCTCGACCGTGCCATCGGCCAGGAACTGCACGGTCGAACGGCTGACTTCGTTGGCGCCGTTGCCTAACCCCGAGTTCTTCAAACCGAGACCCATTCCGACGGGCCGCCCCGCGGCGATCGCCGCGTCCCAGGCCGGCTTGACCGCGTCGAGACAGGCCCGAGCGCCCAGACAGCCATCGTCCATGATCTGTCCCGGCCCCCACACCGCGCCCGGGGTGACCACGTTGCGGTTGCGGATCTCCCACCCGGAAATCCCGACCCGCTCGGCTAGTCGGTCCATCATGCCTTCCATCGCGAATTGGGCCTGATTGGCGCCGAACCCGCGGAACGCACCGCAGACCGAGTTGTTGGTGCGAACCGCGACCGCTTCGATGTCAATCGTTTCGGTGACATAAGGACCGCTGGCGTGACCGGCAGCCCGCTCCAACACTTTCATCCCCACCGACGCGTAGGGGCCCGAATCGCCAACCATGCGGGCCTGCACCGCCAGCAACCGGCCTTGTTCGTCGCAACCAACCCGATACTGCATCCGGATCGGGTGACGTTTGGTGTGAACCAGCAACGATTCCTCGCGAGAGAACGTGGTTTTCACCGGTCGGCCAAGGAGCCAGGCGGCCAGGGCGGTTTGGGCCTGATTGGACAGGTCTTCTTTGCCGCCGAACGCGCCACCGTTAGACACCAACGTGACCGTGATCCGTTCCGGTTCGACCGCCAGCATCCGGGCGATGTCATTGCGGTCGTCCCACACGCCTTGACCACCGGAGTAGACGGCGAGCGTTTCGCAGTCGCCGTGGTTGTTGACGGTTGGCACGGCCAGGGTCGATTCGGGTTCGAGGAACGCGTGGTCGATGCGCTGCGTTTGGAAGGTGGCCTCCACCACGTGCGCAGCGCGAGCCAACGCAGCCTCAACGTCGCCGCGTTGATACGCCGAGCGGCTCAAGATGTTGCCGTCGAGAGTCCAGACCGCTGGTTCGGGCGAAGCCATCGCCTCCAACGGGTTGGTCAACGGCGGGTGCACGTCGTAGGTGACCGAAACTGCGGCGGTGGCGGCCCGGGCCTGGGCGCGGGTTTCGGCCACTACCAGAGCCAACACATCACCGAGGTAGGCGGTGCGTCCCCCGACCGGGATAAACGCCGGCCAGTCTTTGTAGATCAGCCCCGACCGGAGTTCGCCGGGAACGTCGGCGCCGGTCAACACCGCGACCACTCCCGGTTGCTGCTCGGCGGCGTGGGTGTCGATCGCCACGATGTCGGCTCGGGCGTGTTCGGTCAGCACCACCGCGGCGTGGAGGCAGCCGGCCGGGTTCATGTCGTCGATGAAGTCGCGTTCGCCCAGTGACAGTTCGCCGGCTTCGTACTTCACGGCCCGGCCACCCACCCCACCGGCGGTGAGCGCCACCGGTGTCTCGTTCGCGGCGAGCGATTCGATGGCGTCCAGGATCTTCACGTACCCGGTGCAGCGGCAGAGATGAGCGCCGAGGTGACGGGCCGCGTCGTCGCGGGTAAGGGGCTTGTCGCGGTTGAGCAGGCTGACGGTGCGCATCACGATCCCTGGCGTGCAGAACCCGCACTGGAGCGCACCGTGCGCGGCGAAAGCGTCGGCCAGTTTTTGACGCTGGTCCCCGTCGAGTCCTTCGAGGGTGGTGATCGCGGCACCGGCGGCTTTGTCGAGCGAGGTCTGGCAACTGATCCGGGCTTTGCCGTCGACGAGCACCGTGCAGCAGCCGCACTGGCCCGACGGCGAACACCCATCTTTGGGTGAGGTGATCTCTAATTCGTCGCGCAACGCGGCGAGCAGATGCTCGTGGTGATCGCCGACGCTCACGTCGATGCCGTTGACCGTAAAGTCAGCCATCGTTGCCTCCCGGTGGGGTAGCTCCGGCCTGCCCGGTGATCGCGCCGTACACCTCGGGGCGCCGGTAACGCTCGAAATCGAACAGGGTGTTTTTGTAGTTGGCAGTCAGCGACAGGTCGATGGTGGCGGTGATGAGCTCATCGCCTTCGGTCTGGCATTGGGCCAGGATTTCGCCGCTGGGGGCCACGATGCAGCTTTCGGCCAACGAGTCGACCCCTTCTTCGTTCCCGCCTTTAGCCACCCCGATGACGTAGCTGCCGTTTTGGTAGGCACCGGCCTGCATCACCAGATGATTGTGGAACCCTTGCAGCCGATCCTGGCTCGGGTCGGGGGCGTAATGCTTCGGCGTGTTGTACCCGATCAGGATCAGTTCGGCGCCGCCGAGAGCAAGGCAGCGGTACGTCTCCGGCCAGCGACGGTCATTGCAGGTCGCCATGCCGACAACCCCACCAAAACACCGCCAAGTATCGAACGTCGAACCGGGCTCAAAATAGCGGCGTTCTAGATGCTGAAACTCGCGCCACGGTTCGTGTTCGCGATGGCCAGGTAGGTGAACTTTGCGGTACCGGCCCACGATTTCACCGGTTCGTTCGACCAGGATCTGGGTGTTGTAGCGATGCCCGTCAGCGGTCAGTTCGGCGTACCCCAGCGAGAACCCCACACCAAGCTCGCGGGCCCGCTCAAAGAGCACCTGCGTTTCGGGACCGGGCATGGCGGTCTCGTAGAAGCTGTTCAGGTCCAGATCCGGTTCGTCTTCTACGAACCAGCGAGGGAAGAACGTGGTGAGCGCAAGCTCGGGGAAGGCGACCAGATCGGCACCCTGGGCCGCGGCCTGCTCCAGTAACTCAACGAGTCGAGCGACGACCGACGGGCGGGGTTCGTTGCGAGCGATCGGGCCGAGTTGACCAGCCGCGACCGTCAACGGCCGAGCCACCGGGGTTTCGTGCGCAGTGGTGGCCGCGGCGTCCGGGTCGTGAGGTTGGTTGCTCATCGGGGAGCCTCGGTGGTGCCGCCAGCCAGCTCAAGCAGGACCTGCATCAAGACGTTCGCTCCGGCTTCGAGGTCGGCGTCGTCGGTGTGTTCGGTGGGGTTGTGGCTGATGCCGTTCACCGACGGCACAAACACCATCCCGGTCGGGCAGACCCGAGCCAGCATCTGGGCATCATGGCCGGCTCCCGACGGCATTCGGCGCACTGAATGGCCAAGGGTGTCGGCGGTGCGTTCGACCAGCGAGATGACGTCATCATCGAAGATCACCGGTTCGAAGCGGGCCAGGGTGCGGGTGGTAACCGAACACTGTTCGCGCTCGGCGGTGGCCTCAAGGAACGCCAGCGTGCGTTGTTCGGCGTCGCGGAGCACTTCGTCGTTGGTGTGTCGCAGGTCGATGGTGAACGTGGCTTGGGCCGGGACCACGTTGACCAGGTTGGGGTGTAGCTCGATGCGTCCCATCGTTGCTACCTGCGGGGCGCCGATCTCTTCGGCGAGGTCACGGATGAACGCTCCGGTTCGGAAGGCGACCAGTCCCGGGTCGCGACGCAAACCCATCGGGGTGGTGCCAGCATGGTTCGATTGTCCAACCACGGTGACTTCGGTCCAACTGATGCCCTGCACCCCGGTCACCGCACCGATGGTTTGCTGCTCGGCTTCAAGCACCGGCCCCTGTTCGACGTGCAGTTCAACGAAGGCATGGGGGGCGGCGGCCGGTAGTGGGGCAGTTCCGAGATACCCGATCCGGGCTAGTTCGGTACCGACCGTGGTGTCGTCGATGCCGGCAATCGCATGGGCTTGTTCGACCCCCATCCCGCCAACGTAGACAAGGCTGCCGAGCATGTCGGGGGAGTAGCGGGCTCCTTCTTCGTTCGTGAAGAACGCCACCGCGATCGGCCGTTGCGGGGTCAGGTTTGCTTCGTTGAGGACCTCGATGATTTCTAGGCCGGCCAGCACCCCGAGGTTGCCGTCGTAGCGGCCTCCGGTGCGAACCGTGTCGATGTGCGAACCGGTCATCACCGGCGGCTCGTTGGTAGCTCCCGCCAGCGTGCCGACCACGTTGCCGATCCCGTCGATGCTGACCGCAAGGCCGAGGTCACGCATCCATGCCACCACCAGATCTCGGCCGGCGCGGTCTTCGTCGCTGAGCGCCAGTCGAGCGCAGCCTCGGGTGCCGTCGATCGCACCGACCTCAGCCAGCGCGTCAATGCGAGCGGCCAGTCGAGCGGCGTTGACCCGAAGTTCGGCAGGCGTGCTTGTCATTAGCGGCAAAACTTAACAAAATGTCAAAACAATGACCACCAACCGCCCCGCTGAGGCCCACAACGAATCTGATGGTTCGATGGTGCACGCTGAGTTCCTGATTGAACCGTTCGTGGAAGGCACGTTGGGTCCCCATGTCAGCGCGGCACTCGACGCCTGCCGGGAACACGGGCTCGAACCCGACGTCGGTCCGTTCGCGTCGACGGTACGCGGCCCGGTCGAGGTCGTCACCGCGGCCACGCAAGCGCTCACCCAGCGGGCGTTGGCCGCTGGGGCAACCGGGGTGCAGGTTCGGTTTGGAGCCAGCCCTGTCACCGCACAGTTCGGCAGCCTCCACGGGGCGCTCGAACGAATGGTGTCCGGGGTCGAAGAACAACTTGGGGCGCCGCTGGCCGAAATGTCCCGGGAACAAAAACAGGTCGCAGTGCGGCTGCTCAACGAGCAGGGAGCGTTTCTGTTACGCAAAGCCGTCGAGTCGGTAGGAGAACTGATGGGTGTGAGCCGGATCACGATCTACAACTATTTGAACGCGATCCAGTCCGATGGCTGACCTACTGATCAGCAACGCCGGCCTGGTCGCCACCGTCGACGCAGACCGTCGCGAACTCCTCGGTGGCTGGGTGGCGATCACCGACGGGTTGATTTCCGGGGTGGGCGCCTCAACCGAACCACCCCCGGCCGCGTCTCGGGTCATTGACGCCAGCGGCTGTTTGGTGACCCCCGGGTTGATCAACACCCACCACCATCTGTTTCAGAACCTCACCCGGGCCTATGCCCCAATGACCACCGCACCGCTGTTTGGTTGGCTGCAATCGCTCTACCCGTTGTGGACTGCAGCCATCGACGAAGAGTCCGAGTACCTCGCAGCTTGGGTGGGTTTGGCCGAGTTGGCTTTGAGCGGCTGCACCACCAGCTCGGACCATCACTACCTCCACCCGCAGCGGGCCGGTGACCTGTTGGGGGCCGAAATCGCTGCCGCGCAGAACCTCGGCCTGCGTTTTCATCCCACGTATGGATCCATGTCGTTGGGGGTGAGCAAGGGTGGGTTGCCTCCTGATGAAGCGGTCCGAGACGAAGACGACATCCTGGCCGAATCAGAACGACAGGTTGCCCGGCACCACGACCGCAGTCACGGAGCCATGGTGCAGATCGCGCTCGCTCCCTGCTCGCCTTTCTCGGTCAGTACCGAACTGATGATCCGCAGCGCCGAACTCGCCGAACGCCTCGACGTTCGCCTCCACACCCATCTGGCCGAAAACCGTGAAGACGACCGGTTCGCCCTCGAACAGTTCGGGATGCGACCGGTTGACTACTTCGAACATTGCGGTTGGATGAGCGACCGAAGCTGGGGTGCGCACGTGGTGATGCCGAACCCTTTGGAGGTGGCTCGTCTGGGGTCAGCCGGGGTCGGGATCGCTCACTGCCCGAGTTCCAACATGATCCTGTCGTCAGGGATTGCCCCGGTGGTTGACTTGCGGGCCTCGGGGAGCCCGGTCGGTTTGGGCTGTGATGGTTCGTCGTCGGCCGACTCGGCGTCACTGTGGCAGGAGGCCCGGTTGTCGATGTTGCAAGGGAAGCTGGTGAGCGGCGCCGATCGAATGGACGCCCGAACCGCGCTGGAAATCGCGACCCGAGGCGGGGCCGGATGTTTGGGTCGGGTCGGCGAACTCGGCGAATTGTCGGTCGGGGCGGTGGGGGACGTGGCGGTCTGGAAACTTGACGGCCCGATCTTTGCCGGGGTGCTCGACGACCTGATCGAAGGATGGTTGCGCACCGGGCCTCATTCAGCGTGGCACACGGTGGTGGCAGGACGGTCGGTGGTCGACAGCGGGTTGCTGGTCACCGATGACCTCGATGAGAACTTGGCCCGTCACGCGGTCGCCGCCCGTCGCTTCCAACCCCTGACCTAGGCTGCGGCCATGCCTGCTGCGTATCAACCGGATCGAGTGCCGGTAGCCGGAGGTGACCTTGCCGTCGCCCGTTGGGGGACCGGCGATCAGCTCGTTTTTGCCTCCCACGGGATCACCGCCAACCATCGGTCGTTCACGGCGGTAGCTGAGGCGCTGGTAACCCAAAGTGGCCATTCGTTGTCGCTGGTTGCGCTCGGCCATCGAGGCCGGGCCGCTAGCGCCAACGTTGACGGACCGTTTGGGTTGACCGTTCACGCCGACGATGTCATTGCGGTTATGGACCATTACGGCGCGGCGCAAGCGGTGCTGGTCGGACATTCGATGGGCGGATTTGTGGTGGCCAACGCGGCCGAACGCCATCCGGACCGAGTGTCGCGGCTGGTCCTGGTTGACGGCGGGCTTCCGTTCCCGGCCGCCACGTGGGTTCCAGGCGACGAGCTGATTGCTTCCGCCCCGGTGGTGCCCGCCGACCATGACCAAGCCGCGGTGGAAGCGGCGATCCACGCAGTGATCGGTCCCGCGCTGGCCCGGCTTGACCTGCACTGGGACAGCGAAGACGACTACGTCGAGTTTTTTCGTAACCACCCGGCTTTTCAACCACCGAACCAGTGGACGTCCACGGTGGAGGACTATCTGCGTTTCGACGCCGTCATCGACCCGGCCGGCCAGATCCGTTCCAGCGTCAACAAAGCAGCGGTGCTCGTTGATGGGGCGGCCGCCATCGTTGACCCGGTGGCAGCTGCGGCGGCGACCCGGATCACCACCCCGAGTGCGTTGCTCTGGTGCCCGCGGGGGCTGCTCGACCAAACCCCCGGGTTGTATCCGCCGGGGTTCGCGGCCGCGGTCGCCGACCGCTTCGACCATCTCGATGCCCAAGAAGTCGTTGACACCAACCACTACACGGTGATGACCACCGACGCGGGGGCGAAGGTGGTCGCCGCCGCGGTGATCAGCGCAGTGTCCGCAGACCAGCCAGCACCCGGCTCGGGGTGAGCGGAAATTCGTCGAACCAGACTCCGGTTGCGTCGTGAACGGCAGCGATCACGGCCGGGGCGTAGGTGATGAACGGCATTTCAGCCACCCCCCGAGCCCCAAACGGTCCGAGCGGGTCGGCCAATTCGATGAGGTGAGCGTCAACCACGGTTGGGGTGTCACCAATCCCAGGGATGAGATACCCGGAGAAGCGAGGGTTGGTGATGCACCCGTCGCGCAGTTGCAGGTCTTCGCTGAGCACATAGCCGTGGGCTTGAACCACGGCTCCTTCGATCTGCCCGCGGGCCAACCGAGGGTTGATGACCGTGCCGGCATCGTGGGTTGAGGTCACCCGATCCACCCGAATATGGCCGGTGTCGATATCGACGGTGACATCAACACATTGGGCCATGTACCCGTAACAGAAGTTGGGTTGGCCGGCCCCGGTCTGCTCGTCGAGCGCTTCGGTCGGCGGTGGGGTGTAACGGAACTGTCCAACCGCGGGCCGTTCACCGTCACGCCATGCCTTTTCGGCCTCTTCCGCTGCCCCCAAAATCGAGTTGCCGGCCATGAACGTCAAGCGACTAGCTGACGCCGACCCCGGGTCACCCGAAGTTGCGGTGTCGGAGAAGCGGCCGACTACTTGTTCGAGCGAGACACCGGTGGCTTCGGCGGCCATCTGTCGCATCGCCAAGTGCGACCCCTGACCCACCTCGGCCCCGCCATGAAACAATTCGACCCAGGTCGGGGATTGGTCGTCGATGTCACCGTGCAACCGGATCTCGGCTTCGCACCGTTCAGGAAACCCAAACGAAAACCCGACGTTTTTGAGCCCCGACGCGAACCCTCGACCGCTACGCAGCGCGGTTGGAACGGACGGCAACGAGGCGATCGGTGAGAACGGTTCTGGGTTAGGGAGTGGGTCGTGGTAGCGGCTGCGTTGCGCGCAGGCTTCGATGACCTCAACCGCACTGACCCCGTCGGGCATCGGTGTTTGGGTGATGCCGTCGTCGCCGTCAACGAGCGCATTGCGGAGCCGCAACGCCACCGGGTCGATCCCGAGCGCTTCGGCGAGTCGGTTCATGGTGGTTTCGATCGCGAAATGCCCTTGCGGCCCGCCGAACCCTCGGAACGCGCCACCGGGAACGCTGGTGGTGTACACGGCCCGGCTGTCGATGCGGGCGTTGGGGATTCGGTAGGCGCCCGCCACCGACAGGTGGGTGTTTCCCAGCACCTTGTTTGAGGTGTAGTTGTACGCGCCGGCGTCGAGGTCAACGTCGGCTTCGAGGGCGGTGATGATCCCGTCGGCGGTTGCTCCAAGCCGGACCCAGATCCGTCCGCGGTGACGTTTGTGGTGACCCACGATCGATTCTTCGCGGGACCAGCGGCAATGGATCGGACGGGTTTCGCCTCGTTGGGCGAGGCGCAGCGCGGCCAACCCGAGCGCGATCTGGATCGACATGTCCTCCTTGCCTCCGAACGCCCCACCGATGGCCCGGTAGATGATCCGGACCTGGTCTTCGCTCAGCCCCAAGGCGTGCGCAACCTGTTCACGGTCCTCTGAGGTCCACTGACCCCCGATCTCGACAGTGACCCGGCCTTGGTCGTCGAGGTAGGCGGTGCCTGCCTCCGGTTGCAGATAGGCGTGTTCTTGGTGAGGAACCTGGTAGCTGCCTTCGACGGTCACCGCGGCGGCGTTCCAGCCTGCAGCCAAGTCGCCTTTGCGGATACGAAGGTGATGGTAGGCGTTGCTGTCCAAGCCGTTTTCTGGATGCAGCAGCGGGGCGTCGTCGGCGAGCGCGGCGTCGAGGTCGCAGGCCAGCGGTAGTGGTTCCCAGACAACCTCGAGCGCGGCGGCTCCAGCCTGAGCAGCCTGGGGGGTTTCGGCAACCACAATCGCTATTTGGTCGGCTTCCCAGCGGCTGACCGCGCCATCGACCGCCGCCAGGTTGGTGTGCCCGACCCCCACCAACGCCGGTTGGTCTCGCATGGTCAAGCCGTATTCGTTGACCGGCACATCGGCGGCGGTAAGCACCGCGACCACGCCAGGGGTCGCTTCGGCAGCGGCGGTCTCGAGCGAAATCATTCGGGCGTGGGGTTGCCCAGAAAACACGACTTTGGCGTGAAGCGCGTCGGCGGGGACAGCGTCGGCCGGATACTGGGCTGATCCGTCAGCTTTGGCGGCGGCGTCGTGGCGGGTTGGGGAGGTGCCGACGCTCATGACTTGCCCACCGAGCCGATGGTTTGTGGGCTGGGACCGGTGGAGGCGGCCACCCGGATGGCGTCGATAATCGGGTAGTAACCAGTGCAGCGGCAGAGGTTCCCCGACAAACCGAGTGCGATCTGGGCGGCATCGGGGTGGGGTTGTTCGTTGAGCAGAGCCGTGCCAGCCACGATGAAACCAGGAATACAGAACCCGCATTGCACGGCGAACTCGTCTACGAACGCTTGCTGTAGCGGAGACGGTCCGTCGATACCGATGCCTTCGGCAGTGGTCACGGAGCGGCCGTCTACCTGCGCCGCGTTGACCAGGCAGCTCATCACCGCGGCACCGTCAACCATGACCGTGCAGGCTCCACATTCGCCTTCGCCGCAACCTTCTTTGGCCGCGGTGAGGTCGGCTTCGTCGCGCAGCCAATCCAGCAACGTCTGCGACGCGGCCTGCTGGCCCGAGGTGAGGACGTTGTTGACCGTGACCGTGATCGTGTCGTCGTCACCGATGGCGCGCGCCGGCAGTGCCACGGATTGTTCGTGGGGGTCGAGACCGTCCGAGCGAAGACACGGCGGGTTGGTGGGCCAGCGGGAGGCAACGGTGAGGTCACGAACGGCCTGGAGCGACCGAGTGATCAGGGTGCTGATGAGCTGGGTTCGATAGTCGGCGGTGGCCCGCACATCGTCGATCGGGGTGACCGAGGCTTGAGCGTGACGGCCGGCATCGCGGATCGTTTCGTCGCTAAGCATCCCGCCGAGAAGGGCCTGTTCGGCGTCGGTGAGACGCGTCACGGTGGCTGCCGCGCTGCCCAACGCCAGCCGGGCGTCGGTCACCACCCCGTCGGCATCTCGTTCGATGACCACGCCCAGATGCAGCACGGAGATGGCCTGCGCGGCTCGGTTTCCGAGCTTGGCCCAGATACCGGTCTGGGTTGGGCTGAGCGCCGGGAACTCGATGGCGGTGATGAGCTCACCGGGTTCGAGCGCGGTCTGTCGAAACCCGGTCAGAAACTCGGTGAGCGGCAGGACCCGCGAGCCACGAACCGATTGGAGTTCAACGGTGGCGTCGAGGACAAGCAGCGCCGAGATGGTGTCGTTGGCGGGGCTAGCGGTGGCGACGTTGCCCGCGATCGTGGCCCGGTTCCGTAACTGAGGTGAACCCACCTCCAGGCAGGCTTGGGCCAGCGGCAACGCCAGCTCGCGTAGGCGCGGGTTGGCGACGACCTGATTGTGGGTGGTGAGCGCGGCGAGACGAACGGTGTTGTCGGTGATGCCGACACCGTGAAGTTCTGCGATGCCGGTGAGATCAACCAGGGTGACGGCGGGCCCGGGACCGTTGCGGGCCAGATCCAGCAGCAGGTCGGTGCCGCCGGCTAGGGGCTGGGCGTCGGGATGCTCAGCGAGTAGCTGCACCGCTTCGGCCACCGTGGTCGGCCGGTAGACGGCCGTGACGGGTCGCCCCGGCTGCTGGACCGGATGAAGGTGGTTCGGCTTGGACGACGAAACCGACATTTACAAAGTGTAAACCGCAGGTTTGGCTACTTCGTCAACACAAACTTGCTGAAGTCGGGTTGACGGGTCCACGCCTGATAGACGTGCAACGGCCACGGACTCAAGGTGTGCACGTTGCCTTTGCTGTTCTTGTAATGCGAGTTGGTGATGGCCCAGTGGCTCCAGACCATCTGGCTGATCTCGTCACGGATCAATTCGTCGTAGGTTTCGTAGGCCTCGACGGTGGGTTCCAGCGCCGTCAACTCGTCGTCAAGCATCTTTTCGATGCAGCCCATGATGTAGCTGATCTGGCATTCGGAATGAAAGATCAACGACCCGCCGCTGGCCAGGTTGGTTCCCGGACCGTACATGCAAAACAGGTTCGGGAACCCGGGAACGGTGATCCCCAGGTAGGCGCCGGGTTCGTCCCCCCAGAAGTCGTTGAGCCGTTGACCGTTGCGGCCTCGGATCTCCATCGGCCACAAGAAATCGTTGTGGCGGAACCCGGTCGCGAAACAGATTATGTCGGCTTCGTAGAACTCGCCGTCAACGGTTCGGACTCCGTCGGGTTCAATTCGTTGGATCCCGGTGCGAACCAGATCAACGTTGTCTTTTTGGAGGCAACCCAGCCAGGAACCGTTGTCTTGCAGGGTTCGCTTCCCGGTCGCGGGATAGTCGGGGGTGACTTTGGCCAGCAGCTCAGGGTCATTGCCGATCTGGTCGGCCATGAACCCGAGAAAGAAGTTGCGGGTCGCGAGGTTGCGTTCGCTGACCGCAAGGCCGTCCCGGTCGTCCCACTCCGGGTCGATCCGGGGTCCGACCAGGTCGGTGCCGGCACCAGGCCAGAGGATCAAGAAACGGAACCAGCGGCCGAAGTAGGGGAGGTGCCGGATCGCCCACTTCATGCCGTCGGGGACCGGTTCGTGATAGTTGGGGTTGGGAAACATCCACTGCGCGGTTCGTTGGAACACGGTGAGTTGCTCAACGTCGTCGGCGATGGTTGGTGCAATCTGGAACCCGGTAGCTCCCGCCCCGATCAAGGCGAACTTTTTGCCCCGATAGTCCACGTCGTGGTTCCAGCGGATCGAATGGAAAGTGGGACCGTTGAAGTCGTCGATCCCGTCAATGTTGGGGAGCTGAGGGCGGTTCAGGGCCCCCACCGCGGAAATCACGGCCCGAGCCGGCAACTCGTCAACGGTGCCGTCGGCCGCCCGCACCCGCACCGTCCAGGTGCCGGTCGCTTCGTCAAAGTCGGCGCTGATGACTTCGGTGTTGAACCGGCAATGCGGTTCGATCCCGTATTTGCCCATCACTTCCACGAAGTACTGACGGAGTTCGGGTTGCTGCGAGAAGTACTCGGTCCAATGGTCGGCTGGCTCGAACGAGTAGCAGTAGAAATGGCTGCCGACGTCGACCCGAGCCCCGGGGTACGAGTTTTCCCACCAGGTGCCGCCCGGCCCCGGGTTCTTTTCGATGATCGTGAAGGCAATGCCGGCTTCACGCAATTTGATCCCGGCTAGCAAACCCGACTGTCCGCAGCCGATAACCACCACCGGGAACGCTTGGCGGTCTCCGGTCACCGGTGGCGCTTCGAGGGAGGGAACTCCGGTGCCGTCGAGGTTCAGTTCGCTGAGCATCATCGGGAGCACATCTTCAGGGATGTCGGCACAACCGAGGAAACACATAATCTCGTGGATCAGTTCATCGCTCGGGGCCGGTGGAAGCACGCCGCCGCGATCTCGAAAGGCCAGGATCTCGGGCAGGGCGCGGGCCCGGGCCTCGGCTTTGGCCTCCTCGCTCATGAACCCTTGATATTCGTTGAGGAACAACCCGGCCGGTTTGAGTTTGTCGTCACGGATCCAAGCCGGGTCGCCGGTGAGGTGCACCATCGCACACAGCAGCGTCGGCACGCTGACCTCGTTCAGCAGGGCCGCGATGGTTGCGTCATCGTCGGTGATCGGTGTGAAACCGTAGAGGTCGGGTGCAGTCATCCCAGAGATCGTCGCGTGTCTCTCGGGTTGGCGCCAGACGGTCGGCGGGCGGTGGCAGGCTTCGGCCAGCGAGTTAGCCTCAGCACCAATGAATGAGAACACCGCCCCCGACGCCGAAACGCCGACCAGTGACGAGCACACCGGCACTGAAGCGGACGCTGAGCGGTCAGAACTCGATCACGTCGCCGATGCGTTCGAACGGGTCGATGAGGCTCTCGCCGCGCTGGACCGGGGAGACCTCGACGGCGCTGAGATGCTGGCGGCTTCGCTGGACGGAGAAGCCGTAGCGGCGATCGACGACGACGGGCCGACCGAGGACTGACGTGCGCCGGCTTTTGAAGTTGGCGCTGCTGGCGTCGCTAGCGGTCGCGGGTCGAACCCTGCTGGTCCGCAAACTTCGCGGTGTGGACGACGGCCCGATTTCGACGACCGGTCGTGGGGGCCGAAGCGCGGCGATGGCCACGTTGGCGATCCGACGGGCGGGGGACCGTACCTGGACCAAAGCCCGGCAACGGTTGGCTGACGACGAGGGCCGGCGCCGTCTTCAAGCCGAACTCGAACGACGCGATGCCGCCGATGTGGTTGGCGCGTTGGGCAACATGAAGGGCGCCATGATGAAGCTCGGCCAGATGGCCAGCTACCTCGACGAGGGGATGCCTGAACCGATGCGGGAGGCGCTGGCCGGGCTGCGTAGCGACGCCCCGGCCATGTCAGGCGACTTGGCGTTGAGCGAGATCGAAGCAGCGCTGGGACGGCCCCTTCACGAAATGTTCGAGACCCTTGATGCGGTGCCGATGGCGTCAGCGTCGATCGGGCAGGTCCACCGAGGGGTGACCCTTGATGGACGCGAAGTTGCGGTCAAGGTCCAGTACCCGGGGATCGCCGACGCGATCTCGGCCGATCTCGACAACAGCGAGACGCTGGCCATGTTGTTGGGGATCGTGTTTCCTGGCCTCGATCCCAAAGCGTTGGTGGAGGAACTGCGGGCCCGGATCACCGAAGAACTCGACTACACCAAGGAAGCAGCCAACGTCAGTTTGTTCGCCGACTACTACCGCGGCCATCCCGAAATCTGGGTTCCTGATGTGATCAAGGAACTGTCGAGCACCCGGGTGCTGACCACCGAGTTTGTGCGCGGCCAGCGGTTCGAGACGATCTATGAGGCGTCACAAGCCGACCGGGACCGGGTCGCCGAGGTGTTGTACCGGTTTGTGTTCCGAAGCCTCAACCGTCAATTCGTGTTCAACGGCGACCCCCATCCTGGCAACTACCTGCTCGCCGACGACGGGCGGGTGGCGTTCGTCGACTTCGGGTTGGTCAAACACTTCAACCAGGCCGAGATCGACCAGTTCGCTCGGTTGATCCGGGCCATGCTCGAACGCAGCGCCGCCGATTTCCGGCAGACCGCTGAAGAGGTCGACGTGTTGCGGGCCGGCGCACCGTTCAGCGATCAGGAGATCTACGACTGGTTCTCCGCCTACTACGAACTGATCCTCGAAGATCGGGCCATCACCGTCACCTCCGAATACAGCGGCCGGTTGTTGCGAAAGACGTTCGACGCTCGAACCAACGAGATCCTCAAGTACTCGAACGTGCCACCCACCTTCGCGTTGATCCAGCGCATCAACCTCGGCCTGTTCTCGCTGATGGGTCGGCTCGAAGCGACCGCCAACTGGCGGGCTATCAGCGAAGAGCTTTGGATGTGGACCAACGCCGGACCGTCAACCCCGATGGGTCAAGCAGAAGCGGCATGGTTGGCGAGTGGGGTGAGCACGGCGGGTGGGTCCAGCGGCGATCACCCAGCCCCGATCGAGCCCTCAGAGAGCTAGATGCCGGGGAGCTGGTTGAGGCGATCGCTCAAAGCCAGCAGATAGCCGGTTGCTCGCTCGTGGAGCGGGTAGCGGGCCACCAGAGTGTCAAACTCGGGCCCGTGATGGGGAACAACCAGATGGGCGAGTTCGTGGATGATCACATCGTCAAGCACCCAGGGCGGCACGTCAACGAGCCGGTCGGAGATGCGAATGTCGCCACGGTTGACGCTGCACGACCCCCAACGTTGGCGTTGAGTACTTGACCACGTCACCGACTCGGCGGTGGGTAGCCCGTACTTCTCGGCGAGGTTGGCGGCCCGGCGTTCTAGGTCGACCCCTCGGGAGCGGCGTTCGCGTTCGATCCGTTCCACGACCTCATCGACGAAACGACGTTCGTCCTCGCCGTTCATCCAGGCCGGGATCCGTACCCGAATGACCCCGTCAACGATCCGAGCCGACACGGTTTTGTTGCGGCGCTCGGAACGGATGACCTCAATCGGGTAGCGGCTCGACATCCTCCGAGTGGTCGGCTCGGCGGTAAGGGGCTGGGTCGGGGTAGCGCTGTGGTTCTGGTCGCGGTTGGGTTCGCGACGGGCGGTGGCGCTCACAGCAGATCCTGAGCCTCGACCGAAACATCGTCGCCGGAGAGTTGGACCCGTTCCCCCAGAGTCCATTCCGAGCCGTTGTGGTGAACCCATCGACCACCCAAGTTGGTGATCCGGGTGTGCGCCCCCTCCCAGAGGTGTTCCAGTGCGTAGATCACACCGCCGTGGCAGACCACCAGCACGTCACCGTCACCGCCGGTGTAGTCGATGATGTCGTTGAGTGCTTCGAGCAGCCGGGTCTGAATCTCGGCGTTGGACTCCCACCCGGGAGGCCAACGTTCCGCTTCGATTGCGCCGGGGTAGCGCTCGTCGATTTCGGCTCGGGTCAGCCCTTCGTATTCTCCGGCGTGACGTTCCCGAAGGCGGGGGTCGATGATGACCGGACCGATACCGATCCCTTCCGCGATGATCTGGGCGGTGACGCAGGCCCGTTCGAGGTCGCTGGCAAACACCGCGTCGAACGATCCGGCGTGGCCGGCCGCGGAGCGCGCCTGGGCGAGACCAAGTTCGGTCAGGGGCGGATCGGCCTGCCCCTGCCAACGGCCAGCGGCGTTCCATTCAGACTGTCCATGTCGGGCGAGGAGCAGGTTGAGCATGCGGAGGTGACCGTAACGACTGGACCGGGGCGAGGTGGGGGATGCCCCCCTGTGGAAATCTTTCGGGGGTGATGGTTGGGTTGGTGGGATGAGCCAACGGTCCCGGCATCCTGATGGCATGGCTCGATTGCGACTCTTTGCGGCTGCCCGAGACGCGGCAGGCACCGGTGCGGCCACGGTTGACGGGGCGACGGTCGGCGAGGTGATGGCCAACGCTTCAGCGTCGTTCGGACCTGATTTCGTGGCGGTGCTGGCGACGTGCCGGATCTGGGTAAACGGCGACCCGGCCGAAGCAGATCAGCCGGTGGCGGACCATGACGAAGTTGCCGTGCTGCCGCCGGTGTCAGGCGGGTGAGCGGACCGGTATTCGACGGTGGCCTGATGCGGCTCGTAGAGTGGAGCGTCCGGTGAGCACTCGGAGGTCGTGATGTCGAGAGTCGGAATGCTCTCCCTCCATACGTCGCCGCTGCTGCAACCCGGTGGTGGTGACGCCGGGGGAATGAATGTGTACGTGCGCGAGTTGGTCGCGGCGCTGGCCCATGGGGGCACCGACACCACCGTGTTTGTTCGACGTTGGGACCGCGACTTGCCGACCCGGTTGGCGGTCGAACCTGGCTTCGAGGTGGTGCATGTCGACGCGGGACCGATCGACCTTACGAAAGAAGAACTTCCGGGGATCGTCGACGAGTTCGCCGACGGGGTAGCTCGCTATCTCGAAGTCAACCCGGTCGATGTTTTGCACGCCAACTACTGGTTGAGCGGGATGGCGGGGCACCGGTTGAAACACGAACTATCGCTGCCGCTGGTCTCCACCTTCCACACGCTGGCTCGGGTCAAGTCGGTGACGGGAGATCACGAGCCGCAAACCCGCCAGCAGGCCGAGGCGGGGTTGGTGGCCTGTAGCGATGTGATCACCGCGAATTCGGTGGCCGAACTCAACGAGCTGGTCGCGCATTACGGCGCGGACCCGACCCGGATCGAGATCATCTCGCCGGGGGTGGACCGGGCGCTGTTCTCACCGGGGCAATCGGCGGGGGCACGAGATGCGCTGGGGTGGGGCGAGGAACCGGTGGTGCTGTTCGTGGGCCGCATCCAACCGCTCAAAGGCCCCGACGTTGCCGTGGAAGCGTTGGCGTTGCTTGACAACCCGACCGCCCGGCTGGTGATCGTCGGCGCGGCGAGCGGAACCGAAGGGGAGCAGGAGTTTCGCCGGGTGCAGCAGGTGATCGCCACCCACGGGTTGGGTGATCGGGTGTCGATCGTTGCCCCGCAACCTCACCATGCGCTCTGCACGTTTTATCGAGCCGCGGACGTGGTGGTAGTTCCGTCCCGGAGCGAGTCGTTTGGGTTGGTGGCGTTGGAAGCCGCGGCCTGCGGCACACCGGTGGTGGCCGCCGATGTGGGTGGTCTGCGGACCTTGGTAGATGATGGCCGAACCGGGTTGCGAGTGGCCGGCCGTCAACCGCAGGATTACGCAACAGCGATCCAGCGGTTGCTTGACGATCCAGCGTTGGCGGCCCGGCTGGGGCAACGAGCGGCCGAGTCGGCATCGGCCTATACCTGGACGTCGATGGCTGGTCGTCTGCGTCGGGTGTACGCCGATGTGGCCAGTCGGGCGCTGGCTGACTGCACCGCCTGAGCGTCGGCTCGTAAGCCGGGTTGACCGTCGGCTCGGTGGTCGGGTCGGCAGTTGCCGGTTTGGCATGTAAACATCGAGGGTATGGACCTGTCACCTCCGGCCAGCCCCGACGAACTCAACGAGATTGAGGCCCGCATCGATGCGTGGTTAGAAGCCGAGGCGGCAGTCAACACCATGATCGACGCGGTGGAGCGAGGGCACCCCGATGAGCGGCGCTGGTTCGTTCGGGTGCGAGGCGAAGAAAAGGACATCTGGACTGCATGGTGGCAACTTCGGGAACGAACGTTCCGGTTTGAGACCTATGTGATGCCGGCGCCAGAAGAAAACGAGACCTTGTTTTATCGACACCTGTTGATCCGCAACCGTGAACTGGTGGGGATGAACTTTGAGATCGGTGACGAAGGGGCGATCTTTCTGGCTGGCTCGCTGCCGGTTCGAGCCATCAACAACGCCGAGCTTGATCGGATCCTCGGGTCGATGTGGGCCACGATCGAACGGTCGTTTCGTCCGGCCCTTCGAATCGGGTTCGCCACCCGCTTCGCTAGCGAATAAACCTGACCGGCGAGTTGCATATCGTGTCATTTCATGTAATCTGATTACGTCAATGGAGGGAACGATTGCTCGGGGAAGTGCAGTCAAGTCCCTCCATTGGCGCGAGCAGAACGCATCGGGAGCGCTAGCGTCGCGTTCATGAAATTGCAGATGCTTGGTGGCGGCAAAATGGCCGAAGCGCTCCTTGGGGGCTTGCTGGCTCAGGGTTGGGCGACCCCCGACGAGGTGCACGTCGTTGAACCGTCAGCGGAACGACGGCAAGCGTTGACAGTTTCGTTCCCTCAGGTTTCGGTTGGCGACCAACCGGTGGCCGGAGTGGATGCGGTGATTGCAGTCAAGCCGAACGTGGTGTCGATGGTGCTGCCGGTGCTGGCCGAAGCCGAGGTTCGTCGGGTGTTGTCGATTGCTGCGGGCATCAACATTGCCACGATGGAAGCGGGCCTGGCCGAGGGAGCCGCAGTGGTTCGTTGCATGCCCAACACGCCAGCGTTGGTGGGCCAGGGAATGGCCGCGGTGGCGGGTGGAACCCACGCTGGGGCTGAAGATGTGGCCTGGGCTCGTTCGATCCTTTCGGCGGTGGGGAAGGTGGTCACGGTCGAGGAAACTGACTTGGATGCGGTGACCGGTGTTTCTGGTTCGGGGCCGGCGTATGTCTTTCATCTAGCTGAGGCGCTGGTGGCGGCGGGGCAAGCGCAAGGGCTTTCTGCCGAGGTGGCCGACCAGTTGGCCCGCCAAACGTTGCTCGGTGCGGCGACGCTGCTGGCCGAAACCGGAGAAGATCCGGCGGTGCTTCGCACCAACGTGACCTCGCCCGGTGGAACCACCCAAGCCGGGTTAGAGGTGATGGCCGAGCACGGGTTCGTGGACATGATCGGGGCCGTGGTCGAGGCGGCGACGGTGAGGTCTCGGGAGTTGGCGGGGTAGTGGTGGGTCGTCGCTACGACACGGTTTCGTTTCTTTCCGACTTTGGACACGCCGACGAGTTCGTCGGGGTGGTCCGCTCGGTGATTCGGTCGATCGCCCCCGACGCGACGGTCATTGACGTCACCCACGGCATCGAACGTCACAACGTCCGAGCCGGAGGGTTGGCGCTGGCTCGGGCCGCCAACTATCTCAACCCGGGGGTCGTGATCGCCGTGGTTGACCCTGGGGTGGGAACGACTCGACGACCGGTCGCGCTTGAAGTCGGGGATGGAGAGTCGGTGCTGCTGGGACCCGACAACGGCCTGTTGGCCCCCGCCACCGGTCTGGTTGGAGGTGCGACACGGGCGTTTGACCTGCGCGGTTCGCAGTACTGCCTTCCCGCCGCGGGTGGATCGACCTTTGATGGCCGCGACGTCTTTGCCCCGATCGCCGCCCACCTTTGCAACGGGGTGCCCATCACCGAACTGGGTCAGGAGATCGATCCGGCTTCGTTGGTGCCGGGGGTGCTACCGGTTTCGCATTTTGAAGGGGACGATCTGGTGTGCGAAGTGCTCTGGGTTGATCATTTCGGGAATTGCCAGCTCAACGTCGACCCGCTCGAAGTGATGGGGTTCGGCAACGAAATCGTCGTCCAGATCGACCGTGACGATTGGGTTGGTGTGCGGGTTGAGGCCTACCAGCAGATCCCGGCGGGTCGGGTGGGGTTCGTGATTGATTCCAGTGGCCTGCTTTCGTTGGCGGTGGCCAGTGGCTCAGCGGCGGACATGTTGCGGGTAGGCGAAGGTGTAGAGATACGTCTGCGCCCGTTAGACGAGGCGGATCGTCCGTCTTCGTCGGTGAGCACACCGGTTGCGCTCGGGCCGCGACCGGTTGCCGACCACAACCAAGGGGAGGGTCGCTAATGCGTTCGGGAACAACGTTGGTAATCGCCGTGCTGCTTTTGCTCATCATGGGGGCTGCTGCGCTGCAGTTCGTGTTGTTGGCCAACTAACGACGTCCGGCCAGGTTCTCATGCCAAGATGAACGGCTGTGAACCTCGCATCGATTTTCGACGACCACCCTCACGATCGCACCGCCTTGGTTTCCGGCGGTGACCGAATCACCTACGGCCAGCTTTCCCACGACGCGGCGACCCACCGCGGAGTTCTCGTCGAGTTGGGTTTGCAGCCGGGGGATCGGGTGGCGGTGCTGTGCGGAACCAACCGACGGTTCGTGACTGCCTGGTTTGGGATCATCGGGGCGGGTCTGGTGGCGGTCCCCCTCAACCCGTTGAGCCCGGCAGCAGAAATCGAACGGGAATTGTTGGCGGTAGGCGCCCGAGCGGTGATTGTCGGTCCGGCCGGGGTTGCTGCGCTGGAGTCGATCGATCGGTCGGCCCTGCCGAACCTAGAATTTGTGCTCCGACCCGCCGGCGTAGAGCTTGAAGGTTCGCTGGATCTCGATGCGCGGCGAGAGGCCACCGAGCCGCTGCCGGTCGTGGACGGCAACGAGGACGATCCGGCGGTGATGCTGTTTACCAGCGGCACCGCGGGTGCTCCCAAGACCGCGATGCTGACCCACGGCAACTTGGCCAGCAACCTTCGTCAAAGTCTCGGTCTTGGCGGCAAAGTGATGCGGCCCGATGACGTCGTGCTCGGCGTGGTCCCGTTGTTTCACATCATGGGGCTGAACGCAGTGCTCAACATGTCGTTGCTGGTCGGGGCGACGTTGGTTCTTCAGGAACGGTTCGATCCAATGACTGTGTTTCAGACGGTGGCGGAGGAACGGATCACGGTGATGCTGGGACCCCCCACGATGTGGTCGGCTCTCAGCCAGATCGATGTGGTTCCCGACTCTGCGCTGTCCACGCTCCGGGTGGCGTTGTCGGGTTCGGCGATGCTTCCCGATCGGGTGACCGAGGAGATTCTGGGCCGGTTCGGGGTTCGGGTGCTGGAGCGGTACGGCCTAACCGAAGCATCGTCGACGGTGTGCATGGCCTGCGAAGACGACGTGCCGGTGGGGTCGGTGGGTCGCCCGCTGCCCGGCCTGGAGATGCGGGTGGTTGACGCGACCGGTGCCGATGTTGACGTGGTGGAACCGGGTGAAATTTGGGTTCGAGGCCCGAACGTTTTCAGCGGCTACTTCAATGATCCGGAAGCAACCGCGGCGGCGCTTGATGCCGACGGTTGGCTGCACACGGGTGACGTTGCTGTACTCGACGATGACGGCTACGTGTATCTGGTTGATCGGATCAAAGACCTGATCATCGTCAGCGGGTTCAACGTGTTTCCGGCCGAGGTAGAGCGGGCGTTGCTGACCTATCCGGGGGTGCGGGAAGCGGCTGCGGTTGGGGTGGCTCATCCTCACACCGGCGAATCGGTGAAGGCGTTCGTGGTGGTCGAACAGGAAGGCCTCATCGAAGAAGACGAACTCATCGAATGGTGCGCGGGAGAACTCGCCCGCTACAAGTGCCCGACCAAAGTCGATTTCGTTGATGAGATTCCGACGGGTTTTGGCGGGAAAATTCTGCGGCGGTCGCTCGCTGAATGAGCGACGCAGACCAGAACCGTCACGCCCCGTTCGAGGTGCGGCGACCGCTGGACGAACCGATCATCGGTCCCGAAAGTAGCCCCGAGATCGGCACCAATATTCAGGGGCCTTCGGTGATCGAGGCCCCCCAGTGGCTTGCGGATCCGTTGGGCCGCTACCTGATGTATTTCGCCGATCACAAAGGCACCTACATTCGCCTAGCCGCGGCCGACTCGCCGGAGGGGCCGTGGAGGGTGCACCCCGAAGGCTCGCTGCAACTGGCCGAGTCAGGCTTCCTTACCGAAGAACCTGAACTCAGCGATGACCGTTTTGTTGCGATCGAGGCGGGGTATCGCAAGGCGTTGGGTGACGCCCAGATGCCCTACGACGTCCGCGAGGATCTGATTACCCCTCACGTGGCCTCCCCGGATGTGCACGTTGACGACGAGCAGCAAGAAATCCGGATGTACTTCCACGGGTTAGCCGGGCTAGCTGACCAGCAGACTCGGCTGGCGGTATCTACCGATGGCCGTTCGTTCAGGGCTGAACCCGAACTGCTCGGGCCCTCGTATTTCCGGGTTTTTCGTCACGCAGGTTGGTGGTACGCGTTGGCGATGCCGGGGCGACTTTTCCGCTCGGTCGATGGCCGCACCGGCTTTGTTGAAGGTCCTCGATTGTTTGACAACACGATGCGCCATTGTGCGCTTCGGGTGGTTGACGACGCACCGCAGGCCCGCCTCGAAGTGTTTTGGACCAGAGTCGGAGATGCTCCGGAGCGGGTGCTGTTCAGCACGGTACTGCTGGACGACGACTGGCAGCGATGGCAGGTGCAGGACGGGCAGGGGCTTGAAATGCTGCGTCCGCAACGGCGGTGGGAAGGGGCCGATCTCGCGCTGGAGCCTTCCCGTCGGGGTCCGGTGAACTGGCCGGTCAACCAGCTGCGCGACCCCGCCCTGCTCGAGGCTGACGGCCGAACGTTGCTGTATTACGCGGTGGCGGGAGAGTCGGGGATTGGCATGGTGGAGCTTCAGCGCCGGACCGACTGACCTTGCCCGCTTGTGAACTTGTGCACAAGGCACGTACCGTGTGGCCGTGGTGCCGATCTCTCGAATCCCCGAAGCGACCGTAGCCCGGCTACCGCTCTACCTACGCAGCCTTGACGGGTTCGCGGCAGGCACCGGAGGAACGATTTCTTCCGAAGAACTCGCCGACCTAGCCGGTCTCAACGCGGCCAAGGTACGCAAAGACCTTTCGTACCTCGGCACCTACGGGACACGGGGGGTCGGCTACGACATCGACTATCTGCGGTTTGCCATTAGTCAGGCCCTCGGGGTGTCCAACACTTGGCCGGTGGTGGTCTGTGGGATGGGCAACTTGGGTCGAGCGTTGGCGAACCACACCGGCTTCACCGAACGGGGTTTCCCGGTGGTCGCCGCCACCGACACCGACCCGGCCAAGATCGGTCGCAGAATCGATGGCGTGCCGGTCTACGAACCGGCAGAGATGACCCGCCTCGTTGCTGATCACCAGATTGCGATCGGCGTGGTGGCCACCCCGGCGTTCGCAGCACAAGGCGCGGCTGATGCTCTGGTGGCAGCCGGGGTGCAGTCCATCATGAACTTTGCCCCGGTGGTGCTGAACGTCCCCGACAGGATCGACGTGCGGGCGGTGGACTTGGCCGCCGAGTTGCAGATCCTTGGCTTTCATCTGCACCGAGACCGGGATCCGCAAACCGCGTGATCTGCATCGCCCGATCCGGCGTTCGGCCCACAAACCGGGTACGGTTTTGCGTTGGTGCTGGCCGGCTGAAAACGTCGGTCCACCCACCACACCCCCATCGAGTGTTTCGGCCGGTTCTGACCCGTCAGGCCAGCCACAAGAAAGGTTCTGTTCGTGTCGATCGTCGCCATCGGTTGTAATCACCGGTCGACTCCGCTTGCGGTGCTGGAGTGCTTGACGGTCGCGCCCGAGGATCTCCCCAAGGCGCTTAGCGACCTTGGCTCCGCCGAACACCTGTCGGAAGTGGTGGTGTTGTCCACCTGCAACCGCATCGAGATCTACGCCTACGCCGAACGGTTCCACGGCGGCTATCAAGACATCCGTGAGTTTCTGAGCCGTCATTCGGGTCTGCCGCCGGAAGCGTTCGCCGATCACCTCTACGCCTTGCACGATGCCGAAGCGGCCCGTCACTTGTTCTCGGTTGCGGCGGGACTTGATTCGGTGGTAGTCGGCGAGCACGAAATCCTCGGTCAGGTCCGGTCGGCGTGGGAACAAGCTGGCACCGCTGGCACGGTCGGGGGAGCGCTCGGGCAGTTGTTCCGGCACGCGATCGAAACCGGTAAACGGGCTCGTACTGAAACATCGATCGGCCGCGGTATCGCTTCGGTTTCTCAGGCCGCGGTGGCGTTGGTAACCGACACGCTCGACGGTCTCAGTGGACGTTCGGTGCTGGTGCTCGGCGCCGGTGAAATGGCTGAAGGCACAATCCGGGCGCTTGCTTCGGCTGGGGTTTCCGATGTGTTCGTCGCCAACCGGACCTGGGACAACGCGGTGGAGTTGGCGGCGGCGTGCGGCGGCACGGCCATCCCGCTCGACGGCCTCAACGAAGCACTGGCCTCGGTCGATCTGCTGGCCACCACCACCGGTGCGCAGACCCTCATTTTGGAAAGCGGCGACTTCGATGGGCTGATGAACCGTCGCGGTGGACGACCGCTGGTCATCGTTGACATCGCCGTTCCCCGAGATGTCGATCCCAAGGTGGCTGATCTCGACGGGATCACCCTGCTCGACATGGATGACATCGGGGCGTTCGTGGATCACGCCATGGCCTCGCGGGTGCGCGAAGTCGGCGATGTCAAAGCGATCGTGGCCGACGAAGTCGAGCGCTACCGGTCCAACACGTCGGCTCGCGAAGTCGCCCCGCTGATCGCCGCGCTTCGTCGTCAAGCCGACCAGATCAGCGAACGCGAACGGGAACGCTTTGCCGCTCAACTCGCCACCCTTGATGCCGATCAGCAGGCGATGGTTGAGGCGCTGGTGCAAGGCGTGGTCAACAAGTTGCTGCATGAGCCCACGGTCCGGCTCAAAGACGCAGCCGGCCATGCCCGCGGTGACCGTCTGGCCGAGTCGCTGCGCGACCTGTTCGACCTCTGAGCGACATGGCCATCACCGGTGGCTTGCGGGCAGCAACCCGGGGAAGCGCACTAGCGCTCTGGCAAACCCGTCACGTTGCCGCACTGCTGGGTCAAGCCCATGCCGGCCACCAGATCGACATTGAGGAGATCGTGGTGTCCACCGTGGGGGATCGGCGTACCGACGTTCCGATCCATTCGATGGGCGGCAAAGGTGTGTTCGTCAAAGAAGTGCAGGCCGCGGTGCTTGACGGGCGGGCCGATTTCGCGGTGCATTCCGCCAAAGACCTGCCCGCAGAAACCCCCGACGGGTTGACCTTGATCGCGGTACCGGCCCGAGGTGACGTGCGCGACGCATTGGTCGGTGCGACCTGGGATGGGCTCCCGTCTGGGGCTCGGATCGCTACCGGTTCGGTGCGGCGGCGGGCACAACTGGCCTGGCATCGTCCGGATCTGGAGTTCTTCGAGCTGCGTGGCAACATCGACACTCGTCTGGAACGAGCCGCCGATTTCGACGCGATCGTGATGGCAGCCGCCGCGCTGGATCGTCTGGGCCGTACCCCAGCGGTGGTCGATCGCTTCGATCCAATGGTGATCGTTCCTCAAGTTGGGCAGGGGGCTTTGGCTATCGAATGTCGCAGCGACGACGCCGAGATTCGGGCCGCATTGGCCGTCATTGAGGACCCGTCGAGCCGCCGGGTGGTCAACGCCGAGCGGGCGTTTTTGCACGAACTTGGTGGTGACTGTGATCTTCCGGCGGGAGCCACTGGGCGGTTGGTTGCTGGCGACGGGGATTCCACGGTGATCGAGTTGACGGCGATTCTGGCGTCGCTGGATGGGCGAACGCTGGTGCGAGAACAGCGACTCGGCGAAGAACCCGAGGCGTTGGGTCGTTCGCTGGCCCGATACCTGCTCGACGATGCAGGAGGCCACGCCCTCCTCGGGTCTCGGCCGTGACCAACCCCTTGGGGACGGGGGTGCTGACCGGGCTTCGGGTTCTGGTGCCACGCCCCGAGGATCAAGCCCAGAGCGCGCTGGCGTCGATCGCGGCGCACGGCGGAGAACCGATCCACGTGCCAGTGATCGAAATAGTCGATCCTGCCGACGGCGGTCGGGCGCTTCGCGCCGGCCTGCGGGTGCTTCGCCCCGGCGACTGGGTGGTGGTGACCAGCGCCAACGGGGCAGAACGGGTAGCGGCCGTGGTTGCTGAGGCGCCACTGGCCGATGGGGTCAGCCTGGCGGTGGTCGGTCCGGCAACCCAAGACCGAGCAGTGGCGTTGGGGCTAACCGTTGACCTGGTCCCCGACGAGGCCATCGCCGAAGGGTTAGTGGCGGCGTTCCCTCCACGGCCCAGCGGCGGTGGACGCGTGTTGCTGGCCCGAGCCGAAGTGGCCCGGCCGGCCCTACCGATTCAGCTACGGATGATGGGGTGGAACGTCGACGAAGCGGTGGCGTACCGAACCCAAGTCGTGAACCTCGACCGTGGGGCGCAACAACAGGCCCGAGCCTGCGATGCGGTGGTGTTCACCTCGGCGTCTACCGTCACCGGACTGGTGGCGTCGCTGGGGGTTGCCGGGTTACCGCCCGTCGTGATCTCCATCGGCCCCGCCACCACCGCGCAGGCCCGTGAGTTGGGGGTTGCGGTCACCGCCGAAGCAGCAGAGCACACCATGGCCGGAGTGATCGACACGCTGGTGGCAACCTTCACAGATCGGATCGTGATCCATCGAGAAGACGCGGCGAGCCAGACCGCAGCCTGGTGTTTTGAGCAGTACTACGAAGAACTGCATCGCCGCCTCGACACCGGACTGGATCGCGCCACCTTGCAGACCAGCGACGCCGATGAGATCACCCCACCCAACGGGGTGATGATCGTGGTCCGGCGTAATGGTCAACCAATCGGCTGTGGCTGCCTCAAGCGAACCGGGCCCGATGCGGTCGATCTCAAGCGCATGTGGGTAGATCCCAAACAGCGCGGGGATGGGGTGGGGCGCCTCCTGCTGGCCCGACTGTTGCACGAAGCCGTCGACCTCGGATTTGATCAGGTCCGGTTGGATTCCAACCATCGTCTCGAAGAAGCCGTTGGTTTGTACCGGTCGAGCGGGTTCGTTGAGGTGCCAGCGTTTAACGATGAACCGCACGCGGATCTCTGGTTTGTGCGCGACCTGCCATGACCAGCGCCACAACCAGACTGTGGGCCCGCACTGGGTACCAGCCGGTCAGTCTCGGTAGCCTCGCAGAGTGACTTTTCCTCAGCGTCGTCTTCGTCGGTTGCGACGCACCGAAGCGCTTCGGCGAATGGTGCGCGAAAGCCGGCTTCATCCCGACGATCTCGTCGCCCCCCTGTTCGTGCGGGAAGGGGTCGAAGAACCGCAGCCGATCGGGTCGCTTCCGGGTCAGGTGCAACACACTCGGGCGTCGTTGCGCCAAGAAGTGAGTGAGTTAGTAGACCTCGGGATCCCCGCGGTGGTCTTGTTTGGTGTGCCTGAGCATAAAGATCCGGAAGGGTCCGAGGCCCAGAACCCGAACGGCATCGTGCAGTTGGCGGTGCAGGATCTCAAAGCCGATCACGGCGACGATCTCGTGGTGATCACCGACCTCTGCGTGGACGAATACACCAGCCACGGCCACTGCGGAGTTCTGGACTCGGCCGGGCAACCCGACAACGACGCCACCCTCGAGATTTACCAGCAGATCGCAGTCGCCCAGGCGGTGGCCGGGGCGGACATCGTGGCGCCGAGCGGGATGATGGATGGTCAGGTCGCGGCGATCCGCCACGCCCTCGACCATGCCGGCCACGAACAGGTAGCGATCCTTGCTTACGCCGCGAAGTACGCCA
>Ga0075474_10000028_pt1 | contig 39119 bp, 34 predicted proteins | sample DEB08_DNA_2_FD_71485 | JGI IMG/M metagenome (GOLD analysis project Ga0075474, IMG submission 71485) | Aqueous microbial communities from the Delaware River and Bay under freshwater to marine salinity gradient to study organic matter... | ecosystem: Environmental > Aquatic > Marine > Coastal ...
CCCCGTTCAACTCGTTCTTGTTCCTTCAAGGTCTCGAAACGTTGAGCCTCCGGATGGAACGCCACACCGAGAACGCCCAGAAGGTGGCCGAGTTCCTCGCCAGTCGCGACGAAGTGTCGGCAGTCAACTATGCCGGTCTGGCCGAAAGTCGCTGGCACCAGCGTGGGATCGAACTCACCGGAGGACGAGGATTCGGCGCGATCCCTTCGTTTGTACTCCGCGACGGGATCGACGCCGGGAAGCGTTTCGTTGAGGGCTTGCAGCTCCACAGCCACGTCGCCAACCTTGGTGACGTTCGCAGCCTGGTGATCCATCCGGCCTCGACCACCCACGCGCAGCTTTCCCCCGAGGAACAGCTCGCAGCCGGGGTCGAACCGGGCCTAGTGCGACTCAGCGTCGGGATCGAACACATCGACGACATCCTCGCCGACCTCGAACTCGGGTTCGCCGCACTGCGCTGAGCTCGGCCCGGCCGGGGTGTTCTGAAACCGAAATTTCAGAAGATGGTGTAACCGCCGTCGACCACGATGCTGTCACCCGTGTGATAGGTCGCGGTCGGGTCCGCCAGAAACACCCCGGCCGCGCCCATCTCGTCCGGTTCGGCCCAGCGTCGTACCGGCGTTCGGGCCAGCGTCGCGTCGCGAAACTTGTCGTTGCCGTACGCGAATTGGGCCAGGTCGGTGATCGTCCAACCGGGAAGCAGCGCGTTGACCCGCACCCGATGGCGAGCCAGGTTGACCGCTAACGCCCGCACCAACCCCAACAACGCGGTCTTGCTGGTGCCGTACGCCTCGTTGCCGGCTGCGCCGTGAATTGACGAAGTCGACGAGATCGCCACCAACGAACCTCCCTCCCCTCGCTCGATCATGTGCCGAGCCGCGGCTCGAAACAACAAGAACACGCCGTCGAGGTTGACCGCCATGACCCGGCGCCACTCGTCGAGCGAAACATCAGGGAACCGCTCACCGTTTCCAGACACCCCTGCGTTGGCAAACACCGAATCGATCCCACCCGGCGACCAGGCGATCGAGGCTGCGAACGCGTCTTCGATCTGTGCCTCATCGGAGGCATCAACGGTCAACGCCAACGCTTCAACCCCAAACGACTGAAGCTCAGCTTGGGCCGCCTGGTTCTTTGTTTCGTTGCGACCCCAGATCACAACGTTGGCACCCGCCCGGGCACACGCCCGGCCGATACCCAACCCGATCCCCCCGTTACCGCCGGTGATAAGGACAGTGCGTTCGTGCAGATCAGCCATGCCTGATCGTAGAACAACGGCACCGATCAATCGCCAACGACCCACAGAGCGATACCGTCAGCCTGTGGCCGGCCCCCTTGCTCTGACTTTCCTGCGTTCCTACGCCCGTGTCGACGACCTTCCGTTCGTCCATGCCGAGGTCGCGTTGCTCGGTCGCAGCAACGTCGGCAAGTCGTCGCTGCTCAACGCAGTGGCGCAACGCCGCCACCTCGCCAAAACCTCAAAAACTCCAGGCGCGACCCGTCTGCTCAATGCCTTCGAGCTGGCCCCGGAAAACTCTGGGCGCTGGCTCATGGACCTTCCGGGGTACGGCTACGCCCGAGTTTCGAAGCAGGAACAACAGAAATGGACCACGATGCTGGGCCGCTACATCGAGGAACGCGAGAACCTCCGTTCGGTGCTCCTGTTGATCGACGGGGCCATCGGCCCCACCGCACTAGATCTTCAGACGGTGGGCTGGCTGCATTCGCTGGGCCGGCCCATCACCTACGTCGCCACCAAAATGGACAAGGTCAAGCCGTCACAATCGCCACGGCGGCGCAACGAACTGGCCGGAAAACTCGGGCTCGAAAAACGCGAGATCCTCTGGGTCAGCGCCGACAAAGGCACGGGAATACCTGAACTTCGAGCGGCGATAACCCACCTGCTCACTGACGGCCCCGCCTAGCCCATTCGGGGGTGGCTCAGTCGATCACCATCTGAGCCATGAGGTTGGCCCGTTCTTCATCGAAGGTGTCGAGATCCATTTGGCCATCGTCGTAACGGGATTGCAGTGACGCCATCCGGTCCATGATTTCTTCGTTGGAAAGCGACGGGCTCAACTCGTCTTCAGCTTCGAATTCGTCGTCAACGTCGACCTCGTCAAGGTCGTCTTTATCAAGCTTGCGCTCACGCTTCGCTGCGGCCTTGGCCTTTTTCGCCATGTCTCGCTGCCGCTTCGCGAAGCTGGATCTACCGGTCGCCATAGCCCCCGTCTCCCCTTCTCGAACGTTCTGGCCATGGAAAATGGCCCCAAAGGACCGTACCTGCTCACCTACCGTTTTCCGCGTACTTCGAACAGAAGTCACACCAACCAGCTCTCGGGAACTCTGCGTCGCTGCCCAACCGGAGCTAGGTTCCGGCCATGGACATCCACACCAAACCGACCATCAGCATTCCCGACGACGCTCCCCCGACCGAACTCACCATCGAGGACCTTGTGGTGGGCGATGGGCCCGAGGCGGTGGCCGGGATGCTCGCCACCGTCGATTACGTCGGCGCTTCCTGGTCGAACGGAGCAGAATTTGATGCCTCCTGGAACCGCAACGATACGTTCGCGTTCGGGCTCGGAGCGGGTCAGGTCATCGCCGGTTGGGACCAAGGCGTGCAAGGCATGAAGGTCGGGGGCCGACGGCGACTCACCATCCCGCCCCACCTTGGCTACGGCGCATCGGGTGCCGGTGGGGTGATCGGCCCGAACGAGACACTGGTCTTTGTCGTGGACCTTCGGCGGGTCGGCTGAGCGACGTGCTCGACGCCGACGCCATCGCCCGACCGGACACCTATCGGGACGGCCCTCCTCACGAGCTTTTTACTCAGCTCCGGCACGAACAACCGGTGGCCTGGGTCAACATGGACAATCACCCCGGGTATTGGGCGGTTCTGCGCCACGCCGACGTGGTTCACGTTGCCCGCAACAGCGACCTGTTCAGCGCCTCGACCGGTGGGGTGGTGATCGAGGACCTCGACGCCGCCTCGCTGGAACAGATGCGCGACATGTTGCTGGCTATGGACCCACCCCGCCATACCGCCTATCGGCGGCCGCTATCTCCCGAGTTCACGGCCCGGGTCATGGCCGGCCTCGAGGCACGGATCCGTACCGTTACCCGCAGCATCTTTGACCGGGCCGACCAGAGCGGCCCCGATCTTGAGTTCGTGCACGAAGTCTGCGCGCCACTGCCCAGCCAGGTGCTCGGCGAGTTGCTTGGCCTTCCCGCCGAGGATTGGCCGGAACTGCACCGCATGGCCGAACGCAACAGCGGCGGCCAAGACCCCGACATCAACACTGGCGAAGCCCGCGGTTCAGCCAGCGTCGAGATGGCCGCCTACGCCTACGGATTTGCCGGGCAGCGAAGAGCACTCGGACCGCAAGGCGACCTGACCGATGTGTTGCTGGGGCGAGAGTTCGACGGGCACCTGATGAGCGACATCGACTTCGCCCGGTTTTTCGTCCAACTCGTCACCGCCGGGAACGACACCACCCGCACCATGCTTTCGAGTGGTCTGCTGGCCCTGCTCAAACACCCTGACCAACTGGCGCGGCTGCGGGCTGACCCGGCCGGGCTGCCAACGGCGATCGAGGAAATCCTGCGGTGGGCGAACCCGCTTCACTACTTCCGCCGAACCGCGACCTGTGACACCGAGATCGCAGGCACCCCGATCTCGGCTGGTGACAAAGTGGCGATGATCTACACCTCCGCGAACCGGGACGAGACCGTGTTCACCGACGCCCAAGCGTTCGATACTCGCCGTGACCCCAACCCGCATCTGTCGTTCGGGATCGCCACCCACTTCTGTTTAGGGGTGCACCTGGCCCGGCTCGAAGGACGGGTGTTTTTCGAGGAACTGTTCCGGCGTTGGCCCACCATCGAACTGGCTGGTGAACCACTGCGTCAACGGTCGAACCTCAACAATTCGCTGAAGGCGCTTCCGGTTCGAATCGGGCGCTAGTCGCGCGGGTTCTTCAACCGTTTCGTGATCCGGGCCCGCTCGGTCTGATCCAACACGACCTTACGAATCCGCACCGTCGTTGGCGTTACCTCCACGCATTCGTCGTCGCCGATGACCTCCAAGGCCTGTTCGAGCGACAGCAGCCGAGGCGGGGTCAACCGAACGGTGTCGTCCGAGGAATGCGTTCGAATGTTGGTCTGCTTCTTTTCCCGGCAGATGTTGACATCCATGTCCTCGTTGCGGGCGTTCTCCCCAACCACCATCCCGCCGTAAACCTGTTCGCCGGGGGCGACGTACAACGCCGATCGTTCCTGCAGGGCCAGGATCGAGTAGCTCGTTGACTGGCCGAGACGGTCGGCCACCACGCTTCCGTGGTTGCGGAGCCGCAAATCGCCGACCCACGGTGTCCACCCATGAAACACATGGTGCAACATGCCGGTGCCCCGAGTTTCGGTCAAGAACTCGGTGCGGAAACCAATAAGGGCACGGGCCGGCACCACATAGTCGAGGCGCACCCAACCGGTGCCGTGGTTGCCCATCGCGTCCATGCTGCCTTTGCGTGCCCCCAGCAACTGGGTGACCGCCCCGACGTACTCTTCGGGAACGTCGATGGTCAACCGTTCGGTCGGCTCGTGAAGCGTTCCGTCGATCTCGCGGGTCAATACTTCTGGTTTGCCGACGGTGAGTTCGAAACCTTCACGGCGCATGGTCTCGACCAGGATCGCCAGTTGCAGTTCACCACGACCCTGCACCTCCCAGGTGTCGGGACGATCGGTCGGCAGTACCCGGATCGACACGTTGCCGACCAGTTCAGTATCGAGCCGTGATTTGATCACCCGGGCCGTCAGATGGTTGCCATCTTGACCGGCCAGCGGCGACGTGTTGACCCCGATGGTCATCGCCAGCGTGGGTTCGTCAACCGAAATGATCGGGAACGGGCGAGGATCGTTCGGGTCGGCCAGCGTGTCGCCGATCATGACGTCTTCAATTCCGGAAACGCCAATGAGTTCACCCGGACCAGCTTCTTCCACGTCAACCTGAGCAAGCGCGTCGGTCACCGTCAACGTTCCGATCCGGGCGGAAACGACAGACCCGTCGCTACGGCACCAGGCGATACTTTGGCCCCGACGGATCGTGCCGTGCTGCACCCGGCAGATAGCCAACCGTCCGACATAGGGCGAGGCGTCGAGGTTGGTCACCCAAGCCCGCATCGGGTGTTCCGGGTCGTGACGGGGAGCGGGCACGGTGTTCAGCAGCACATCAACCAGCGGCGCAAGGTCGGTGCCAGGGACGTCAGGGTCGAGCGTTGCGGTTCCTTCCCGGGCCACCGTGTAGACGATCGGGAAATCGATCGCCGAGTCGTCGGCGTCGAGATCCATAAACAACTCGTAGACCTCGTCGACCACTTCTTTGATGCGAGCGTCGGGACGATCAATCTTGTTGATGACCACCACCACCGGCAGCGACAACGACAACGCTTTGCGGAGCACGAACCGGGTTTGAGGCAACGGCCCTTCGCTGGCGTCGACCAGCAGCAACACACCGTCCACCATGGTCAGCGCACGTTCGACTTCACCACCGAAGTCGGCGTGACCGGGGGTGTCGACGATGTTGATCTTGTGATCACCAAACCGAACCGCGGTGTTCTTGGCGAGGATCGTGATGCCTTTCTCCCGCTCAAGGTCCATCGAGTCCATCACCCGGTCGGTGAGTTCCGCACCAGCGCGGAACGCCCCTCCTTGACGGAGCAGTGCATCCACCAGAGTGGTCTTGCCATGGTCGACGTGGGCGATCATCGCCACGTTCCGCAAATCGTCGCGACTAATCACCCGCCGAAGGCTAGCGACTGATCTCGGGACTCCACCGACGAGGTGGACTCGGTGTGCGAGCCGCGCCCGAGGTGGGGTTACTCGGTGACGGTGGAGAGACCGCCACCAACCGGGATCACCGCACCGGTGACGTACGCTCCGGCTGCCGAAGCCAGATAGATCGCCACCCCGGCCATGTCGTCAGGAACCCCGATGCGGCCCAACGGGACGTCAGCGGCGATGGCGTTGCGGCCCGCCGGGTCGTCGAGCGCGAACGCCATCATCTGCGAGTCGAACGGTCCGGGAGCAATGGCGTTAACGGTGATGTGGTCGCGGGCCAGTTGCTTGCCGAGGTGACGGGTCAGCATGTGGACCGCGGCTTTCGACGACGAATACGAAAAGGTGTCCATGGCTGGTGGGGTGAGCCCGTTTACCGAACCGGTGTTGATGATGCGCGACGGGTCCTGCGCCGAGGCCGCGGCCCGCAGCAGCGGCAGCAGTTGTTGGGACAGAAAGAACACACCGCGCACGTTGACGTTCATGACCTTGTCCCAACCCCCGGTTGAGAAACCTTCGAGCGGTTCGCCCCACGACGCCCCTGCGTTGTTGCAGAGAATTTCCAAACCATCCCAGCGACCAGAAACCTCCGCGGCCAGATGGGCGATGCCGTCATCGGTGGACAGGTCAGCTGGTACGCCATGCACCGTTCCCCGCTCCGACAACGAGGCCACCGCCTCGGCAACCTGGCTTTCTTTACGAGCCGAGATGATGACCTCGCAACCGGCGTCGAGCAGGCCGCCTGCGATCATGTAACCAATCCCCCGGCTTCCGCCGGTGACCACAGCTCGCTTGCCTTCGAGACCAAACAAGGCCTTCAGTCGGTTGGTGTCCACGATCGTGTCTCCTCATCGTTGGCTGGTGCCGAGACGACTCCGTCTCGCGTTACGGGGCCATCATGCCCACGCAACTGCCGTCAACGCCACCCGGAACCGGTTAGCGGACGTCGAAGCCGTACATCGACCCGAGCGGATCGGCCAGCAGTTCGAGGCGTTCTCCGTCCGGCCCCCGGAAATAGATCGAGGTCTCGTGCTCAAAATCGATGGTTACCCCAGCGTCGAGGAGGCGAGCACGAAGCCGGAGTTGCTGCTCTTCGGTCACCGAGATGGCCAGATGGTGCATCGACCCCAGAACCTCGGCGTAAGGCCCGAGGTCAAGTCCGGGGAAATCGAAGAAGGCCAGCAGGTTTCCGTTGCCGATATCGAAAAAGAAATGGGTGCTGCCTCGGTAGTCACGATTCTCGAAAAGTTCCGTAAGCGGGAACTCCAGAACGCCTTGATAGAAGTCGATGGTTCGTTCGACGTCCGATGACAGCAACGCCAGATGGTGCACCCCTCGAGCTGAGCTCTGGGGTCGGTCAGGATGCAGGTGCTGCGAGCGAAGCCGGTCCCACTCCTCGGTGCGGTCACCTTGGTCGCCGTGATCGGTCAACGCTTTGAAATCAGCCATGCGTCAAGTGTCTACCGTGAATACTCAACCGCCAACCTGTTCCGGTTCGGTGAGCGGTTCCCAACGCCAGCGGCGAGCCGCTTCCACACCAAAGATGGTCACTGTCTGCCCGTCAACGGTCGTTACCTCGTCGAGCGGTGTCGTTTCATCCTCGGCGAGTCGGGTCAACCGCACGGTCGATCCGGCGCGAGGAAGCCGGTAATGGTCGGCGCCGTGCCAGGACACGAAGCCTTCCAACCGGTCCAGTGCATCGCATTGAAACATCAACTCAGCCACCACCTCTAACGCGTAGGGGGCGTTGAACACCCCGGGTCGGGCCGGTGACGCCAACTTGTGACTGAGTGGATGCGGAGCCGAATCGGTGCCGAGAAAGAACGATGGGTCGCCCGAGGTGGCCGCCGCGACCAACGCGTCTCGGTCCTCTCGGCTGTTGATGACCGGTTTGCAGTAGAGGTCGGGTCGGAGTCCGTTGGCCAGCACGTCGGAACGGTCACAGGTCAGGTGATGCGGGGTGATCGAACCGGCAACGCCGTCGTTGGCCCGCACCAGATCAAGCCCGGCTCGGGTAGAGATGTGTTCCACCGTCACCCGAAGGCCCGGTACCTGATCGAGTACCGGCAGTAGTTCTCGTTCGAGGAACACCGCTTCCCGATCAAAGATGTCCACGTCCGGATCGGTGGATTCGGCGTGGACCAGCAGCGGAATACCCGCTTCAGCCATGGCCTCTAACACTTGCCGATAGGCCAGCAGCGACGACCCGCCGGCGGCACTGTTGGTGGTGGCCCCGGCCGGGTAGTACTTGGCCGCCATCACCTGCCCGTCGGCGGCCCCAGCTAACAGGTCGGCCCGGTCGAGCGCGTCGTTGAGATACAGCGTCATCAACGGCTGGAAATCGGGTCGAGCGTGAGGTCCCGCAGCAGCAAGGATCCGATCCCGGTAGGCGACCGCGGCGGCCGTGGAACAAATCGCCGGCACCAGGTTGGGCATCACCAGCGCGTAGCGAAAACAGCGAGCCGTGTAGGGCGTTACCGACGCCAGCATGTGGTCGTCACGAAGGTGCACATGCCAGTCGTCGGGGGCTGCGATCTCCAGCACCGTCATGCGCCGTACTCCTGACGATATTGCTGCACCGCGTCGAGCATGGCGTCGTCAAGGACGACTCGTCCGTCGACCGGGCGGCCATGAAGGTGTTCGATAACTTCGTCGAGGGTGACGATCGCTCGGGTCGGCATCGCGAATTCGTCGGCCACCTCAGCCAACGCGCTTCGGGTGCCGGTACCGCGTTCTTGGCGGTCAACCGAAACAATCAGCCCCGCCAACTCCACCGTGGCCGCAGCTCGAAGGATCGGGACGGTTTCACGGATCGACGTGCCGGCGGTGGTTACGTCCTCCACGATCAACACCCGATCCCCATCAGCGAGCGCTGAACCGACCAGCACCCCGCCTTCACCGTGGTCTTTGGCTTCTTTGCGGTTGAAACAAAAACCGACCGTTCGACCTTTCCCGGCGAGGGCGATCGACGCCGACGCAACCAACGGGATGCCTTTGTAGGCCGGGCCGAACAAGACATCGATCCCTTCGGGCCATGACTCCTCGATCGCCGCCGCGTAGAACTCCCCGAGACGGGCCAGTTGGTCACCGGTGCGGTAACGACCGGTGTTGATAAAGAACGGTGTTCGGCGCCCGCTCTTCGTTGTGAAATCTCCGAAGGTGAGCACATCGGACCGAACCATGAACTCGATGAAATCCTGCTTGAACTGTTGCATCACCGCTCCCTTCGCAAAGCAGCCTAGGCATCATCGTCGGCCACCCGGTGAGTGTCTACGTTGGTTCCCATGCGCCGACTCCTAATGATCCTCGCTCTTGCCCTGATTGTTTCGTCCTGCGGTGGTGACACGACCACCTCCGAGGCAACACCCGATGCCGGTGACGACCTCGGGACGGAAGCCACGGTCGAAACGACCGAACCGCCAGTGACTGAGCCACCTTCCACCACGGTCGCCGAACTGGTCGCCCGGGACGGGGTTGAAACACCGGAGGCATCGACACTCGAAGACCTTCTGGCCCTTGGCCGCCCCATCGTCACTGGGCATGCAGGCGGCGACCAGGCCTACCCGCATTCGTCGATGTTTGCCTTTACCGAAGCGGCACTGGCCGGGGTCGACGTTTTGGAAATGGACGTGCAGTTAACCGGTGACAAGGTGCTGGTTGTGCAACACGACGACACTGTCGATGCCACCACGGAAACGTCGGGCCGGGTACGGGATCTGACCCTCGCTGAGCTGCAGGCGCTCGACAACGGCTACTGGTGGAACGACGACTGGCAGAACCGTGAACGAGACGAATCGAGCTACGTCTGGCGCGGGGTTCGGACCGGGAAGATTGCACCGCCAGCGGGCTATCAGGCCGACGATTTCAAGGTGGAAACGTTCCGGGCAGTTGCCGAGGCGTTCCCCAACCACGTGCTCGACGTTGAGATCAAAGTTCCCCGAGGCGACGATGGCGAAATCGACCTGGATTTCGCCATCGAAGGCGCCCGGGTACTGGCCGAGGAGATCGCCGCGCTGGGTCGCACCGACTCGGTGATCGTCGTCTCGTTCAACGGCACCGTGTTGAATGCCTTCCGTGAACTAGCACCCGACGTGGCCACGAGCCCCGCCGAGGACGAACTGGTGGCCTGGTACCTCGGCGTGGCTGGCGTACATCCCAACGATCGGGTCGCGCAGGTTCCCCCCACCTTCGAAGTAATCGACGTGCTCTCCGCTGAGGTCGTCGCTCGGGTCAAGGAGGCCGGTCTGGCCATGTGGATCTGGCCCAACGATGCCGATGCGCAAGAAAACGCCGACTTTTACGCCGAGGTCATCGCAGCCGGGGCCGACGGGATCATTGCTGGTCGACCGGCCGTCGCGGTGGAGCGCTACCGGGCCGACGGGTTGATCCCGGCCGGGTGAGTTCCGGCAACCAACGCGCCAGTATCAGAACTCGTAGGAACCAATCCCGAAGTATCCGCTTGACGCGGTTTTCGGGAGGTCGAAGCGTTCGCCGATCCGATCCGGAGCAAAGGCCTCAGGGGTGTCCCCGAGCACGGTGGCCCGATGCAGAACCCGGCGACCTTCGGTGTCGTTGACCATGGCGTGAAGGGTCACCCGTTCGTCCCACAACACCACATCACCTGATGACCAGCGCCAGCGGCAGGAGAACTGAAGCTGTTCCTGCCAGCGGAACAAGAAACTCAGCAGCATCTGTGATTCGGGACGGGAGAGTTGTGGGATGCGTCGCGAAAATTGCCGATGCACAAACAGCGCGGGGCGCCCCGTTTCGGGATGGGCTCGCACCACCGGATGCTCCGCTGACCTCCCACCTTGGCCGGCGTCGTCATGCACGCAGGTCAAGGTGAGCAGAAAGTCCTGCAACGCCGGCGAAAGTGACGCGTACCCGTCGTGGCAGTTGATCCAACTGGTGTCACCTCCGGCGTCGGGGCATTCCACCATGTGAAGCAGTGCGACCGACGGTGGAGTTTCGTAAAACGTGGCGTCGGTGTGCCAGACGTCGGCTTTGACGGTGGCGCTGCTGTCCAGACGAATGACTTCGGGGACCGACGGATCATCGGCGCTGAGGTACGGATGGGTGTCGAGTTCACCAAACAACGCGCCGATCGACCGCAGTTCCTCTCTCGATGGAGCCAACCCCGGAAGCACCAGCACCAGATGGTCGCTGAGCGCTGACCGCAACGCCGTCGCCACCTGATCGTCGATTTGCGCTACATCGAGGCCGTGCACGACCGCCCCTAAGCGACCCGCAAACGGACTGGTTTCTAGGCCGGACATCACCGCATTCCTTTCTTTCGCGAACAGCTTCCCCGCCAGCGTGGCACACGCCGAAGATCGGCCAGCAATTCGAAGTTGGACGTTACTCGCCGAGGTCTGGTGCCCAAGCGGAGCCGTTGATGTGGGAACCACCGTCAACAAACAACGTGTTTCCGGTCAGGTAGCGGCTGGCATCGCTGGCCAGAAACAACGCAACGGGAGCGATGTCCTCGTCGGGGTCACCCATGCGGCCCATCGGGTTGGACGCATCGGCCGCCGCTTCGAGTTCAGGGTTCTGGGCCATGACCCGACGAAACGCTGCCGATTTGGCGGCCGGGCAGATCACGTTCACCGTGATACCCGAACCCGCCCACTCCCGGGCCGCGGTCCGGCTCGCCGCCCGCAATGCTTCCTTCGCTGAGTTGTATTCCAACGTGCCCATGTGGGCGTTGACCCCGTTGAGTGAACACAGGTTGATGACCCGACCCCAACCGTTGGCTTTCATCACCGGATGGGCTGCGTTCATGGCCCACAACGGACCCAGAAAGCCCACGTTGAGACCGGCCTGAACCGCTTCCGGCGTTTTGCGTTCCACCCGTCCGATTCCTCCGCCACCCCAAGCGTTGTTGACCAGAATGTCCAACCGCCCGAAGGTGTCGATGGTTGACGTCACCCCCGCAACGACGCTGTTGCGATCAGCGACATCGGTCGGGATGAACACGCCGCGACCATTGAGCGAATCCGCTACCTGTTGGCCCGTTTCGGCGTTGATCTCGGCCACCACCACGCGGGCTCCGTGAGCGGCGAACACCCGGGCGATCCCGGCTCCGATCCCGTCTCCAGCCCCGGTGATGAACGCCACGCGACCGGCGAGCACTTCTGCATCTCTTGTCATACCCCGACCGTAGCCCCCTCGCTCAGACGCTGCGGCTTTCGCAACGACCCGGCATCCGGCGACTTTTCACCGTCCCGGCGATGAGGCAGACTTCACCGGTGATCAAGCAACGTCGGGCGGCGAAGTATTCCCTTGGTGGGCTGATCCGCCGGGGGTTCAGCAAAGAGTCTTGGCCGCGGGTCTGGCGGGAACCCGAGTTTGGTTCCCACTACGACGTCGTCATCATCGGTGGTGGCGTGCACGGACTAGCCACTGCCTACTATCTGGCCGCCAACCATGGGATCACCAACGTGGCCGTGCTGGAAAAGGGCTACCTCGGGTCGGGAGGTTCGGGCCGCAACACCGCCATCGTTCGCTCGAACTATCTCACCCCTGAAGGCGTTGCCTTCTACGACCGTTCGCTCACGCTGTACAACTCGATGGCCCGAGACCTGAACCTGAACGTGATGTTTAGCGAACGAGGTCACCTGACCCTCGCCCACACCGACAGTGCGCTGCGGACCATGCATTGGCGCGCCGAAGTCAACAAGTTGCAGGGAATCAACTCTTCGGTGATCGACCCGGCCGAAGTGAAGCGGCTCACCCCATCGCTCGATGTCAGCGAAAACGTTCGTTACCCGATCCTTGGCGCGCTGTACCACCCGCCTGGTGGAACGATCCGCCACGACGCGGTGGTATGGGGATACGCCCGAGCTGCCGACGCCTACGGGGTAGATCTCCACCAGAAAACCGAAGTGCTTGACGTGTTGTGCACCGGCGGTGACGGACCCGAAGGCAAAGGCCCGGGGGGACGTGTGGTGGGCGTTCGGACCAGCCGGGGAGACATCTCGGCACCGCTGGTGGTGAACTGCACCGCCGGCTGGGCCAGCACGATCGCCAGCATGGCGGGTGTGCGGTTGCCGATCACCACTCACCCGTTGCAGGCTGCGGTTACCGAGCCGGTGAAGGTCTTTCTCCCCACCGTCGTCGTCTCGGGTTCGTTGCACGTCTACGTCAGTCAAACCGACCGAGGAGAGCTGGTGTTCGGCGCATCGGTAGACCCGATGGCCACCTATCAGATGGGTGGCACCTTGGAGTTCACCGAGGAGCTAGCCAGCCACGTTCTGGAATTGATGCCAGGCATTGGCCGAATGCGGTTGCTGCGCCAGTGGGCGGGCCTCTGCGACATGACTCCGGACTATTCGCCGGTGATGGGGCCCACCCCGGTCGAAGGGTTCCATGTCGATGTCGGCTGGGGGACGTACGGTTTCAAAGCCGGTCCGGTCTCCGGTGAACAGATGGCTGCCTGCGTAGCCAACGGTCGGGTTCCTGAACTGATCGCACCGTTCGGGTTGGAACGGTTCAGCCGAGGTGACCTGGTCGGCGAAAAGGGCGCGGCCGCGGTGGGTCACTGATGCTGCTCGTCCCCTGCCCGGTGTGCGGCCCGAAGAACGCCGCTGAGCTCACCTACCGAGGCGAAACCCATTCGCGTCCCGATCCAAACCAAGCCACCCCCGAGGAGTGGCGCAGCTACCTGTACCTGCGGGACAACCCGGCGGGTTGGTTACGCGAAGGGTGGTTCTGTTCTTCCGGATGCCGAACCTTTTTCACGCTGGAGCGCAACACCACCACCGGTGAACTCCGCGAACCGTTGCTGCCCGGCAACAAAGTGGCGGGCCGCCCTATCTCCGATGGAACCGAACCGTGAGCAACCACCGGATACCTGACGCTCCCGGCCAGCTCATCAATCGGGACGTACCGCTGACGTTTACCTGGAACGGTCGACGGCTCCGCGGGTACGAAGGCGACACCATCGTTTCGGCGTTGTTGGCCAACGGCATCACGATCACTGGCCGCTCCATGAAATACCACCGGCCCCGCGGCCCGCTCACTGCCGACTACTGGGATCCCAACACCACCGTGCAGGTCGGCGATGAACCAAACGTGCGCGCTAGCCATCGCCTACTACGCGACGGAATGAACGTTTCGGCCCAGAACGTCTGGCCGTCGTTACGGTTCGATCTCAAATCGGCCAACCGGCTGGTGGGGCGCTTCCTGACCGCCGGCTTCTACTACAAGACGTTTATGAAACCGGCCGCGCTTTGGCCGCTTTACGCCCGTGTGCTCGGCACGTTCGCTCCCGGTGGAGTGGTGGATCTCGATGCTCCGCCACCCCGCAACGACAAACGCTACGCCCACCCCGATGTGGTCGTGGCTGGCGGTGGACCGGCCGGGATGGCCGCGGCGCTGGCCGCGGCCCAAGCCGGAGCGTCGGTGATGCTGGTCGAACACGAGCACCAACTCGGAGGCCATCTGTGTTGGGGCGATGACACCGATCGGGCCGAAGCCGCACGCTTAGCCCACGCGGTGCGAGCGGCCGGGGTGGAAGTGCTGACCGACGCCACCGTGACAGGACGCTACGAGGACAACTGGTTGGCGATCTCCCAACGCGGCCTTCCCGGGATTGACGAACGGTTGATCAAAGCTCGGGCCGGGGTACTGATCGTGGCGGCGGGAACGATCGAACGCCCCTACGTCTTTGCCGGTAACGACCTCCCGGGCGTGATGACCTCCGGTGCGGTACGACGCCTCATCACGATGTACGGCGTGAAACCCGGGAACCGGGCCGTGGTGTTCACCGCAAACCCGTCCGGCGACGCCGCGGTGGTTGCGTTGGAGGCAGCCGGAGTAACGATCGCCGCGGTGGTTGATGGTCGACTCGGTGGCAACGTGGTCGCCGCCCACGGGCGAAACCGGGTCCGCCGGGTGACGTTGGCCGATGGCCGCCGTATCGACAGTGACCTGCTGATCACCGCCGTAGGTTGGACCACCCCCACGTCGCTGCTGAACATGTCCGGCGATCGTCCGGTGTACGACCCGGAAGCGGCCCGGTTCTTTCCCTGGTGCCCACCCGACAACGTGCTGGCCACCGGAGGTCTGGCTGGTGATGGCACCACTGAACAACTGGTGGCGCACGGTGAAGCAACTGGTTTGCTCGCCGCGGCCCGGGCTGGGGTTGTTCGTCACCGGCTACAACACCTGACCCGCCGTGCCGAACCGGTCACGACCCCGGAACCGGCGTGGCCCGCCGACGAACGCCCCCCACTCCCGCACGGTTCGCATCCGGCACTGTTCCGGTCAACCACGCACGGAATCGTCGACTACTCCGAGGATGTCTCGTCCAAGGATCTTGTCCAAGCCGCCGACGAAGGGTTTGATTCGGTCGAGCTGGTCAAACGGTTCACCACCACCACCATGGGTCCGTCACAGGGCAAGCTCGAGACGGTCAACACGGTGGCGGTGCTCGCCGAAGCCCGAGGCGAAACCATCGAGCAGGTTGGCACGACCGTCTGGCGGCCACCGTACGCGCCGATCAGCCTTGGCGCGTTGGCGGGTCGGATCCACGAACCGGTACGCATGAGCTCTATCCAACCCTGGCATGAGGCTCACGGCGCGCAGCCGATTCTGGCCGGGCAGTGGATTCGTCCGAACCATTACGGCGACCCCGAATCCGAAGTGCGCAACACCCGAAACCGGGTCGGCATCATCGACATCACCCCGCTGGGGAAGCTGGACCTTCAGGGCCCAGATGTGCCCAAACTGCTCAACCTGCTCTACACCAATTCCTGGAACGCACTCCCGCAAGGCGCGGTCCGGTACGGACTGATGTGCGCCGAAGACGGTGTCGTGCTCGACGACGGGGTCACCGGGCGGCTCGGACCGGAGCATTACCTGATGACTACTACTTCGTCGGGGGCGGCCACGGTCTGGAACTGGGCTGAGAACTGGCTTCAGACCGAACACCCTGACTGGCAGGTTCACATCACCCCGGTCACTACCGGGTTGACCTCGATCAACGTGGCCGGACCGGACAGCCGGCAGCTTCTGGAACGGCTCACCAACGACATCGACCTCGGCCCCGATGCCTTCCAATACATGCAGGTCCGCACCGGCACGGTCGCTGGGGTTGCGAACTGCATCGTCTGGAGGATCGGTTTCACCGGCGAACTGTCCTATGAGGTTCACGTGCCGAGCGGTTTCGGATTGTTCGTGTGGGAGCAGTTGCTCGTTCACGGTCAAGACTTGGGGGTAGCCCCGTTCGGGTTAGAAGCCCAGCGGATCATGCGTCTAGAGAAAGGCCATTTCATTGTTGGCCAAGACACCGACGGTCTATCCAAAGCACCAGTGACCGGTCTTGAGACACTGCTCAAAGTCGAAAAGGACGACTGGGTGGGCAAACCCGAGGTCGTCTGGGCGTTGTCGCGCGGGGACGGTCCGCGGATCGTCGCTGTTCAGCCAACCGATCCGACCGTGGTGCCCGAGGAAGCAGCCCAGATCGTGGCGGCTGGCACGAACCAGATTCTGGGCCGGATCACTTCGTCGCGTTTCTCCCCCACCCTCAACCGTTCCGTCTGCCTTGCGCAGGTACATCCCGATGTCGCCACACCAGGCACGACGCTCACCATCGTTCTCGCCAACGGCACCCGAACCACTGCCCAGGTAATGGAACATCACGCCCATTTCGATCCTGAAGGGAGCCGGCTTCGTGGCTGATCCCGTGTTCCGAAGTTCGGTAACCAGTGCTGAAACAACCAGTGCTGAATCAACCAGTGCTGCTGCGGTGACCATCAGCGATGTGTCCGACTGGAGCAAATGCTCGGTCAAAGCCGGGGAAGGGACCGAAACCGCCAAAGGGTTCGCAGTGGCCTTGGGTACCGCAGCGCAGCGAAACGGTGTGCTGGTCGTGCATCACCGCCAGCACGAATGGTTGCTGTTGGGTTCGGCTGCTCAGGTAGACGAGACGATCCACAATCTCGACCGTGACGGTTTTGTCTCCACCGTTGACCTCACCCATGGACGAATGATGCTGCGGGTCAGCGGTCCTCGCAGTGCCGACGTGCTGGCCAAGGTGTGCAGCAGCAACTTCGACGATGCGTTCACCCCCAATCGGGCCGCGTGGGGGGCGACCGTTGCCCGAGTGACCTGTGATCTGGTCCGTGACGATCAGGTCGGGGTGCGGAGTTATCTCCTGCTCTGCGACCGTTCCTACGGCGACTATTTCTTCCAGTCGCTCCTTGACGCCGCCGACGAGTTCGCCGACTGACCCGGTCCCGTGGCCGTTACCCTCGAAGCCATGGTTACCGTCGGATCTCTCAATGTTGCCGAGCCAATCCACACCTTTGTGGGTTCCCATCTACTCCCCGGTTCTGGGGTGGACCCGGACTCGTTCTGGGCAGCGCTCGAAGCCACCGTGCGAGAACTCGGCCCTCGAAATCGTGAACTGCTCAACCGACGCGACGACCTCCAAGCTCAGATCGACGCCTATCTGATCGAGCACCGGGCATCGTTTGACCAGAGCGCCTATGTGACGTTTCTCGAAACGATCGGGTATCTGGAACCAACACCGTCTTCGGTGCAGCTTGCCACCACCGGGGTTGACCCGGAGATCGCTTCGATCGCTGGCGCCCAGCTGGTGGTCCCACTCGACAACGCCCGCTACGCCCTCAACGCCGCCAACGCCCGTTGGGGAAGCCTCTACGACGCCCTGTACGGCACCGACGTCATCGCTGACACCGACGGGGCCGAAGCCGGCCGGGGCTACAACCCGGTCCGGGGAGCCCGAGTCATTGCTTGGGCTCGCGACTTTCTCGATGCGCACTTTCCGCTTGACGACGGCTCCCATCACGACGCCACCGGGTATTCGGTGGTTGACGGCCAGTTGAACGTGGCGTTGGGTTCGACCACGGCCCGCCTCGCCGATCGCCAACAGTTCGTGGGGTTCGCCGGACCCACCGATGCCCCTCACAACGTGCTGCTGGTCAAGCATGGCCTCCACGCCGACCTTCGCATCGACCGGGAGCATCCCATTGGCGCCGATGACCCCGCGGGGTTGGCTGACATTGACGTGGAGTCGGCGATCTCGTCGATTATGGATTGCGAAGATTCGGTTAGCGCCGTAGATGCCAGCGACAAAGCGGTCGTGTACGGCAACTGGCTTGGCTTAATGACCGGAAATCTCACCAGCAGCTTCCGCAAAGACGGGGTTGACGTTGAACGTCGCCTTCATCCTGACCGGCGCTACACAGCAGCCGACGGGGGCGAACTCGTGATGCCCGGGCGGGCGTTGATGCTGGTCCGCAACGTCGGCCATCACCTCACCACCGAGGCCGTCACCTTGGACGGCGAACCGATCGCCGAAACCATTCTTGATGCGTTCGTAACCGCCGTAGCCGGGAAACACGACCTGGCCGGTTCGGGACCGTACCGCAACAGCCGCACCGGGTCGATCTACATCGTCAAACCCAAAATGCACGGCGTTGACGAGGTGGCTTGGGCTTGCCGGTTGTTCGAACGAGTCGAGGATGCGTTGGGCCTCGACCGCCACACCCTCAAGATGGGGATCATGGACGAGGAACGGCGAACCTCTCTCAACTTGGCCGCCGCCATCGAGCAAGCCCGAGACCGTCTGGTGTTTATCAACACCGGTTTCCTCGACCGAACCGGCGACGAGATTCACACCGACATGGAAGCCGGTCCGGTCGTTCCCAAAGGCGAAATGAAAAGCGCCACCTGGCTTCTGGCCTACGAAGACAACAACGTCGATACCGGGCTGGCTTCAGGGCTTCAAAACCGCGCTCAGATCGGCAAAGGCATGTGGGCCAAACCTTCGGAGATGGCCGAAATGCTGGCCACCAAAGGCGCTCACCCACAGGCCGGTGCGACCTGCGCCTGGGTGCCGTCACCCACCGCAGCCACCCTGCACGCCACCCACTACTTCTCGCACAACGTCGCCGCCCGCCAAGAAGAACTGTCCGGACGTTCCCACCGCAGCCGCTCCGAACTAACCGCGCTGCCGGTGCTCACTAGGGAACTCTCTCCCGACGAGGTCCAAACCGAACTCGACAACAACTGCCAGTCAATCCTCGGCTACGTGGTCCGTTGGGTCGGTCAGGGGGTGGGTTGCTCAACGGTTCCCGACATCGACAACATCGGTCTGATGGAAGACCTCGCCACCCTGCGGATCTCCAGCCAGCATGTCGCCAACTGGCTGCACCACGGCATCGTCGATCACCAGCAGGTGCAGGCGACGATGGAACGAATGGCGATCGCAGTTGACGACCAGAACGCTGGCGACGACGCCTACCAGGCGATGGCAACGAGCTACACCGATTCGATCCCGTTCCAGGCTGCGCTGGCTCTGGTTCTCGACGGTCGATCGCAACCCAACGGATACACCGAGTCGGTGCTCCGAAGCCACCGACGCCGTCAGAAAGCAGCTGGCAACTAGAGCACCACGCTCGGGTCGGGAACCAGATCCCGAGCCAGCCATTGGAAGGTGCGCCAAGCCATCGCCGGTTTCGTGAACTCCTCGGCGACGACCTTGGCCATCTCGTCGGAAATCGGTTTCGGGTTGGTGGCTTTGACGTGCACCTCAGCAACCCGTTCGGCCAAAACAAACCACCCGACCGCTTCGGCCGGCGACAGCCCCCCGGTGAGCAGCCCATGGTTACGCAGGATGATCAGGTTGTTGCCCCCCATCGCCTCGGCGATCCGTTGACCACCTTCGATGGTTGCCACTTCCAAATCTTCACCGTGATAGATCGCCTGGTTCCCCACAAACGAACAGGACTCTTGGCTGATCGCCGAGAACGGTTCGACATTGGCCGACCACGGTGTCCCGAACTGCGTGTGGGTGTGAGCCGCCGAAACCAGATTTGGGTGGGTGGCCAGCACCGGACCGTGAATGTTGTACCCGGCAGTATTGACCCCTCCGGCGTCTGGTCCGTCAACGATCCTGCCGTCCGGCCCGACCAGCGCCATGTTGTGCACGGTTGCGGCCCAGAACGGGATTCCATACCCCAACAGCCAGAAGTGATCGGTGAACTCAGGGTCGCGCACCGAAATGTGGCCATCTCCAAGCTGCCCCCAGCGCAGCGCCGAAAAGATCCGGTAGCCGATCGCCGCTTCCCATTTCCGCAACAACCTGACCTCATCAAGGTCGTCGCTGCGGGCCCGTTCGGCGTGGTAGTCAATATCGGGATAGCGCTCCAACGAAAGCGTCACCGGTCAACCAGCTTTCGGTTTGGGCCCGACCACTCGTTCGTGATCAAGCAGTTGCTGTTTACATGCAAGCCCACCGGCGAATCCGGTGAGGCGACCATCCGAACCGATCACCCGATGGCAGGGCAGCACGATGGGAACCGGGTTCTTGGCGTTGGCCGACCCGATTGCCCGCACTGCTTTGGGGCGACCAATGCGTTCGGCCTGTTCCCGGTAACTAATCGTCTCTGCGTAGGGAACGTCGGCCAGTGCCTGCCAGGCCGCTCGCTGAAAGGGAGTCCCGGCGAGATCTAACGGGATCGAGAACGTGCGGCGACGGCCGCTGAAATACTCGTCGATTTCGGCGGCCGCCTGAGCCAAGACCGGATGGTCCGTTTGGCGGTTGCGGCCAGCACTGGTTTGATTAGGGCCGGGAAGGCCCACTCGACACAGACCCCGTTCGGTCGCCTCCAGAACCAGAACCCCAATCGGTGTGTCCATCATCATGCGTGTCATGACCGGTGCTCCTCTCTTCGACCGTGATCGCAACCTTGCCTCGCCCGTTGGTGGTAAGCAAGCCAGCTAGCCTGATCACGACCGCTAGCCAGCGGATTCGGTTTCGCTCGGGGGTCCGGTGAGCACCACAACGCTGATTGTCATCCTGCTCGCCGTGTTGGCCGGGTCGTTTCTGAAAAGCATCGGGGGTCTCGGGTTGCCCTTGATGGCCGTACCGATCATCTCGTTCGTGGCCGATGTCGAAACCGCAGTCGCCGTGCTGGCCTTTCCGAACCTGTTGATCAACGTGGGGATGGCCTGGCGTACCCGGGCCCATCGCCATGAGGCTCGGGATCTCACCATGCTCGGCGTCACCGGTTTCGTTGGTGCCGTGGGGGGAACGATGGCCTTGATCTACCTTCCGAACGAACCGCTGGTGGGCCTTCTGGTTCTGGTGGTCATCGGGTACGTCATCAAGTTTGTGCTCTCGCCTGACCTCAGAGTTGACGAAGCCACCAGCGCTCGTTGGGCCCCTGGGGTTGGTCTGGTAGTTGGCGCCATGCAGGGGGCGATCGGGATTTCCGGACCGATTCTCGGGGTCTGGATCCATAGCTTCCGACTGAGTCGGGATGCCACGATTTTCTCTCTCACGCTGCTGTTCTCACTCGCCGGAGCCGCGCAAGTCCCAACGCTTTGGCTCAACGGTGAACTCAGTGGTCGCTATGGCGCCACGTTGCTGTCCTGCATTCCGGCGCTGGCCATCATCCCGGTCGGCGAACGGCTCCGGTCTCGATTGAGCTCCGCCGGTTTCGACCGGTTCGTGCTGGTGGTGCTCGCCTCCACGGTCACCGTTCTCGCGCTCAGAACATTCCTGTAACGACGGTGCGAGTCGCGGTGATCGCGGCGGGTGTTGCTCGACTCAGAGCAGCTGCGGGGTGAACAATCCGGGAGAAAGTATCGAATCCCAGCCCGACTCGCCGAACAGCGACGCCGCGATGCGGCCGAGTTCGTCACTTGATTTCGCCGCCGACCCGTTTCCTCCCAACGCCACCGCCACTCCATCGTCAACCCAGCCGATGTAAGGCATCTCGCTGGGAGTACCGGTGATCACGCAAGGGGCCGTGACCACATCGCCCAGCGGGGCGTCAGGGAGGAGTGCATACAGGTTGTTGGTCAGGCATTCGATTTCGACCGGATCTCCGTCGCTGCGAAACCACGGCACCAGATCGGCGTCGTCGAGCAGCACCGTCGCCTTGAGGTCGCCCCCAATTTTGATACGCACCGAACCGTCGGGGTAGCGCACCGGTGGAACCCAGTACGCCTCGTTGATTCGGTCGTCGGGTGGCGAGTCCAAAAGGAGGCTGGGGATTCGTTGGTCATCGTCGAGTCGGGCCATCACCGTGGTCCGAGCCCGTCGTTCCACCTTGAGTTTCCATTCGAACAGCGGTGATCCAAAAGCCCCGGTAGCAACCAGCAACTGGCGGGCCACCACTGCACCGTTTGAGGTTTCCAGCCGAAACAGCCCCGACGAGTTCCGTTCGATCCGGTTGACCGCCGCCTCCACCACGAAGGCGTTGGCTTGGCGGGCCAGTTCGGTTTGAGCAGCTACCAACCGCCGGGGGTTGATGTAGCCCGCGGGTGCCCCTTCGTAGAGCAACGGGTGGCCGTTCGAAATGGCGATGCCGGTATGTTCCCGAACCCAATCTCGCTCCACGATTCGAGCGTCACTGCCCCAAACTTCGGCCCGAGCCTGCCATTCAGGGCCGTTTGGATAGCCGATCAGCACCCCACGAGGGGTGTGGAACTCGATGCCGGACCGACGGGCAATGTCGGCGTAGCGTTCGATCGACTGCGCCGCCACGGTGGTCCACATCTCGCTGCGTCCGGCGATCCGGGTGATCCGTCCCTCATCGGGATGCGAGCAAAACGGGCCGTTGCTGGTGGTTCTGTCGGCGGGTTCACCGGGACCGATCAGCGCAACCGACCGGTTTGTTTCGGCGAGATGCCGTGCCGCGGCCGAGCCGATCAACCCTCGCCCAATCACCGCGATTTCGACATCTCCCGTCGTGCGGTCACTCATCAGAACAACCCGAGGTTCACGTTCAGCCCACTGGGCGTTGCGGGGCAAACTCCAGCACCTGCTGGTAGGTCGGTCGGTTGGTGGAGCGGAAGGTGTCGGGAATGAGTCCCGGCACGAAACTGGTCATCAGACCCGCTCGACGCCAGGTGGTGAGATCGTCACCCAATTCCGCCGCGGCAGCCTGCAACTGTCCATCGATCGACGCCCACAACGCTTCGGCACAGGTGGTCAGGTCACCCGCGCCACAGTAGGCGTTGGCGAACTCCCCTTCCACGGAGTGTCCAAGCAGGGTCCGAAGGTCTTTGTCAACGAGGCTGGTCAGACCAATTCCTCGCAGGGAGACACCGGCGGAGATCACCGAACCAAGAACCGGTTCCACGGCTGCGAACAGCAGCGGGTCGAAGATTTCTTGATGGATCCGAGCGCTGGGGTCATCCCAGAAACCATCTTCGTCCGCGTCAAGCAGCGGGGCGTCGTCGGCGACCCAGGCATCCAACATGGCGAGCGCCTCGGCGGCCAACGCCGACGGTGCCTCGGCCGCGGCCAACACCTCTGAGATCACCGGCCAGACCGGCGCCGCAGTGTCTTCGGTCGCGGCCCGGTTCATCACCGAAACCACCTCGGCCAGCGTCGCGTCTTCATCCCACTGGTCAAAGTTTTCGACCCGATGCCACGACCCGTACAGGTTGCCGTCGCCGTGCATGAAGCCTGGGGCCGACTGGTTGTTCCAGTTCAGGAGGCGCCCGTTGTCGCTGCTGATCGCGTGGGGATGTTCGTCTTGAGCAAGGAAGCCTTGCCATTCGTACTCGCCGGTGCCGAGCGTCGGGAGTCGACGGTCGAGCCCTGGTGCGCGTTCTGGCAGAAGTCCCGACGCGAAATAGGCGTTGGTTTCGCGGTTGGCGTAACCCCAGTTGAAGGTGAAGCCGAAGTGGTTGGCGATCTCAAAGAAATCTTCCGGAGTTTCGGCTTGTCCTTCGGTCATGCGCTTGAGCGCCACCAAGTTAAACCCGTCGCGGCCAAACGTTGAGCGTTGACGGGTCAAAGCCACCGGGGCACCATCGGAGGTGGCAGTGCCAATCACCGGACCATGCACCGAGACCGGGTAGCTAATGGCCTGACCACCGAGCACACCGGCATCGAAGGCTTCGAAGGCCACGCATTCACCTTCGAACTCGTAATGGGTGCTCTGGCGGGTCGGGGTTGATCCATCCGGCTCGCAGAGCACTTCGGCGAAAACGTCCCGAACGTCTTGGTTGGCCGACGTAAGACTCCAGGCGTAATCCTCGGTTCGGCCGATCAGCAAATACATCGCCAATCCGGGAACCGCGGCGCCTTGCGCCTTGATCCCAGGACCTTGAAGGTCGATCTGCATCACGATCTCGGGGTAGTAGTAGCCCAACTGGGGACCCATGACGGCCAGGGTGGTGTCGTTGGTCGAAGCGTCGGGCGCCACCGTCAACCAGTTCGAAGCTTTCCGGTCGGGGGGATCTCCGGCTGCAGAAACCGTGTACGCCGAGGTCAGAAGGTTCGGGGCCGCATCGGGATCGGGGTTGCGTGGGTCGAGCGAGATCACCGATCCGGCGTCGATCATCACCGAACCGGTCACGTCACCACCGGTGTAGGTGCCGTACTCGAAGCGGGTGTCGATCGTCGTCGGCGCTTCCGGGTCGTCGGTCTGCATCAGGTCTTCCCACACCGAACGTCCAAGTTCGGGACCCAATTCGGCTTCGAGCGAAGCCAAGAAGCTGGCATTGGCGGCTTCTGATCCGCCACCCGCGCCAAAGATCGAGCCGATAAACGCAGTAGTGGCGATCACTTCTTTGGCTTCAAACGGGACCCAATCGGTGTCCGTGTTGTTCGCGCCCCAGTAGGCGTTCATGCCGTCGGCGTAGGCCTGCGCGTCGGCCATCACCTCGGCACCTTCGTCACCGTAGGTTTCAAGCAAAAGTTCAACTTGGGCGTCGACGAGCGCTTCTACCTGCTCGCTTGGCTCGTAGGGGGTGAGGCTGGTCACCAGAGAGAAGGCGTCGATACCGGGAATGTCGGCCACCGCGGCGCGCGCCGCCCAGCGACCAAGGCTGATCAGCAGGCCGCGGTCACGGGCTGTGACCCAACCGGCTCCAAAGGCCACGTCTTCGCGGGTGTCGCCAACCACATGCGCGATCCCCCATTCGTCGTAGGTGACGGTGACCCCGTCGCGCCCGGTCTCTTCGACCCGGGTGGCGCCGATCGGTTCGAAGTTCTGTGCGAGGTAGAACTGCTCAATGTCGGCATCGCTGACCGAACCACGCAATGGTGTCAACCCGTCGTAGAGCGCCATCTGGTCGAGGCTGTTCTCGTTGGTCGGGAGGCCGCCGTAGTTACCGGGCGGCAGGATGTAATAGGCCCGATCTTCGGTCACCACCGATCCGGCTGATTCGTCGGTACCGGTTTCCGTTGACTCGTCCACCCCGGCGGTGTCATCGGTGGTCTTTTCGACCGTGTCACCACCTCCCGAACAAGCTGCGGCGATCAACGCAAGGCTGGTGAGAAGCGCAATCAGTGAACGTTTGCCCATTGGGGTGTCCTGTCTGTTCGGTGAACCTATCCGGGAGTGGGTCGGGTCACGGCCGTCATTATCTCCGCTAATGGCTTGCGGGCGAAATCCGGAACTTTCACTCCCGGGAGTGGGTACCCAACCGGAAACATTGCGAACGGCCGCTCATTGGGGCCACGGTCAAGGACCTGCCGGAGAAAAGCCATGGGTGACGGGGTGTGAGGCAGGGTTGCCAAGCCCATGTGGTGCACCGCAGCAACGAACAGGCCGGCAGCCATCCCGACGCTTTCCTTCACGTAATAGTTTTTGCGTGACTCGCCATCGGAGCGCAGTTCGTAGCGCTGTTCGAACAGCACCACGAGCCAGGGGGCAACTTCGAGAAATTCCTTGTGGTGGTCGGTGCCGATCGGAGCGAGCGCCTCCTGCCATTCGGCGTTCATCCGGTTTTCGAGGTAGTTGACCCGTTCTTCTTCTTCGGCGGCCACCCGAATGGTTGCTTTGAGCCCCGGGTCGCTGACCGCCACGAAATGCCACGGCTGTTTGTGCGCCCCCGACGGTGCGGTTCCTGCGGTGCGGATCGCCGCTTCGATCAACGCCTCAGGCACCGGCCGGTCGGAGAACAGTCGAGGGCTGCGGCGTTGCCCCATGAACGTCGCGAAGGTTTCGGCTCGCTGGGCCATTTCCTCCGGGTCGCGAGGCGTGAACTCCAACGTTCGAAACGGGTGTTGCGCTTCGAGTTCCGGAGATGGGTACCGATGTTGGTAGAGCGGTTCGGGGTGTTCCACACCTCTATCGTGCCAGCCCAGCAAGACGAGTGCCTACGAACCGGGTTGATCGTAGATCTCCGGCTGGTCGAGGGGAAGGTTGAGCCAGTGCACCATTTGGCGAACCTGCTCGTAGGCGTCGAGTCGGGCTGCGTCGGTCCCCTCGGCTTCCGCGTTGAGGAACGGTTCCTGCAATCGACGGGTCATCCGGGGGCCGATTTCGAGCAGCGCGCTGCTCCCTTCGCTCGCCCAACGGGCCAGCACGTAATGGACGAGCGCTCCGACCGGAACTCCGAGGTTTTCGCTGAGCCGTTCCACCGTCGCCAACGCATCAAGATGCGCGTGCGCCGCGACCTCGGCTTTGAAATTGGCGTCAGGATCATCGTCGGACCAGGGACCGGTCCATCCGAGAAGTTGAACCATGCCCTCACTGGGTTCTTGGGAGGTTTCGGTCATACCGGAAGCATGGCAGAGCCAACGTTGTTACGGTACGAAATGGTGACAATTGGCGCTCAGTCTGCTTTACTCAGCACTTGCATTTGCACTTTCGCAACTGTCAATCCTTGGAGGGAACATGAAGAAGCTTCGTTCATCAGCGCTTCGTAGTCTTCTCGCGCTCTTTGCGGTGGCCTTGCTGGCCGCGTCGTGCGTGAGCAACGAAGACGACGCAGCCACCGAAGAACCAGCAACGACCACCTCGGCTGCCGCCGAAACTGAAACTGACGAGCCAGCCGAGCCGGTTGAAGAGGAAATCGTCCTCACCGACTCGTGGCGTGGCGTCACCGCCGACACCATCCACGTCGGTGTGTCGATGCTCAACTTCAAGCTTCTGGTTGACCTCGGCCTCAGCCCCGCCGGCTGGGGTGACCAGCAGGCCGTCTGGGAAGCGCTTATTGCTGACCTGAACGACCGTGGTGGCATCAACGGACGCATGGTCGAAGCGGTCTACGACTTCTACAGCCCGATCGACCCGGCTGACGCCGAGCGAGTTTGCTCCGTACTGACCCAGGACAACGAAAGCTTCGCCGTGCTCGGCGGCTTTGTTGGCCCGGCCAGTCCTGCCGACGTCTGCGTCACCGACACCAACTCAACCATCATGGTTGGTGGCGAGATCGCTGGTGACGAGCTTTCACGGGCCAAGGTTCCGTGGTTCCACTCGAGCGCAACCGCTGACTACTCGACCATCAACCTGCTGAACCTTCTGGAACAGACGGGTCGCACCGAAGGTGCGGTCGTGTTCACCATGGGTGGCGCTGCGGCGGCCGAACAGGAAGCATCCGTGCTGGCCCAGCTCGAAGCTCGCGGTATTGAAGTTGTTGGTTCGGCAATCATCGAAGCGGGCGACGGCGACACGCTGGCCCAGGACGACGAGTTGGCTGTTGCTTTCGAACGGTTCAAGAGCTCAGGCGCAAACACCCTGATGATCTTCGGTACTCCTTCCTCGGAAATCCGTGGTGCCGGTGCGGCTGGCTTGGCCGGCGAGATCGCGATCTGGTCGAACAACCCGGGTGGCCTTGCCAACTTGGGTGCAACCATCACCGACAAGTCCATCGCTGACGGCGTGCTGGCTGCTACCGGTGCGACCGACGACGAGATCTGGGATGATCCTGCGTTCCAGGAAGAGTGTGTTGCCCCGGTTACTGAGCGCATCGCCGAAGCCGACTTGCGCACCCCCTCGACGTACGAGGCTCAGGACGAGAACTGGTTCAACTCGCTGCGTCGCTACTGCCATGCGCTGTCGATCTTCGTTCAGATCGCAACCGCAGCCGGTGGTGACCTGACCCCGACGTCGTTTGGCGATGCCGCCTACGGCCCGGCCTTCAATGACTTCTACGTTCCGGGTCTCGGAGCCTCGTCGGTGTCAATGGAGAAGCGTGGCGCTCAGGACCTGCTGCGTCTGTCGGAATACGACAGCACCTACGGCGACGGTGGCCTCGTGCCGCTGACCGAACTGTTGGACGCATTCGAAGGCTGATACTTCCGATCTTCGGAAAATCTCAATGATGTTGTCGGGCCGCCCTTTACGGGCGGCCCGGCCGCGTCTGGCACACTTTCTGCATGGCTGATCACGATTACGACCTTGTAGTTGTCGGAGGGACCGCCGGGGGGCTTTCGGTAGCGATCTCTTCGCTTCGTTCCGGTGTCCCTACCGTGCGGGTCCTTGAAGCGAACAACGCCGTCACCTTTCCCGAACTGGTCGGCATGAACCAGCTTGACGTGGGTTACGGCGAAAGCCTGGTTTCGGTCGACGCTCACGAGGACGGCTTGACCATCGTTTCCAGCCGGCACCGGTATCTGGCCCGAGCGCTTCTGATCGCCGATCGCCCCAGCCTTCCTGATTGGAAACCGCCGATCCCGATCCCGACCATGGGATGCGTGCAGGTTGATGCCATGGCCGACCACATCGAAGAACACGATGTGTTGGTGGTCGGCTACACCGACCATGCGGTGGAACTCGCTGCCGCGGCCGAGGCGAGCGGTGCCCGAGTGGTGTTGGCCGCCGGTGGGATGGACCCGGATCGTCTGTCGCCAGCCGCCGATCATGTGCTGCGTCGGCTTGAACGAGAGCGGCGAATCACCATCTTGTACCGGTCGGTTCCCGATCAGATCAGCGACGTGGGCGGCTACCCCATGGCGTATTTCAGTGACCGCCGCACCCCCGACCTCCAGTTTGATGACGTCGTGATCGCTTCGCATCGGCGGACGCTCACCCCTGACGAAGTTGGGGTTTCGGCCGAGGCACTCAACACCGGTCTGGTGTGGTTTCTCGGAGAACCCGATCAGGAATCGGTGGAGACCACCGCCCCCGGTCATCGGATCGGCCCCGACATGGCCGCGCTGTTTCCCGGAATCGACGCGGCGACCTGGGCCGGGCAGAGTCGGCGTCACCGTCACGAAGGGGCGGTCGACGAACTCCGTACCGAGCATTACAACGCCACCATCACCCATTTCGAACCAACCCATTCCGATCTTTGGGTGCTGCGGGTCAGGCCCGACCATGGGGGAACGAACTACATACCGGGCCAGTACGCCACGCTTGGACTCGGGTTCTGGGAACCTCGCATTGACGACGCCACCGACCCGAACCTTGAGCAGCGTTGGGACAAGCTGATCCGCCGCTCGTATTCGATCAGTTCTCGGATCCTTGACGACCACGGCTATCTGGTTGATGAAAACAACCTTGACGAGCTGGAGTTCTACATCGTGCTGGTGCCCCCCACCGAGGAGAACATTCCCGAACTCACCCCCCGGCTCGCCATGAAACGCCCTGGTGACCGCATCTACTTGGGACCGAAGGTGGCGGGTCGGTACACGCTGGCTGCGGTCACCGATCCGGGTTCGGCCGTGCTGTTTTTGTCGACCGGTACCGGTGAAGCCCCCCACAACGCCATGGTGACTGAGCTGCTTCGACGGGGTCATTACGGACCGATCGTCTCCGCGGTTTCGGTGCGCAACTCGGTTGATCTTGGCTACATCGAAACGCACCGGGAGTTGGAACGGCGTTACGCCAACTACCACTACCTCCCGATGCCGACTCGGGAGCCCGATGTGCCCAAGCGTTACATCCAGGACCTGATTCGCGACGGCGATTTCGAACAAGCCGGTGCCGACCTTGACCCGGCCCGAACCCACGTCTACCTCTGCGGAAACCCGGCCATGATCGGGGTTCCGGAGAAAGACGGTTCGTTCCCCGAAACGGTCGGGGTGGTCCAGTTGCTGAGCGAAAAGGGCTTTACCGTTGACCACCGCAAAGCGCCAGGGAACATCCACTACGAAGAATACTGGTAGCAGGCAGTTGCCTACCTAACGTTCGTTAGGTAGGGTGCCGCGGTGTCTTCCGTCTCCACCTCAACGGGCCGTCAGCGAATCCTTGACGTTGCCGCCGCCTTAGTGCTTGATCGCGGGATTGACGGAGTGCCGCTTCGTCAAATCGCCGACATCGTCGGCATGAAAGCCAGTTCGCTCTACTACCACTTCGCCTCGAAGAACGAAATCGTCGTCGCCGTGTTCCGGCAGGGCATCGACGTGATGGAACGAGCGTGGGACGACGCCGCGGACACACCACCGCACCATCCCCGAGCTCGCCTCGCTATCCACGTCCGAGCCCACCTTTCGGCCCTGTTCGAAAACGGACCGTTTACCGCCGCCCATGTCACCGCTTTCCGTACCGCCCCACCCGACGTCCGAGCCGAAATCATCCCGATCCGGGACGCCTACGAGGCTCGCTGGACTGAGCTTCTGGCCGAACTCGCGGCGGGCGGCCACCTCCGCCCCGGCACCCCGTTGGGGCTGAGCCGACTAGCGCTCTTCGGGTCCATGAACTCCACGATCGAATGGTTCGATGCCGACCGCGGGAACCTCGACGAACTAGCCGAAGTCATCACCACCGGATTCTGGGATGGTTTCGGATCATGAGACCGATCAGTTCACGGATCGACACCGGCAGCGTCACCTTCCAGACCAACACCGAGGCCTACCGGGATCTCACCGACACCCTTCGGGAACGTCAGACGTGGGCCATCGACGGTGGCCCCGGTCGCCAACGGTCAATCGAACGCCACCTCGGGCGCCACAAGGTGCTGGTTCGGGACCGGATCGACATGATTACCGATCGCCGCACCGCGTTCCTTGAGTTTTCGACGCTGGCCGCGTACGGCCTGTACGACAACGAGGTGCCGGGTGCCGGGATCGTCACCGGGATCGGAATCATTCACGGAGTGCCCTGGGTGATCATCGCCAATGACGCCACGGTCAAAGGTGGCTCGTTGGTTCCCGCCGCGATCAAAAAGCACGTGCGAGCGCAGGACATCGCCGCCGAAAACGACCTCGGAGTGATCTACCTCGTCGACTCCGGTGGGGCGTTTCTGCCCTTGCAGGACGAGATCTTCCCCGACAAAGACCACTTTGGCGGGAGCTTCTACCGGCAGGCTCGTCTCTCGGCCGCTGGACTCCCGCAACTGTCGGTCGTCCTTGGTGGCTGCACCGCGGGGGGCGCCTACGTCCCCGCGTTGTCCGACGAGGTCATCATGGTCGAAGGCATCGGCCGTATCTTCCTTGGCGGACCGCCGATTGTGAAAGCCGCGCTCGGTGAGATTGTCGAACCCGACGACCTCGGTGGTGCGGCGCTTCACACGCAGCGTTCCGGGGTCAGCGACTACCGCGCTGCCACCGAAGCCGAAGCCTACGGTCGCCTTCGTGAGATCTGCCAGACCACCAACCAGCGTCGGATCACCGACCGGCAACCTTGGGCGGACTGGTCCGAGCCAGCCGAACCGGCCTATGACCCTGCCGAAATCTACGGGATCGTCTCCGCCGATGACCGGGTTCCTTTCGATGCCACCGAGATCATCGCCCGGATCGTGGACGGCTCCGAGTTTGGTGAATTCAAACCCGAATGGGGAACGTCGATCATCACCGGATTTGCCCGCATCTGGGGGCACCTCGTCGGGATCGTCGCCAACAACGGCATCATTTTCAGCGAAGCTGCGCTCAAAGCCACCCACTTCATCGAACTCTGCGAACAACGACGAATTCCGCTGTTGTTCCTCCAAAACACCTCCGGGTACATGGTGGGACGAGACTCCGAGATCGCCGGGATTGCCAAACACGGCGCCAAGATGGTGGCTGCAGTCGCCAACGCCACCGTCGCCAAATACACGGTGCTCATTGGCGGGTCGTACGGGGCCGGCAACTACGGCATGTGCGGTCGCGGTTTCAACCCTCGAATGCTGTTCGCCTGGCCCAACTCGCGGATCGCCACCATGGCCGCCGACACCGCCGAAACGGTGCTGGTTGACATCCGCCGAGCCGGTCTGAAAGGCGACGAAACCACCGACGAACAACTCGACGCGATCCGGGCCGAGGTTCGTTCCCAATACGAAACCCAATCCGACCCGTACTACGCCACGGCTCGGCTCTGGGACGATGGGCTCATCGACCCGGTCGACACCCGCGACGCGCTCGGGCTCTGCCTAGCTCTCGCCGCTCGACAAGACGAACCTGCTCGGGGTAACGGGCTCGTCTACCGGATGTGAACCGGCTATGAAAATCTTGATCGCTAACCGGGGCGAGATCGCCCGCCGCATCAACGCAACGGCTCAACGGCTTGGTCATCAGACCGTCGCCGTCTACGCCGAGCCTGACCGTGATGCCCCGTTCACCCGCGAAGCCACCGAAGCGGTGCTGCTCGGACCGGCGTCGCTCGCCGAGTCGTACCTTTCGGTCGAACGAATTCTGGCCGTGGCCAACGAAACCAACGCCGATGCCATCCATCCCGGCTACGGCTTCCTGTCAGAAAACCCGGGTTTCGCCGAGGCGGTCACCGCAGCCGGTCTGATCTGGGTTGGTCCTTCCCCTCACGCCATTCGGGTCATGGGGTCAAAGATCGAAGCCCGGCAACTTGCGGATCAGGCTGGCGTCCCGACCATCCCCGGCTACTCCGACAGCCAACAACCCGACGACCTCGCCGCCGCCGCGCAACAGCTCGGATATCCGGTGCTGATCAAAGCCGCGGCGGGTGGTGGAGGCAAAGGGATTCGTATCGCCGCCGAACCGCAGGCGTTTTCTGCCGCGCTCAGCGAAGCCGTCAGCGAAGCCGAACGGTCGTTTGCTGACGGTCGGGTCATTGTCGAGCGTTTCATCACTCGACCCCGCCACATTGAGGTGCAAGTGGTGGGCGACAAACACGGCCACGTCCTCGATTTGGGAACCCGTGAATGTTCGGTTCAGCGCCGCTACCAGAAACTCTTGGAGGAGGCACCGGCGCCAAACCTGAGCCCCAACGTGGACCGCGAACTCCGAGCGGCGGCGGTGCGACTCGCCGAATCCATCGGATACGACTCGACGGGAACCGTCGAGTTTGTGGTCGACGCCAACGACGAATCGTTTTTCTTTCTCGAGATGAACACTCGGCTTCAGGTTGAACACCCGGTGACCGAGGAGATCACCGGATTCGACCTCGTCGAACTTCAGTTGCTGGTTGCCGAAGGCCGACCGTTGACCATCACCCAAGCCGACGTCGCGTTCCAAGGCCACGCCATCGAAGCCCGAATCAACGCGGAAGACCCGGCCACCGGTTTCACCCCGCAAACCGGGACGGTGACCGGCCTGCGGGTTCCGTCAGCTCGCTGGGACGCGGCTATCACCGATGGTTCAACCATCACCCCCCACTACGACCCCATGATCGCCAAACTCATCGTGCATGGCCCGACCCGGACCGAGGCAACCGCTGCGCTTCGAACGGCGCTCGACGAGTTGTTGATCGGTGGAGTTGTCACCAACACCGGGTTCCACCGCTGGCTGATCGACCATCCCAACTTTGTTGCCGCCGAAATCACCACCCGCTTTCTCGACGAAACCTCGCTCCCTGACGACTACGGCACCTTTGAAGCGGCCGGTTTGGCGGCCGAGGTGTCTACCGCGATCGGCGCCGGCCCGTGGGGCGGAACCGATCGCCGCTTCACCCCCCACCGTCCATCACGAACCGTGATGTTGGTCGACCAGCACGGCGTTGGTCACGAACTCCCTGACCCGTCACATCCCAAACCGCCAGCGAACTTCTCGGTCCGCGGTTCAGATATCACGGTCAACTATCGGGGCCAGTCGTTCACCTTCACCCGGTTGAGTCGCTCGCAGCAGTGGGCTCCCGACGTGACCTCAGGCCGAGGTGAGGCCAATGCGGTCACCGCGCCGTTCCCGGCAGTAATCGCCGAAGTCCCGGTCGTGCCCGGTCAGATCGTCAGCGGGGACGAACCCATCGTGGTGATCGAAGCGATGAAGATGCTGCACACACTCACCGCGGGTGGAAACGGAACCGTTGACGAGGTGCGGGTCACGGTCGGTGACCAAGTCGAATCCGGCCAAACCCTCGTGACTTTCAGAAAGGAAACCAATGCGTAACGCCTACATGAACGACGAACTCGAAGCGATCTACGACCAGACCGTGAGTTTCGTTACCCACGAAGTCACCCCCCACGGTGATGCTTGGGAGGAAGCGGGCAAAGTCCCCCGTGACGTGCTGCGCCGCATGGGCGACCTCGGGATGTTCGGACTTCGGGTTCCGGTCGAACACGGAGGTCTGGGACTTGGGATGCTGGCTTCGGCGGTGTTCTCCGAAGGGTTGGGGGCGTCAACGTTTGCCGGTTTCGACGTGACCGTGCTGGTCCACACCGACATGGCTGGCCCTCACCTCATCAACTCGGGTTCGCCCGAACAGCTCGCCGAATGGGTGCCCCGGATGCTCAGCGGCGACGCCATCTTGTCCATCGGGGTGAGCGAACCCGACGCCGGTTCTGACGTGGCAGGTATCCGAACCTCCGCCGTTGCCGATGGGGACGGTTGGCGGATCAACGGCCGCAAGCTCTACATCACCAACGCCGTGTACGGCGACATGACCATCGTTGCCGCCCGCACCGACCCCGACAACAAATACGGGATCACCATGTTTCTGGTTCCCAAAGGCACCGAGGGGTTCAGCGTGGCGAACAAGCTCGACAAGCACGGTTGGCGGTGTTCCGACACCGCCGAGTTGCTGCTCGACGACGTCTGGGTCCCGTCGGAGAACATTCTCGGAACGCTTCACCGCGGCTTCTACGAAACCATGAAGAATTTCCAAAACGAGCGCATGGTTCTGGTCGGCATGGGGATCGGTGCCGCCCAGAAAGCCATCGACATGACCAACGACTACTGCAAGAACCGCAACGCGTTCGGGGCCACGCTCTACGACCTGGGAGCGATCCGGCAGCGCATGGCCATGAACCAGGCCCGGATCGATGCGGTTCGCGCCTCGATGTATCACGCGGCCTGGCTCCACGACGCCGGTCAGGACAACGTTCGGGAAATGTCCGGGGTCAAAGCGTTCGGCTGTGAGGTCGTCAACCAGATCATGTACGACTGCATGCAGTTCCACGGTGGCATGGGGTACATGCGCGAGTCAGCGATCGAGCGGATGGAACGAGACGCCCGCATCCTGCCGATTGGCGGGGGCGCAACCGAAGTCATGCTCGAAGAAGTCGCCAAGCGGTCCTAAACCGGCGCCTGCTTCTCGGGTCCAGACCGGGGTTCTCGGTTATTGACGGGGGCCGAACTCGGCTCGACGCTTGTTGACGAACGCGTCGATTCCTTCTTGACCGTCGGGGGCTACCACCCCGGCTGCCATCACCGTCGAGGTGTAGGCGTAGGCCTCTTCTTGGGGCAGATCAACCTGCGTGTAGTAGGCCTGTTTGCCGATGGCTTTGGAGGTTGCCGACCCCCGCGTGGCTCGAGCCAAAAGGTCGTCGGTGGCGGCTACGAGTTCGTCATCGGGAACTACCCGGTTGACCAGACCCCAGTCCGCTGCGGTTTCGGCACTAATCGGGTCGCCCGTGAGCGCCAGTTCCAACCCTCGTTTCCGGCCGACCGAACGGGCGATGCCCACCATCGGGGTGTGGCAGAACAGACCGCCTTTGCCGCCCGGGGCTTGAAAGCTCGCCGATTCGGCCGCAACCGCAAGGTCACACATCGACACCAGTTGGCAGCCGGCGGCAGTGGCGAGCGCGTGAACCCGGGCCACCACCACCTGCGGCAGCTGCTGAATGAGCAACATCATCTCGGCGCAGCGATCGAACAGTTCTCGAGCTTCTGCTTCGCTCGCCCCGAGCATGTCACCGAAGTTGTGGCCAGCGGAGAACACCGGACCGTCGGCGGCGATGACCACACCAAGCGCATCAGAGTCACCGATCGTTCGCAACGCATCGGTGAGTTCGGCCAACGTCTCACGGGCCAGAACGTTGCGCTGGTCTGGGTTGGCGAGCGTCACCGTGACTACCGCACCTGAGCGTTCCACCCGAATTCGTTCGTAGGCCATGGGGTTGAGGGTAGCAACCAGGACCGGCCGGTGTCAGTACAACGACCCGCCTGAGCTGCGTTCGATGTCACCCCGGGCTTCGGCCAACGCCAGGGCTGCTCCTTCGGCCAACGCCAACTGGTCAGCCGTGGCGGTGACCATCTGGAACCCTTGCTGGTTGCGTCTCGCAACGAGCGACGCGGTGGCGTGACAGCCCGCGGCAACCCCCGCGGCTCGACAAGCCGCAACGATCGTTTCGTAAGCCGTGTCAAAGGCCGGTTCGCCATCGTTGTTCCCGGGGGGCAGGCCGAGCGTCAACGACAAATCAGCGGGTCCGACGTAGACACCGTCGATCCCGGGCACCTTCAGAATGTCACCGATGGCGTCCACGGCCTGACGGGTTTCGATCATCGGGATCACCGCCACGTTGTCGCTGGCCCATTCCAGATAGTCGTCGCGGCGGATCCGGCTCACGGTCGGACCGTAGGAACGTGAACCGTCGGGGGCGTAGCGGCAAGCCGACACGGCTGCTTCGGCTTCGGCCACCGAGTTCACCATCGGGATGATGACCCCTTGCGCCCCGGCGTCAAGCATCTTGCCGATGATCCCTGGCTCGTTCCAAGGAACCCGCACGATCGGAATCGAGCCCCCATGCTCGATGGCCCGGATCAACTCCACCGCAGCCTGATAGTCAATCGCACCGTGTTGGGTGTCGACGCAGACATAATCGAACCCGGCCCGAGCCATCACCTCAGCCGAAAGCGTGGCGGGGATTGAAAGCCATCCACCGGTGGTGTTTTCACCGTCGGCCCAGCGTTGACGCAGAGTTCTCATGTGCAAGTTTTACCGCATCTGGCGGCGTTGCGAGCAACTCTCCTTGGCCTTTGCCCAACGAGTGAAAACTCGGTGCGATGACTGGCCTACGCTCAACGCAGCCGAAAGGAGCACCCGTGAGCTCACCTACCGAGATCCGCCTGACCAAAGAAGCGGGGGTTGCCACCATCACCCTCAACCGGCCCGACAAGCTCAACGCCTTCACCGCCACCATGCTGACCGAAATGGTCGCGGCCTTTGACGAAACCGACGCCGACGATGACGTACGAGCGGTGATCGTGACCGGTGAGGGTCGGGCGTTCTGCGCCGGCGCTGACCTTTCGGCCGGCGCGGGCACGTTTGATTACCACGGCACCGGCGACGACCCGGGAGCCAAACCGCGAACAGCCGACCCTGCGGTGGGTAGCTCGGTGCACCGCGACGGGGGTGGGATCCTTACCCTGCGGATCTTCGCTTCGCTCAAACCGGTCATCGCCGCCATCAACGGCCCCGCGGTCGGGATCGGAGCCACCATGACCCTGCCGATGGACATCCGTCTCGCATCAGACACCGCCCGTATCGGGTTTGTTTTCTCCCGCCGAGGATTGGTCCCTGAGGCGGCATCAAGCTGGTTTCTCCCCCGGGTCGTCGGGATAAGTACCGCACTCGATTGGGTGTTCAGTGGGCGCCTACTTGATGCCAACGAGGCTGCCGACGGCGGCCTGGTCCGCAGCGTGCACCCCGCCGGAGACCTCCTTGATGCCGCCCATGCGGTGGCCCGGTCGTTTACCGAATCGACCTCGGCGGTGTCGGTGGCAACCAGCCGACAGTTGTTGTGGAGGATGCTCGGGGCGGATCATCCAATGAAAGCCCACAAGATCGACAGTCGGCTGATTGCCGAGTTAGGAGCCGGTGCCGATGTTGCCGAAGGGGTCACCAGCTTTCTGGCCAAGCGACCACCGGAGTTTCCGAACCGTCCAAGCCGTGACCTTCCGGCCACGTTTCCTTGGTGGGACGAACCGAGGTTCGAATAGCCGCCGATCAGTCGAGTTCAAGCAGGCTGGCAACCCCGTGAGACACCCCGGACCGGAGGTTGACGATCTCGATAGCCACCCCGACCGAGGCCAACTCGTCGAGGAGTCGCCGCAGCGCCGCGGCGGCGGTGAGGTCCAACCGCCCAACCCCGGCGAGGTCTAGTTCAACCCGGCGCAGGTCTCGGTGTTCGGCCAACTCGCTGCGAATCATCCGGTCGACTCCCGGGACGGTGGCAAACCAGAGCACCCCTTCGGGCGCCACGATAAGCGTGTCGCCTTGGCGAGTACTTGGGGTGGTGATGGTCAACTCTCGGTACAGATGCACGCCCAAGGCCAGCACCACCCCGACGATGACACCCCGCTCCACCCGCGGCGCTGACACCAGCGTGGCTACGAACGTGCCGATCCCTACCAGCGCCTGCGGTCGGCTCTGGTTGATCAGCGCCCAAAGACGGTCGATGCGGATCAGTTTGATCACGGCACCCACCACGGTGGCACCCAAGATGGCCATCGGAAGTGGCTCAAGCAGTGGGATGAACGGTACGGCGATCAACACGAACGCACCGTTGATCGCCCCAGCCCACGCCGTTCGGGCCCCGGCGAGACGACTCAGTGCGCTGCGGCTGAACGAGCCACCAACCGGAAACGCCCCCGAAAACGCCGACGCCACGTTGGCCACACCCTGGCTGATCAGTTCACGGTTGGCATCCCAGCGGGTCCGTTCCTGAGCCGCGAACGTGCGAGCAATCGACGACGGTTCAGCAAACCCAACCAGGGCAATAACCATCGCGGGCAACCAGAGTTCGCCAAGCGAGTCCCACGGAAAGTCGATGGTGAACTCCACAAAACCACCTTCGAGGTGACCGATCGTCGAACCTGAATAGTCGGTCGTTGACGAAATCACCCCACCAAGCACCACCGCCAACAAAATGCCGGGAAACAACCGGTGCAGACGCGGTCCGCCGTACATGCAAAAGATGGTCAGCGCCGAAAACCCGAGGGCGGCCAACTGCCACTCCCCGGGAGACCCAAGTGCTTGAGCCGCGTCGGCCAGCACCCCGTTTCCGTCGGTGGTGACATCGAAGAGTTTGGGTAACTGACTGGCGGTGATCAGTACCGCCGCACCCGCCGTAAACCCGGCCAGCACCGGTTCGGACACGAGGTAGGCCACACCACCAAGGCGAAAAAGCCCCAGACCGATGCGGAACACGCCGACCAGCAGCGCCAGCAAGGTCGCTAACCCGATGTAGTCGGTGGTGCGCGGTGTGGCCAACGGTTCGAGCGCGCCGTAGGTGAGAATCGCGGTCAGGGCTACCGCACCGGTTTGGAGATACTTCGACGACACAAACAAGGCAGCGATAATCGGCGGAAGCGCGGAGGCGAAAAGGCCGTACTGCGGTGGCATCCCGGCGATCTCCGCGTAGGCCAAGGCCTGCGGAAGCGCCACCAACCCAACCGAGATCCCGGCGATCAGGTCCCCCACGGTTGGCTTGGGTAGCGAAAACACTCCGGGCATACCCACAGGGTAGGCCGTTGAGCCGAAGCGACCGATCATCCACCGCGGTCCCAACAA
>Ga0075474_10000033_pt1 | contig 36090 bp, 41 predicted proteins | sample DEB08_DNA_2_FD_71485 | JGI IMG/M metagenome (GOLD analysis project Ga0075474, IMG submission 71485) | Aqueous microbial communities from the Delaware River and Bay under freshwater to marine salinity gradient to study organic matter... | ecosystem: Environmental > Aquatic > Marine > Coastal ...
AACCTCATAATACAATAATTTTGAATGGAACAAATGATACCACTTTGATGGGGCCACTACCAGAAGCTACCGTTCCCAACAGTTTTTTTGTTAAGCCGATTAGAGATTTAAACGTTGAAAATGAAATGTCTGCCAATGCCCAAGGCTTCTTTAAATTATATTACAACCCTACTTCCGGTGAAATAGCTTGGAATGAAACATAATTAAATTAATCATAAAAAAAATTTTATAGTAAATAATATTTTTTTATGATTTTATAATTAGGCGAAATCCATGATGTTGTAGCGTGGGTTGTCGAGCTGATCCTTGAGCTGATTGAACGGCGTCTCAGTCTGAAGCGCTTCCAAACCCTTCTTGGAAAACTCGTTGAGAAGAACAGGACTGAAACCCGAGAACATCGTCGTATTAGGCGTAGTCGACAGAGCTGGAAACCCCCCAGTATGACGGAGATTCCAGAAGATGATGTGACCAGGCTTGTAGGGCTCTCCAATTGCACGACGTCCTGCATCAGCATACCGCTGAGTGATATTGTCCCACATCGTATCGGTGATTCGCTCATTACCAGCATAATCGATCTGCATATCTGAAAAGATCAGCAGCTTAATATTAGCTACATCGGCGGCTGGAAGCTTGAGCTGCACGCACATATCCAGGATCTGATTAAGGGCGGCTGTAAAGTTTGTAGTAGTGCCCCAGTCATTTCGAAACTGATACATCTGGGAAATCATCTCCGAAAGTGAATTGCAACCATCGAAGTTCATCCATCGAGGTGAGCTTGAAAAGGTCATGGCTCGCTTGCCTAGCCGTGACTTGGTTGCCACCGCAAGACCCAAACCGATTGCAGCATCCATCGGATCTCCTCGCATCGAGCCAGAGAGGTCAATCATAGGCACCATATCATCAAGAGGCCCTAGCTGTTCCAGCATACTTTCCCACTGAAGATCCTGAACCTGAATCTCTGTGCTTGTGACAGTTCCACCGCTGACACGACGCTCCTCAAGGTTCCATGCATCATTTGCGATAGTGTTAAATCCAACACGCTTTCCCTTAATGGTCTCACCCTTTTCAATTGCTGTCCCAACAAACTCCTCAAAGTTCGCAGCTGCCTGAACGCGATCTGGATCTTCGCTGCGATCTGTGCCATCCTTATTCTTGTTCATAAATGAACGCGTCTGCTTCCGCATCGTAATTGAAGTCACATCATTCTTGTAGTCAATATCAGCCCAGTTTCCGGCACACTGCTTAATCTGCGGTGTCTTAAGACGCTCGTTGAGTGGAACAAGGACCTGCTGCCGATAGTGCTGATAAGCCTTGCGTTGAGCCTTCACACGACTCTCTGGAGTTCGGGCTGTCTCAAGATAGTGCGAGAAATAATCTTCGGCTAGCGCATGATAGAAGCGCTTAAAAGGAACAGCATCCTTCTTGCTCGCATTTTCACGTGCCACCCATCGAGCTACAAGAGTTGGATTCTTGCTCTTAAGGTCAGTCCGGAGCTGTGTGTTGACAAGCTGCACCAAATATGAAAGCACTTCAGACGGACATCGCTCTCCGCCAAAGGTTCGCCAAAGGAACTTAATGTCCTTCCATGAGCCATAAGGGTGTCCCTCCTTTACTCCATCCTCTGTAACCTCTGGAACAGGAGTAACATAATACTTGATCATGTGCAGCGCCTCCTCAGGGTAAAGACGATACCACTGACGGATAAACTCACGGCCTAGCGAATACTCTCCCTTTCCTGCCTCGATGTCACGGGTCTGAACCACCATTCGTCGCAGCATATCCAGTAGTTCCGATGCCTCCTCCTGTCGCCGATGCACCTCAGGACTGCTGCGCTCAGCACTTGGCTCCTCATTCATAATATTCTTCAAAGGCATAGCAATATTATAAAGCTTTTCTCCAAGATCTCGAACTCCCTCTTCCGTAGTGCGAACTACCTGAAAGGAAAGTTGAACAATCTGTTCACGTGTATCATTTGACCATCCATATTCGGCATGCCCGTTTTCACCGAGCTGAACCGGAGTGTGTGAATCAAGTGCGTTAAAAAGTGCGGATGCCATAATGTTTATAAGTCTGTTGTGTTAGCTTTAAGTCTTTTGCGCTTAGTGTTCCGAGAGGAAGATATAAAAACCTTCCTTGTAGAATTTGATTTCAATTTTTTGGAATACTCTTTAAAGATAAAAAATAGGCTATTTGTCCCCTCTAAAGCTTGATGACTTTTCTCAAATTCAATATCTTCTATCTTTGAAGAATTTAAAAAATCATGAAAGTTGGTATTTTCGGTCACTTCTCCTACATTATATGTTAAAATACTTACTAATTGATGTTTTTTTTTATTACTAACAATCATACGGATTAACTCATCTCGTTTAATTAAATTATTGGTCATTTCTATTACTTCTTGGTTGATTTTATTTAATGTGTTTTCTTTATCCACATAGCAATAAAAAACTTTTAAAAATCTCTTTGGGTTTAGTTTAAAATTATTAATCCAATCATCATCAAATTCCATATGGGCTAATTATACAAAGAATGAGAAAGATTCACATTTAATTAAACTCATTTCCCGAATCATCATCGTCACTACTTCCTTCACTTCCAAAGTGATTACGAGCAGCCAACTTAGCTTCAGCTTTTTGATCTTCAATAAATTGTGTAATTTCCCAACTATTTAGATATTTCGGTCCATTTACCATAAGATCATGCTGTTCATATTCCTCGTGCCTTTTCAAAATCTTTCTTCTTATTCTTTCAAGCCTCAATTCTTCCATCCAATCTAAATACTCTTCAAATTCTAATTGATCTTCACTTTTATCTCCATAAACAAATTCTCCATTTTTCCTGATAAGAAGCCAACCATCCGGCACTTCTTTCACGACTTCTTTTTTTTCTAGATTTGGATTTAGCAAAGATGAGGCAAAATCTAAATTAGACTCCTTGGTATTAATAGATTGTCCTAGTGTAGGAAACAGTTCATCAGCAGATAAATCAGGGGGTTGAGCAGGATCCTCAAGTTTAGAATTAGAATTGGCTTTTGTTGAAATAGCTGATTTAAAACTATTTTCGGTAGGATCGCTAGTCTCATTTGTAATTTTTATTTTCCGTAAATGTGGCGGAACATATGACATAATATGTAATAAAACAAAATATTATTTTCTCTATAAATAATTATCTTATATCAATTTTTAAGTTAAAGATATATTTATATAAGTATTTGTCTTCTAACAGCAAAAAAAATTTATTTAGGATTTACTTAAAAATGGACGCTGCCCAATAACCGTTTATAGAAGACCGTAGTTTAAATTGATGATATATATATATCAGACAAATTTAATTAATTTATATATCATCAATATCAATTTCATTTTCTTTATATGTGTGAGTTAATCTCCCATCAGTTTCATCAACTCCATCATCTTCACCATCTTCATCTTCAAAATCAGGGAGATCAAGGTCATGTGATTGCTGAAATAGTGTATCCTCATCGTCATCATTTCCCGCACCAGAGAGTCCACCTCCTAGATTATTAAACAATTTCCATTTATCTTTCAGAGCAATTTCTTTCTGAATAATCAACTTTTTTTCTACTTCTCCATACACCTCAAGAAGATCTGTTTTTTCAAGTTTCCCTTCTTTTGGTTTCTCGAAATCACGTTTTCCAACCAAGCACCAAACACCTGGTGTCAATACATTTCCACGTTTTCCTCGACCTCTAAATTTATTCCTAATAATACACAAACGTTCTATTCCATCAATACACATCACAGCACACGTTCCATTACCAAGTAATTTAGAACAACATGCATAAACTTCATCAGGATGATCGGAGAATCGAGCCTTGATCATAGAAGGATCCATAGGTCTTGATGATTTACGTGCTTGTTTCTTCGCTTTATTACCTCCTTGTGTATTTTTGACCATCTTAAAGTATAAATTTACAATTAAATATAGTTTAATTTCTAATTCAATTTTTCATTAATAAGGTGCGTTTTTTTTAGTGCTCTTTTATTTTTATTTTTCATTTTTTTATTTTCTTTTCTTTTAATATAATATATAGAATGGCCAACGCTTGGATGAATCATGTAAAAGCTGTTAAAAAACAGCACCCAAAAAAATCACTTAAGGAAGTTTTAAAAATGGCTGCCAAATCTTACAAAAAGGGACCTTCCACAAAAAAAAATATGAAGGGAAAGAAAGTAAAGAAAGCAAAAACTGTTAGAAGAAGCAGAAAGGGAAAGAAATCACGCTCACATCGTAAGTAAAGGTGCCTTAATCGTCTGGAAATAACGATTTTTATACGTTTTCTTCAGTTTATTAGGAATTTCTGAAACAGACATGTTTTCATCCTGATACAACCGAAGAACTTCTTTATCCAAAAGTGATTTGTGTGTCACACAGAAATCACTAAACGCAACTGCTGGTCGAAAATCTTCGCGACGGCACCAATCCTGAATGTGAGAATCCATCTCATCAATCAATTCGGTATCAACACTAACATATTTTCGTCTCTCTTTTGGTTCATTCTGCACATTCTTCTTCTTTCTAAAGTAATATCTTGCACTTTTATACATTTTATCAAGAATAGGACCTTTATAACCAGTTTCTTCTAAAATTTTTTTTTCGGCCTTAATCATCTCATCATTTTCATCACACCATTTTTCCCATGCTTCTTTAAAAATTTGACGGTTATCAAACCGGTGAAGCTGAGCAAAGGCATGCAATTGAGTCATAAAGTTTTGAGTGAATTTGAAACGGAACGTTGTCTGCATCTTGGGTTAGAGGAATGTGAATTACTTTTTTCTTATTTTAGCATTTCAATTTTTATGATGTTAATGTATGTATCAGTTTTCCTTAAAACCGTATTATGATAATGTCCACCAGTGTTACAAACAGATTATCACAGTTTTTCCCAAGCCAGAAGGAAAGTTAGCAAAAATAGCTAAACAGATGCAGCCTTCGCGTTTATCTCCTTTCCGTAATTTTTCCGATTGTGATCCATATCCTAGATGTTTTTATGCAATTGTTGATCCACATAATCCTTGCCATTTACTACGTATTGAGGATATAGCTCTACTTATAAATTTTTTAAATAAAAATGGATATGAAGTTGATAATCAAATAACAAAGATTCTTATGAAGGCGAATACACCAGTGGGAGAAACGTTGTTATTTTATGTTAAATTGAAAAGTAGTTAATATAATCACTTATTATAAGAAATGAGTGATTATGTTAAACAGCTTTCTGATTGTGAAAAGAAAGCTTTGGAAATAGCAAAAGATCATTTACAATCTTCATTTTCACTTGAAAAAAGTATTGGTTATATTAAAATGATGGAGGAGAAGGCGACATCTTAAATTTAGTAGTTCCGTGAGTCTCTATATGGTATTGGTTTCGGAGAAGGCGGTGGTGTTTGTTTATAACGATCATCATGTTTATATTCATTTTCTTTATAAGAGGGAGGTGGTGTAGTTTGATTATACCTTTCATCCACTTCCTCAGGTTTAGGTGTTTCGGGAACTCTATATTGCTCACCCAGAGTATTTAATTTATCATCAATTCTTGAATAAATACCTTGTGCTTTTTTTTCTAAATCAGAAAAAACACTTAAACTATCTTCTATAGGTTTAAGAGCATCTCCAGTTAATTCATTCGCAACTGTGACCATCTTTGTTATATTTTCCGACCCAATCATAATATTTTTGGCTAATCCGTTAAAACCAACTAAGGCTGTTACTCCCAAATCCACTAGTCCTCCAACACCCGGAATTTCACCTAAGACAGACATTACCAAATCTACACCGGTTTTAGTTAATGTTTTACCGGTATTCTCTGCTAATTGACTCGCCATATTTATTCCTCTTTCTGTTAATTCGGCAACAGGTTCTTCAATTGCATCCATTAATTCGGAGGTTAACTTTGCAAAAGCTTCTCCTGATTCTTGAATAATTTGTTGAACTTCAGGATCATCTGCTAAATCTTGTAAAACTGCGTTAATTTTTGATGCTTTTCTCTGTAAAGCTATTTTGGCATCTTCATTTGACATCGTATCCAATCCAGGTATTAAATAATTTATAGCCTGATTTGCTTGATGAGCTGCAATATTTTTTCCCGAATCATAAATCTTACCTCCTACATCTGTAATTGTATTTGCAATTTGATCTGATGGGGTTTTGTCTTTTAACATAGTATATTATCATTCGGTTTTATTTTTAACCATTTCTTTGAATTTACTGAAAGAAATTTGTAATTCTTCTTCCTCTTCATTTTCCTTATTAGTTTCATAATCACTTAAACTTCCCCCATATTTATAACGATTCATGATCTTTTCAATTAGCTTCGCTTTTTCATTATTAATTGTTTTCTTTTTATAAGTAGCAAATACAGATTCTTCCTCTTCCTCTTCCTTTTTTTCTTCTTCTTCTTCTTTTTCCTCCTCTTCTTCTACCTTTTGATTACTAAAAAAACTGGTTATCCAATTGTAATATCCTTGTTCTGGTTCCAGTTCTTGGGATAGATCGGCTTGATCAGCTTGTGAATCATCTTCTGCTGTTTGATCTGACAAAGCTTCTTCTTCATATAAAATTTTACAATCATGATCAATTACAAATTTTTGAGCACAAACGTCCAAAAATCTAATTGGAATAGTGCGTCTATCTGAATAATATAAGAAAGTATTAACCTCTGGATCATAAGTTATAATTATATCTCCTATTGGTGTTTCAACACAACTTTCATATTCCGCAATTTCTTCATTTGGAGCTCTTTCTTTGGCTTCTAATTGCTCAAATTCTTCTCTATACAAATCCTCAAAATTTTCCTCTTCTTCCTCTGATTCTTTCAATTCATTTTCTGTTTTGGTATAAACAAAAAGGCTCGTTATATAAAAGGCGCCTCCAACTCCTAAAACGGTCGCTCCAGAAATCACAATTAAATCATAGATAAAGTTAAAAAAACCCATATTGATATTTTATTATACACATATTTTTTTAAATTACTTTGGATAAATCATCTTGTAAATTAGGAACCTCAAAACGTAAATAATTTTTGTTTTTATTATTTGGATGTAAGCATACCAAATACATGTTGGTTACCTGTTTCCCATATTTTTCTTCTATGATCTTCTTATAGGTATTTAATTGTAAGGCATAATGCCAAAAATTGGTATCAGGCAAGTGGTCTAATTCCGATGTAGTTGCATATTTATTCCATGCATTTGCTTTTTTTATTTCCTTGCATCTTTTCCAATCATAAATTTGCAAAGTGCCATCCGGATTTTCAAAAATCATATCGATTGATCCTGCCAACCGGTATTCTTCATGGTAAACCATCCATTCTGTGCGATAAGGTTTTAGTTTACATCCTATATCATTTTGAAAATTCATGAAATAAGAGAATTCTTCGCTATTATTTGTATCGTTGTAACATTCATTATAAAAACATTCAATATCAAAGTGCATTTTAGTCCCAGCATTTGCAGCTTCATTTTTATTAGCCTCCCACTCAGCCTTAATCTCATCCGGTGTTTTTTTAGAATATTTATTATTTCCCCAATTTTTTGACCTCATCATATTCTGTATTACCTTATCTGCATTAAATTTTTCAAAATGACTATGGACCCATGTTGTTACAGATGTAAATGAACTATCCCCATTAATGGTATAAATATGTGGACCTTCCTCAAAAGAGATATTGTTATCACGGGGATGCTTGTTTCTCTCTTCAAGTAATGTTGCCATAGGTATTTATGTATTTATGATTGTAGTTTTAAATCCTAATGATTGAATCAACCAACGTCCTTCGGGAACCCACAAGAGAGAGACAGAAGAATATTTTGACAAGAGTTTCACTGTGATATCTTGTTTTGGTAAAACAATATCTATATCAACAAGAGCTTCTGGTTTCGCATTTACAACCAAATTAATTGTATATAAATATTCAATTTTATTTGGAGCCCAAGTTGCTTGATAACTTTGGTAAGGAGTGAGAATTATTTCGCCTTTGGATTTTGGGGAGGTGCAGTTGATAACAAAAGTATTTGATTTTTTATAATCATTTTTATCTAATAAAGTCCGAGGATTTAAATCTAATCTTTGCACTAGAGTGCGATAACTACCCAATCTAAATTCATTTTCTATCTGTAAATTACCATTTACTTGAACAGTATCTTCGTGAACTTTTAAAGTGTTATTTATTTTTATTGGACCATTTGATGGTATTTGAATGGAGTTTTGTTTGGTATTTAAATTGACTCGATCACTTGTGATCATTAAATCCTTACTGTTAATCATTAAAAGTTTACTTTCAACAAAATCAGTTTGTAAGACGTCTACTTCTAAACGTTTAAATGCCATTTCTTTTTCAATCGTCCTCATATAGGGTCTCTCAGGTTTATTGGTATTTCCAATCGTAATTTCATGATTAACTTTAAATGCTCCCGATTTTTTCCAACTCATTTTTTAATATCTATAAAGAATTACAAATAAATATTTATATGATATTAATGTAAATGTATGGAACCAATCAAAATGCTTTGGGTAAAATCGAAAAAAATCAAAAAGTAAAGGTAGGTGATTGCATCTTCCCTTTTAAATATAAACGAGAGACACATAACAAATGTTATCCAACAGAAAAAGGAAAAATTTGTGCAACATCAGTAAACGAAAGAGGAACTTTAAAAACATATGGGTATTGTAAAAATAAAACTATTAAGAAGAAAAAGAAATTGAAAATAATTAGTGAAGATAGTCCAAAGGAAACTTTAAAGATGCCAAATCCTAAAGCCAAAACGCCAACTCCTGAACTTAAGATGCCAACACCTAAAGCAAAAACGCCAACTCCTGAACTTAAGATGCCAACACCTAAAGCAAAAACGCCAACTCCTGAACTTAAGATGCCAACACCTCCCTATAACGATGACTTTATATCACTTTTAGGGCAATTAGAAAAACTTATGATTCGTAAGGGTGAGCCTATGCGTGCACGCGCTTATCAAAAAGCCCAACAGTCTCTTATGTTATACACAGAACCTATTAGCGATTTAAAACAAATATCAGGATTGAAAGGAATTGGAAAAACAATTTTGGCCAAGTTTGATGAATATATTAAAACAGGTAAATTGCAAGCGATTGAAAAAGAAAAGGCAAATCCTATGTATGTCTTTACTAATATTTATGGAATTGGTCCTAAAAAAGCTCAGGCTCTAGTGGATAAAGGAATTACTACAGTAGCAAAATTGCGAGAAAATCAAAGTGAATTAAATGAAAAACAGAAATTAGGGTTAGAGTATTATGAACAGATTGAAGAGAGAATACCTCGATCTGAAATTGTAGATTATGATAAAGAATTATCAAAGATGTTTAAGGCTTTAAAATTTCCAAATGCAAGAATGGAGATCGTTGGTAGTTACCGCAGAGGAGCAAAGGATTCAGGCGATATAGATATTATAATGACTGACAAAGAGCATAACCCTGATTTATTGAATAAATTTATATCAAGTTTGGTTTCATCTGGTATTCTTTTACATAAGTTGACTGATGGAAAAACTAAAGTTCTTGGAATAGCTAAACTTCCAGGTAAAGAAACGGCACGACGTGTTGATTTCTTGTATACTCCTCCAAATGAATATGCCTTTGCCGTTTTATATTTTACAGGTAGTAAGGTTTTTAATACTGTAATGCGTCAACGCGCTCTAGATTTAGGGTATACCTTAAATGAACATGGCATATATAAATTAGTAGGCGGGAAGAAGGGTCCAAGAGTTGAGGATCCTTTCCCTGATGAAAAATCCATATTTGCTTTCTTAAAAATGAAATATAAGAATCCAGAAGAAAGAAAAGATGCAAGAGCTGTTCAAATTGTTACAGGTGAAACGACTAAAGAACCTGTGGCTGATATGGTAACAAAACCAGTGACTGACCCTCTTCCTAAGCCTAAACCTAAGCCGGTCGCTCGGACCTCACCAAAAAATGTAACACTTAAGAAAAAAAGTGTTCCTGTGACAAAACAAATGCGTAATTTCCAAACAAAAGGGGTGGCATATTTGGATTCTCTCACAGAAAAGCAATTAATTGATTTATTAACTAAAGCAAATGATATGTATTACAATAATCCCGATAAAGTTATTTTGAGCGATGAACAATTTGATATTATTAAAGAGTATTTTGCTTCCAAATATCCTGATCATCCTTTCTTAAAGATAGTGGGTGCACCAATTGTAGGAAAGAAAGATAAAGTAGTCCTTCCTTATCCTATGCCCTCTATGGATAAAATTAAACCTGATACTGGAGCTCTATCTAAATGGGTAGTAAAGTATGATAAACCAAAATCTTATGTGTTGTCTGCTAAATTAGATGGAACAAGTGGTCTTTATACAACAACTGGTGGTGAAGGAAAGTTATATACACGTGGTGATGGATTAGTAGGAAAAGATATTACGCATCTTATTCCATTTCTAAAATTACCAGACCCTAAGCAGCATCCTGATTTGGTCATAAGAGGTGAATTTGTTATAAGTAAAGCAAATTTTGATAAATTTTTCAAAGGTAAAGGTGGAAAAAATGCAAGAAATACAGTTGCAGGGTTGATTAATAAACTAAAAGGTGGGGAAGAACATACCCATATAGATTATGTTGGGTATGAAATTATGGTTCCAGAAATGACACCACAAAAGCAAATGGAAATGATGGAGGGTAAACTCAAAATGAACACAGTTAAACATATGGTGGTTACTGATCTTTCAAATGCTCTATTGTCTGATATTCTTGTGGACTGGCGAACAAATTATATGTATGAAATTGATGGTATTATTGTTGCCCATAATAAAGTATATTCGGATAGAAAAAATAAAAATCCAGAACATGCATTTGCATTTAAAATGGTTTTATCGGATCAAATGGCTGAAGCAAAGGTAGTTAATATTGAATGGAATCCGAGTAAAGATGGATATTTGAAACCTCGTGTTAAGATTGAACCTGTCGAATTAGGAGGTGTAACGATAACTTATGCAACTGGAAAAAACGCAGCATTTATAGAAAAGAATAAAATAGGGGTGGGTGCAATTGTTCAATTAATTAGAAGTGGTGATGTTATTCCTGATATAAAAAAGATAGTGGTTCCAGCCAAAGAACCACTCATGCCTGATGTTCCTTATGTATGGAATGACACCCATGTAGATATCATGTTGGTGGATAAGTCGTTGGATCAAACCGTGCGAGAGAAAAATATTCTTGGCTTTTTCAAAGTATTGGAAGTGGATGGAATTGGAGCAGGCGTGATTAAAAAATTAATTGATGCGGGATATAATAGTGTCCCAGCTATATTACGTATGAGAGAACAAGATTTCCTAGCTCTTGATGGCTTTAAACAAAAATTGGCATCTAAAATATTTACAAATATAAAAGATGGAGTTGAAAAAGCTACTTTACCTTTGCTCATGAAGGCAAGTAATGTATTTGGAAGAGGTTTTGGAGAAAGAAAACTTAAACCTGTTTTGAGTAAATACCCATCTATATTAGTAGATAAAGAAACTGATCAAGCGAAGATAGACAAATTGGTTAGTGTAGAGGGTTGGAGCACTAAATCAGCTACTGAGTTTGTAAAACATATTGGTGCATTCATCGCATTTATGAAAGAGTGTGGCTTGCAGGACAGACTTAAGCCAACGACAATTCAAGAAAAATCATCTGGAGAATCAGCAAAAGATATAAGCCATCCTCTCTACGGTAAAAAAATAGTTATGACAGGATTTAGGGATAAAGATTTAATTAAGATGATTGAAAGCAAAGGAGGTGAAATAGGGTCTTCAGTCTCTAAAAAGACATTTGCGGTATTGGTGAAAGATCTTGATGAAGACACCGGAAAAGCAGAACAGGCTAGACAACTTGGTGTTTCACTAATGACTCCTGAAAGCTTTAAAAAATTATATAATTTGTAAATGAAATAGCATATTCTTAGTCTGAAGTAGGTAATTGATTTAAAATATCATATAATTCTTTTTTAAATTTAGTGTGTGGGGTAGTTGTAATCATATTAATAATTCCCCTTTGTTCAATATAAGTAAGCTCTTTAATACTATCATTTTTCAATTCGGAATCATTTTCTTTTTTCATCAAAGTAAATTCTTTATGTATTTTATTAAATAAAGCATTTTGCATCTTTTCTAAATTAATTTTTGTCATCGTTTTCCATTTACCTCCAGTAAAACAATAAATATTGTTTTTATGCGACTTAAATATTTTTAAAGATTGATTGATTTTTATTTTGATTAGAAGTGGCAAATAAGATTTTTCTTCTAAAAGAGTTCGTATATCTTTTTTAGCAATTGCAATTCCTTTTAACCAATCTTCTAAATCAACAGCTTTCTCGCTTTTGAGAGAATGAAGATAATCTTTTGAAGATAACGGTCTTTGTTGATCTTTTATCTCCTCAATCGATTGCTCTAATTTATCTACTTTTTCCATGAGTTTTCCCATCATCATAAGGAGTTCGTCCATCGTTTATTTATTTAGTTATTTATTTATTTTTTACAATTGTTTCATATCAATTTTTATAACACTAGTATATACATGCCGGTAAATTATTTTAGTTCTCGTTTTAGAAAACAAGTCTATGGACGACCAAATGATATTACTTATAAAGATTGTAGTAGTCGACCAAATAATTATACAGACGTTAAATGTGTTGGATGTGTGAAGACCATCACAGGTGGGTATAGTCCTCTTTTAAATTCAAAACAAATTTTACAAGCGGAAAACCGACGCACATATAATGTCGCTAGGATCCCTGCATCCGAATTTTCTATGAATCTGGCTGCCTTTAATGTGTATAATGGATCTCGTATTGATGGTCAGACATGGAATCAAAGTAGTGACCGTGCTTTAGAACACGTAACACACAACCCCATTCCTTCACACGGTAATAGCATTAAAAGAAGTATAACACGACATAGACCAGGAGCCTGTCGACCAGGAGGAAAAGGTGTTGATATAAAACATAATTCATATGCACGATATTTAAATCGAATTAAGGGAGGTGCTATGGCTCAAGGACCCTATGTAGGAAATAGAGTTAATCCAACGGCCGTTGTAAATAATAAAGTTCAAAAACAAAATAGTGTAAATTGTGGATGTATTTAAATTAAATTAAATAATTTTAATTATATATTTTTATAAATATATAAGTAAAGTAATGTTTGAATTTCGTTTGAATACAAAAGGTTCTCCCAATTTTATTCGTCAAGCTAACACATGGGATAATTTAGGTGATGTGCGAAAGAGAGAAGCAATCCGTCAAAAAAATGCAACTCTTCCAAAAATGGATTATTCAATTAAATTTAATGATATGCATGCTAATTTAAAAAATGTAAAGGCAGGATGTAGATCATGCAGAGGAACATTTTAAAATTAATTTAACTAAACCATCGTTTCAACTTCTGCTTTTTCACCTAACCATTCTTGTTCATTTACATTAAACCAAAGAGTTTCTAAGTTGTGGAGTTTTTCACTTGATGATTCTTCATCTCTAAATGGATCCATTAATTTCATTATAAAATGATTTATTTTTTCTGGGTCAAGATATTTTCCCTTACTATTTTTTTCACTATAATAACTATTATAATCTAGATATTTTGGTGTTTGATTATAGCAGCAACTACATAAGTGACTAATAAAGAAATTTTTACGCTGTTTTTCCACATTCATTATTTCCTGTCTAAACATTTGATCGATGATAGAAAAGCCAGACTTCAAAAGTAAAATATCATTAATAAGTTTTTGTTTTTCTTTAAACAAGCACATTAATTTAAATTTATAATCATTTGACATTTGATTTCCTTTCGAATGTTGATCTTTTTGAATAGAATAAATCCATGATAATTCATTTTTAACATGTTTTAACTTTGTCATGACCTTTTTTTTGTAATCATCTATTTTTTTAATTATCGAGAAAATATTGGTATTGTAGATTACTGGATATCGCATTCGTATTATTTTAGGAATTATAAATTGATTCGTTTCTTTTATTTCGGCTATTTTTTTTTCCACATCCATTAATTTATTAATTACTTCAGTTTCAAGAGTAGGTGAATTGGCAAATGATTCATTTTCGTTGATAGAGTTTCGAAATAGTAATACCTTTCCCGATTGAAATTCAACACTTGTTTGTAACTTATCGTATTGATGGGATGACGTTTTATGAGCTTCTGAAGACGCATCAAGTTTTAAATAATTTACTAAAGCTAATAGAAATGCTAAGAATGCATTCATCGCGGAAATAACAGTTTCTCCCCAAACTGAACATTCTGTCGCCTGTATCAAAACAGAAGCGGCAGCCGATATAAAAATAGCTGGAAGCATTAAGTAATTTAAGTAAGTGTCCGCATAATTTTTGGCTTCCATGTAAATTATTTTTTGTCCTTTCAAATAGCTCGCCAATATATCTAACGATGAAGAAAAACTATGATTTTCATCCAAATAACAATCATTTATTTCTTTTTCAATCTGTTTATAGGTAACTTTTTGAAAGTCATCAAAAATAGCCTTATGTTCAGAGAGGGAAGGTAAATTTTCATTTTCCTTTGAAACATTTGTTTCCAAATGTTGTAAGGTAATTTCTTGCACGCTTTCTGTATTTCTCATCGACCATTTTTGTTTAAAATCATTTAGTTCAGCTTCACTTGTTTCACTTTCATCAATCGAAAGTTCCATATTTATTGAAATAACATAACTTAGTTTCCTGTTGAACCAAACCCATTTGATCCCCTTTGTGTATTATCTAAGAGATCTTCATTCTTATGAATAGAAACCATAAACGGATCTAGGGTAGGTGTGCATATTTGAACTAAACGTTGGAATTTTTCAATCTTGTAATCTAAATTACTAATATTATCAAAAACTGCAAGTAAGTTTCCTCTATATCCGGCATCTATAATTCCTACACTATTTGCAAGACGGAGAGGTGTTTTAGAACCTGTGCTTGAACGAGGATAAATGTAATAAGCTTTTGGATTAGATGAATCATATGTGTTAAACACCAGGACACATTTTATGCCTAAATTTATTTTTTCACTTGATCCTGTTTTGATTACACTTTCTGTTGGAATAGGTAAATCAAATCCAGAATCTGGTAAAGGATTGGTTGAAAATAGATTATTGTGAATGGAGCTTTTTTTAGTAAGTTCTTCATAAAGTTCTGAATTGGATGTAAAAATTTTTAGTTCATAAAATCCTTTTGAATCAGATGTCATAACTATAGCTAATATTAAATAACTATAGTGATAAAAATAATCTATTTTTAACATGGATACATAGAGGTGTTATTTTGATCATAATAATAATTTCTTAATATGTTAGGATTATCTGGTTGTATAGCTTCTCTTTGACACTGATCACTTGTTGGTGCGGTTGGAAATGGTCTATTGTATCCTTTAGGAAAAACTGATGCACGTTTGGCAATCGCATTTTGCAAAGCTCTGTCAGAATTTCCTGCAAAGTTTAGGTATTTGGCATAGGGTTTTGGTGGAACAAATCGGCCGCCAATATGATAACACTGATTATAACATGATTCTACTTTGGAATCAGTTTTTGGTGGATTTTTGTAAGCAACAGCCGCCGCTAAATTTTCGGTTCGTTGATGCGATGTATGTTTTTGATTATAAGAATTACTGTTGTTTGAAACCCATCGAAAATAGGTATGTTGTAATTGATTTTGTGCTGGAGGTTCAAAACCTTGTTCAGTAAAATTATCAGGCGGGATAGTTGTTTTTTTCCATCTATATTTATTTGCCAACATCCCCTTTGTGTTGAGAACACTTGGTTTAACTCCCACATTTTTTACACAACACTGATTGTTAGGTGAGGGATTAATTATATAACCACCACAACATCCTCCATTACCTTTCCAATCAGTAGTTCCTGATTTCATTCTAGAACCACCGATTGAATTAAGAGAATTCTTACCTACATAACCTATATTTCGCTGCTTTCCATTAATAGTGAATCCTCCCCCTTTTGTGAAGGGAGTAGTTTGTCCAGGGCCTGCTACTACCAACGTGGAATTGGGTGTTTTTCCTGAAAGTGTATGTAATTGCTGTCCTTTTCGTTTAAGAGCTACAATTGACATTTTCCTACTTAGTTATAATACTATTAGATTTATTTATTTTCAGTTTCCTTAATTTCTTTTACTTTTTCCAACTCAAATTTCTTTTTAATCTTTTCATCTAAAAGAGTTAATAATTTATTGGGGTGTGGGGATGGTGGTCTATTCATGATCGTTTATATTTATAGTTTTTAATTTCTCTTTTACAAATTTTTTGTTCATTTATTATATAATGAGTGATGTTGATTTATTTGAAATTATATTAGGAAATGCTCAAGACTTTTTGCAACAAAAAGGAATTGAAATTGTTTCTGAAAAGACATTAATGCAATCTTTGCCAATTATTATAGAATGTGTTGAGCTTGTTTCTAAAAAGAGGTCGTCTGGGGAAGAAAAAAAGAGTTTAGCCCTTCGTGTTATTCTTTTTATTTTAAAACAATCATCTTTAGAGGAAGAAAAGAAAGAAGTATTACGTATTTTAGTAGAAGAGGGGACACTTGAAACTACAATTGATATTATTATTTCTGCTTCAAAGGGTGAGTTTGAATTAAATCGTAAGACAAGACGCAAGTTATTTGTCTGTATGAGTGAATGTTTTGATTCATTATCTAAAATGAGTGTAAGAAAACCAAAAAGATCTGAATCCAAAATTGATGAAGATGAAGATGAAGAAGAGGATTTACCAGAAGTTTTTGAAGAAGAATCAGTAAATGATGTAAAATTAACGCAAAGTTCGATGGTTTAATTTTTTTTTTAAAGTAAATTTATAAAATGAATAAAAAATATAATTTACTTTTGAATAGAGTTGTTGATGGCGATACTGTAGATGCGGATATTGGCTTAGGATTTGGAATTGTTTTGCAAAATAGGAGAATTAGATTGGCTGGTGTAGATACGCCCGAAGTCCGAACAAGTGATGAGGAAGAAAAACAATTTGGTTTAAGAGCTAAAACTTATGTTATGAATTGGTGTTCGGAACACCAAGAGTTATTTTTAGTTGTTACCCAAGGTGAAGAGTATGATAAATTTGGTAGGATATTGGGAGATATACATGATCAAGATGGTTGTAGTTTAGTATCAGATATAATTACTAATCATCATGGTGTTGCCTATCAGGGTCAAAGTAAAGAGGCTATCAAAAAGGCTCATATGGAAAATCGAATAAAAGTCAATACTATATAAATAAGTTTTTGAATTTTAATTTATTTATATAGAAAAATCGCTCACAGTAGGGTTCGAACCTACGACCTCCCGATTAACAGTCGGACGCTCTAACCAGCTGAGCTATGCGAGCAATAAAATTGTAGATTTATAAATATCTACATCCCATCAACGAAATCATCATTTTATAAGTAGGCCGTTCACCATTCTTGGTGAATAATATGCGTGTCTACTCATCAATCAACCCAATACTTCTTCTTGTGATTGATAAACCCCCTTATCAATCCGTTTAGGAGATGACTTCCCTTTGTGCATCCATCAAGAAGTTTACCCTTTCTTCCGACTTTTGCACCTCATCTCCTCCCTCTCTATTTCCAAAAATTATGTGCTATGGGCTACCCGCCCTGCACCTATGGCTCGCTAATGTGGCCATTTTTCAACTCTAATCCGTTTGCGTCGCTATGTGCGTGCTTCCCTCGTCGTCCTCGCGTGCGTCATACCTGCTACAAATCCCGATCCAATCCAATCCAATCCTATCCTCTACCTACACTCAACTGCTAGGAACAACAATCTAGAAATATGAGATACGTGATCGTCATATTATATATAATTCGGGATACATCTGTGGTTGCCAGATGCCAACTGCTCGCCCATTTATCCCTACCAAGCTGCGAATTAAATACATGATCCTTGCTTACTCTGCCCACATGTATTTTCTTGGTTAACCACCCAACATAAGATCAACTATCTATACGTGATAGAAAAGTTAATCTTTCTTACTAATTAAGAAATTGTAATGCTGTCATGTTCCTAATGGGGGCAAGCCCCATACCCCCTTTTTGGAGGCAATCCTCACACCCCTTGATGGGCTTCGCCGGGATTTGAACCCGGGACCTCCTGCACCCAAAGCAGGAATCATACCCCTAGACCACGAAGCCTAATGATGCTGTTCGGGGACTACAGCATACAAGTGTTAAATAAATTCTATTTAAACCCTTTTATTGTATATATTAATATATATATATGGAACAACGGCAAAGAGAGATTAGGGAACAAAACTGGTTTAATAATAGGATCATGCATTTAGAGGATGTTAAAGAAATATTAATGAGTGATTCAAACCATAAGGGATTAGAACTTTCGTATAAATATTTTATGAGTCATCCATCCCTTTTACATAAACATGAAAAATACATTAATTACTTACATTTCTTAATCATGTTCTCTTCTCCAAGTAATGTCAACAGTCTACTTAAGGAACATGATGATTTTTATGGGGAATATGCCACTAAACTATTAATCAATTATCCATTTGTTTGCTCAATTAGTAAAAATATTATAACTCCGCTTATGTGTGCAGCTATGTGGAGTAATGACCCTAAAATGATACGTGTTCTAGCATTTTGGGGTGCAGATTTTTCCCAAATGGATATAAACGGAAAGTATGCTGAGGAAAAATATGCAACATATTATGTTAATCATTTAAACCATATTTTAGCACCCAATTATTTTACAATTGGATTACGAATAGGAAAGGAATTTGTGGAAACGGTGAGAGAAATTAAAATACTATGTGGCCATATCGAAAAACCACCTGGTTGGAGTCATCCTGGAATCGCTTATAGACAAAGGTCTTCTTTAGGTAGGACTGTATTATCTTCTTCTCCTCCTTTGTCAAGAAGTTCAGGATCAGGTTTAAGAGGTAGTTTATTAACAAACACAATAGCTGAGGAATCCAGTCCCAATCAACTCTCACATCATCATTAAATTGGCACATTTTTTTTTTGAGTTTTCTTTTTGTTTTTTTGATTAGTCATATTATTATTAAAGTTCTCTAAATTAACACACACCATAACCTAGCAGTCCAGCTCCAATCAAACCTAACAACATACTCAAGTGGTAATTCCAGGAATATGCTCTGTAAACCTTTAACCACTGTTCTTTTTGTTCGGGAGTAGAAAGTTCTTTCAACATCCAATTGGTTTTAGGAGTAAGAATATAGTAAAAATATTGAACAATAAAAGTTATAGCTGTCGTAAGACATAAGGCTCCAATCGATGAATTTATAAATGACCCCTTACGTTTAGTCATGAAATGACGACTCACTAAAAATCCTATACTTAATCCTAACCCTAAACCGTATCCTTGAAGTGCAATACTTTTACGCTCATTCACAATTTTTTGATATATTTTTTGCTGATCTTCATTCAGACTTTCTTGATATTTAGCAACTTCTGAATGTTTATCCATTAGAAACGTAAAAATTATATTTCCTAAAATAAACATCGTTGCAACAAAACATGTCCAACCGCAAATCATGTTGATTTTGATTTATATATTTAAATTATATAAATATTTAAGATAGAAAAAATATATATATAAAGATGACTGTGCATAATTTAAATATCGCACTTTATCGTGATATTAAGGACAAATTATTTCCCAAAATGGAAAATCGTAAGTATTGTCTCTTGTTGCAAGATGCATTAGAGGACTGTAAAAATAAAAATTATGAAAATCATCCTCCCTGTCAAGAAATTCTTACTTTTATTAATAAATTGGATTGTTATTCACTTTCTGAACGGCCATTATACCCAATTCCGAAACCAGTTAAAAATTTTTAGCTTATTATATATATATATAGATATTTAGAATGGCTGTTCAATATTTACCGATCCTAATTAACTTTTTACTAGGAGGATTTGCAGTTGCTGGAACAAGTGTTTTGGGAAGTTATATGAATCCATTAGCTGGAGCTATTTTTTGGTCATATCCTATTACCATTCTACCCTCTGTCTTTTTCATGCGACAAAGTGGCAAGGATAATAAATATATTGCCAAATTCCTTTTTAGTACAACATTTGCTCTTGGATTATTAGTAATTGCTACGATCTCTATGAGTTATTTCATTAAGGGCGCTACAAAAGACCAATCTTTGTGGGTTCCAATCGGAAAAGCATCTCTTATTTATGTAGCAGCTGCGGTAGTTTTCTATCTAATCATTCGTTTGGGAGGATTAGAACATTATTTTATGTAAAGTAAGTGTAATATGAAGCTTATGCTTTATAATACATTTTTTGTATCATTTTGGCTTTCTTCAATAATTTGTTTTGTTTTAGATATTTTTATGCCTTATCTCCGTGTAAATGCACATCAAATCAATAGACAAATTGTATTGAAAAACTATCAAAAAATGCTCCCTCTTGTTACTTTTAATTTATTTGCTGCTTATCCATTTTTTTACTATGCCGAAAATCAATTAATCTTACTGACTCCCAATTCTTATCCCATTTTGATAAATATGGCTTTGTGGCTAATTACAACGGACTTCTTATTTTATACTATTCATCGGGCTTTCCACACTAAGTATTTGTATTTTATTCACTCTATACATCATCAATTTAATTACACTTATGGTATGGGTGCCATCTATGCTCACCCAATCGAACTTTATTTTTCTAATCTACTTCCTGTAGCAGCCCCGATGTTTTTATATAAAATTCCATATAGACTATGTGATACAATTGTATTTATAGCCACCATGTATACAATTATTATATCTCATGGAAGTTATAATATTAAATTAGGACGTGCACATTTGTATCATCATTTAAAATACAAATGTAATTATGGATTAGTTAAAATGGATCGTTTATTTGGCACAAAATATATTGAAAAATCCCCACAGCATTCTCAATCGACTTCCTCAACTGATGCCGAACCTGGTCCAGAACCCGCGCCTGTCATGTCTACATCAGGTCGTTCTGTTTGGCTGTAAAGCTCTTGAATTATTGGATTGGCCACCGCTTCTAATTCGTTCTTGAGACGGTTATAATCATCTGTCTCTAGATCGGGATTCTCACATTCCGCCAAAGTCTTGGTAACTAGTTCAGATATTTTAGTGCGGTTTTCTTCGCTAATTTTCTCTTGCAGATTTGGATCGTCCATCGTTCCTTTGAGTTGATAACATTGGGCCTCTAGTTGATTTTTGGCCTCGACCCTTTCTCTTGCTCTGTCATCTTCCTCTTTAAATTGTTCGGCTTCATTTACCATCCGGTCAATTTCTTCTTGACTGAGTCTTCCCTTGTCATTTGTAATCTTGATGTTTTGGGTTTTACCGGTGCCTTTTTCTTCAGCGCTTACGGTCAAAATTCCATTTGCGTCCATATCAAATGTTACTTCAATCTGGGGTGTTCCGCGTGGAGCAGGAGGGATTCCGGTAAGTTCAAATTTCCCAAGTAAGTTGTTATCCTTAGTGAATTGCCGTTCTCCTTCAAACACTTGGATAGATACTCCAGGCTGGTTATCAGCATAAGTTGAAAAGGTTTCACTCTTTTTTGTAGGAATAGTTGTGTTTCTATTAATAATCTTTGTCATTACTCCACCTGCTGTTTCCAATCCCAAACTGAGTGGTGCGACATCAATCAACAACATTTCTCCAATCTTTTCATCTTCGTTTCCTGAAAGAAGTGCCGCTTGAATCGATGCTCCGTATGCAACAGCTTCATCAGGGTTAACCGACTTATTCAATTCTTTTCCATTAAAGTAATCTGATAACAATTTCTGCACTCTTGGAATTCGCGTTGATCCTCCAACCATCACAATCTCATTAATCTTTGATTTATCCAATTTTGCATCCGCGAGCAATTTATCAATTGGTTGAATACAACTTCGGAATAAATCATCACAAAGACTTTCGAATTTAGCTCGAGTTATTGATGTGTAAAAATCGATCCCATCCATAATTGAATCAAGTTCTAATGAAGCACTTGTGCTACTACTTAGAGTTCGTTTGGCTCGCTCGCAGGCTGTCCGAAGTCGACGTAAAGATTTTGCTTTACTTCTCAGATCAAGTTTATGTTTTCGTTTGAATTCGGTTACAAAATGATCCACCAAACGATTATCAAAATCCTCGCCACCAAGATGAGTATTACCAGCAGTTGAAAGCACTTCAAATACACCTTCATCAATATTCAAGATAGACAAATCAAAGGTCCCTCCGCCACAATCAAAAATCAATACATTTTGATTAACTGCATTCTTATCCAATCCATAAGCTAATGATGCTGCTGTAGGTTCATTAATAATTCGAAGGACATTTAATCCCGCAATTGCTGCTGCATCTTTCGTTGCTTGTCTCTGACTATCATTAAAATAAGCAGGAACAGTAACAACTACATCTTTGATTTCTTCTCCCAAATAAGACGATGCAATTGTAGTCATTTCTGTAAGCACCATCGCAGAGATTTCTTCGGGATGAAAAGTTTTAAGTTCACCTTTATGAGTGACTTCAATTAAACACTTTTGGTTATCTCCCGGTTTAACATTAAAAGAAAAATGTTTAATATCACTTTGCACGCTTGGATCATTAAATTTTTTTCCAATAAGACGCTTAGCGTCAAATACAGTATTTGTTGTGTTTAGTGACACTTGGTTTTTAGCTGCATCTCCAATCAAACGTTCTGAATCAGTAAAAGCTACATAGGAAGGAGTTGTTCTATTTCCTTGCGTATTTGCTATAATCTCAACTTTCCCATTAATATAAACACCAACCGCACTATAGGTTGTTCCTAAATCAATTCCGACGGCTTTTCCCATAATATATGTTATAATCTTGCTGTTCTCTCTTAAAATTGTTTTCTGAATTTATATTAGATATATGGAGAACTTCTGTAAATATTTTGCTGAAGATAAACCTCGTTATACCCTTGAAGAAATCGCGAGGAAGAGAGAAAAAGTAATTGAAATGGTAGAAAAAAAGGTTGGAAAACGTATTACTTTAGCTAATATTAGGGATGTAATGACACCTGCCCTTATGATGGATATTATCGATAAAATAGATAAGGAATTTTTTGAAGGTAAGTTGCAACCCGCTTTTGCGGCTGAAAACTGTGTTGTCTCTGCATGTATAGAAAACCGTTGCACACGCGTTGCCGGTCGATGCCACTATTCGAGAGGGATTGATCAATATGGCGATAGATGTAATCGTATTACAATTAAGATGATGAGTAAGGTTTTTATTGAATCATTTAAAAATACAGCAATCGGTCAACGTGCAGTAGATGACGTAAAATGTGGAAATATACTGGAGTGTTTTATTTTGACCTTTGAGCACGAACTAACACATGGCATCGTATTTTGTAAATGTAATCAGTGGGATAAAACTGATTATGGAGCTGTTGGAAATTGGACGGGTATTGGAAGAGAAGATAACGGTCATGGAAAAACATTTATGAGTATTTTATTTAATGTCTTTGGACATACAAATTATTTGCACAATCTCAGAAATGGAATGAAGGTGCGGGAAGCAGGAGAGAAAGAATACAAACAGGATGAACTGAGCGTGGGTGATAAAGTTATTATGAAAGGGAGATTAGGTAAAGGAAGAGACAAGGAACTTACAAAAGTTTTGGCTGTGATAGAAAACATTAATAAACGTATAAAGGTGAAAAACAATATCACAGTTAAGGTGGAGGATGGAAAATATGCAGGCAAGGTCTATATTATACGAGATCATCATATCATTAGAAAAATAGGGGATCCTGATTTGGAATCGGATGACGAAGAAGGAACGGCTCCAAAGACACAGACTCAGAAAAAACCCAAAACGCCCAGTCCACCTAAAAGTAAAACGGTCAAGGTTAAAAAGTCTGCAAAGCCTAAAGTAGGCGATACGCTTTTAAAAAATTTGGCTCTTGGTGACGAAGTTATTATGAACGCACGTCTTCCGGGTGAAGCAGCACGTTCCGCTCTTTTAGTAAAAATCATAGATATAAATCGTCGCAAAAAAAAGAAACAAATTAGAGTGTTAGTTTTAGATAAAGGGGAATACAAAGGTAAAACATTTACCGTTGGTCCACATTTAATTATGGCTAATCCTGAAAATCCTGTGTTGCCGGCTTCGCCTAAAACCGGTAAGGAAAAAGCACTTTTGTATTTAACTTGGGACTCCCTCCCATTAACTCGTAAACCTAATAATTTTGATAGTGATATGGATTCAATTGATGTTACTAAAATTTCGCCTGAACTTTTAGAAAAAATTAAAAAGCTTCCAAGATACCGTTGGGATTCTAGTAAAGACCCAAATGATTATTTTCCTGAAGGTTTTAAGGTTCCTGCCACTTTTAATGCCTATGGTAATTATTGTATTATTAGATTGGACAGTGGCGAGTATATTTTAGTAAATACTAGTGGAGGTGACTATATTCGTTATGGTGCTAAACTTGTTGGTTTTAAAGAAACTGCCAAAGAATCCGAATACAAAGATATCTGGCCTAAGGCTAAACTAAGTGTCAAGTCTCCTTCACCTGTCAAGAACCCTATTCTTCAAAAACCATTAACAACTGGTGCATGCACTAAGCGCAATCCTGCTCCTCCGTGTGAAGATGGAATGGAGGTTAGAAGTCGCCCTAATGGGGCCAAGTGTTGCTATAAAAAAACTGCTAAGGCTAAGGCGAAACCTAAGGCAAAGTCAAGTCCTCCTAAGACTAAAGCAAAATCACCTAGTATCAAAAAAACAGCTAAATGTAACAAACGTAATCCCGATCCTCCTTGTGCAAGAGGAATGGTGGAGCGAGCTAGACCAAATGGAGCAATTTGTTGCTATAAAAAGTAAAAAGTAAAAAGTAATATATATGAATAATTGTGAAGAAAGAGAGAAATGTCCTGTTTGTTTATTAGAATTAGGAGATTCTAATAAAATGATAACTCGTTGTGGACATACGTTATGTGGTTCATGTTTTGTATCTAATTTAAATTTTACTATTCGTTGTCCACTATGTCGGCAAGATATGGTTGACATTAATTTGGTGCAAACAACAAGCCCTATTTCATCGCCACCTATAGATCATAATGAATTGCCTACTAATTCAGATTTAAGATCAGTTTATACAGATATGCTTTTACAAATTATGAATGAAAATGCCTCTGATACTCATTTATTAAGGAATAGAGTTCTAAATCAATTGCATTCTTTTGAATTAGATTTACGTCTAGTTGTTTCTCCTTTGACACGTCGTCTTTCATTAAGTGATTTACCTTATCGCACGGAAATATCAAGTGATAGCGAATTAGATGAAATATTAGCTAATTTGGAGATACCAGAAAATTGAAATATTTTTATCTTAACTTAAAAGGACACAGCAACCAAGTATTCTTCATTCAAAGCAAGTGAAATGTCTTTGTCTCAATCTTCAGGTAATCTTGAATGCCCCGTTTGTCTTGAAGAGATAGGTGAAAATAATCGGGTAACAACAGAATGTGGTCATACATTTCACCTTTCGTGTATATTAACTAATTTACAAACTTCAACAAAATGTCCCATGTGTAGAAGTCAAGTTCATGATCAACCTATTTTGAATGAACAGCTTGAATCTTTGGAATATGAGGATGTGGAGGATCTTGAGTATTCCATTTCAGAACGGACTGGGCGAAATGAGGAAGTGGCAAGAGAAATTGTAAACCTCATTTCAGGAGAGGTTTCTTCTGTTCACCCATCTGGCTCTAATACTTGGCTAACTCCTCACCTTCAGAATCGGGTTAGAGGAATGGTTACTCGGCATGTAAGTGAAATAGTTCATGATTTCGTTTTTATGCTTAGGGATTGGGCATCTAATCCAGTTGTTCCTGATTATCCTCTGAATAACTTGGAACCGACTTTAACTGATGCAAATGAGCTAGATGCAAATGAGCCAGATGCAAATGAGCCTAATGCAACCGAGCCGAATGCAAACGAGCCGAATGCAAACGAGCTAGATGCAAATTCAGAACCTATTGACACTATTCAATTTATTGACACAATCATATCAATTAATGATTATAATTTTGAAAATTTGATTAACCGTGAGAATATTCAAAATTATAACGGACCCGGTCTTAGTCTTAGAGAAGTAGAAAATATTTTGAATTTGGACTAAACTATTAAATTTAAACAGAGATATTTGAAAACTTTTTTTTAAGTATAAAATATAAATGGTTTCGATTAGTAAAAAACTTATTCTCGATTTGGCGCGTTTATCTTCTTTGTGTTATCAACCCAAAGAAGAAATAGAATGCCTTTACAAAAATAAACGTCCATATCCTAAGTTAGAAAATGCATGTGTTTTTAACTCTCTTGAAGAATGTCCCACTCTATATAAATCGGAGGATGATTGTGAAGTATTATTATGTAAACATGAAAACCAATCTTTAGTAGTTGCATTTAGAGGCACCTCTTCACGAGAGGATGTTTTAACAGATTTATCTATTTCTCGTGTTGCCTTAGCTTTATCGGGCTTATCTAAACCTAATTTACCTCTTGTTCATTCCGGATTTCATGAGCAATTTTTTTCTGTTAATGATAAAATCGAAAAGGAAATAGAAAAACATGAAGAAATTATTTTCTGCGGGCATTCTCTTGGTGGTGCGTTAGCTACAATTGGTTCTCTCTACTATTCATTTTTATATCCTGACAAAGATATAGCATGTGTAACTTTTGGTTCTCCTCGAGTTGGAGATAGTAGATTCGTAGAACTGTTTGATGAGAGAATAGAAAAAAGTATTCGATATGTAAATGACAACGATCCAATTCCATGTGTCCCTACACGATGGCGGTTTAAGCACGTTAAGGGATTACAGTGGTTAAATCAAGATCAAATTGAAGATGAAATACAAGTATGGCGATTTTATAGATTTCTTAAAAACACAGTATTAAGTGTTGTAGGATATGGATATAATGCGTGTGATGACCACAAGTGTGATTATTATATAAAAGATTTGCGCAATATTTTATTTGGAGATAAATAAGTTAGTTAAATCTCGTTGAAAAAACCAGAATCACTTTTTCTAAGTAATGTATATTCTTTCGGTTTACAGCACATGATACATGCAATATTTAAACAAATAATGATTACTCCTACAGTTAATGCTAAAAAACCTAAAGCCAAATTATCTGTATCGCCAACTATAGTTGAATTGGGATTCATTAATATTTAATTTATTAATAATCTTATGTAAATATTATTAATAAATATTACTTATTCATTTTCATTCCAAACAGTAAAATTTTTTTGAGTAGAAGTTAAAAATTGGTAACGATAATTATTACCAGAGCGTAATCGTATCCATACTACGTTGTGAATAATTTCTCTACATAAATCTTTCATATACATTTTATGAAGTTGTTTATAGATTAGATGTTGGCATACTTCGGGAAGCTTAGCCACTTGAGATGTGAGAGAAGAGGGAGTAGGAAGATGGGAATTTAGCGGAATAAGAGGATGATCGGTATCTAAAAAGGGTGGGGGTGGAGGGAGGGGAATTTTAGGGGAGGCATTTTTACGCCTAGGCATAATATTACTCTTAAATGTTAAAAAAAAATTTATAAATATTTAAAGGTTTTTTACATATTATTTATTTTAAATTTCTATGCCTCTTCTTCGAGCGAAGGAGAACAACATGAAGATGAAGTTGAGCTTTCTCCTTCCTCCATCATCCGCCATATACAAGTATGACCCATTTGATTTTCTATTCCTGCTTCACATTCTGGGCAATAATTTGGGTCCGTTTTATCAGAGGAAGGTGAGGGAGTTCTGCTAACGCCTTTCACGTTTTTTGGCACGTTTGCGATTTGCATCGCCGAATCATCTAGGGGCGATGAAAGCGAATTAGACTCTTTCGATTCAGCTTCGCCTTCCTCATGTTTTCTTTTCATTATGAAAAACCAAGGATCTTGGAACACGACTTTCACTTCTTCATCACCCAGCAGTTTTGATCTGACATAAACACCATGATGAGTGTTGTGCCAAGCATTCACCTCAATAAATACTCCGTTGCATTTCTTATTCTTAGAATCACTTTTTTCTTCGAAGCTGATTTTTCCAGCAGTAAAGATATCAAGACTTGAAATAATTTGACGAAGTCTATCCTCTTTAATATTGCTAAATAACATAGGAATATAAATATTTGGTAGTTGACCTAAAATGTCAAAACTTTTTCTCTGTTTTTGTTCTTGTGTTGTTGCAGTCATCGTTTCTTGAGCAGGTGTGAGTTCTGTCTAGAAAAAAAATGATTAAAGTATTTCAATTTTTTGTCTCTCTTAATTGTAATAAATGTTAAGTATAATTGGGAGGAAACTAAACCTAAAGTTTTTTTGGTTAAATTCTATATCAGTTTTCATATTTGCTCTGCTTTATACTGTTCAAGATTATCTTATAAATAACCATAGTGATATAGCAAAAAAATATGGTTTATTGAGAGATAATTATAATAAGGATTTTTATTCAGGAGCAAGTAGCGGATTTATTTATTATTTGTGGTATTCTTTAATTACCCAAACAACTGTCGGCTATGCAGGGGCGGTAAATACTAAAACTGGACTCCCTGTTTCTTTCTCTGAGGCGCCAAATCGTGTTTTTAAAGTTTTGAATATATTGCAATTGTTGAGCGTTTTGTTTTTCATTTCAATTGCGTAATTTAAAATATATACAGTCGCATCCCTATTTCCTAACTGATTTACTCCATTAATCCATAACTAAACGCGTCTAAATAAGAATCACAATGCAATCAATTGAAAACATAGATAACTCAGAAATGAGTTACAAAACGTAGAAATGAGTTACAAAAAAATAAAGGGGTTTTTCAGGGTATTTTGCCATTATTTTTTAATAAGAATTGCCCCCGCGCGGCGGGGATTTGAAAGGCTTATGTATCGATAGTCGCCGGTAGATGTTTTATTCTGGCTAGAGTTGGAGACATTCTTATGCTGATCCATGATTAATTACTATAATACATATGATTAGAAATCAATTTTAAATAAATAAAAAAAAATAGATAATTCTAACGAGGTCAGAATCCCCCGCGTTGTTGAATGGCCCCCCTCGCGCGGACCTGTGGATACCTGCTGGGTAAGGTTTGTGCGAATACCAACAACTATTCTCTGAATGGTGGGACTTCCCCATGCCACAAACAAGGTTGATCAGGCCTTGTCATCCAAAGAATCTCTCCGTGAAATCATCTATACCCAATAGAGTTTAAACCGTTAAGATGACGAGCTCTTCTTTTAATTAATTTGTCATCCGGTTCTCACTCCAGCAACTGAGGGCTAAGCCAGTTGCCAACTGTAGGATTGTATCAGGAATCCCCACCTGAGTCCATTATTTAACGTCCCGGACAAAGGACTGCTCCTGACGGGACTCGAACCCGCGCATACGCTTCATTTTTTCGTCCACCACCCCGCAGGGGGCTTCACTGTCGCGCGCTCTACCGACTGAGCTACAGGAGCTTGTGCAGCGTGTGGGATTCGAACCCACGAAGCGTAATGGTTTGCAATATGAATATCTTAAGTATCTCTTGGTGGCCATCTCCGCAAGACACCATCAATTTAGACACACCACAAACCTGCGAACCGAAATTCTCCTTTGACCACTCGGACAACGCTGCTAAATGGTGTCCATTATTTAATGTCCCGGACAAAGGACAATTAATTAATTATTAATGAGTTTAACTCCAAATAGTATTTAATAGTTAAAAGCATTTCAATTTTTTATAGTATTTTATTCTATTAAAAACTAAACTCAGTTATCGCTTATAGAACTAAATAAAAAAGGGAGCAAGGGTGCAAAACAAGGGAAGGGAAACAGGGCAAGCGAAGCAGGAGGGAATTTTTATTTGGTTTTTTCTTTTTTGTTTTTTCTTTTTAGGTTTAGATTTTTAGATGCCGAGTGCGTTAAGCTCCTTCTTGCGACGGAACTCCTCCTCAGCGTCGGCCTCCTCCTGATCCAGCACTAGGTGGGCTTCATGGGGAGCCGGAGAGGTGGGCGTGTGGGGAAGGTAGTCAGGGGAGGGGGGTGCGTAGTCAGGGGAACGCGGTGCGTAATCCGGCGACTTGGGCTGCGGGTGGGGCTCCGGCGGGCTGTGGGGCTCCGCCTCAGGGTCAGTCTGCGGGGGCGTGTGACCAAAGTCGATGAAGGGCGCCGGGCGGTGGCGGCGGCGCTGCTCAGGGCGGGGCGCCTGACTCTTGGTGATCAGCCAGAACCAAGGGGTATCGTATACGATCTTAACCTTCTCACCGCTGTCGAGCTTCTGCTGGATCTGCACCGCGTTGGAGTTGTTCTCGTTCCAGTTGCTGAAGTGCACGAAGACGCGGGAAAACTCATCGCCCTTGGCGCTGGTCTTGCTCACCATGTCCACACGCTCAACGAAGCCAAGCTTTAGGCTGTAGAAGATCGCGCGGATCCGCTTCTCGGAGATGTTCTTGAACACACGGGGAATGCAGATGCTGTAGATGATGGGCTGGGGCTCGCGCTTGGGCCGGTCAGGGCGGGAGCGGGACTGCTGCTGCTGCGCATAATCGGGAACGGTCTTGAGGTAGGAGTCGCGGAGGGTAAAGTTACTGTTGGATGCTGCCATTTTTTTGATTGAAGTTGGTTTCGAGAACTGTTCGGTTGCTTTTTCGAGGTGTGTGTAAGTGAAATACTTCTAGACGTAAAAAGCATTTCAATTTTTTGCAAAATCTACCCATTTCTTAGTTAGTTAGTATCTTTTTGTTCTTTCATTTTTTTTTCAAGCAAAGCTTCTTTTACACGAACATGTTTAGACGAATAACATGTTGGCGCATTTCCCTTGCTTTTTTCTGTGCGTTTTTTCTCTCTAGGTTGTTTTCTACCACCTCCTCCTCTCTTTCCAGAAGTTAAACAAAAATCATCATCGTATTCGTAACCCATCGTAAAAGTTGTATATATAGAGAGAAATAGTTAAAAAGTATTTCAATTTTGTATTAAAGATAGAAATCGGTGTATACTTTTAAAAATTGAAATGCTTTAAAGTTCTATAGTAATTCTAATAACAAAAAATGGCAGCGACTCAGATTACCTCAAAAGGTGTGACTTTGACTTACGGCAACGACGGATTGGTGGCAGACAACCCGAAGGACGTGCTCAAGATTTTGAAGGAAAAAGGTGTCGCGGTGTATCGCGGTGTCTTGAACGAGGAAGAATGCAGGGCGATGAACAACGGAATGTGGGACACAGCGGAATATCTCACTTCTGGGTTGGCACAGCCACTCAAGAGAGATGAGCCAGAGACCTATAAATCGGTCTTTAATTTGGTGCCAAAACATGGCGGACTCATTCAGGAGTTCGAGTGGGGGCACGCCCAATACGTCTGGGATGTAAGGCAAAACAAAAAAGTGGGGTCGGTTTACAGAGAACTCTACGGGGAAAAAACTCCGCTTCTCACGAGCTTCGATGGGGTGAATGTGTCACTCGGTTCAATCATGCCAGAAGGAAAGAAGCGAGGAATGTTCAGGGGACACAAGTGGCTCCATACAGATCAACGGCTCAACGACAGTTCGTTTCTCTGCGTCCAATCGTGGGTGACAGCAAACAAAATCGGCGTGGGTGACGCAACGCTCCGGTGCTTTGTAGGCAGTCACGACCTACATAACCAATTTGCGAAGGCATTCCCAGATATCCCCAAAAAGGATCTGAACTCAGATTGGTTCAAGTTCAACGAGGAGCATTTGGACTGGTTTCTGAAGAATGGAGCTCAGGATCTCTGTATCACGTGCGAGGCGGGTGATCAGGTCTTCTGGGACAGTCGCTTGGTGCATTCTGGCACCGAATTTGTTAACGATGAGGATTGTCCGGAACGCACAGAGGAGCGAACCCATCGAAACGTGGTCTACGTCTGCATGCAACCGCGTGAAGAAAAAACCCTCAAAAAGCGTGCAAGGATTTTGAACCCTGATGACATATGGTTTCTCAGAACTGCCTCACACTGGCCAAACAAAATGAAGCTGTTTGGCAAATACCCCCAAACCTACGGAGCTCCACCTCCCGCGGGGTGCAAACAAAGCGACCCCACAAACCACTGGAGCTTTGTGCCTCGCATGCCGATGCCCACCTTGACAGAATATGGCATGGAAATCGCGCTTGGAAAATAAGAAAATAAAATCAAATAAAAAATTCCCCCTTGCTTCCTTTGCTTCCTTTTTTAATAGAAAAAGGGGAAGGGGAACATGGGGGAATTTTTATTTGATTTTTTTTGTTTTGTGGGGTAATAGGGGTAGGTAATTTTTACTCGTCAGACCCGCTCTCTATCTCGTCATCCCATTCCAATTGAAGCACACTCTCGTCCTGCATGAACTTGATATCCTTGTTGAGATTGTCGATGTTTCGGTTCTTGCGTTGCCTGAGTTTCCAAATGGCGGCCAGATGCTCATGATCGTGTCTGCGCTTGAAGAAGGTCTGACAGTTGTTGCTGGTTTCGATAAACTGGGCACACTCTTCCTGAAGAGCAGTCTCACCATCTGCCACGTTGACAAGGTGAATGAATGCCGAAATCTCGCCATAGGTTGGGAATCCCTTGGGCGACTTCTTGAAATAGCCGAGAGCGTACCCCTCTTCGCAGATACTGAGAAGCTTGTTCATCTTCACGAAAAACTTACTTCGCATTTCGTCGGTAACTACATCTCTGAGACCGTTCTCATACATGATCGTGAACGAAGTCGTGATGGCAGCACTGTTGCCGGTGAGGAGAGGGATGACCATGCCAGCCAAGAAGGTGATTTCGCCGCGAGACTTCCCGCCACCCTTGATGCAATAATCTCCCTTGCAGAAGCAACCCGACCAACGTTCGCGGAATGCCGTAATATCTCCGCTCCACGGCTCTCCTTCCGTGATTGGATTCATGAAAACCTTCTCCATGAAAATCATCGTTTCCTCAGACATGCATGATGCAAGGAGCTGACCGGTTGTGAGCTGCTTGGACTGGGTGTTAATGCGTCGGAACAGTTCCACGATGTCTGCCATGCCCTCGCCTTCTTCAAGTTCCACTTCTTGGACGGCAATCGGTGTCCTGCCAGCAAGCCCACGCTCTTCGGCACTCCAATGGATCCAATTGTTTCCCTGAGTATCAGTAAATTCGTTGCACATGAAAGAGACTATCGTCGTGGTCCGCTGCTTCCCGTCGATCACGTAGGTCTCGCCGTTGTAGTCTATCACCGTAATCATTCCAAAGGGTAGCCGCTTCTTCATGCTGTCGATGAGCTGCCTTTTCTGTTCGATAGTCCACACGAGATCCCTCTGAAACTTGGGATCGGCGTTCCACTGCTTTCCGCCCACCGGGTCACCATCGCGACGCCTGAGACGCATTCGCAGCTGTTCAGGAGTGGCGGTTGTCATAGAGAAATGCATTTTTTGCTTTTGGTCGATTTGTGTGAATTGATTATTTTTATCTAATTTACAAAGAAATTGGATCAATTTTTAATACCATGCACTCATTTCTCTAATTACCATAATTAAGTTTTTGAATAAATGTGACTTCAAAAATTTAAAAAATCTCGCCACCTGGATTTGAACCAGGGACCGTTGGAATATCATCACTTTCTCGCGAAAGTTTATTTGAGAGTATACCTCTCACCACTACAATCCACTGCTCTACCAACTGAGCTACAGCGAGGAATGCCCCAGCCGGGAATCGAACCCGAGGCTATTGCTTGGAAGGCAACAATGTTACCACTACACCACCAGGGCTAAAAATGGGTTGTTCAGACCACTACACCAAAGCGTAGGATCAGGGATACCCACTATCCCAGTATACTCCCAGCGGGGCTTGAACCCGCGACCTCCGCGTGGCTAATAAACCATACGTGCTGATGAGGGTGTTAAACCTCTATGGGTATAGTTGAAACTATAAGCACGGCGCTCTAACCAACTGAGCTATGGGAGCTTAAAAGGGTATATACTAGCACCAAATTTAAATCTAAATAAAATAAAATAAATTGCTGTAAGGTGCATAAATAGCAGCGGTAGGTTTCGATCCTACGTCCTTTCGGTTATGAGCCGAACACGCTTCCACTGCGCCACGCTGCTTACCTAAAAAATCAGCAGGGCTAAAAAAAAATTGAGTAGCTAACTCTTCTAATGGCCTACAATTCTAACACCATCGTCATGGCGGGTCTTATTATAAGGGGCGCGAAGTGAACAACAACGCTAAATAGTTATAATAAATATGCTGGCATCACATAAAAACGTTAAAATCAGAAACGGTAAAAACTAATTGCTGTGATGATGCCTATAAATCCCACACTCGCTACACACTCTAGAATCTAAGTATATCTTTAAACCCTTTACAGTAACAACTACTCTAATAAGTTATAGAATGACACAAACATAGAATTGCAACACTATTATAAGTAACTCAGAAATCAGTTACAAAACACAGAAATGGGTTACAAAAATATCAAGGGAAATTGCGGCTTTTTGACCATTCCTCGCGCACTAATTTTACTGGTGCTTTTTTTTCAGTATTCGAATCTGAATGCGCTATATATCTTATTACTGCTGTGCAATAGAATCTACCTCTAAAGGGTTGAGCACATGGCTGAATATAAACATTTTCTATTTCCCCTAACAATTGTGGTTCAATTATATCATGGATTTCTCTCTCGGTTACATTTTCCAAGAGATAAGGGATCGTTAAAATTTTACTTACCATATTTCAAAATTATATTAGTAGATCTTGATTTATTTTTAAATTGTAGAGAGAAGGGAATAAGTATTTGATTTTTTGGGTGTTTTAAGAAACGACACCAGCAGGATTTGAACCTGCGCGGGCAGAGCCCAATAGATTTCAAGTCTATCTCCTTAACCGCTCGGACATAGTGTCTTTTTTTTGCTAGGAACAGTTGGGTTCAAATCCTCCTTACCAACGAGGTCGCAAATGTTGCCTAGACACGAAGTCAGGGTCATTTACGAGCGGGTCTCGAACCCGCGGCTCTTGCGAGCAAAACAGTTTAAGTGTCTGGTATGAAAAATAGTTGCTGTATGTTCCTATAGGGGGACACCCCCTAACCCCCAGATTTTTTAAAGGGGACACCCCCTAACCCCCTGATTTTTTAAAGGGGACACCCCCTAACCCCCTGATTTTTTAAAGGGGACACCCCCTAACCCCCTGATTTTTTAAAGGGGTGTGGGGTCTCCCCACAAAAAAAAAATGTTAGCCTCCAGCGGGGCTCGAACCCGCGGCCCTGCGATTACTTCACACCAAAGGTGATATATAAGAGTCGCATGCTCTACCAACTGAGCTATGGAAGCAAAATACCCCCTGCGGGGCTCGAACCCGCGACCCTCAGATTAAAAGTCTGATGCTCTGCCGAACTGAGCTAAGGGGGCGAAATGGATGCCATTTAATGTCTGACCCAAGACAGAAAGCCTCCTGCGGGGCTCGAACCCGCGGCCCTGAGATTAAAAGTCTCATGCTCTACCGACTGAGCTAAGGAGGCTTATCTCCCCCACAGGGAATCGAACCCTGGCCACGCGCGTGAAAGGCGCGGATCCTAACCACTAGACCATGGAGGATTGGAGAAAGTTGCTAAGTGCGTTTTGCTTTTTTATACGGTCCGCCAGACAGTGGTATGCTCCACCGCGGGAATCGAACCCGCCCGTTCTGGTTAGGGGCCAGACAATCTATAAAGGTAATACTTGCTGTATGCACTTATAGGTTGACCAATTAAGGTCGAAAGAACCCACCGAGATTCGAACTCGGGACGGAAGATTCAAAGTCTTCAGTGCTAACCACTACACTATGGGTTCAAAAGACAACCTTAAAAGGTCTGAATGTTACTATCACCGTTGGATCGCAAGATCAAATAAAAGTTGGTTGCTGTGTTATTGCTGTATGGTGAAATAGTTTGGTGTCATTTAATGTCTGACCCAACGACGATGTCCCCTGCAGGGTTCGAACCTGCGCTCCCGAAGGAAACCGATCTTAAGTCGGTCGCGTTAGACCACTCCGCCAAAGGGACTTAAGGGCAAGCCCTTAACAACCCACCTAAACTAAGAGGCGAGCTATTGGGCTAG
>Ga0075474_10000036_pt1 | contig 35427 bp, 33 predicted proteins | sample DEB08_DNA_2_FD_71485 | JGI IMG/M metagenome (GOLD analysis project Ga0075474, IMG submission 71485) | Aqueous microbial communities from the Delaware River and Bay under freshwater to marine salinity gradient to study organic matter... | ecosystem: Environmental > Aquatic > Marine > Coastal ...
TCAATTGAATGAAACCGTTGTTAATGCCAGCGCTGTGATTCAAAAAGGTTTGAGAGGAAGAGCAATGGCTATGCGTCTAGTAGCGGAATCTGATAGATGGCGGTGTACTGAGCTATTGGTAGCGTGAAAGTTCACTATTAGTTCAAAAATCTTATTTTAATGTACTTTTTCAACACAGCACTCGTTAAAATCTTTAACCGCGCTGCTCTAATAAGCGAGATGGCTATACCTTAAGTCCGTGACACTTCTTATATTTTTTCCCAGAACCACAAGGACATGGTTCATTCCTGCCAACTGTCTCACCACGAGCAACTGGCGTACTCTTTGGCCCAGTTGAGCCATTTGTATCTAGTGATGGTGCCGAATACTGCAGGTTGTCCTCTTTAGGCTTTGGGATTGTTGGGTCACTTAAATTCACTTGCGCGTTAAAGACCAGCCCCACTACTTGCTCTTTAATTGAATCCATCATCGCTACAAATAGGTCATAGCCCTCCCTTTGATACTCCACTAATGGATCTCTTTGCCCCATTGCTCTAAGACCTATTCCCTCTTGCAGATAGTCCATCTCATAAAGATGTTCTCGCCATTTCTTGTCTAAGACCGCAAGCATCACTTGTCGTTCCAATTCACGCATAACAGCTGGGGAAAGCGTGGTCTCTCTTACTCGATATGCAGCTAAGGCATCCGCTACTACTGCTTCAATAATCGAAGCTTGATCAATCGTGCCACCTAAATCACTGCGAATCTTTTCATGGGTAATGCTTATTGGGTACAGCGTCTTGAATGCCCTCCAGAGCGCATCCAAATCCCACTCTTCTTCAAAACCTTCACCTGTTGCTGCAGACACATAATCTTGAAGAGTTTCGGTAATAAACAGCTGTACTTGTTCAGAGAGGTCTTGGCCTTCTAATATTTTGTTTCGCTCCGCATAGACCACTTGGCGTTGCAGATTAAGTACTTCGTCATACTTTAGAACATTTTTACGAATTTCAAAATTCTGCTGCTCTACTTGAGTTTGAGCGTTTTTAATTGCATTGGTCACCATCTTGGCTTCAATTGGCTGATCGTCAGGCACATTAAATCTTCTTAAAAAGGCGTCAACTAAATCTGCGTTAAACCTACGCATTAAATCATCTTGTAAAGACAAATAAAATCTAGAAGCTCCCGGATCTCCTTGGCGACCGGATCGACCTCTTAATTGGTTGTCGATACGCCTGGACTCATGTCGTTCGGTTCCTAAAACATAAAGCCCACCCGCGGCCACTACTTCGTCATGTTCGTTGCTTACCTGAGCAGTGGCTTTCTCAACTTCTTCTAAATACGCCTTCGTGTAGAGAGCTAAATCTTCCTCAGGATCCAATCCTCGTTTTGCCAGATTTTCTTGAGCAATAAATTCAGGATTTCCACCCAACATGATGTCGGTTCCACGCCCCGCCATGTTCGTGGCAACAGTCACTGCGAATTTACGACCAGCTTCAGCAACGATACTTGCTTCTCTTTCATGATTCTTTGCATTTAAGACTTCGTGCTTGATTCCACGCTTCGCTAATAATTTGCTTAACAGTTCAGATTTTTCGACGCTTACTGTGCCAATTAATATCGGTTGACCTTGGGCATTCCTCACCGCTACGTCATCAATCACTGCTTTATATTTTGCTTCCTCGGTACGGAAGATTAAATCAGAATTGTCTACTCTGGCCATTGGCTTATTTGTTGGTATCGGAATTACACCTAATTTATAAATTTTGTCAAACTCCGAAGCTTCAGTCATGGCTGTACCGGTCATACCGGAAAGCGTGTTATATAGCCTGAAGTAATTTTGCAGTGTAATCGAGGCCAAAGTTTGATTTTCTTGTTTTATTTCAACACCTTCTTTAGCTTCTATTGCCTGGTGCATACCTTCGCTGTAACGGCGACCTTGCAAAATGCGCCCAGTGTGTTCGTCAATGATTAAAACTTCACCATTCATTACGACATAGTCGCGATCTTTGCGATAAATTTCTTTGGCTTTTAAAGCATTATTTAAATACCCAATTAAAGGTGTATTGGCTGATTCATACAAATTATCTATCTTTAGAGCTTTTTCAACTTTAGCGATTCCCTCTTCTAGCACTCCAACGGTGCGCTTTTTTAAGTCAATCTCATAATCTTCTTCAACTCTTAAGTTCATTACTAGTCGAGAAAATACTTTGTATTGATCGGTGGTGCCATCTGCTGGACCACTAATTATTAATGGAGTTCTCGCCTCGTCGATTAAAATTGAGTCAACTTCATCCACTACTGCAAAATTGTGCCCACGCTGCACTTTTGAACTTGGGCTCCAAGCCATGTTGTCTCTTAGGTAATCAAAACCAAATTCATTATTTGTTCCATAAGTAATGTCACAGAGATATGATGCACGCTTTTGTTCGCTATCTTGCATTGAAGTAATTGTTCCTACGGTCAAACCTAAGAATCGATGTATCCGACCCATCCACTCGGCATCACGACTTGCTAAGTACTCATTTACCGTCACTACATGTACACCTTTTTGGCTAATCGCATTTAAATAAACTGGCAGCGTAGAAACTAGAGTTTTTCCTTCACCGGTTTTCATTTCTGCAATATTGCCTAAATGCAGTGCAGCCCCACCCATAATTTGAACGTCATAGTGTCGCTGACCCAAAGTTCTTTTAGCTGCCTCACGTACTGTGGCAAAAGCCTCAGGTAAGAGATCATCTAAACTCTCACCATTTTGATAACGAGTTCTATAAGTCTCGGTAAGAGCCTTTAGCTCATCGTCGCTAAGTCCTTCAATTTCAGGTTCAAGTGCGTTAACTGCCTTAACAATCGCATTAAGATTTTTTAAAATTCTGCCTTCTCCGGCACGCAGAATTTTGTCAAAAATGGCAGGCACTAAAGAGCTCCTCTAGATAAAAGTAAAATATTAATGGTGATTCTGTTTTCTTTCAGATATTTTTCTCAATTGTAATTCTAACTTCTTAACCGCAATATCTAACGCAGCTGTCATTTGCGGAGCCTTTGCCGTCGCTCGCAATAAAGTTCCGGCACCTTTTGCAGTCAAGTCGACCTTGAAACCTTCTTTGGTTTGTCGTTTATTTGCTTCGTGAGTAACTTCCACGTCTAGAACTGCAATATTGATCCCAAATCGATCAACGTGTCCCGCTTGGGAAATTGCGTGTTCTTTGAAAGTCGGGGTGATATCGGCGTGACGACCGCGAATTGTGATTTCCATATTTCACCTTTCAAATTAAACGACTTGGTATGGCACCTAACCGATCGACCTGGTCTTCGACCCCACATTCGCCTGCGGCAAATTTCGCAACTTTTTGTTACTACTTTTCGTCACCAGTTAGCACTCCTGATCTGCAGAAGGTAACCAGGCAGGACTTACTTCTAAACCGCACCGTGCTCGTCAAGTTTCCTTGACTTACGTGGACCGCTTTGCCTGCGACTAGCTTCGGCTTGCCGATTTACATCGACGCAACCACGAACTCGATTTAGTGCCATAGGTTAAATCTACCTGCAATTGATTTACCCTTATTCATGCATGGTTTTGGGGGTATTTGCCACGCAGATATTGGCCAAGACCTTCACGCCCGCCTCAGCGAGCGCCCGATTGGCGGCAGCAAGCGTTGCACCACTGGTCACCACGTCGTCGCAGAGCACCACTTGCTTAACTCGTGCAACAGCATTAAAAACATTTCTCACATTCTTTTCTCGCTGCCAAAATGAAAGTCCTACCTGATCCTTTTTCGAAGCTTTCAATGTCAACACTTTGTCGGTAAAGGTTAAGCCAGCAATTTTTGCTGCATCTGAAACCATGAATTTAACTGGATCATCCAGTCTTTTGGTAATTTGATTTTTTGTAGTAGGAATAGAAATAACCTGACAGGTACTGGATAACTTTAGGATTTGAATACCCGTAGCTAAACTCCTTGACATGTATTTTCTTATCGCAACAAAATGGTGATCCTTATGTCTAACTATAATCTCTCGAACTAAATCTTGATATCGACTCATACTCAATATGGGTATGTTTTTTAAATACGTTATCTCAGGATTTAAAAGATTTTTTCTAAAACAATTACTGCAAAGATATTCGCTTCCCAAGCCACAAAATAAGCATGTTCGTGGGGATATTAGGTCACGAAATCCCTTTAGCACATAACGATTAACACATTTTTTTTCTCAGATAGCAAGATCAATGTACTAACTGTGGATAAATCTATGAATAATGTGGATTTTGAAAATTACCCAAATATTGCCATTCGTTTTCAATTGACTCAAGCAATGATCCATCTGCTGTGCCAATTAAAAGTGAGAGTACCGGTGATGCGGAAATCGAAATCGCGTCATCAACGAAATCGATAATGCGGGTGCTGCCTGTCAGGGTATCCACAGATGCAACTGTAGATAATTCAGCGGTGGTATCAATAAGAACTAAAACATTATTGGTCTGCCAACTCACTTGCGTGACATTGTTCCAAACATTTTCTATCGCCCTGAATTGAATTAAGCGAATGCTTGTAGCGTCACGCTCAATAGTTGCTAGTCGTAACTGTCTGCCCGAGATTGTATTTACAATCACAGCAGCCCTAACTCCATCGGGCGCGGGAATCACTTCAAAAACTTCTGCATCCGCTTCTAAGCCTTGCAAAATAACCGAACGCACCTCTGAGCCATTGATTACTTGCACGCCTTCTGGTGAGGTGACCCAAATCAGGCCGCTTCGATCGATTCTTGGATCATTCAAAGAGCTGCCAGACAAAACTAATTGTGGTTCTTGGGTGGAAGCCAAATTTCCTACATAAACTTTTGACGCATCAGAACTTAGGGCTGCGTAAATTGCACCTGCTCGATCAATCACGCCCGCTCGATAACTAACTGGTTGCCTTGCCAAAAAGGCCGGGAAGGGAGTTGAGACGGTTGAATTTTCAATTTGAAAAAGCCTGCCATTGAAAGCCACGGTGGCAGATTGGGTTCGATTGTTGTCGGCTGCAAGTTCTTGCCAATCGCTGGCTGTCTGCTGAACTGGCTTGCCCTCAATTGGCAATGCTTGCGAGCCCACAGTAATCCTGACAGCGTTTATCCCGGGAATGCTTGTCAAAGTTTTGGTAATTTGCCCACTCATTAAAAGTCTTTGCTCTGAAGAAGTATTTAGTGCATCCGAGTTTAAACTTACAGATGCTACTGAATTTTCTACAGTCACCGCTGCTAGCGATAAATCAACACCTTGAGGGAATGAAGTTTTTACACCAGCCGCTAATTCACGACTCGGCCCTGAAAGTAAAAGTTGAACCAGCAAAGTTGCGGTACCGCTAACTGCTTGTGGAACAACTACTGGATCTGGAACTAAAACTTGACCAGAAAGATCTGGAAACCACAAAGGGTAAAAACGATAACTTCTGTTTAAATCTGCTTTCGAAATTAACAGCCCTCTTGGCGCATTTCGAATTCTCCATTCCCCTTCAATTTGCACCAATCGAAAATCTTGAGTAAGGCTATCGGATGAGGCTGCTAATTTATATCTGAATCTAGAATTTATTTCGCCTTCTTTGGGGGCGGTGAAATTTATTAGGTCAATCTCGCTTGAGCTCAACCTGCCTACGCCTTCATAAACTTGAATCGACTGCGAAGGAAGCCAGTTATTTGCAGCCACTGGAGATAAGAAAGACCTAGCAATAGCGAAGTCATTTTCACTCGAAGCAGAGGCATCTAAGAACCCTTGCACGATTTCTATTTGATTCATTCCTGGTTCTGGCCCTCTTGCGATTACTCTGACCACAGAGCCAGAATTTTGATTTTCTATCTCGTCTGCCTCAAAAATGGCACTTTCGCTTGGAATGCCCACGCAACCAGTCAACGAAAAAACTAAAATCATCCAGGACAGTTTTTTGAGCACTTTCAATTCCCAACTTCTTCTAGTTTTTCACTAACGCTAAAAGTGGTATTGATTTCAAAAGTCTTCTCATCATTAAAACCTAGGGCTAATGGCGAGGTTTTTATGGCTTGATGCAATTCTTTAGGCAAGGTGAATCTGAACATGGCACCGGTTCCACTCTCTCCAGCGGCGTCTATCCAACCTCCATGAAGCCGAGCATCTTCCAAGGCAATAGAGAGCCCCAACCCGGTGCCGCCACTAACCCGCGCACGCGCGGGGTCTGCCCGCCAAAATCTATTGAATATCAGCCTAGTTTCTTCAGGCTTTAAACCTGGCCCAAAATCTCGAATCACCATCGCCACTGATTGCGCATTTGAGCCAAATTGAATTTCAATTGGCTTTCCAACGCCATACTCAACCGCATTTGAAATCAAGTTTCTAATAATTCGCTCGATTCGACGAGCATCGGCTAATACTTCTGGAGCAGATCCTGAAATTTTTAGTGGAGTCTTACGCTTTTCGATTAAACCAGAAAGTGATTTTGCAACTTCTTCTGTAATTTTTTCTAAACTTATTTGACTCAATTCAAGCTCAGCTACCTGTGCGTCAAATCTACTTATCTCAAGTAATTCACTTAATAAAGATTCAAATCGCTCTAATTGACTAATCAGCAATTCAGCGCTTCTGGCGAGCTCTCCTTGGTAATTGCCCCTCGCTTCAAATAAAACATCTGCAGCCATGCGCACCGTGGTTAATGGGGTTCTAAGCTCGTGAGATACATCAGAAACAAATCTTCTTTGCATGCTCGAAAGCTGCTCTAACTGCATGATTTGCTGTTGCAAAGACTCGGCCATGGAGTTGAAGCTCAAGGCCAAAGTAGCTAAATCATCCTCACCTGTTACCGGAACTCTTTCGCTAAGCAATCCCAACCGCAGCTTTTCTGCTGCTTGAGCAGCATTTCGAACTGGTCGTAAAACTTCTCTGATTACATAACTAACTACAACCAACAAGAGTAAGACCAATAGAAATCCAGTAAAAACCACCGCAGATTGAACCAACGAAAGAGTTTGCTGTTCAGAAGTTAATGGAAACAATAAAAACAATAAATAACGATCTATCCCCGGCTCTGCTAGTGAAGCCCCATAAATCAAACCGGGCAAAGTTCTGCCGTCTAGATAAGAAATAGTTGTGTAGGTCCACAGTAGGCGCTGGCCATTATCTACTCTGTCTCTAAATTCGTTACTAATGCTCGAGACTGCTACTAAATTTGTTCCCCGCTCTGGTATCGCGGAGCTAGCTTCACTTGGAGAAAGTAGCAATATTTCATATAAACCTGCTTGACCCGCACGCAGCGCCAATGAGGAAACCAAGGTATCGGCAATCAAACTTGCGTTCACCGCACCAGCACCTGTGTCAGTTGCCGCCAAAATTCTTTGAGCTTCACTAAATGCCAATTTTGCCTCTGTCAAACTTTGAGTTTCTTTTCCGGTTAATACCCCTCCAGTAATTCTGCTCAAGAGCAACCATCCGAGCAGAGCGATCACAACAAAGGAAGTGATGAATGTAGTTAGCGAAACTCGAAACTGCAGAGATTGGCGCCAATAACTTCTAAAAGACTTTAGGGACTTCACGGACCAGCCTTGTAACCTACGCCTCTTACCGTCATTACTATTTGTGGATTATCGGGATCGCGCTCTATTTTTGCTCTAAGCCTTTGCACGTGGACGTTAACCAAACGGGTATCCGCAGGGTGACGGTAGTTCCAAACCTCCGTCAACAGTTGTTCACGAGTAAATACCTGCCATGGTTTTTTTGCGAGAGCCGCAAGCAAGTCAAACTCAAGAGGGGTTAGTGATATCTCTTGATTGTTTCGAGAAACTTTATGACCTGCAAGATCAATTATTAGATCTCCGAGTGTGAGTGTTTCAATAAAACTTGGTTCGTTTCTTAATCTGGCTTTAATCCGAGCAATGAGTTCTTTTGGCTTGAAAGGCTTGACAATATAATCATCCGCTCCAGATTCCAATCCATGCACAATGTCAAGCGTGTCACCTCTTGCAGTCAGCATCACAATTGGTACACCTGATTCGTTTCTGATTAATTTGCAAACTTCTATTCCATCAATTCCTGGCAGCATTAAATCGAGCAAAACTAAATCGGGCTTACTCTCACGAAAGATTCGCAGTGCTTTTGCGCCATCTTCACAAAACTCTGCTTGAAAGCCCTCTGCCCGGAGGACAATTCCCAACATTTCTGAGAGCGCAAGGTCGTCATCAACAACCAATACTTGTGTCATTGATCGAGCCTCTCTCGTAGCATGGCCTTATTGGAGGTGTTCTTAGTCTATGGAACGCAGTCTGATTGAAATTAGACCCTTGAGCATAACTGAAATAATCTCTGCCAGCCTGCGCTCGCTATATCGCAATCCAGGCGGTACCCTGCTAATTTCACTGAACTTCGCGGTACTGCTGGGCTTAATCTCTCTTTTTGGATTTTATCTAGCCCCCATAGAAGATAGTTTTCTTAGCGAATTGACCACTTTCGATTCTCAAGCTGCAGCAGATCCATTACTGTTACAGAATCTACTCAATCAGGCTTTGCCTACAATAACTTTTTTGGCGAGTTTAACTTTTTTGCTATATCTCTTTCAAGGTGTTGTTACCGGAATCATTGCTCCTGTGATCGGTTTTCTGGTAACAGGTAGCAAATTAACAAGAAATGAAGCTTGGTTAAGAGTTAAAAATCAAATAGGTAGATTATTGGCACTGTCATTTATTATTTTAATATTAGAAATTTTTACTTTTTTTGCACCACTGTTTTTAGCGGCTATCGTCTCAAGTGTGTTTCCACCAGTAGTAAATGGATTTCTTATTTCTCTAAGTTTAATAATTGCAATAATTTTAGTTATTTTTGTATGGACCAGCCTATTGTTGGCTCCTGTAGTACTAGTTTTAGAAAATACCACAATAAAGCTAAGTTTGATACGCTCGCGTAGATTAGTAAACAAGAATTTTGCCAGAATCTTGTTCGGAACAATATGGGCTTCAATCATTGGTCAAGCTCTAGCTTTAATTGGGCAACTCCCCTTTTCAATTATTTCGCAAAGTAGTCAAACTGGAGACCAAATAACTACATTTTCGACTTTTACCGAAACTGTTGGAACCATTGTGGGATACAGTTTATTACTGAGTTTTATTGCCAGTTTTCTTTGCTTGCTCTACACAGACCAAAGAATTAGGCATGAAGACTTAGCAAACAATCTCAAATTGGCACGGGGCCAGTAGCCAAGAATAAAAACCCCAGCGCACCTGGTGTGTTATTGACCATATGGGCAACAATAGGCGCTCCTAGTGAATTTGTTTTTGCGCGCAGGTAACCCAAAATTAATCCAGTGATAAAAATTAGAAAGATTCGCTCTATTTCTAAATGAATCAGCGAAAAAACAAATGCAGATCCTGCGATAGCAATAACTTTGCTATTAAATTTTCTAAGTAACGCGCGATACCACATTCCCCGAAAAGCAACTTCTTCGACAAAAGGCCCCACCAAGCCGACTAGTAATATAAAAATAATTAATAATCTAAAATTCTCTAAGAATACCTGTGATGCCATCGCCGCTGCAGAGGTGAATTCCCCAAACAACATCATCTGAAAAGTTGCTATCAAAAGGGCAATAAATATCATTAGCAATCCATAAATAAATCCCAGTCGCAGGTCTGCTCTTCTAAAGTGAAGATTGAAGTCAGATCTTGGGCCATTGCCTTTTAAGTAAGAAATTGTAAGAGGAACAACTAATAACCCAAATGCTTGCGCAAGTAGGCTCCAAAGTAGCGTTTCGGCAGTTGGTAAAGCAAAAAAACGAGAAGTAAATTCAGCAACCGCTAATGCCGAGGTAACGGCAACCAGCAAGCTAAATATTGCACTGGGAATTCCCCATTGCACTTGCTTCATTTAGTAGCGATATTCATCCGACTTGTATGGGCCTTCAACCGCCACTCCCAAATAATCAGCCTGATCTTTGGTGAGTTCAGTTAAATTTGCTCCTAATGCTGTCAAATGCAAGCGCGCAACTTTTTCATCTAGGTGCTTAGGCAAAGTGTAAACACCTGTTGGATACTGCTCATTTTTAGTGAACAATTCAATTTGTGCCAGGACTTGATTAGTAAATGAATTGCTCATCACAAATGAAGGGTGTCCAGTAGCATTACCTAAGTTCAGCAATCTACCTTCACTCAAAAGAATTATTGAGTGACCATCTTCAAAAATCCATTCATCAACCTGCGGCTTGATGTTATTTCGCTCAGCATTCTTCATTTTGCTTAAGCCGGCTACATCAATTTCATTATCGAAATGTCCAATGTTGCCAACGACAGCTTTATCTTTCATCCGACTCATTTGCTCTGCAGTTATGACGTCCTTACATCCAGTTGCTGTAATAAAAATATCTGCATACGGCAAAACATTTTCTAAAGTGTTAACTTCATAGCCATCCATTGCGGCTTGTAAGGCACAAATAGGATCTACTTCAGTAACGATTACCCGGGCTCCTTGACCACGTAGCGAATCAGCGCTGCCCTTACCCACATCGCCATATCCACAGATAACAGCGACTTTGCCACCAATCAGCACATCAGTTGCCCGATTGATGCCGTCAATTAAAGAATGACGGGTTCCATACTTATTATCAAATTTACTTTTTGTAACAGCATCATTTACATTGATTGCAGGAAACAATAGCTTTTCTTGCTTGTGCATCTCATATAAACGGTGGACTCCAGTCGTGGTTTCTTCGGTAACTCCTTTAATTCCGTTAGCAATCTCTGTCCAGAGTCTTGAATTTTCTTTAAGAGTTTTTTTAATCAAACTTAAGACCACAGCCAACTCTTCGTTATCTGCTGATTCCGGATTGGGCTCTTCGCCTGATTTTTCAAATTCGACACCTTTATGAACTAAAAGGGTGGCATCTCCTCCGTCATCCAAAATCATGTTTGGGCCTTCAGAATCTGGCCATACTAAAACTTGTTCGGTACACCACCAATACTCCTCCAGAGATTCACCCTTCCAGGCAAAAACTGGAACACCTTGAGGATTTTCCGCGGTACCGTTTCGACCCACGACTACTGCAGCTGCTGCATGATCTTGCGTTGAAAAAATATTGCAAGAAGCCCAGCGAACTTCTGCACCGAGCTCAACCAAAGTTTCAATGAGTACTGCGGTTTGAACCGTCATGTGCAACGAACCCGTGATGCGCGCTCCTTTAAGTGGCTTGCTGGCCGCAAATTCTTGGCGCATTGCCATTAATCCAGGCATTTCATGCTCGGCGAGCGAAATCTCTTTTCTTCCAAATTCAGCTAATGCCAAATCTGCCACTTTAAAATCAAGGTTTCCGGCACGGTCAGGGGTTAGTTCTATTTGGTTCAAATTAAGTTCCTTTTTATCAAGGCTTATAGTCTGCCATCTTCTTTATGAATGGCAACCGAGACTCGACCATTAATAGTTGCTTTAGCTGTGGCAGCACCGCTGACCAAGAGCGCTTCACCTGGTACCAGCGTGTGCTCACCATCGGCTATTTCAATTCTGGCAGTTCCTGCTAGGCAGAGCATGGCCTGATAACTATTACTTCTTAATTCAACCACGGTGTCTTCAAGTAATTTAACTTCAAAATTCGACTTTGGCTTATATTCCACTCCGCTTGAGAATTTCTCTACAACATCGTCGGTAAGGACCAAGAGCGCATTTTTTCTATCAATAGGCTTGTTAGTTAATCCCATCCGAAACACATTGTCAGAGTTGGTCATTACCTCTATTGCTTTACCCTTCAAATATTCATGGGGACAACCTGGTGGCACATGTAGTCCTTCGCCTGGCTCTAATTCATAAAATTCAAGTAGTGCTGCGACTAAAACACCCGGGTCCTTTGGGTAATTTTCAATCAAATTTTTAAATACGGTATTTTCTTTTTCGTTTTTAAAAATTTCTGCAATTAAATCAATTCGCTCGCCAATTTCTAGATCAGAAAAACTAAATATCTCGCTGCATTGACTAGAAAAATCTTGCTCAAATGAAGCTAACTTAAGTTGGTGAGCAATTCTTTTTCTATCGCCATTTTCTCTTATCCCAGCAAAAGCCCACACTGTATCTAGGGCAATCAAAATTTCATCTTTACCATTTTTATCACTCAGCGCTAACTGTGAATAGTTTTCATTAGCAAATAATTGACTAGGGTGAACTTGAATAGAAAGTGGTTTTGCTATTGCTAATATTTTCACTAAAAGAGGAAATTCAAGCTTGCTGCTTAGTACTGCGCTTGTGGCGACTTCTGCACTCTGGCCCGCGGGGTGGTTGCCAAACCAAAGCTCTGCTTGTGGTTGCACATTCCGATCCGCTTGAAAAGCCAATAAACCATCTTTTTGACCCCAAGGGTAATTTTTTAAGTGCCCTCTTACTTTCACAACCTTCAGTCGCGATGACATTGCTTAGCCACCAATGCCGTTAGGACCAGCTTCGGCTTCATCCAACAACATGACCGGAATGCCATCTTTGATTGGAAATTTAGTCTCGCACTTTGTGCAAACAATTTTATTTTCTGCTTCTAGTAGTTCAACGGCAGCGTGTGAGGGACACGGACAGGCCAAAATTTCTAGCAAGTTGGGGTTAATTGATGAACTCATAATTCATCCTCTCTAATTACCTCGAGCACTTGCTCCTGTATTTCCAACAGCAATTGCGGGCTTTCTGCCTCTGCGTTAAATCTTAGTAAAGGTTCAGTATTTGAGGGTCTAACATTTACCCACCAGTCTGGTGTAGAAAAAGTTAGCCCATCAAGGTCATCATTAGCCACTTCAAATTTCTTATTTAGGTACTCTAAGACTCTTTTTGACGTAGCTTTAGGGGATTTAACTCTAGTGTTGATTTCACCTGAAGAGCTGTAGCGATTATAGATAGTCAATAGCTCTGAAATTTTGACCTCTTGAGGGGTTTCACCTAATGCCGCAAGCACATGTAGCGCTGCCAACATGCCACTATCAGCAAACCAGAAGTCTCTAAAGTAAAAGTGTCCGGAGTGTTCACCGCCAAAGATCGCATTTTGCTCTTTCATTAACTGCTTTATAAAAGAATGTCCGACTCGAGATCTGATGGCTCTGCCACCCTGCTCTTGAATTACTTCGGGCACCGCTCGGGAACTAATCAAGTTATAAATGATCGCAGCACCTGGCTCGCGTTTAAGTTCTCGCGCGGCAATCAGTGCAGTTATTGCAGAGGGTGTAATCAAATTACCCGCTTCGTCTACGAAGAACGCACGGTCAGCATCTCCATCAAAAGCTATACCTAAATCCGCCTTAGAGTCTTTTACCGCTTTTTGGAGATCTATTAAGTTCTTTGGCTCGATCGGATTTGCCTCGTGATTTGGAAAAGTTCCATCTAACTCAAAGTAAAGCGGTACGATCTCTAAATTCAATCCCTCCATTACTACCGGAACAGTAAATCCACCCATCCCGTTTCCTGCATCAATAACAACTTTTAATTTTCTAATCTGACTCAAATCAACTAACTGCCTTAAGAACTTCCCATAATCATCCATCAAATTTTGATGCAAAATTTGACCCTTGGGCCCAGAATATTTCTCAACTCTGTTGAGCACAGCCTCACTAATTTCGGCCAAACCTGTTGCTTGCCCTACAGGAGCAGCGCCAGCTCGAGCAAGTTTGATTCCGTTGTATTGCGCCGGATTATGACTCGCGGTAAACATCACGCCTGGGATTTGCAGCTTTCCAGTAGCAAAATAAAGCGCATCTGTCGAGCAAAGTCCGATCAAAATTGCGTCTACCCCTTGCTCGCATACTCCACGAGCAAATGCTTCAACCAAACTTGGACCAGAAGGCCTCATGTCATGGCCAATTACTAATTGCTTTTTTTCACCTCGAATATTCAAAATTTCAACGAAAGCGCGACCCGTTTCATAAGCAAGCTCTTCGTTTATTTGTTCTGGATAGAGACCACGAACATCATAGGCTTTAAAGAGTTGAGCTAAATCTTCTTTGGTCCAATTCATTTAAATGACTCTACTGCAAAAAGAGGCGGCTTAAAATCGAGTTTCTTCTTCTACCGCTTCTTCACGTACCAATCTAAGTTTGGGACGCTCAGACGGATCTAAACGATCTGAAACTGGCATTCTGGCAGCTTCTCTAACTGCATTGGCTAAAGCTAAGAGATCATCTGGAGATGGCGTTTGATTTTCACCAGCAGGCTCCAAGCGCACTAGCTCCCAACCTCTAGGGGTGGTTAATTTCTGGGCATGCACCTGACAAAGATCATAAGTATGCGGCTCGGCAATTTTCGCTAATGGCCCTAATACTGCAGTTGAGTCTGAATAAATATATGTAAGAGTTGCAACTGCAGGCTTAGTGCAAAGTTGTCTCGTGCATCGTCTGAGGTAACTCACGATGACAGATTAGTGAATGTTTTAAATCCTTTGTGATTGGCTCGCCTTGCAATAAAGAGTGAAATTAACTAAACAGCGCTAGCCCGTCGGATCCTTCTGCGCTCACGTTCACTAAGCCCACCCCAAATGCCAAACCGCTCGTCATTTTTCAAGGCATAGTCCAAACAATCCGCTCTTACTTCGCAAGAAAGGCATACCTTCTTAGCTTCGCGGGTCGAACCCCCTTTTTCAGGAAAAAAGGCCTCTGGATCAGTCTGGGCACAAAGCGCTTTCTCTTGCCAGCCCATTTCATCGATCTCTTCGCTGGCTGCTAGGCGCAACATTTCGCTCACTAAAAAAGCCTCCAATTGAAGATAAATTACACTAGTGAGAATTACACGCGTGTAAGACCCCTTTCGTCAAGGGATTTTGCAGAAATATAGGCTTTTTATTAAAAGTGAGACCTATTTTTGGGACGTATAATCCATATTATGAAACTCGCCTGATATTTTCATTAAGGGCCAAACTCGGCAGTTATTCAAGGTAGCGCCTGCCTCAATTACCGCCCCGGCACCAACTACTGAATCCTTGATACTTGCCCCGGCTTCAATCTTCACTCCTTCAGCCAAGATTGAATCTTCAACCATTACTTCTGAATCAGTTTGCACCTGATTGAAAAACACGCTGGAGGTAATTTGATTATTTGCACCAACCAAGCAATTTCTTCCAATTGCACTGGCTCCTCTAATTAGTGCTGTGGGGTTGATTTGGGAAGAAGCTTCTGCCCAAAATTCGAAATTATGAGAGTCAAATATTGGCGAATTAAACTTCTCAGAGATTAAGTCGCAGGCACCTTTAATAAATGATTTTGGAGTTCCTAAGTCAAGCCAATAGCAATCTTGCACATCTGCATAAACTTTGAACTTATTTAGCAGCAGAGATGGAAACACTTCTCGTTCGACTGAAACTACTTTGCCATAGGGTATTTCGTGAATCACTGATCTTTTAAAAATATATAGACCAGCATTTATTTGATCAGTGACAATTTCAGATGCACTTTGGGGCTTTTCTGTAAAGGCAATTACTTCACCATCTAAGGCCGTAGGTACTAAACCAAAATTTGTTGGATCAGAAACTCGAGTTAAGTAAAGAACGACATCTGCATTGTGACGGTAAAAAACTTGGACTAATTGCGTTATATTGACCTGACTAAGCACGTCACCATTAAAAATTGCCACTGGGTCAGTTGGGCCACTTATTAATTTTTCTGCAGCATTTCTAATTGCCCCACCGGTCCCTAGGGGTTCAGGCTCAAAGGCGTATTCCAGTTCAACTCCAAGATGAGAGCCATCTTTAAGAGTCTCTTTGAAGATTTCAGATTTGTAGCTAGTACCTAAAACTATTCGTGTAATTCCCTGTGATTTTGCTAGCGCAATTTGATGCTCAGTTAAAGTGGCGTTTACCACTGGCAATAAGGGCTTAGGCACAGTTAGTGTCAGCGGGTGCAGTCGAGTGCCTGCACCCCCAACTAAGAGAATTGCCTCCATTGGCCCAACCTAGTGAACCAATCCAGAATTCGGCTTACGGCTCGAAGGTTACGTCGTAAGTTGTGGGCACAAAAAGTACCCATGTTTGACCAGGAGCGAAAGAGAATGGGGAGCCCGCTAGCGAATAACTAGTTCCACCTGTCGCAATTGGTCTTGACCAATCAACCTCGAATCTTTGACCGTCTCTCAAAACCACTGCTGTTCCAGAGCCAACAGTTTCAATCAAAGGCGTGAAATTGCCGCCGCTGTCTTTATAAATACTGTCACCTTGATTGACAAACTGAATCACAATGTTGTTGGCAAAGATTGGAGCGTTGGTATTTGCATCTAGCGCTGGAGCGCTATCTAAGGCAATTACCCATCCGTTGTTGACGGCATCCCATTCTGCACCTACTCGCGAAGCTGGCCATTTGGCATTGAAAGTGCTGGTAGCCGTTCCGCCGGTAGCAGCGGCTTCGTCAAACACCAAACCAACGTCTTTAGGTGTGCTAACTCCGACCAAGGTTGGGGCTGCTTCTCTTAAATTAATCGTCAAATTGTGTGGTGCCCGCTTAGTGGCTTCCCGGTTATAAACCCCACCACTTGAACCATGAGCCAATTCCACAATGTTGGCGGAGGCGATTTCAGGCAGCAGTCTTTTTTGGGCCCCGCTGTAGGCAAATGCCGGTGTACCAAATTGACTCATTATTTCTAAATCTGAAATTCTGGCACTTCTAACTGGGCCCACTTTTTCTGGCAAGTTAGATGAAAAGACCGCGGCTAAGCGAGTGAGGCCAGCCTCAACTTCTTCTACAAAAACAATGTCTGCCTCGGCTAATCCCCACTGCGGCCTTGCAGGATTTACGTTATCGATCTTTACAACTATTACTGGGTTATCTAAACCGCCGGTTTCGCCGGTAAAGGGATTTATGTCAGAGGTTTCAGCGGGAATCTCTTCTTGAGTTGTTTCCTCTTCAGCAACTGGCTGAGTCTCTTCAGTTGAGTCAGAGCTTCCGCACGCTGAGAGTAAGAGACCAAGTGTTAGGAAAGTGACAATAAAGAAAAGGGATTTTTTGTTTGTTTTCATGCGTCTCACTCTATTAATTCGCCATTTACCCTTCCAGGCGGCGCGCCCTAAAATCGAGCAAGAGAACCCGATTTTCGACCCAACCTCTAGCATGGGTCAGAGAAAATGAGCGAAGATTCAAATACGAAGCCAAAATCCAAAGTGCGTATTGCGCTAGGAATTGGTTCAAGCTTGGTGATAGGCGTGAGTCTGGTTGCGGGCTTTTTAGGGTATGCGACTTTGCAAATTACCGACAATATTGAGCCCATCAAAGTAGTTGAATCCCCGACGCCAGTTCCTGAAACCGGGCCCTTGAACTTCTTGCTAATGGGTACTGACACCAGAACTGGGCAAGGCGGTGATTTCGGTAGTGAAGAAGACTACGGCGGCATGGGTCGAAGTGACACGACCATGTTTGTACACCTAACGCAAGATCGAAAATCTGCAGTAGTTGTCAGCATCCCCCGAGATTCCATGGTGGAGATACCTGTATGTACCCGTGAAGATGGTCAAGTAATTAATTCTCGTCTAGACAGATTCAATTCAGCTTTTGCGCTTGCCGGACCCGCTTGCACCATAAAAACTTTCGAATCTCTAACTGGAATAAAAATAAATCATGCAGTAGTTGTTGACTTCTTAGGGTTTTCAAATGTGGTAGATGCTCTAGGTGGAATCGAAGTTTGTTTAAATTTTCCAATCAATGAACCTTCTGCAAAAGGTGCGGGAATTTCTTTACCGGCTGGCGTACAAACACTTCGTGGAAGTGAAGCTTTGGGTTTAATGCGAGCGCGCTATACCCTCGCCGATGGAAGTGATCTTGCAAGAATTAAACGACAGCAAGAATTGCTCGCGATCACCATCGATCAAATTCAAAGAAAAAACATAATTACAGACTTCACAACTTTGTATCGGGTGGCAACTGCGGCTACTTCGTCGTTGAGGATGGATGAGGGTTTAGCCAATATCGATTCGCTGATTACTTTGGCACAAAGTGTAAGTGGGCTTAGAAGTAAAGACATCACCTTCTTGACAGTTCCCTTCGTGCTTTCGCCAGAAGGAAACACTGTGGTGTGGACCGAAGAAGCTAACACCCTTTGGTCAGACATTATTCAAAGTTCAATTCCTACGATTTCTTCCGTGCCAGACGCAGAGGCAACTGTTGAACCCGAAGCGGAACCTGCACCGGAAGAGCCAGCGACTGCACCTTTAAGTGCGAGTGAAGTTTTAGTAACTGTATTAAATGGAACTCGAAGAGCTGGATTTGCCGCTGCGACTAGTGCTTATCTTGAATCACAAGGTTTTAATATTGACGAAATCGATAATGCGCCTAATAAAGACACGGAAAATACCCTCTTGGTGTATGCGCCTGGAAATGAAGAAAAGGCACAACTGGTAGCTCAAGCTTTACAAATTTTCAATCTCACCGAAGATGCTGAACTAATTGGGGCTGATGTCGTGGTGATTTTGGGTAACGATGCTCCAAGCGAATTCGTTGCTCCGGTTGCCACGGTCGAACCTGAGCCAGAGCCATCTCCAGAGCCGACTGAAACTACTGGCCCACCAACTACCGGCCTATTTTGTCCGGTCGAATAATTTTAGACAATTAAGAGTCTTCCCCAGCGCAACATTCTAAGCAGCGCAAGGTAACTAATTGTTTCTTTTTTACTATCTAATTTCCCTTCGCTCCACCCAAATTTCCAGATCTCCCAGGCTGCTGCATTTTTTCTTAATCTGAACTTTGACAATACATACCAATTAAGCAAGTAAATCTGCTTAAAACCAAATGGTAGATACCGATTAGCTAACCAATAGCGATTTCGGGCGTTATAAAAATAAAAATCGCGATGCCGTTCACTTGGCTCAGCTAACGGATGAGCCACTTGTAGTTCCGGCTGATACTGGCAGAGTTTTCCTAAATTCCAAACCTTCCAAACCAGGGCCACGCCTTCGTGTCCATAAAAAAAATCTGCTGGCCATTTACCTGCTTTTTCAAAAACTTCTCGGCTAACTAAAGTTGCACCCTCCCACAGCGAAAACGCCTTGCTTGGTCGGTCTGGATTACCTAAATAAATTCGTGGCACCCAGCGGCGAGGAATTTCTAATCTTTGCGGATCTTCTGGCTTTGGTTGGATTAAGCCAATTTTTGGATTTGCTTCAAAGTAACCAATCGCCCTCGCCAAAAAATCCTCATCTGGTAAGTAGACGTCGTCGTCAAGAAAAAAGAGGAAGTCCCCTGCTACATGTTCTACGCCGGCATTTCGCCCAGCAGGTATTCCCAAGTTCTGCGGTAATGCCAAACTCTTTTCATCCGTTTGAGATTTGGGGTCAAAACCGTTTCCTACCACCACTAAATCGATCTCAACGCTTATTTGCCCTCTAACTGAGTTAATGGCTTTTTTTAATTCATTTGGCCTTGAGCCTTGCGTCAAAATAATGCAGGCAATTTTGGGGTTCATAATTACTTTTTAAGTCTGCTTGAATTCAAAATTGCTACGGTATGGCCCACTACTACTACTGCGGCAAGTAGTGTCAATAGCTGAAGGACATTTCGCTCAAATCCTGTAACAAAAAAGTACTGGATTATCGCTGCGAGTAAATAAATTATGGTTTGCTCAATCGAATGAAACAGTCTATGGATTGGTAAAAATCTAAATAAATTTCTCATGCGGTTTAAAGTTATATTTTGTGGCTGAGCCAATCTAGGGTCTTCAGCTAATTTTTCATATCCAGATAAAGCTCGAGTCACATGAACTAAATCATTTAAAATTTTGTTAAAAATTATTAAAATTGCCAGCACAAAACCCCAAATAAGGTCTGCTACTTGTCCGTTGGTAGCTACTCTGATAGCGAAAGCAATCGCCAAAAAACTCTCAGTGGTGTAGTGGCCGATGCGATCAATAAAAATTCCAGCTGAATTAAATTTTTTACTAACTCTTGCTACTTCACCGTCTGAGCAATCTAACAACATTTGAAATTGCGCCAAAAGAAAAGCAGTAAACGCCCCCCACAGCCAAGGGTTAGTCAAAGCCCAACTAGCTAGCCACCCAGCAAGTACCATCAGCCAGGTGACTTGGGTAGGAGAAATGTTAAGACTTAAAAATAATTTGCTCAAGTATGGCGAGACTTTTCGCATGTAGGCCGGCCCAGTCCAGTGCTCGGCCACCCTGCGGTTCATCACGCTCTCGGGTTGGCCCAAACTTCGAATTTTGGCGATATTGTATTTAGTCATCTAAAGCACCTTGTTCTTTTAGATGAGCGTCGAGTGCTTCTTTTAAGGTCCCATCGATTACCAACTGGCCTTTTTTTAAATATAAACCTCGTGTACAAAATTTATTTAAATCTTCTTCTTTATGGCTTACTAAAAATAAAGTCTTACCCTCTTTAAGCAATTTCTCCATCCGGTTGTAACACTTGATTTTAAATTCAGCATCACCTACCGCCAATGCCTCATCAACAAGCAATATTGGCTCATCTAACGATGTAACTATCGAAAAACCTAAGCGAACTCTCATTCCACTAGAAAAGTGTCTAACTGGGGTATCGAGAAAGTCACCAATACCTGAAAATTCAACGATCTCATCAAATTTTTCAGCTACTTGTTTTCTATTGAGCCCATGCAAGCCCGCAACTAACCAAATATTGTCTCTAGCTGTTAAGTCACTTTTTAATCCGCCAGTTAGTTCAATCACCGGAGCTACTCCGCCGTTAACTTCAACTTTTCCTTCATCGGGTATCAACACGCCGGCAATAATTCGAAGTAGTGTGCTTTTTCCTTGGCCATTTGCTCCCACCAGGCCTACTGCCTCACCTTTTTTTACGTTAAATGAAACATTTCGTAACGCCCAAAATGAGCCTTTAGGTGTGGTGTTTTTGTTTTGTAAAACCATTTCTCGTATAGAAAATTTTCTTTTACGATTTCGATTAAATCGAATTCCTAAATTCTCTACAGAAATAACGGTATCCATCACACCTCCTTCAAAACTGTAGCTTCAATTTTCTTAAAGAAAAATAAACCAAGAGCAAATAATCCCAGCGCCCAAAGCACCGCAGAAAGCAATGGGTACAAAATTTCTGTCCCCTGAGGCCAAAATCCGGCGCGATACAGAGTGACGATTCCCGTCATGGGATTTAGATAACTTAAGAATTGACCTTGCGCTGGAACATCAGAAACAGAGTAGATGATCGGAGTTAGGTAAAAGCCAAGCCTTACGACCAAACGAATTATATTTTTCATATCTCGCGCCAAAACGGTCAAGGGAGCAAGTAATAATCCAATGCCTACTAAAAGCAGATACTGCAAAATGAAAGCTACCGGAAACCACAATAATTCCCAGGTGACGCTCTTTCCAAAAATAATTGTCAGTCCAATGAGTATGGGCAAAGCAAAAATAAATTCCATAGCTTTTGCAGTGATGGACTTTATAACCCAGAGTGCTCTAGGTAAGGCAATTGAGCGAACCAATCGATTTTCCGTTATCAAGGCACGAGATGAATCATTCAATGATGAAGCGAGCCAAACCCAAGGCAGAATGCCGGCCAATAGAAACAAAAGATAAGGCTGCTCACCCACTCCTCGAGCTCCCAGAATTACTGTGAAAACCAACCAATAAATCAGTGACATAAATAGAGGATCAAGCAGCGACCAGAGATAACCTAGCCAAGTTCCGGCATATCGAATTTGCAGATCGCGAAACACTAAAAGCCGAAGCGCCTGAAGGTGTTTCAAAACGTCTCCTTGATATACCCGATCAGACTCGAGATTAATGCCTAAAGCCGCTTGAGAAAGCCAACGCCCCAACAAATATGCATACAAATGAAAACAGCCGGTAAATACAGCGTGCTTTTCAAAGTTAAACCCTTTGACCCGAGTCCACTAAATAGCAAGACCGCAACTAAGTAAACCAGCGGTGCAATTGCGCCTAGCTGCAAAATCTCGATCTGCCAGATCCAACCAATTAGGGCAAAAATGATTCCGACTAAAAGTCCTAAAACCGTAAACGGCGGTGTTAAGTATCTAAAGGAAAGCGACTGCTTGTAATTATTAACGATTCGTCTTCTACCCTGACCGTATTGAAAATATTGTTTCGCCAACGCGGCCAAGTTAGCTCTAGGGCGATAGGTGACTTTCAACTTAGGGTTAAACCAGATTTTTCCGCCACTTGCTCTAATTCGATAATTGAGCTCCCAGTCTTGCGCTCTAACAAAATCTTCGTTGAATAATCCAATTTTTTCAAATACTTTTTTTTGAAAGACACCTAAATAAACTGTTAAGGCTTCTCCAGCTTTTCCGCCGACATGAAACGGAGCATTACCTACGCCAAATTTACTAGTCATAGCTCGGGCAACCGCTCTTTCAAAATCTGTAGTTCCCTGGGCGTCCATGATTCCGCCAACATTGTCGGCATTGGTTTCTTGCAATGTTTCAACTGCAATTTTTAAATAATCTCTCTCGATAAGTGCGTGACCATCTAAACGAACGATAATTTCATGGCTCGCTTGTGCAATTGCTAAATTAAGCGCAGTGGGTGTTTTACCTGAAGGATTGTTAATTAATTTAATACTTGAAAATTTTTGAGCTAACTTCACAGCAATTTCGTTTGTTCGATCAGCGCTTGGACCCAAAGCTAAAATCAGTTCAACTTGCCCCGAATAATCCTGATTGAAAACTCTTTCAACCGCACTTTCTAGATGTCTTTCCTCGTTAAGGATCGGCATGACAACACTTAGGGCAGGTTGACTATTCATGTTGCCTCAATCTAATACAACCCAGGCCCTACGATTGGCGCATGAGTGAAATAGAGCCCATTTCCAAGAAGTCTCCTTGGGGAATGCGAATAAAATTGATTTTTATACTTATTTTAAGTTGGCTTGTTTTGCTTGCGTTAATTTTTAATTTTCGTCTAAATAGAATTCCTGCCTTAAGCGCAGATCCGTCTCTTAGTGCACCAAAGGGTCAAGCCTGGCTCGTTATGGGTTCAGATTCGAGGGGTGAAAAAAAAGATCCAGCACTTAAGGGAGTTCCCTTAGGAAAATTTGAAGGTGCCAGAGCTGACACCATCATGCTTTTATCTGTTGCGCAATCGTTTTCTGGTCTTTCCTTAACTAGCTTGCCGCGGGATTTGCTTGTGGAGATTCCTGCTTACGGTGACAACTCGGCTAGAGAAAACAAAATTAATGCTGCCTATGCCTTTGGTGGTCCTGAATTATCAGTAAAGACAGTACAAAACTTTTCTCAGATAGAAATTCAACATTATCTAGAAGTTGGCTTTGTTGGGTTAATTAACTTGGTAGATGCGGTTGGAGGCATAGAAGTTTGCCCCACTCAGGATTTTGCCGATGAAAAAGCTGGACTATATGTTCAAGCAGGTTGTCAAGAAATCGATGGCAAAACTGCCTTGGCTTACTCGCGAGCGCGTTATACCGACCCTAAAGGTGATCTGGGAAGAGTTGAAAGACAGCAAGAAGTTATTAAATCTCTAATTAAGAAAGTCACCAGTATTTCAACAATTTTAAATCCTGTTGCGCAATACAGAATTGTTTGGAATCTGGGTGAGGCAATTACTGTAGATGACCAGACAAATGCATTTGATTTATCACTGCTAGTTTTTGCTGCAATGAGAGAGATCAATTCTGGGACGCTACCTGTCCAGTCCGGTGGAAGAATTGAAAATGTTGGTTCGGTTTTAATTCCAATTGAGCCACAAGCAACTCAAATTTTAGAAGATATTAAAGATGGACGAATAGTAAATTTCGAGCGTCAAGACAATTCTTGATTTTGTTTTTGAGCTAAATCTTTTTGATTGGCTTGAAATCTAACAAGCTTCTCCTCAATTTTGGAATCATGAGTTGCCAATATTCTTAAAGCTAACAAGGCAGCATTTTTACTATTAGCAATTCCCACAGTAGCCACTGGTACGCCCGCTGGCATTTGGGCAATAGAAAGTAACGAATCAAGCCCGCTGAGATTCTTCAACGGTACTGGTACACCAATTACTGGAAGTGTAGTTAGCGAGGCAATCATGCCCGGCAAATGCGCCGCTCCCCCGGCTGCCGCAATGATAATTTTTACGCCGCGCGTTAAAGCCGCTTTGGCATATTCCATCATTGCTTCAGGGGTGCGATGAGCGCTTTGCACTTGTAGCTCATATCCAATTTCAAATTCATCTAGCAAATCAATTGCACCTTGCAAGGCAGCTTTGTCGCTCGAACTACCCATCACTATCGAAATTAAAGGAGTATTCATATTCACTCAGTTATTGATCCAGTGAAGTAATCCGCTGCATGGCGAGCTCTTGCTAACAAATCAACCCAATCTGTTCCACTTAAATTTAGGTGTCCTACCTTACGCCCTGGTTTAACGCCTTTGCCATAAAGCTGAACGCGCAGCTGGGGGTCGCGAGCTAAGCAGTGCAGATAGGGTCGATACAAATCTTGAAAATCTCCACCAAGAATATTTGCCATTACCGTGTAAGGAGCTTTTGGAGTGGGGCTTCCTAAAGGTAAATCTAAAATTGCTCTCAAATGATTTTCAAATTGACTGGTAATTGCGCCATCGATTGACCAATGACCAGAATTATGTGGCCGCATAGCTAATTCATTTATTAAAATTTCGCCGCTCTTGGTCTCAAACATTTCGATTGTAAAAACTCCGGTAATATCTAATTCCTTTGCCACCATTAGGCCTAATTGTTGAATTTTAATATTTAAATTTTCATCTAAATTTGGTGCTGGGGCTATCACCTCATTGCAGACTCCATTTTTTTGTCTAGTTTCAACGGGCTGGTAGACCACTAATTGATTGCTGGGGCTTCTTACTACCTGTACCGCCAACTCACGAACAAAGTCGACTTTTTCTTCTAAGAGCCAAGTGCTATCAGGAGTAGTAAAAAATTCATTGAGCTGAGCCGCTTCTTCTATCTCCCATACACCCTTACCGTCATACCCACCTTTTATCGCTTTCAAAATCATTTGACCCGATTGCTCATGAAAGAATTCTTGCGCTTTTGTGATGGAATTTGTTGAAATCCATCTTGGATTTGGTAACTGTGCCTGATGCAAAGTTTGTCGCATATGAGCCTTATCTTGCGAGCAAGCTAACGCTTTGATGCCTGGTCGAATTGCAATTTTCATTTTTTCTAATTGCGCAAGTAACTCTAAGGGAACATGTTCGTGATCAAAAGTTACGACAGAAACTCCCATACTTGCATTTATCAAATGTTCTAAATTTCTATAGTCACCTAAATAATTATCGCTAGAAATTTGAGCTGCCGATTCATCATTGCCTGCTGCAAGCAATCGAATTTTAATTCCTAAGCGAGTACTCGCTTCGATCATCATTCGGGCTAATTGACCGGCACCAATCACTAAAACTGTTGGAAAGTAATCTTGCATCTAATTCACGTCACCTGCGGTAATAGTTTTGATTTCTCCCTTTTCATTACGGACCATTAAGGCCCCATTCTCAGACAAGGCTACCGCTATCCCAATTATCTCTTTTCCATTTGGCAGCGTCACAACCACACGCCTTCCCAGGGTGTAACTAGCCGCTTGATATTCGCGAATTATCGCCTTGGCTGGAAATTGATTACTATTTGCATCCAGATTCCAGAACTTATATAAATTGCTAATTAAGTCAGCGATGACAAATTCACGAGCTACAAAATTAGCATTCTGTAATTTAATGCTTGTGGAAATACTGGTTGGTAGCTCTGAGTGATCTTGGGAGTAATTAATTCCAATACCAAAAATGACATGCTCTTTATGAATTTGTGAGAGTATTCCCCCAAACTTTAAAAAGGCATCTTGAGTCGCTACCACTAAATCATTTGGCCATTTGAGAGCTATGTCCAAATTAAAGTTTTCCATCAGAACTCTCCGAGCAATTGTTGCCGCCCAGAGATTTAGCCATCCCAAATTAGTAATGGCATTCAATTTAAAAGCCAGGGAAATTAATAGCGAACTTTCTGGGCTCGCCTCCCAGATTCGGTTTAATCTTCCTTTTCCGGCAGACTGAAAGTCCGCCACCACGGCAAACTCCGAGTTTCCAGCCGCAAGCAAATCCACCGCAACTTGATTGGTTGATCTTGTTTGAGGTAAATAAATGATTTTGCTAACCCCGGCTTGTGCTCTTTTTACCGAATCCTCAATGAGATTTAGCCTCAAGGGCGATCTTTCCCACTCTTGCTGGTCCATAACTGTTACCGTACGACAAAGCAAGTAAAAGGAGCGCTGTGAGTAAGCCGGACCCGCCACAATCCTCAACTAAGGCAAAGCTCGAACAGCTGCTTAGCCTTCGTGAGGAATCTAGCGGCGTGGGTGAGTCCAATGCCCAAGAAAAACAACATTCAAAAGGAAAACTCACTGCCCGTGAACGTATTAACAAGTTGTTGGATCCAGGTTCCTTTAATGAAATTGATGATTTCGTAAAACATCAAAAAAATAGTTTTGGTATGGAAAAAACGCGCATCGCTTCTGATGGAGTTATCACTGGTTTTGGAACTGTCGACGGAAGACCTGTTTGCATCTACTCACAAGATTTCACCGTTATGGGCGGAAGCTTGGGTGAGGCAATGGGTCAAAAAATCGTAAAAATTATGGACTTAGCAATGAAAACAGGTGTACCAGTAATTGGCATAAATGATTCTGGTGGAGCCCGAATTCAAGAAGGCGTGGCTTCGCTTGCCATGTACGGAGAAATCTTTCGCAGAAATACCCATGCCTCTGGTTTAATTCCGCAAATTTCTGTCATTGTTGGCCCGTGCGCTGGGGGTGCGGTTTATTCTCCAGCGCTAACCGACTTCATAGTTATGGCAGATAAAACTGCTCATATGTTTATTACGGGTCCAGACGTCATAAAGGCGATCACTGGAGAAGATGTAACTTTTGATGAACTAGGAGGAGCCAGTATTCATTCGACAAAATCTGGAGTCGCTTCTTATATGGCGCAAGATGAGAATGATGCTTTTGAGTATGTGCGCTTACTTCTTAGTTACTTGCCCTCCAATAATGCAGAACCTGCGCCTTCATTTCCTCATGAAGCTGAGCTAGAGATAACTCAACATGATCTGGAAATGGATAATCTGGTGCCAGATTCACCAAATCAGCCCTATGACATGCACACTTTGGTGGAACATGTTTTAGATGATGATGAATTTTTTGAAGTGCATGCAAATTGGGCTCCTAACATCATGGTGGGCTTTGGTCGAATTGAAGGACACGCAGTGGGAATTGTGGCCAATCAACCAATGCAATTAGCGGGAACCCTAGATATTGAAGCAAGTGAAAAAGCAGCGAGATTTGTAAGAACTTGCGATGCTTTTAATATTCCGATTATTACCTTTGTTGATGTACCCGGATTCTTACCTGGAGTGAACCAAGAGTACGGCGGAATTATTCGAAGAGGGGCTAAATTAATTTATGCTTACGCTGAAGCAACGGTGCCATTAGTCACTGTAATAACTAGAAAAGCCTATGGCGGCGCCTACATCGTAATGGGATCAAAGCATTTAGGCGCAGATGTGAATTTGGCTTGGCCAACTGCGCAAGTAGCAGTTATGGGTGCCCAGGGTGCGGTAAACATTCTGTATCGAAAAGACTTAAAGGCGGCCAGTGACCCGCAAGCAGTCCGTACAGAAAAAATAACCGAATATGAAGAAGCATTTGATAATCCCTACATTGCTGCAGAGCGCGGTTGGATTGATGCAGTGATTACACCCAGTGAGACTAGAGCTCGCATAGTGAAGTCGCTTCGCATGCTCAGAACTAAGCGCGAGACGTTGCCTAGCAAGAAACATGGAAACATTCCACTGTGAAAAAAGAAATAAACTTTGCTGTTTCAAAAGGTAAGCCAAGTGAAGAAGAATCTTTAGCTATTTCACATGCCTTGGCACAAATTGTAAATCGTACCTTCGCTCATGAAGAACTAACTCTTAGTGGATCCAATTGGGCAATCCCAGAAGCGAGTTTTAGAAAACCTCCGCGTGTGCAACCTCAAGGATGGCAACATAATTCACCATGAGTGAAAACTTGAAAGTTGTTTTAGCTTCAGCATCACCGGCAAGAAGAGATTTACTAATTAATGCAGGAATTAACCCAATAATTATAAATTCCAATCTAGATGAAGTGTCAGTTTTGAAAAAATTATCAGCTCAAAGCTCTGCAGAGAAAGTTATCGCTTTGGCGACAGCAAAAGCTCAAAAAGTTGTTGCCGAGCACCTACTGCCTAATGCGGGAGTTTTGATTGCCGCAGACTCCATGTGGGAGTTAAACAATCATTTGGTCGGCAAACCAGAAAATAGAGAAGAAGCAAGAGAACGTATTCTAGAAATGAGCGCTAAAACTGGAACCTTACATACTGGTCATTTGGTAATGAATCTAGCCAATCAGAAATTCGAAACTGCTGTCGTTGCGACGAAAGTTGAAATGGACCAAATTACTGAGCCGGAAGTTGAGCGGTATTTAGAGACAGGTGAGCCCTTGCAGGTGGCTGGGTCATTCACCCTCAATGGCTATGGCGCTGCCTTTGTTAAATCTGTTGCAGGTGATTCAAACAGTGTAATTGGGCTCTCTATAAATACTGTCAAAAAGTTAAGCGCCAGCGTAGGGCTTAATTGGACAGATTTTTGGAAAAACTAAAAATAATATTTTATCTCTGGTTTCATTTGCGGTTTCGTGGCTATGATGGCACAAAACTCGACCAGCTGAAAGAGTGAATATGACGCAAGCGCCTTGGTTAGCGAAATATCCAACCGAAGTAAATCCCAAATTAAGAGATATCAATTATCCACATCTTCCAGCTTTGTTTCGCGAGGCTGCAGAAAAATATGCTGACACCATTGCCTTTACTCAATGCATGCCAAATGGAATGAATGGCTCATTGACCTATAAGAGAATTGATGAACTGTCAGATAATTTTGCGGTCTACCTTCGGGAGGTAGTAAAACTAAATGCTGGCGATCGAGTTGCTGTACAAATGCCCAACTGCCTTAGCTACCCCATCGTTGCTTTTGGGGTTATGAAGGCTGGTTGCGTTTTAGTTAATACCAATCCGCTCTACACCGCGACTGAAATGATTCACCAGTTTTCAGATTCTGGGGCTCGTGCGCTGGTGATTATTGATATGTTTGCCGATCGTCTGCCTGAGGTATTACCTAAAACCCAAATTGAGACGGTTGTTACCGTAAAAATATCTGAATTTTTTCCAAAGGTTGTTGGTGGAGTTATTCGCCTAGTTCAAAAAGTGTGGAATAGATCGCTTCCTGAGATTAAAGTGCCACACACTAAATTGCTTGATGCGTTAAACGCTGGGCAAAATCATTCAAAGCGCCAAGCGGTAAAGGACTATGTGAATGACTTGTCCGCAGATTCAATTGCCACATTGCAATACACCGGCGGTACTACTGGTGTTTCTAAGGGCGCCATGCTTTCTCATCTAAATTTAATTGCGAACACAATACAAATGATTCAAATGGCTGGATCTTTTATTCGCCCAGGTAAAGAAACTGTTATTACGGCAATTCCGTTGTATCACATCTTTGCGTTTACCGTTAACTTGTTGGGCTTCTTCCATGTTGGTGCAAGAAACATTGTGATCCCCAACCCAAGACCTCCGAGCAACCTAAAACGTGCGTTTGAAAATTATAAAATCACTTGGGTCACCGGTGTAAATACACTTTACAACGCACTATTAAAGGAGCGTTGGTTTTTAGATGGACCACCCAAGCACTTAAGAGCTTCAGTGGCGGGTGGAATGGCGCTACATCAATCAGTTGCAACAAACTGGCAGGAGATTACCAATACCCCACTTGTTGAAGGATTCGGCTTAACTGAATCAGCTCCAGTGCTAACTTTCAATCCGCTAGACGGCAGCGCCAGATTGGGAACTATTGGAATACCTGTTCCCTCGACTGAAATTAAATTAGTTGATGATTCTGGAAACGAGGTTGGATTAGGTGAAGCTGGCGAGCTGCTAGCGCGTGGACCGCAAGTGATGCTGGGATATTGGCAAAACGAAAAAGAATCCGCAAACACCATTGTTGATGGTTGGCTAAAGACTGGAGATATTGCCGAAATGGATCAGGATGGATTTTTTACCATTGTTGATCGCAAAAAAGATGTGATTTTGGTCAGTGGTTTCAATGTTTATCCAAATGAAGTCGAAGAGCGTATCGCTGACGTTCCAGGAGTAATAGAGGTTGGAGTTGTTGGTTTACCAGATGAAACATTAGGTGAAAAAGTTTGCGCATATGTAGTAGCCAATTCGCCAGCACCAAGTCAAGAGACGATACTCGAGCATTGTCGAGAGCACTTAGCAAGATACAAAGTGCCCAAGGCAATTGTTTTTGTAGACGAATTACCAAAAAGCCCTATTGGAAAAATCTTGAGACGCGAATTGCGCAGTCTCGCGATTAGTGAAGCCACCTCAACTCAAGCTAAGGACGCATAATGAATTTGATTGCAACTTTAAGCCGGGCACAAGCTCAAGTATCCGAACAAGATGTAGTTACTCCTTTTGAAGAAGTCTTATTGGTTGTTATGGTTTTTGTGATCATGTTTGGCCTGGGAGCCGGATTGACTCCCAGAGATTTTCGCTTAGCCTTACGCAGGCCATGGGGTTTGATAATCGGCTGGGTTACCCAATTTGGCATCATGCCATTGTTGGCCTACTTACTCATTGTGACTTTTCTGTTTCAATTACCAAAAGAGTATGCATTACCCGTAGCAATAGGTGCCATGATTATGGGAAGCGTTCCTGCTGGAACCACTTCCAATATTTTTACCTACTTTTCAAAAGGAAACTTGGCGCTCAGCGTAATAATGACAACCAATTCAACTCTTTGGGCAATATTAATGACCCCACTAGTTCTCTATTTTTATTTAGGATTACTTTCACCTGAAGGCAGTGCTGCACAGCAAATTCCTCCTAGAAACATTATTGTCACGCTGATTCTGCTTTTAATTCCCGTGGTTTTGGGAATGTTGTTACGACGCATTAGTGCAAATATTGGAGCCGTATTAGAACTTCTAGGCGGATTTTTCGGCTTATTTTTTATTCTTTTCTTGCTTTCTACCTGGGTGCCACGAAATTGGGAATTGCTATCTTCAACACCTTGGCAAACTTATTTAGTAGCAATTGGGCTCGGGCTCTTCGGTATCGCAATTGCCTATGCGTTAACTAAAGCGATAAAACTCCACCCAATGAATGCTAGGACTATCGCACTAGAAACTGGAATTCAAAATGGACCTTTAGCAATTGCAATCGTTTTACTCAACTTCAGTGGTGACCCAACTATTGGCCTGGTGTTGATTATCCCTGCGCTTTACTCCTTGTTTATCGTTTTGGTATCAACGGCAGTTACCTTCTATTTCAGAAGAGCTAATTTGGCCGAAGAACAAAAGATTCCAAATCTTCTCTAAGCAATGACTCAGGGCTAAGGTCTTATTATTTGCTTTAGCCCTAGGATCACAGGTGTTATGAAAATCAAACGAGTGCTGGTTGCAAATCGCGGCGAAATTGCAGTAAGAGTAATTCGAGCTTGCCATGATTTAGGAATCGAAGCCGTTGCTGTTTATTCAGAAACAGATCGAAATCTAATGCATGTAACGATGGCAGATCATGCCTTCGCACTGGGAGGCATTACCGCCAAAGACTCCTATCTCGATATGGCAAAAATAATTAGCGCGGCAAAGCAAACTGGAGTCGAAGCAATTCATCCTGGATATGGATTTCTTTCAGAGAACGCAGAATTTGCCAAACGAGTAATTCTTGAAAATTTAATTTGGATAGGTCCCTCCCCTGAATCAATTAGCGCACTCGGTGACAAGGTAAGAGCTAGACATATTGCAGCTGAAGTAGGCGCTCCACTCGCACCAGGAACCAGTGATCCAGTAAAAGATGCAAGCGAAGTAATCGCTTTTGCCGAAAAATATGGAACCCCAGTTGCCATTAAAGCCGCATTTGGTGGCGGCGGTCGTGGTCTTAAGGTAGCAAGAAGTAATGATGAAATCATTCCTGCTTTCGAATCTGCGGTAAGAGAGGCAGAGGCGGCATTTGGAAACGGTGAGTGTTTTGTTGAGCGCTACCTAGAAAAACCCCGCCACGTTGAAACCCAGTGCTTAGCAGATAGTTTTGGAAACGTAGTTGTTGTTTCAACTAGAGATTGCTCTTTGCAGCGAAGGCATCAAAAATTAGTCGAAGAAGCCCCTGCTCCTTTTTTAACAGCTGCGCAAATATCTGAACTTTATGAATCATCAAAAGCCATACTCAAGAAGGCTAACTATCAAGGTGCCGCAACTTGCGAATTCTTAGTTGCCCAGGATGGGATGATCTCTTTCTTAGAGGTCAATACTCGTTTACAGGTAGAGCACCCAGTTAGTGAAGAAGTCACAGGAATTGACTTAGTTAAATGGCAAATCAAGATCGCTCAGGGTGAAGAAATAAATTTTGCTGATCCAGAAGTCCGTGGCCACAGCATTGAATTTCGAATTAATGGCGAAGATCCGGGTAAAAATTTCTTACCTACCCCAGGATTTTTAAAAGTTTTTGAATTACCAGCCGGGCCTGGAGTACGAGTAGATACTGGCTTTAAAGAAAACGACCAAATTGGGCAAAATTTTGATTCATTGTTAGCCAAGCTGATTATCACTGGTGCTACCAGAACTGAAGCGCTACAAAGAGCAAAACGAGCATTGGCTGAGTTCAAAGTAGAAGGAATTGCCACCGTAATTCCGTTTCACCAGCAGGTAATTGAAGATGCAGCTTTCGCACCGAAAGACCCAAATGAAAAGTTTAGGATTTATACCTCTTGGATTGAGTCAGAGTTCGACAACCAATTAGTACCTTACGACGAACTTGATCCTTCACAAAATCCTTCATTGCGCAGCACGGTAATTGTTGAAGTAAACAACAAGAGATTTGAAGTCAACCTTCCTGAGGAATTATCAATTGTTAGACCAAAAGCTAAGCCAGCGCCGCGTAGCAAACCTCACAAGTTCAGCGCCCAAGCGATTGATTCGAAATCCATCTCCAGCCCAATGCAAGGGACGGTGGTAAATGTTGCAGTAAATCTTGGTCAGGCAGTAAGTCAAGGAGATGTAGTTTTAGTTTTAGAGGCGATGAAAATGGAGCAGCCAATCCAAGCGCATAAAACTGGTACGGTAACTCGGATTTTGGTGAGTGCCGGCGAGGTTGTTGCTAGTGGGGCAAATCTGATTGAAATTGAAGATTAGGTTGTGCCTAACTTCACAAAAGTTTGAGCAAGTATTCGTTTGGCATGCTCACCTTCTATACGACTAAACTCCCCTTATGAGTTTAGATTCCCTTTCGCGCGGCACTAACGCCCCAGGCAGAGCAAAGATAAATTTCCGAACGCTAAGAACCGACAGGTGGTGGTTACAGCCTGCGGTGACCGTCTTCTTCTTAGGTGCGTTTGTGGTTTATGCAACCTGGAGAGCATTTGAGGGTGCTTACTATTACGCCAAGCCACTGCTTTCGCCTTTTTATTCACCTTGCTTAGCTACCAGTTGTGTTCCGGGTGCTTCTGACTTTGGTCAACCATTTGGATCTTGGTGGATGTTGTCTCCAGCTCTAATTATTTTAGTTTTTCCATTGGGCTTTCGTATGACTTGCTACTACTACCGCAAGACCTACTACCGGGCCTTTTGGCTTTCTCCGCCAGCTTGCGCAGTAGCAGAACCACATAAGTCTTACTCTGGTGAGACCAGAGCTCCACTAATTTTGCAAAATGCACATCGCTACTTTTTTTATGCAGCATTTGTAATCAACATCGTCCTAACCTTTGACGCGGTAATTGCCTTTAGAAATGATCAAGGCGAATGGGGTCACATGAGCGTTGGCACTTTGATCTTGATCAACAATGCTTTTTGGTTATGGCTTTACACACTTTCTTGTCATTCATGTCGGCATATTTTGGGAGGAAAGTTAAAGCACTTCAGCAAGAATCCAGTTCGTTACAAACTTTGGACTTGGGTATCTAAAATAAATGAGCACCATCCAAAGTATGCCTGGATTTCGCTTTTCGGTGTTTGGTTTGCTGATATCTACATTCGTTTAGTTGCAACAAACTCGATTACCAACTTCTATTTCTTTTAAGAGAGGAACACATTAAATGGCTGAGATTGAGCGCCACCAGTATGACGTTTTAATTATTGGTGCCGGCGGTGCTGGTTTGCGTGCTGCTGTGGAATCACGAGCTAAGGGCCTCAAAACTGCCATCATTTGTAAATCTTTATTCGGAAAAGCTCATACCGTCATGGCGGAAGGTGGTATCGCCGCCTCTATGGGAAATGTCAACGACAACGATAATTGGCAGGTTCACTTTCGTGACACGATGCGCGGGGGCAAATTCCTAAACCATTGGCGAATGGCTGAATTGCATGCTAAGGAATCTCCGGAACGAGTATGGGAGCTTGAAACTTGGGGTGCACTCTTTGATCGAACCAAAGATGGAAAGATCAGTCAACGTAACTTTGGTGGGCACGAGTATCCCAGACTGGCTCACGTTGGCGACCGAACCGGCTTAGAGTTAATCAGAACTTTGCAACAAAGAATTGTGGGCTTACAGCAAGAAGATTATGAAGCTACTGGTGATTATGAAGCTCGCTTAAGGGTTTTTGCTGAACTAACTATTACTGAAATCATCACAGAAAATAATCAAGTAACTGGCGCCCTTGGCTACTACCGCGAGAGCGGAAGATTTGTTTTATTTGAGGCTCCCAGTGTAGTTCTAGCAACTGGCGGTATTGGTAAATCATTCAAAGTAACCTCCAACTCCTGGGAGGGTACCGGCGATGGTCATGCCTTAGCACTAAAAGCTGGTAGCAAATTAATGCATATGGAATTCGTTCAGTTCCACCCAACTGGAATGGTTTGGCCACCAAGCGTAAGAGGAATTCTGGTTACAGAATCAGTTCGTGGAGATGGTGGAGTACTTCGCAATTCAGATGGCAAGCGCTTTATGTTCGATTACATTCCTGAAGTATTCAAAGATAAATATGCTCAAACCGAAGAAGAAGCCGACCGTTGGTATGAGGATCCAGATAACAACCGCCGCCCTCCAGAGTTATTGCCGCGCGATGAAGTTGCACGTGCCATCAATGCTGAAGTTAAAGCCGGGCGTGGCTCACCACACGGTGGAGTATTTTTAGATGTTTCCACACGACTAAAGCCGGAAGTTATCAAGAAACGTTTACCATCGATGTGGCATCAATTTAAAGAATTAGCAGATGTCGATATCACCGAACAGCCCATGGAAGTTGGCCCAACTTGCCACTATGTGATGGGCGGAATTCAGGTTGATCCAGATACTGAAGCTGCAGTTGGCGTTAAAGGATTGTTTGCCGCCGGTGAAGTTGCTGGTGGCATGCATGGCTCAAATCGCCTTGGAGGTAACTCGCTTTCTGACCTATTAGTTTTTGGAAGAAGAGCTGGAGTTGGTGCCGCAGAGTACGTGCTAGGGCTTTCTCAAAAGCCAGTTGTTACCGAAGAGTCAATTAATAATGCGATTTCTCA
>Ga0075474_10000038_pt1 | contig 34644 bp, 35 predicted proteins | sample DEB08_DNA_2_FD_71485 | JGI IMG/M metagenome (GOLD analysis project Ga0075474, IMG submission 71485) | Aqueous microbial communities from the Delaware River and Bay under freshwater to marine salinity gradient to study organic matter... | ecosystem: Environmental > Aquatic > Marine > Coastal ...
GTACGTCACCGTCCGGTAGGACCAGCTGGCCGCGTACAGCGGGACGGCGGCCGCGGCGGCGGCCCGCTCGGCACGGCGGCGCAGCCGGTGGGCCAGCCGCTCGGCCGCCAGGTCGTCGAGCCCCGTGGGACGGGCCAGCAGCGCCTGGACCAGCGCCGGCATCGCCGCCCGGGCCTCGGGCCCGATCGCCTCCGGCCGGTGGGGGACGTCGCGCCAGGCGAGCAGGGCCACCCCCTCGTCCTCGCAGGCCGCCGCGACGGCGGCGCGGGCCGCCTCGCGGGCCGCTGCGCCCGCCTCGTCGTCCCGGCCGTCGAGGAACAGCGCCGCGACCCCGACCCCGTCGCCGGCCGCGACGCGGCCGCCGGCCTCGGCGACCCAGGTCCGTGCGAGGTCCTGCGGGATCTGGGTCAGCAGCCCGGCGCCGTCACCCGACGCGGCGTCGGCGGCGACGGCGCCGCGATGACGGACCCCGCACAGCCCCTCGAGGGCCAGCCGGACCACGTCGTGGGAGGCGGCGCCGTCCGACGTCGCGACGAACCCGATGCCGCAGGCGTCGCGCTCGGACGGGGGGGAGAACGGCGAGAGGGCGGACATCTCGGCTCCTGCCGCGCACCGCGGAGGAGCCGGCGGCGCCGACCCCGGTCCGCGACGCGACCGCGTCGGGGGGTGGGGGCGCCGGACCGGGGGTCCGGCGGACGAGCGCCGTTGCTCGGGCCCGGAGGCTACCGACGGCCCGGGTCGACCGCCGCCAGTCGCACCTGCCCGCGGGCGACGGGGCGCCCGTCCGAGGCACGGGTCAGCTCGACCAGCCAGAGCTGCTGGGTGCGGCCGACCTGGACGGGCGTGGCGACCCCGTCGACCCGGCCCGACGCGACGGGCCGGAGGAAGTCGGTGGCGTTGTGCACACCGACGCAGACGCGGCCGTCGCGCAGGGCGTGGAGCGTCGCGAGGACCGAGGCCATGGACTCGACGACGCTGCACCAGACCCCGCCGTGGACGATGCCCGACGGCTGGTGGTGCGACGGGGTCACGTCGAGGTGGGCCTCGCCGCGGTCGGCCGCGATGCGGTCCCAGACCAGCCCGACGGTCCGGCTGCCGAAGGCGTCGTCGAACATCCCGCGCAGCGTCCCGAGGTCCTCGCCCGCGAGCGCCTCGCCGTCGGCCAGGCGCGCGACCGCGCCGGTGACCGCCGTCCCGAACGGGTCCGTCGTCACGCGACCTCCTCGACCCGGCCGACGCTAGCGTCCACGCCACCCAGTCCCGCGAGCGAGCCGGAGTCGACGTGTCCCCCGTCCCCCAGCCGAAGCACCGCAGCCGCGAGGTGACCGAGGGGTTCGAGCGCGCGCCGGCCCGAGCGATGCTCCGCGCGGTCGGGATGACCGACGCGGACTGGGACCGGCCGCAGGTCGGGGTCGCCTCGTCCTGGAACGAGGTCACCCCCTGCAACATGCCGCTGGACCGCCTCGCGAAGCGGGCGAAGGACGGCGTCCGCGACGCCGGCGGCTTCCCGCTGGAGTTCACGACGATCGCCGTCTCGGACGGCATCTCGATGGGGCACGAGGGGATGCGGGCCTCGCTCGTGAGCCGCGAGGTCATCGCCGACTCGGTCGAGACCGTGATGCACGCCGAGCGGCTCGACGGCATGGTCACGCTGGCCGGCTGCGACAAGTCGCTGCCGGGGATGGTGATGGCGGCCGTGCGGCTCGACGTCCCGAGCGCGTTCGTCTACGCCGGATCGATCCTGCCCGGGCGGCTCGGCGACCGCGACATCACGATCCAGGACGTCTTCGAGGCCGTCGGGGCCCGTGCTCGGGGCCAGATCGACGACGAGGAGCTGGGCGCGATCGAGCGGGCCGCCTGCCCGTCCGAGGGCTCCTGCGGCGGGATGTTCACCGCGAACACGATGGCCTCCGCGATCGAGGCGATGGGCCTGGCGCTGCTCGGATCCTCGTCGGCCCCCGCACCGGACCCGCGCCGCGACGACGCAGCCCGGCGCAGCGGCGCCGCCGTCGTCCGGCTGCTCGAGCTCGGCATCTCGGCCCGGGACATCGTGACCCGCGAGGCGCTCGAGAACGCGGTCAGCGTCGTCAGCGCCGTCGGCGGCTCCACGAACGCCGTCCTGCACCTGCTCGCGATCGCGGCCGAGGCCGGCGTGCCGTTCACGCTCGACGACTTCGACCGCGTCGCGCGGCGCGTGCCCCACCTCGCCGACACCAAGCCGGGCGGTCGGTACGTGATGAACGACCTCGACCGCATCGGGGGCGTTCCGGTCGTCCTGCGGGAGCTGCTCGAGGCGGGTCTGCTGCACGGCGACTGCCGGACCGTCTCGGGCCGGACCATCGCCGAGGACCTGGCCGAGCTGGACCCGCCGCGGCCCGACGGCACGGTCGTCCACCCGTCCTCCGACCCCATCCACGCCGACGGCGGGCTCGCCATCCTGCGCGGGTCGCTCGCGCCGGACGGCGCGGTCGTGAAGGTCGCGGGCATCGGCCCCGATCAGCTGCGGTTCGAGGGTCCGGCCCGGGTCTTCGACGGCGAGCAGGGCGCGATGGCCGCGGTCCTGACCGGTGGTGTCCAGCCCGGGGACGTGGTCGTGATCCGGTACGAGGGCCCGCGGGGCGGTCCGGGCATGCGGGAGATGCTCGCGGTGACCTCCGCGATCAAGGGCGCCGGCCTCGGGAGCAGCGTGGCGCTGCTGACCGACGGACGGTTCTCGGGTGCGACGCACGGCTTCTCGATCGGGCACGTCGCCCCCGAGGCGACCGAGGCCGGACCGATCGCGCTCGTCGCGGACGGGGACCGCATCCGCATCGACGTGCCCGCGCGGTCGATCGATCTGCTCGTCGGGCCCGAGGTGCTCGAGGAGCGGCGGCGCGACTGGTCGCCCCCGCCGCCGCGCTACACCCGTGGCGTGCTCGCGAAGTACGCCCGGACGGTCGGGTCGGCCGCGACCGGCGCGACGACCGCGGTCTGATGCAGTTCGACGAGCTGCGGTTCCTCGCGCAGCAGGCCGCCGTCGATCTCGTCGGCCGGGGCCGACCGGTCGTCCCGACGGTGGTCCTGCCGGGCCCCTCCCGGACGGTGCTGCTCGCGCTGCCGGACCTCCCGGACGACGACGAGGACCGCCACGCCGTGCTCGCCGGCGTCGCGACCGACCGGATCGCCGCCGACGGCGTGCCGTGCTGGGGGTTCGTCGCGGAGGCCGACGTCGCGGGCCGCGACGGCGTCCTCGTCGCCTACGGGGCCCGGCGCCACGCCCCCGAGCTGACCGCAGCGCACTTCGACGCGGACGACGCGCTCGACGCGTTCGTCCCGGCGGAGCCGCTGGACCCGACGGCGCTGCCGTTCCTCCACCCGCTGCAGCACGCGGTGGACGCGCTGCCGGGGACGGGGGACGCGTTCGCGGACCTCGACCCGAAGCGGGCCGGCGGCGAGGGGCTCCCGCTGCACCCCTGATGCGGCCGCTCAGCCCGCCGCGCCGACCCGGTCGAGGAGTCCTCGGGCGTGCGCGGCCATGTCGAACGTCGGGTCGATGAGCGAGGTCAGCCCGTACCCCGTGAGCGAGGCCAGCACGGCCTGCGCGCGCTCCCGGGCCGAGGCGTCGTCCAGCGTCGGGTCCTCCCGCCGGCAGGCCGCCGCGAACCGGTCGACGCGGAGGCGGTGGCTCCGGAGGACGCGGGCGGCGATCGCCGGGTCGGTCAGCCCCAGCCCCGCGAGCTGGAGGTAGATCCGCGCGACCGTCGGGGAGTCCGTGATGAAGGTCACGAACGCCCCGACGAGGTCGGTCAGGCGGTCGTCGCCGGCACCGGGGGCCTCGGGGTGCGGGTCGACCGCGTCCAGCGTCTCGCGGACGACCTCGAAGACCGCCGACTCCTTCGAGTCGAAGAGGTTGTAGAAGCTGCCGACCCCGACCCCGGCCGCGGTCGTGACCCGCTTCAGGGTGACGCCCTCGAGGCCGCCCTCGGCCAGCAGGTCCCGGGTCGCCGCCAGGATCCGGTCGCGGGTCTCGATGCCGACGCGGTACCGGGCCACCGGCTCCTCCTCGTCGACGTCGGGGTCGCCGGGCCTCCGGCGCGGCGGGACGCTACCCCCGGGCCCCCCGCGGATCGCCGTGCGCGGCGCTCCGGGGAACTTGAGTGTACGCTCCAGATTCACCGGGGACGTCCCGGGCGAGTCGGAGCCGGACGATGAGCCACTACCGCAGCAACCTCCGCGACGTCGACTTCAACCTCTTCGAGGTCCTCGGCGCCGACGCCTACTACGGCACCGGCCCGTTCGCGTCGGTCGACGTCGACCAGGCCCGGATGCTGATGGGCGAGTTCGAGCGGTTCTGCCGTGAGTCCGCCTGGGCCGAGTCGTTCGTGCCGGCCGATCGCGAGGAGCTGCACCTCTCCCCCGAGGGGGACGTCACCCTCCCGCCCGCGCTCGAGGAGGGGCTGCGCGCGTACTACGAGGCCGGGTGGCACCTGCTGCCGCTGCCCGAGTCGCTCGGCGGGTACGGCGCGGCGCCGTCGCTGCGGTGGGTCGCGTCGGAGCTCGCGGCCGGTGGGAACGCCACGGCGTCGCTCTGGCCGATCGGGCCGCTGATGGCCGGCATCATCGACGCCGTCGGGACGAAGGGGCAGCGGGAGCGGTTCGCGCTGCCGATGGTCGAGCATCCCTGGGGCGGGACCATGGTGCTGACCGAGCCGGACGCCGGTTCCGACGTCGGCGCCGGGACGACCCGGGCGGTCAGGGTCGCGGACAACGGCGCCGAGGACCTCGGCAGCGTCTACCACCTCACCGGCATCAAGCGCTTCATCACCTCGGCCGACGCGACGCCGCTGCACGCCAACACCGTGCACCTCGCGCTGGCCCGTCCCGAGGGCGCGGGACCCGGCACGAAGGGGCTGTCGCTGTTCATCGTGCCGAAGTACCTCGTCGAGGCCGACGGCTCGCTGGGGGCGCGCAACGGCGTCCGCGTCTCGAACCTCGAGCACAAGATGGGCATCCGCGGGTCGGCGACGTGCGAGCTCTCGCTCGGTCAGGACGGGACGCCCTGCGTCGGCTACCTCGTCGGCGACGTCCACGACGGCATCCGCCAGATGTTCATGGTGATCGAGTACGCCCGGATGATGGTCGGGACGAAGGCGATGTCGACCCTCTCCACCGGGTACCTCAACGCCCTCGAGTACGCGAAGCTCCGCCAGCAGGGCGCCGACCTGACGCGGTCGGCCGACAAGACGGCCCCGCGGGTCCCGATCGTCCAGCACCCGGACGTCCGGCGGATGCTGATGGAGCAGAAGTCGCACGCCGAGGGGATGCGCGCCCTGGTGATGTACACCGGCTGGGTCCAGGACATGGCGGCGCTGGCCGGCGAGGGCAGCGAGGACCACGCGACCTGGCTGCGCCGCGAGGACCTGCTGCTGCCCCTCGTGAAGGGGTACTGCTCGGAGAAGGCGTACGAGCTGCTCGGCTCGATGACGCTGCAGACCTTCGGGGGCTCGGGCTACACGCAGGACTACCCGATCGAGCAGTACGTGCGGGACGCGAAGATCGACACCCTGTACGAGGGCACGACGGCGATCCAGGCCCTCGACCTCCTGTTCCGCAAGATCGTCCGCGACCAGGGCGCGACGCTGACGTGGCTGTCCGACCAGGTCCGCGAGTTCGTGAAGGCCGGGGACGGCGACGACCCGCTCGAGGCCGAGCGGGCGCTGCTCGGGGAGGCGCTCGAGGAGGCGCAGCAGCACCTCGGGACGCTGCTGACGCACGCGATGGCCTCGATGCAGGAGGCGGAGCGCGAGCGCATCCACCTGGCGGGGCTCCACACGACCGCGTTCCTGTTCTCGCTGGCCGAGGTCGTCATCGCCTGGCTGCTGCTCCGGCAGGCCGAGGTCGCCGGGACCCGCCACGCCGCCCTCGAGGACGGGGCGGAGCCCGCGGCCGGCCGCGACCGCGCGGCCGAGCTCGCGTTCTACGCGGGGAAGGTCGCGACGGCGCGGTGGTTCGCCCGCAACGTGCTGCCGAAGGTCGCGACCCGGCGGGGCGTGGCCGCGCAGGAGGACGGCGCGCTGATGGCGCTGGCCGTCGAGTCCCTCTAGGACGCCGCCCGGACCGCGCCGGCCGCGAGCAGCGCCGCGACGGCCGCCCCGTCGTACCCGGCCCCGGCCAGGACGTCGTGGGTCGCCGACCCCGGCACCGGCGGCGGCACGGGGACGGCGGGCGGGGCGCCGTCGAACCGCGGTGCCGGGGTCGGCACGGGCAGCGTCAGGCCCTCCAGCACGGTGAACGTGCCCCGGGCGCGGTGGTGGGGGTGCGCCGCCGCCTCGTCGAGGCCGAGGACCGGGGTGACGCAGGCGTCGGTCCCGGCGAAGACCTCGGTCCAGGCGTCCCGTGGTCGGGCCGCGAACGCCGCGGCCAGCGCGGCCCGCAGCTCGGGCCACCCCGCGCGGTCGTGCTGCGGCCGGGCCGACGCGTCGAGGCCGAGCCCCGCGAGCAGCGCCGCGTAGAACGGGGGCTCGATCGCGCCGACCGCCACGTACCGGCCGTCGGCGCAGGCGTAGGTCGCGTAGAACGGCGCCCCGCCGTCCAGCAGGTTCGTCCCCCGCTCCGCCGTCCAGGCCCCGAGCCCGGCCAGTCCGCGGACGAACGCGGTCAGCGAGGCGGCCCCGTCCACCATCGCCGCGTCGACGACGCGGCCCCGACCGGTCCGACCGCGCTCGAGGAGCGCGGCCAGCACGCCGAGCGCCAGGAACGTCCCGCCGCCGCCGAGGTCGGCGAGGTAGTTCACCGCCGGCGCCGGCGGCCCGTCGGCCGGCCCGAGCGTCGCCACCGCGCCGGCGAGCGCCGCGTAGTTCAGGTCGTGCCCGGCCCGCGGCGCGAGCGGACCCTCCTGGCCCCAGCCGGTCATCCGCGCGTACACCAGCCCGGGCCGTGACGGCAGGACGTCCTCGGGCCCGAGCCCGAGGCGCTCGGCGACACCCGGCCGGAACGCCTCGACCAGGACGTCCGCGTCGTCGAGCAGCCGCCGGACGACGGCGACGCCGTCGGGATGCTTCAGGTCGACCACGATCGAGCGCCGACCGCGCCGGACCCCGACGTGGGCGGCGACCTCCGCGCCGGCGTCCGGCCGGTCCACCACGACGACGTCCGCCCCGAGGTCGGCGAGGAGCATGACGCCGTACGGCGCGGCGCCGAGCCCGGCCAGCTCGACCACGCGGATCCCGGTCAGCGGTCCCGGCACGGCGACCTCCCCGGCGGAGCGGACGGCGACGCGGACGGCGGGCGTACCGTCGCCGCATGGACGCTACGCGGCCCCCGCTCCCCCGCCTCGCGGCCGCCGCCGCCGCGGTGACCCTCGCCGTCGCCGGCGTGGTCGTCGCCGCGATCACCGGCGGCGGCCCGGGCCCGGAGCCGGCGGCGGCCCCGGCCGGCGCGACCACGGTCGCGTCCGGGTCCGGCCCCGCCCGGGCGGTCGGCTGGGCCCCCTGGGACCGGGACGCGGCGGGTCGGCCGCTGCGATGGGACCCCTGCACGCCCGTCCGGTTCGTCCTGCGGGCCGACGGCGCGCCGCCCGGCGCGGAGGCGGACCTGGCCGAGGCGCTGCGCCGGCTCGCCGCCGCGACCGGACACGACCTGCACCTCGTCGGCACGACCGACGAGGCCCCGGCCGCCGACCGTCCCCTCGTCGTCCGGACCGCGGAGGGGTGGCGATGGGCGCCCGTCCTCGTCGCCTGGGCGGCGCCCGGGGCCGGGGGGACGCCGCTGGGGCCGCACGACCGCGGGGTGGCCGTCCCCGTCGCGGTCCGGGACGGCGACCGCCACGCGCTGGTCACGGGCCAGGTCGTCCTGAACGCGGCGCGGACCGACCTGCGGCCCGGCTTCGGGGACCGCGCCGACGCGTGGGGCGCCACGCTGCTGCACGAGCTCGGGCACCTGCTCGGTCTCGACCATGTGGACGACCCGGCGCAGCTGATGGCGGCCGCGCCCGGCGCCGGACCGGTCGCGCTGGGGTCCGGGGACCTCGCCGGACTCGCGGCGGTCGGGGCGGACGGGGGCTGCGTCGCGACGCCGTCGCCGACGGTCGGACGGGGGCTCGGCTGAGCGTCGGACCGTGACGCCGGCCGTCAGGCCGGGCTGCCGCCGCCCGCGCCCGACATGCCCCCGTCGACCGGGAGGACCGCGCCCGTGATCCAGGCCGCGGCGTCCGAGAGGAGGAACGTCACCGCCCGGGCCACGTCCTCCGGTTCGCCGAGTCGTCCCAGCGGATGCGCCCTCGCCGCACGCGCGGGGTCGTCGACCCAGAGCGCCTCGGCCAGCCGGGTCCGCACGATGGCCGCCGCGACGGCGTTCACCCGGACGCCCGGCGCGAGCTCGTGGGCGAGCTGGCGCACGAGGTGGTGGAGCGCCGCCTTCGAGACGTTGTACGCGCCGAGGACCGGTCCGGGCATCAGCCCCCCGACCGAGCCGGTCGCGACGATGCTGCCGCCGTGCGCCGCCATCCAGCCGTCCCAGGCGGCCCGGGCCCAGACCAGCGGGGCGCGCTGGTTGAGGTCCCACGTCGCGTCGACCGCCGCGAGGTCGACCTCCATCAGCGGCCCGGCCGACGGGTTCGTCCCGGCGTTCAGCACCGCGAGGTCGCACCGGCCGAACCGGTCGACGGCGGTCGCGACGGCCTCGCGGGCGTGGGCCTCGTCCCGGGCGTTCCCGACCACGGGGACGACGCGCTCGCCCAGCTCCTCGGCCAGCGCGGCCAGCGTCCCCTCGCGGCGGCCGCAGATCACGACCCCCGCGGCGCCGCCGGCCAGCAGCTCGCGGACGACGGCCTCGCCGATGCCCCGACTGGCCCCGGTCACGACCCCCGCGCGGCCGTCGAGGCGGACGTCCATCAGGCCTCCGCGACGACGCCGTCGATGGCGGCCGCGAGCGCGACGTCCTTCGCGGTGATCCCACCCTCGTCGTGGGTCGTGAGGCGGATCCCGACGTTCCAGTAGACGTTGGTCAGCTCGGGATGGTGGTCCGCCGCCTCGGCGAGGTCGGCGACGCGGACGACGAACCGGATCGCGGCCATGAAGGACGGGAACCGCAGGTCGCGGACGAGGGCGTCGCCGTCCCGCCGCCAGCCGTCGAGGTCGGCGAGGGCCGCCGTGACCGCGTCGTCGTCGAGGATCGCCATACCCGCGTGGGTACCAGCGGGACGACGGCCGCGCCACCCGGGGCCGCGGCCCCTACCGTCGCGCGTCCCCGACCGGAGCGAGCGCGTGCGCGGCCTGCCGATGTTCCCGCTCGGCACCGTCCTGCTCCCCCACATGGTGCTGCCGCTCCACGTCTTCGAGCCGCGGTACCGCCAGCTGTTCCGCGAGCTGACGGACGGTCCGCCGGACGACCGCGTGTTCGGCGTCGTCCGTGTCACGGCGGGCGACGAGGTCGGCGGCGGCGAGGACCGCGCCGACGTCGGGACGGTGGCCCGCGTGCTGCAGGCCGAGGAGCTCCCCGACGGCCGGTGGCTGGCGGTGACGGTCGGCACGCGCCGGCTCCGCGTCGCGTCCTGGTGGCCCGACGACCCCTACCCCCAGGCCGGCGTCGAGGTCCTCGCCGACGACGGACCGGACGGGACCGACCTGGCGCAGCGGGACCTCCTCGTCCCGCGCGTCCGCCGCCTGCTGGCGCTCCGCTCCGAGCTCGGGGACACGACCGTCCCCTCGACCTTCGAGCTCTCGGCGGACCCGGCCACGTCGTGCTGGCAGCTGCTGGTCCTGACCCCCCTGCCGGAGGCCGCGGCCGAGCGGCTCCTCGGGCTGGACCGCTGGGCGGAGCGGCTCGACGCGTTCGGGGCGGAGCTGGCCGCGCTCGAGGCCGCGGGTGCGGACGAGCTGCGCGGCGGCGGTCGGGACTGACGGATGTGCGGCCGGTTCGTGCAGGTCTCCTCCCCCGCACGGCTGGCGCTGGCGCTCGGCGCCGTGGACGTCAGCGGCGACGCGCTCCGGCCGCGGCACAACGTCGCGCCGTCGACCGAGGTCGCGGCCGTCCTCGAGTCCGACGGTCGGCGGCTCGGCGCCCTGCGATGGGGGTTCGTCCCGTCCTGGTCCCGTGACCCGGCCGACGGACCCCGTCCGATCAACGCCCGCGCGGAGGGGGCGGCGACCTCCCGCCTGTTCGGCCCCTCGGTGCGCGGACGGCGGTGCGTCGTCCCGGTCGACGGCTGGTACGAGTGGACCGAGGAGGACGGCGCGCGCCAGCCGTACCTGCTCCGCGACCCGGACGGCGAGCCGGCGGCGCTGGCCGCGCTGTGGTCGACGTGGCGGGACCCGGCCGGGACGGTGCCACCGCTGGCGACCGTCGCGCTCGTGACGACCGAGGCCCGGGGGGCGGCCGCGACGGTGCACCACCGGATGCCGCTGGTCCTGGCCGGGGCGGACCTCGACGCCTGGCTCGACCCGGCCACGCCGGACCCCGCGGCGCTGCTGGCCCGCACGGCGGCGACGGCCGCGCCGACGCTCGAGGTGCGGCGGGTCTCGCGCCGCGTCAACGACGTGCGCAACGACGACCCGTCGCTGCTCGAGGCCGTCCCCGGGTGAGCGCGCGGGGTCGCGCGGGGTGAGGTGTCGGGAGGCGCCGGCCGATAAGCCGGATCCTGTCCCCGCGACCGGTCACCCGGTCGCGGGTGGCGACCATCTCTCTGGGACGCCGGTCTCCCGACGCCTCCTGCGGCCCACCTGGGACGTGACGGGCGGGCGACCCTGTCCCTGCTCGGCCTTGCTCCGGGTGGGGCTTGCCGATCCGCGACGGTCACCCGCCGCGCTGGTGGGCTCTTACCCCACCGTTTCACCCTTGCCCGCTCCGGCCGGAGCCGGTCGCTGGCGGTCTGCTCTCTGTGGCGCTCTCCGCGCGTCACCGCGCCTGGGCGTTACCCAGCACCCTGCCCTGTGGAGTCCGGACTTTCCTCACCCGGCGGCGGACCGCCGGGCGCGGTCGCCTGTCCGGCGCCTCCCGACCGGGCGAGGGTACGCGTCCGCGCCGCGTCCACGCGGGCCGATCCGGGCGCGGCCCTGCGGGCTGGCGTAGCCTCGCCGCGTCGGGCCCCGGGCCCGGGATCGGCCGCGCGTGGACGCCCCGCTCCTCATCGTCGCGAACCGCCTCCCGCTGGTCCGCGACGCCGCCGGCTGGCGCCCCGCCTCGGGCGGCCTCGTCACCGCGCTGACCCCCGTCGTCGCCCGCGTCGGCGGGACCTGGGTCGGATGGGACGAGGACGCGGCCGGCGTCCCGGACCGCGTCGAGGGCCTCGACTGCGACCTCCGTGCGGTCGCGCTCGAACCGGGGCTGGTCGACGGCTTCTACCACGGGTTCACGAACCGGACCCTCTGGCCGCTGTTCCACGACCTGGTCGTGCAGCCGGTCATCGACCGCGCGTGGTGGCGGTCGTACGAGACGGTGACCCGGCGCTTCGCCGACGCCGTCGCGGCCGCGGTCGAGGCGTCCCCGGTCCCGCCGACCGTCTGGATCCAGGACTACCACCTGCTGCTGCTGCCGCGGCTGCTCCGGGAGCGGTTCCCGAACCTCCGCATCGGCGTCTTCCTCCACACGCCGTTCCCCGCCCCCGAGCTGTTCGCCCGCCTGCCCTGGCGTGACGCGCTGCTGGGCGGGATGCTGGCGGCCGACGCGGTCGGGTTCCACACCGCGCCGTACCGCGACAACTTCCTCCGGACGGTGAACCGCGTCTTCCCCGACGCCACGGTCATGGCCGACGAGGTCCACGCCCCCGACGGCCACCGCACCCGGGCGACGGTCCATCCGATCTCGATCGACACCGCGGCGTTCGCGGCGCTGGCCACCGAGCCGGCGACCGACGCCGCGGTCGCCGAGCTGCGCGCGCACTTCGGCGACCGCCGCGTGCTGCTCGGCGTGGACCGGCTCGACTACACGAAGGGCATCCGGCACCGGCTCCAGGCGATCGAGCTGCTGCTCGAGCGCCGCCCCGACCTGCGCGGGCGGTTCGTCTTCGTCCAGGTCGCCGTCCCGAGCCGCGACGACGTCGAGGAGTACCGGCGCCTGCGGACCCAGGTCGAGACCGAGGTCGGCCGCATCAACGGTCGGTTCACCGAACCGGGCCGGGACGTCCCCGTGCACTACCTCCACCGGAACGTCGACCGCACGACGCTGGCCGCGCACTACCGCCTGGCCGACGTGATGTGCGTGACGCCGCTGAAGGACGGCATGAACCTGGTCGCGAAGGAGTTCGTGACCGTCCAGGACGCGACCGACGGCGACGGCGTGCTGCTGCTCAGCGAGTTCTGCGGGACCGCCCAGGAGTTCGGCCACGACGCGGTGCGGTGCAACCCTTTCGACGTCGAGGGCCTGGCGGCCCGCATGGAGGGTGCGCTGGAGCTGGCGCCGGAGGACCGGCGGGGCCGGATCGCGCGCATGGCCGCCACCGTCCGGGACCACGACGTCTTCCGCTGGGTCGACGAGGAGCTGGCCGCCATCGGCGGCGACGCGTGAGCGACGCCGCGGTCGCCGACCCCGCCGACCCCACCGACCTCGCGGCACGGATCCTCGCGGCCGGCGCCCGCCCCCCGCTCGTCGTCCTCGACCACGACGGGACCCTCTCCCCCATCGCGCCGACGCCGGACGCGGCGACGCTGCCCGCGGCCGCACGGACGGCCGTCGCCGCGCTCGCGGCCCGCACGGAGGTCGTCGTGCTCTCCGGTCGGGGCCTCGACGACCTCGTCGACCGGCTCGGCGACCTCGGCGTCGCGATCGTCGCGGAGCACGGACTCCGCCTGCGCCACCCCGACGGCACGATCGAGGCCCTCGCGACCCCGCCGGACGCCACGGTCCTCGCCCGGCTCCGGACCGACCTGGGGTCGCTGCTGGGCCACCGTCCCGGCTGGCTCGTCGAGGACAAGGGCGTCGGGCTCGCCGTCCACCACCGCCTCGTCCCGGCGGACGACGTCGCGGCGGTGCTGCCGCTGGTCCGCGACCTCCTCTCCGCCGCGGCCCGGACGGGCGGCGGCACCGTCCAGGACGGGCACGCCGTCGTCGAGCTCCGGGCCGCCGGGGCCGGGAAGGGGGCGGCCCTCCGGCACCTCGCGGCCGCCGCGCCGGGCCGGACGCCCGTGATGGTCGGGGACGACCGCACCGACGAGCCGGCGCTGGCCGCCGCCGAGGAGCTCGGCGGTGTCGGTGTCCTCGTCGCCACCGCCCCACGGCCGACGGCGGCCTCCGTGCGGCTCCCCGACCCGGACGCCGTCGCCGCCCTGCTGGCGGCGCTGGCCGACCGCCTCAGTCGGGGATGACGAGCAGCCGGCGGCAGTTGGGGCAGGCGGCGAGCGGTGGCCCCGTCAGCAGCGCGTTGAGGTCCGAGCGGGGGAAGGTGATCCGGCAGGCCGTGCAGGCCTCGTCGCGGAGCACCCCGACGCCCGTCCCCTGCCCTCGGGCGGCCGCCTCCTCGTAGCGCGCGCGGAGCGGTTCCGGCAGCCGGGCCAGCACCGGCGCCCGCGCCGCGACGGCCGCCGCGATCCGGTCGGTCAGCTCGCCGGCGGCGGCGTCCCGCGCGGCGCGGGCCGCGGTCAGCTGCTCGGCCAGCGCGGCCCGGTCCGCGGCCAGCCCGGCCGCCTCGGTCTCGGCCGCCTCGACGGCCTCCATCACCTCGAGCAGCTGGTCCTCGTGCTCGCTCCGCCGCCGCTCGGTCGCCGCGACCTCGGCCTCCGCGGCCTGGATCTCGCGCATCTGCGTCAGGGAGCCGTCGAACAGCCGCGCGCGCTCCTCGTCGCGGCGCCGCGTCAGCGCATCGATCTCGCCCTCGACCTGGCGCTGGTCGCGCAGCGCCGCGTCGCGCCGGGCGGCGACGTCGTCCTCCGCCGCGACCAGGCGGGCGTCGCGGGTCTCGAGGTCCTCGACGACGCGCTGCTCCGGGAGCCCGTCGCGGCGGTGCTCCAGCCGACGCACCTCGTCGTCCGCGGCCTGCAGCTCCTGCAGGGCGGCCAGGTCGTCGGCGGTCGCGTCGCTCACGGCACCACCGTCGTCCAGGGGTCGGTCACGACCGCCGAGCGCACGACGGGCGCGACCAGGCCCCCCGCCGCGGCGTGCTCGGCGAGCCGGTCCGCGAACGCCGGCATCGCGGCCGCCTCCGTCGCGTGGTGACCGGCGTCGACCAGTGCGAGCCCGAGCGCCAGTGCGTCGAGCGCGACATGGTGGCGCACGTCGCCCGTGACGAGCACGTCGGCACCGGCCGCGAGGGCCTCCGCCGCGGCGTCGGCGCCGGCGCCGCCGAGGACCGCGACCCGGCGCACCGGACGGTCGGAGGGGCCGACGACGCGGACGGACGGGGCGTCCAGACCGGCGGCGACGCGGCGGGCGAGGTCGCCGAGCGCGAGCGCGTCGGGGAGGTCGCCGACCCGCCCCAGCGGGCGCGCCCCCGGCCGCTCCGGCGGGAGCAGCGGCGCCACGCCGACGAGTCCCAGCGCCGCGACGACGGGGTCCGACGTGCCCGTGCCGTCGTCGGCCGCGTCGAGGTTCGTGTGGGCCGCCGCGACCGTGACGCCGGTCCGGGCGGCGCGGAGCGCGAGCGCGCCGGGCGCCGTCGCCGTCGTCAGCGCCGCGAGGGGCCGGAGCAGCAGCGGGTGATGCGCGACGACCATGGTCGCGGGGACGGCCGCGGCCTCGTCGAGGACCTCGGCGGTGACGTCGAGGGTGACGAGGACGCGCGCGACCGGATCGTCGGGGTCCCCGACCTGCAGGCCGGGTCGGTCCCAGGAGGCGGCGTCGTGGTGGGGCCAGCCGCGGTCCAGGACGGCGAGCCAGGCTCCGACCGTGTCGCCCACGTCACCCGCTCCCGCCGCCGCACCGGACCGCGCCGACGTCCGCGGCGCCGACGTCGTCCCCGGGGAGCGTAGGCCCCCGGCACTACCCTCCGACCGGACCCGGTGGCGCACGACGGCACCGACCCGGGCGGGTAGCTCAGTCGGCCAGAGCGCCTCGTTTACACCGAGGAGGTCGGGGGTTCGAGCCCCTCCCCGCCCACGTCCGTCGGGTCCCGCGCGGGTCGCTCAGGCCGCGTCGGCGACCAGGGCCTCCAGCGCGATGGTCACCATCTCGCCGAACGTCCGCTCACGCTCGTCCGACGAGGTCTGCTCGCCCGACGGCACCAGGTCGGACACGGTCATGATCCCGAGCGCCCGGGCGCCGTGCTCGGCGGCGACGCCGTACAGACCGGCCGCCTCCATCTCGATGGCCAGCACGCCCATGCGCCGGAACATGTCGAGCTGCGTCGACCGCGGGTCGTAGAACAGGTCCGCGCTGTGGACGTTGCCGACCCGGACCGCGACGCCGGCCCGGTCGGCGGCGTCGGCGGCCGCCCGGAGCAGCGCGAAGTCCGCGATCGCGGCGAAGTCCTGGCCGCCGTACCGGGCCCGGTTCACCTGCGAGTCGGTGCAGGCGCCGGCCGCGAGGACCACGTCGCGCAGGCCGATGCCCTCGCCGACGCCGCCGCAGGAGCCGACACGGACGAGGCGCCGCACGCCGTACTCCTTCACCAGCTCGGTCGCGTAGATCGAGGCCGAGGGGATGCCCATCCCGGTCCCCATGACCGAGACCGGCATCCCGCGGTACGCGCCGGTGAACCCGAGCATGTTCCGGACCGCCGTGACCTCGTGGGCGTCGTCGAGGAACTGCTCGGCGATGTACCGCGCGCGGAGCGGGTCGCCGGGGAGGAGGACGGCCTCGGCGAAGGCGCCCGGCTCGGCGCTGATGTGCGGGGTGGGCATGACGGCTCCACGGGGCGAGGAGAGGAGGAGGACCGGACCTACCCTACTCGCAGGACGACACGGGGACGACGGTGACCGCAGGACGACGGCCGCCCCTCCCCCTCCGCGCCGCGGCCCGCGCGGTCGACGCCGCGCTCGAGGCGGCCGTCCCGCTCTCGTTCGGCCGACCCGGCCTGGTCGTCCGCCGGGCGCTGCCCGGGTGGGACCGCCGTCCCCCGGACGGGCGCGGACGGCGGGTGCTCGTGACGGGCGCGACCAGCGGGCTCGGCCTGGCGCTCGTCCGGATGCTCGCCGCCGCCGGGGCCGACGTCGTCGCGACCGCCCGCGACGACGCCCGCGGCGCGGCGCTGGCCGCGGAGCTGACGCGGACGGGGACGCCGGGCGTCACCGTCCTCCCGCTCGAGCTCGAGGACCTCGCCGGCGTGCGCCGGCTGGCGGCCGCGCTGGCCGACGCGGCGCCCGACGTGGTCGTCCACAACGCCGGCGCGATGCACGCCGAGCGCGCCGTCACGGGCGACGGGCTCGAGCGGACGTGGCAGGGCCACGTCGTCGCCCCGTTCCTCCTGACCGGACTGCTGCTGCCGGCGCTGCGCCGCCGGGCGGACGCGCGCGTCGTCCTCGTCACCTCCGGCGGGATGTACCTCGAGCCGCTCGTCGTGCGGCGCGTCGATTCGCCCCGGGGGTACCGCCCGGCCGTCGCGTACGCCCGGGCGAAGCGGGCCCAGGTGGAGCTGGCCACCGAGTGGCACCGACGGCTCGGTCCCGGCGGCGTGGTGCTCCACGCCGCGCACCCCGGCTGGGCCCGCACGCCGGGACTGGAGCGGTCGCTGCCCGGGTTCGCGCGGGCGACCTCCGCGCTGCTCCGCCGGCCCGAGGACGGGGCGGACACGCTGCGGCACCTCGCGCTGGCACCCCGCGACGCCGCGATCGACGCCGGCGGGCTGCTCTGGCACGACCGTCGACCCCGCGCGGCGGTCCGCGTCCCCCGCACACGGACGACCGCGGAGGAACGGGCGCGGCTCTGGGAGCGGCTCGTCGCCGAGACCGGCGTCGACCCGGCGGCCGACCCTCCGGACGGCCCGACCCGTCCGGAGGGGGCGCCGCCCGCGAACCGGTGACGTCGACCCCGCCCCCGCCCCGCCCGGAGGTCCCGATGACCGCTCCCGTCACCGTCCTGCTCGGCGCCACCGGCGGCGTCGGGGCCGCCACCGCGCGACTGCTCGCCGCGCGCGGCCACCGCCTCCACCTGCTCGGTCGTGACGCCGACCGGCTGGCGGCGCTGGCCGCCGAGGTCGGGGCCGCCGGCACCGCCGTCGTCGACGCCCGTGACGTCGACGCGGTCGGGACGGCCGTCGAGGCCGTCGCCACCGCCGAGGGTCGCCTCGACGGCGCGGCCTCGGTCGTCGGCTCGCTGCTGCTGAAGGCGGCGCACCAGACGTCGGCCGAGGAGTGGGCCGAGGTGCTCGCGGTGAACCTCACGTCGGCGTTCGCCCTGCTGCGCGCGGCCGCCCCGCGCATGCGCGGCACCGGTGGCTCGATCGTGCTGACCTCCACGGCCGTCGTCCGGACGGGCATGGCGAACCACGAGGCGATCGCCGCCGCGAAGGGCGGGGTCGAGGGGATGGTCCGCACGGCGGCCGCGACGTACGGCGGGACCGGCGTCCGCGTCAACGCCGTCGCGCCCGGACTGACCCGGACCCCGTTGACGGCCCGCATCACCGCGAACGAGGCCCAGGCCGCGGCCTCGGCCCAGCTGCACGTGCTCGGCCGCATCGGTGAGCCCGAGGACGTCGCCGGCGCGCTCGCGTGGCTGCTCGACCCGGCGACCACGTGGGTGACCGGGCAGGTCCTCGGCGTCGACGGCGGACTGGGGTCCGCCCGCCCCCGCGCGCGGGCCTGACGCCGGGCCCGACGCCCGGACGGATCAGCCGGGCAGCGTCGCCGCGTCGACGTGGTGCACGGTCCGGCCGGCCGCCCGGAGCGCGGCGAGGTCGCCGGCCGCCTGGGCCCGCTTCAGGGCCGAGAAGCCGTACGGCGCCCCGGGCACGTCGGCGTCCTGGGGGTCGTCCCCGACGACGACCGCGAACACCCCGCCCGCCGGTCCACCCTTGTGGAGCTGCCCCGTCGAGTGCAGGTACCGCGGCCCGATCCCGAGGGTGACCGGCACGTCGAGCCCACGGGCGAGCCCGCGGCACCGCGCCTCGAGGTCGGCGGCCTCCGTCCCCCCGGGGTCGACGTAGGCGAGCACCGCGAGGTACCGCGCGCCGGGGAGGTCCGCCTCGACCGCACGGAACGCGTCGGCCGGACCCGGACCGGTCCCGTCCCGCAGCGCCGCGGCGGTCGCGGCCTTCGCGGCGGCGACGTCCGGCTGGTCGAAGGGGTCGATGCCGAGGCGCGCGCCGAGGACGGCCGTCGCGAGCATCCAGCGCAGGGCCTCGGCCCCGAGGTCGGGTCCGGCCGGCCGCGGGAGCGTCAGGACGGGGACGTCCGCGGCGGCGAGCCCATCGGCGTCGGCGCCGAGCGCGACGACCATCCGCCGCGGGTCCGGTCGGACGTCGGCCGCGGCCCGCGTCACCACCGGGATGACGCCGCGTCCGTGCTTGCCGGTCGACTCCGCGACGAGCTGCTCGATCCACGCCGCGAAGGGCTCGACGCCGGGCGGGACGAGCAGGTGCAGGACGTCGCGACCGGCGGCGGCCCCCGCGGCGAGGAAGGCGGCGAGGCCGGCCGGCCCGTCGGGGTCCGCCGGGTCCGCCACCGCGCGCCGGCGCAGCGCCGTCGCCCCCGCGACGAGCGCCGCGACGTCGACGCCGAGGAGTGCCGCCGGGAGGAGTCCGAAGGGGCTCAGCGCCGAGTACCGACCGCCGACGTCGGGGTCACCCGGGACGACGCCCCGCCAGCCCTCGGCCCGGGCGCGGACCTCCAGCGGTGAGCCCGGATCGGTCACGGCGACGAGGCGGTGCGCGGCGTCGTCGCCGCGCGAGTCGCCGAGACGGGCCCGGTACCGGGCCAGGTGCGCCAGCGTCTCGACGGTCGTCCCGGACTTCGACGCGGCGACGAGGAGCGCCGAGGACCACGGGACCTCGCGCTCGACGCGGAGCACCGCGGCCGGGTCGGTCGAGTCGATCGTGCGGAGCCGCGGCGAGCCGGGCGCCGGTCCGAAGGTCCGGGCCAGCACCTCGGGGAACAGCGAGGAGCCGCCCATCCCCGAGAGCACCACGTCGGTGACGTCCTCGCCGCGCACGTCGGCCGCGAGGCGCGCGATGCCGTCGAGGTGCGCGTCGGCGCGGGCGTCCGAGGCGACCCAGCCGAGCCACCGGCCGGCGTCGGGGGCGGCCGACCAGAGCGAGGGGTCGCGCGCGAGGACGCGGGCGAGGTCGACGGCGACGTCCTCGGGGTCCGGTCCGTGCTCCACGCGGTCCACCCTCCCCGCCGCGGGCCCCGTCGCGCGCACGCCGCAGCGTAACGGCGACGCCGGTCGGCGGGCCGCCCGCGTTAGGGTCCGCGCCGTCGGCGGCCGCGCCCGTCGCGACCGAGCCGGGGGGTCCCGTGCCGCATCGTCACCCCGTCGGCCCGGACCTCCCCGGCGGGCTCCGGCCCGGCGGTCGCATCGCGTCCTGGGAGGGGCGCGCGCCGGACCTCGTCGCGGTGGACGTCGACGGCACGCTGCTGGCCGGGACGTCCGAACCCTCCCCCCGCGTCCTCACGGCCCTGCGGGCCCTCGTCGCCGACGGCGCCGCGGTCGGCGTCGCGACGGGTCGGATGCCGGCCGCGGTCGCGCCCCTGCTCGCCGCGGCGGGACTGCCCGGCCCCCACGTCGTGCACAACGGTGCCGCCGTCGTCGCCGGTGACGGCGCGGTGCTGCGGTCCTGGACGCTGACCGACGCGCAGGTCGCGGCGCTGCTCGACCTCGGACGGGGGCGGGACGACCTGCTCGTGGAGGTGTACGCCGCGGACGCGTACCGCGTCGGGCGTCGGGACCCGCGCTCGGCACAGCACACGGCGCTGCTCGGCGTCGGTCCCACGGGGACGATCGACGTCCCCGGGGACCTCGGGGCACCGGCCGTCAAGGCGGTGGTGCTGGCGTTCACCCCGGCCGCGGAGGCGGACGCGGTCACCCGCGCGACCGCGCTCGGCCTGGCGACCGGCGCCGCGTCGGCGCCGACCGTCCCGGGGGTGCGGTTCGTCAACGTCACGCACGGCGACACCGACAAGGGGGCCGGGGTGTCGGCGGCGGCGACGGCGCTGGGCGTGGTGCCCGGAGCGGTCGCGGTCCTCGGTGATGAGACGAACGACCTGCCGGCCCTCGCGGCGGCCGGGACCGCGATCGCGATGGGCGACGCCGCCCCGGACGTCGTCGCGGCCGCGCACCTCGTCGCCCCGACGTTCGCCGACGACGGCGCCGCCGTCGCGCTGGACGCGCTGCGGGGCCTCCGCGCGGCGGCTCAGGCCGAGCCGGGCACCTGGTAGTTCGGCGCCTCGTGCACGACCTCGAGGTCGTGCACGTGCGACTCCCGCGAACCGGCGGCGGTCTGGCGCACGAACCGCGCCCGCTCCCGCAGCGCCGCGAGGTCCGGGGCGCCGACGTACCCCATCCCCGAGCGCAGCCCGCCCTCGAGCTGCTCGGTGACCTCGCTGACCGCACCGCGGTACGGCAGGAGCCCCGAGACGCCCTCGGGGACGAGCTTCACCGGCGGTCGCGCGCCGTCGGCGCCGCGGACGCCCTCGCCCTGGAAGTACCGGTCCGCCGAGCCGGCCCGCATCGCGTCGATCGAGCCCATCCCCCGGTACTCCTTGTACCGACGGCCGCCGACGAGGACCAGCTCGCCCGGGGACTCGTCGGTCCCGGCGAGGAGGTTGCCGACCATCACGGCGGACGCACCGGCGGCCAGCGCCTTCACGATGTCGCCCGAGCTGCGAAGCCCGCCGTCGGCGATGACCGCGGCGCCGAGCTCGCGACCGACCTCGGCGGCCTCGCGGACGGCGGTGAACTGCGGGACGCCGACACCGGTGACGACGCGGGTGGTGCAGATCGAGCCCGGCCCGACCCCGACCTTCACGACGTCCGCACCGTGGTCGACGCAGGCGCGGACCCCGTCACCGGTCGCCACGTTCCCGACCATCAGCACGACGTCCGGATGGCGGTCCCGGAGCTTCGCCGCGAACTCCAGCACCCCGGCCGAGTGACCGTGGGCGCTGTCGATCGCGAGCAGGTCGACGCCGGCCCCGACCAGCGCGGCCGCGCGCTCCTCGCCGTCGCCGCCGGTCCCGGTCGCGGCGGCGCAGAGCAGCCGCCCCCGGTCGTCCTTCGCGGACCGCGGGTACCGGCGCACCTTCTCGACGTCCTTGAACGTGAACATCCCGACGAGGCGCCCGTCCTCGGCCACGATCGGGAGCTTCTCGACCCGGTGCACCTGCATCCGGTCGCGCGCGTCCTCGAGCGACATCCCGGGGTCACCGGCGACGAGCCCCTCGCCCGTCATGTGGTCACGGACGAGGGACTCTGCCGGAGCGCCGAGCCGCAGGTCGCGGTTGGTCACGATGCCGACCAGGCGGTGCGCGTCGTCCACCACGGGGAAGCCCGAGACCCGGTACCGGACCATCAGCTCGTGGGCGCGACCGACCGTGTCGTCGGGACGGAGCGTGACCGGGTCGGTGATGAACCCCGACTCGGAGCGCTTCACCGCCTCGACCATCGCGGCCTGCGCCTCGACCGGGACGTTCTTGTGGATGACGCCGAGCCCGCCCTGACGCGCCAGCGCGATCGCCATCTCGGCCTCGGTGACGCGGTCCATCGCGGCCGAGAGGACCGGCAGCTCGAGCAGGACGCGCTCGTGCAGGCGCGACCGGATCGCGACGTCGCGCGGGAGGACCGACGACGGCCCCGGCAGGAGCAGGACGTCGTCGTAGCTGAGCGCCTCGGGGATGGTCACCGGCCCGCTCAGGCGTCGACGCCGAGCTCGGCCAGCGCGGCCCGCCAGCGCTGCTGGTCCCTGGCCTCGGGGATCGGGTTCCGCTCGCTGAACCGGACGATCCCCTCCTTGTCGACGAGGAACGTCCCGCGCAGGGCGAGGCCGGTCGCGTCGTCGAACACCCCGTACGCGCTGGCGACGGCGCCGTGCGGCCAGGAGTCGCTGAGCAGCGGGAAGGTGAACCCCTCGGCGTCCGCCCAGGCCCTCAGCGCGGCCGTCGAGTCCACCGAGACACCGATGGTCTCGACCTCGTCCGAACGGAAGTGGTCGATGGAGTCGCGGAGCTGGCAGAGCTCGCCGGTGCAGACGCCCGAGAACGCCAGCGGGTAGAAGACGATCAGCACGTGCTTGCGCCCCCGGAAGTCCGAGAGCCGGACGGGCGTGCGCGTCTGGTCGTTCAGCTCGAAGTCGGGGGCGGTGTCGCCGGGCGAGAGGGTCATCGCGGCTCCGGAGGGGTCGTCGGACGGGCGGCTCGGCGTGCGGCCGCTGCGGTGGGTCGGACGGTAGTGCGCGACCGCGGCGACGTCCGGCAGGGGCCGCGACGCGCGCGTCGGTACCGTGCCCGCATGGACCGCGACGCGACCTGCGCCCGGCACCCGGGCCGTCCCGCGGTCACGGTCTGCGCGCGGTGCGGCGCCCCGGCCTGCGCCGAGGAGCTGGTCGCGGCCCCCGTCGGGTACCAGTGCGGCGCCTGCGTCGCCGACGCCCCGCCGGTCCGGCGGCTCGGTGAGGCCCGGGCCACCCCGGCGACCCGGGGCCTCGTCGCCGCGATCGTCGGCGTCGCCCTGCTGACCTCGTTCGGCGCCGTCGGGACCCGGGACTTCGCCCTCGTGCCGCTGCTGGTCGCGTCGGAGCCGTGGCGCCTGGTCTCGAGCGCGTTCCTCCACGCCGGCCTCCTCCACCTCGGCTTCAACGCCCTGCTCCTCTGGCAGCTCGGGCAGGTCCTGGAGCCCCGGGTCGGCGCCCGGGGGATGCTCGGCCTCAGCGCCGCCGGGATGGCCGGCGGCGGCCTCGGCGTCGTCGCGCTGGCCTGGCTGACCGTCGCGACGCCGCTCGCGGACGTCCCGGTGCTGGGGTGGGTGCTCGCGACGGGCCCGGCGACCGCGACCGTCGGGGCCTCCGGCGCCGTGTTCGGCCTGATGGGGGCCGTCCTCGGCATCCTCCGCCGCCGGGGGGTCGATCCGCGCACGACCCCGATCGGCGCGTCGGTCTCGTCCCTCGTCGCGATCAACCTCGTGCTGACCTTCGCCGTCCCAGTCATCTCGGTCGGTGGCCACGTCGGCGGCCTCGCCGCCGGATTCGTCGCGGGGCTGACCGTCCCGCCGGCGACGTCGGGCCGCCGCGGCGACACCGCGGCGTGGGGCCTGAGCGCGGCGCTCCTGGTCGTGGCCGTGGTCCTGGCCGGCGACCTCGCGGCCCGGCTGCTCCCGTGACGGCGCCCGGCGCCGCCCCGGCCCTCCGCGCGCTGCTGCGTCCCCGGGCGCTGGTCTCCCACGCGCTCGTGCTCGCCGTCGTCGCCGTCCTCTTCGCGCTCGGACAGTGGCAGGTCGCGCGCCTCGGCGAGGTCCGGGCGCAGAACGCGCTGCTGGCCGAGCGGCTGGCGGCGCCGTCGGCGGACCTGACCGACCTCCTCGCGGCCGGCGTCGCCGTCGCGGACCTCGAGTTCCGCCGCGTCACCGCGACCGGGACGTTCCGGCCCGACGAGGAGGTCCTGCAGCGCAACCGGGTGAACGCCGGCCTGACGGGGCTCGACGTGCTGACCCCGCTGGACCTCGGTGACGGGCGCACGCTCCTGGTCCGACGGGGCTGGGTCCCGCCGGACCTCGACGAGCCCCCGGTCGCGGCCGCGCCGCCGCCGGAGGGTCGGGTCCGGATCGCCGGCGTGCTCGAGGCGTCGGTCGACCAGCCGGCGTTCGGCGCCCGCGACCCCGACGACGGGCGGCTCCCGCGGGTGTTCCACCCGGACACGGCCCGGCTCGACCGGCAGATGACGGGGACGCTGCTGCCCGTCGTCCTCCGGCTCGCGGACCCCGTCGCCGTCGACCCCGAGGGCCTGCCGCGCCCCCCCGGTCCTCCGACCCTCGACGAGGGCAGCCACCGCTCCTACGCCGTCCAGTGGCACCTCTTCGCGGTGCTGGCGCTGATCGCGTACGCCGCGTGGTGGCGACGACGGCTGCGGACGCCCGCCGCCTGAGGCGGGCCGGCCGCCCCGCCCGGCGTCAGGCGGGCCGGGCCAACCGGTGGTGGACGACGCCCCACTCCGTCCCGTCGCGGGCGGCGAACAGCTCCTCGCAGGCGACGAGGAACGTCCGCCAGCGGTGCCACCGCCGCTCCCCCTCGGCCCGCGTCGCCCCGACCGCCAGCTCGGCCACGACCTCGTCGCGCCGGCCCTCGAGGTTCTCCCGCCACGCGGCCAGCGTCCGCGTGTACTGCCGGCCGTCCACGCGCCACGTCTGCAGGTGCGTCAGCGCGTCCATCGCGGCCGGGATGAGGTCCTCCGACGGCATCGTGCCGCCGGTGAAGAAGTGGCGGGCCATCCAGTCGCCGGCCCCGCCCGTCTCGAAGAGGTAGGTGCGGTCGCGGTGGGCGAAGACGTGGACGAACAGCTCGCCACCGGGCCGCAGCCAGCGTGCGATGCGGCGGCCGAGCTCGCGGTGGTTCCGGACGTGCTCGAGCATCTCGACGCTGACGACGCGATCGAACGACCCGAACCCCGGCGGCGTCTCCCCCACGCCGAGCGTCCCGACGTCCGCGGTCACGACGCGGACGTTGTCGAGCCCCCGCTCGTGGGCGGCCGCCGTGATGTGCGCCCGCTGCCGGGTCGAGTTGGAGACCGCGAGGATGCGGGACGACGGGTACCGCTCGGCCATGAACAGGGTCAGCGACCCCCAGCCGCACCCGAGCTCGAGGACGTCCTGCCCGTCCGTCAGCCCGGCCCGACGGCAGGTCAGGTCGAGCATCCGGTCCTCGGCCCCGGCCAGGTCGCCGCCGTGCTCGGGCCACCAGGCGCAGGAGTACTTCAGGCGCGGGCCGAGCATCAGCTCGAACACCCGCGGCGGGACCTCGTAGTGCTGGGTGTTGGCGTCGTCGACCGCGACCGTGACCGGACCGGACCAGAGCCGCTCGCGCAGCGCCGCCTCGCCCGGACCCGACGCCTCGCGCCGGCGACCGAGCAGGCCGCGGATGGCGGCGCGCAGGACCGGGTCGGGCAGCCGCCCCCCGTCGACGACGGCGTCGACGAGCGCCCGCGGATCGCCGACGGTCGCCCGCGCGGCGGACCCGAGGCCCCGGCCGAGCGTCCCCGCCAGAGCCCCGGCCCGGGCCAGCGGTCCGGTCCCGCTCACCACGCCGCCGCCACGTCGGCCTCCCGGAGGGCCACGTGCGGCCCCCCGTACGGCGCGGTGCCGAGCGCGCCGTTCGTGGCCCGCGTCAGGACCAGCTGGAGGTCGTTGAGGTACCGCGCCAGGAACGCGCCCTCGCAGTACGCGAGGTAGAACTCCCAGAGCCGCACGAACGCGTCGTCGAACCCGAGGCGGTGCACGTCGTCGAGGCGGCCGAGGAACCGCTCGCGCCAGTGGCGCAGCGTCTCGGCGTACTGGGGCCCGAGGTTCTCGAGGTCCTCGACGAACAGGCGCGAGCGGCGGGTCATCGCCCGGGCCATCGAGGTCAGCGAGGGCAGGTGCCCTCCGGGGAAGATCGCGCGCTGGATGAAGTCGGGGCGACGCCGGTACGCCCGCTCGCGCTGGTCGGGCAGCGTGATGACCTGCACGACGGCCAGCCCGTCGGGTGCGAGCAGTCGATCCACGGCCCGGAAGTACGTCCCGAGGTAGCGGTGTCCCACGGCCTCGAGCATCTCGATCGAGACGATGCGGTCGAACGTCCCCTCGAGGTGGCGGTAGTCCATCAGCCGCACCTCGATCCGGTCCTGGAGCCCCTCGCGCGCGACCAGGTCGCGGACGTGGGCGTGCTGCGCGTCCGAGAGCGTGACCGCGGTCACGCGGCAGTCGTGCTCGCGCGCGGCGAGGACGGCGAACGCCCCCCACCCGCACCCGATCTCGAGGACGCGGAGCCCTGGCTCGAGGCGCGCCTTCGCCGCGAGGTCCGCGAGCTTCGCCCGCTGCGCGTCCTCGAGGGACTGGCCCGGCGCCTCGAACCGGGCGCAGGAGTAGGTCATCGAGTCGTCGAGGAACAGCCGGTACAGCTCGTTCGAGAGGTCGTAGTGCGCGACGATGTTGCGCCGGGCGCGGCCGATGCGGTTCCCGCGGAGCGCGTGCCCGACGCGGTCGACGACGACGTTCCCGACCGCGGCCGGCGTGACGCGGCGGAGCGCCGGCCGGTTCGCGATCAGCAGGCGGATCAGCGACACGAGGTCCGGCGAGGACCACTCGCCGCGGACGTAGGACTCGCCCAGCCCGACCGAGCCGCCCGAGGCCAGCCGCGACCAGAACCACGGGTCGCGGACCTCGACGCGGGCCGCCAGCGGATGGGCGTCCGAGCCGAACCGCAGGACCTCCCCGTCCTCGGCGACGACCTCGAGGGTCCCGACCCGGATCCCGCCCAGCACGGCCACGACCGCCCGCCGCGCCCGCCCCGACCGCCGGGCCGACGCGGGCCGCACCGGGACGTCGGCCCCCGTCTCCGCGACGCTCATCCGCCGTCCTCCCCCGGGGCCCCGTCCGGGCCCCGCTCCGGGTCCGATGATGGCACGCCGCCGCCACGGACGCGGACGGCCCCCGGCGGCGGCGCCGGACGGCGGTGGAACGGCGCCCCCTTGCGCCAGAGGCGCAGCGCGTGGCCGTGGATCGCTCCGAGCGCCGCCAGCGAGACCAACGGGTGCCGGACCAGGGTCGCGGCGACCCCGCGCCCGTCGAGCGGCCGGTGCCGGCCGTCCTGGACCGCGTCGAGGATCGGCCCGTCGGCGTCCGAGACCTCCATGCGGACGAGGACGCGCGGTCCCGGCGGGTCCCCCGGCGGCAGGAACGCGAACCGGTACCCGAGGCCCTCGACGGGGAGGAACGGGGAGACGTGCAGCGCCTTCGTCGCCGCCGCGCGCCACAGGCCGTCCGGGCCCGGCTCCGGCGCGTCGAGGACGTACAGCGACCGGTCCCCGAACGTGCTGGTCACCTCGGCCACGACCATCCCGAGCGTCCCGTCCGGATGATGGGCGAACCACCACGCCACCGGGTTGAAGACGTGCCCGAACGTGCGCGGGTGGCAGAGCACCTGCAGGCGTCCCGCCGGCAGCCGTCCCCCGCGCTCGGCGACGAGCGCGGCCAGGCGCGGGCGCAGGGGGCCCGGCCGGCCGTCGAGGTGGTCACGCGTCCGCAGCGCCATCGGGGCGGCCCGGTCGAGGCCGAACCCCGGGACCTCGCGGTCGAGGCGGTCGAGGTCGTCGACGTCGAGCAGGGCGTGGAACGTCCGGTGCCGCAGCGCGTGTCGGACCGGTCGGTGCCGGCGGTGCCGGACCTCGCCGACGTACAGGGCGGACGCGGTCACGGCCACGCCACGTCGAGGTGGGCCGCGACCCGGACCGCGGACCACAGCCCGTCCTCGTGGAACCCCCACCGCTGCCACGCGCCGGCGAAGAACGTGCCCCGGAGGCCGTTGAGGCGGTCCAGCTCGGGCTGGGTCGCGACGGCGGCCGCGTCGAACGTCGGGTGGGTCACCGCGTCGCGGCGCAGCACCGTCGCCGCGCGCGGCGGCCGGGGCGGGTTGATCGAGACGAGGACCTGCGCCGGCCCCTCGAGCCCCTGCAGTCGGTTCATGAGGTAGTCGAGGCTGGCGCTCGTCGTCGGCGTCCGGCAGTCCTCGACGTGGTAGTTCCAGCTGGCCCACGCCGCCCGCCGCCGGGGCAGCAGCGTGTCGTCGGTGTGGACCCACCGCTCGTTGCGGCTGGCCCGCCACGCGCCGAGCAGCGCGCGCTCGTCGTCGCTCGGATCGGCGAGGACGGCCAGTGACTCGTCGGCGTGCCCCGCCAGCACGACGGCGTCGAACCGCTCGGTCCCGGCGTCGGTGGTGACGTGCGGCCCGTCGGGTCGACGCTCCACGCGCCGGACGGCGGCACCGAGCCGGACCCGGTCGCCGAGCGGCGCGAGGAGCCGTGCGTGGTAGGTCCGCGCGCCGCCGACGACGGTCCGCCAGGCGAGGTGCTGGCGGACGCCGAGCAGCCCGTGGTTCGCGAAGAACGCGACGAGGCTCCGGGTCGGGAAGCCGGCCGCGTCCGCCGTCCCCGACGACCAGATCGCGGCGGCCATCGGCAGCAGGTAGTGGCGCCGGAGCTCGTCGCCGAGCCCGTGGGCGGAGAGGAAGCCGTCGAGCGGACCGTCGTCCAGCGCGCCGGCGCGGTGCGCCCGGTCGGCCAGGCGGTTGAACCGCGCCATGTCGCGGAGCATCCGCCAGTGGCCGGGGTCGAGCAGCCGGTGCGGCTGCGCCAGGACCCCCCGGGCCGAACCGGCGTACTCGAGGTCGCACCGCGCGCAGGTCAGCGACCAGGACATGTCGGACGGCGCGGTCGCGACGCCGAGCTCGTCGAGGAGGCGCGTGAGCAGCGGGTACGTCGTGTCGTTGAGGACGATGAAGCCGGTGTCGACCGGCCGGACGCCGCCGTCCGGCGCCGGGACGTCGAGGGTGTCCGTGTGGCCGCCGGCCCGGGCCTCGCGCTCCAGGAGGACCACGTCGTGCCGGCGGGCGAGGAGCCAGGCGGTCGCGGCCCCGGCGATGCCCGAGCCGACGACCGCGACGCGCATGCCGACCTCCGGCCGCGGGCGCACTGCGCACCCGGCGGGCCCGGCGCGGAGGCTACGGCGGCGGGGCCGGACCCCGGCGCTCGCTAGCGTCCGCCCATGCCCCCGACCGGTCCGTCCCGCCGCGGGCGGGTCCGTCCGGTCGAGGCCGCCGCCCGCCTGCTCGCCGGCCTCGTGCTCTGCGGGACGGGCGTGGCGCTGCTGGTCCGCTCGGGGCTCGGTCTCGGACCGTGGGACGTGCTCCACGAGGGGCTGGCCACGCTGACCGGGCAGCCGATCGGCCGCATGGTCATCGCGGTCGGCGCGGTCGTCCTGCTGGGCTGGCTCCCGCTGCGCCAGCGACCCGGCGTCGGGACGATCTCGAACGTGCTCGTCATCGGGCTGACCGTCGACGCCGTCCTGGCCGTCACCGTCGATCCGGTCGGCCTGCCGCTGCGGATCGCGTACGCGACCGCCTCGGTGCCCCTGATGGGCGTCGGGTCCGGGCTGTACCTGGGGGTGGACCTCGGTCCCGGCCCGCGGGACGGCATCATGACCGGGCTCGCGGCGCGCGGCGTCCCCGTCGCCGTCGCGCGGACCGGGATCGAGCTGTCGGCGCTGGCCGCCGGCTGGCTCCTCGGCGGGACGGTCGGCGTCGGGACCGTGTGGTTCGCCCTCGGGGTCGGCCCGGCCGTGGCATGGGCCCTCCCGCGCCTCCGGGCGTCCTGGCACCGCGACGCGGTCGCCGTCGCGACCGGGGGACCTGCGCCGTCGTGACGCAGCCCGGACCTACCCTCCGGCATCCGCCCCGTACCGTGGCCGCGAACCCACCGCGGTCGGCCCCCGGGGCCGCCGCACCGGGACGACGAGACGAGGGCGAGGCCACATGACGGAGCGGTCCGGATCGGTCGCGACGATGGAGCGGGGCTCGGACGCCACCCTCGAGTGGCTCCGGGCCGAGTTCCCCGAGTGGGACGTCCGCGTCGAGCGGACCTCGACCGGTCACGCCGAGCGCGTGCTCTGGGTCGCCGCCCGCGAGGGGCACCACCCGCAGGCCGAACTCTCCGCCGCGAAGCTGCACTCGCGGCTCGCCGACTACCTCGAGCGCGAGGCCCGGAGGTCGGCCGCCCGCAACTGAGGCGGTCCGTCCCGCAGCCACGGGGGTCGCGGTGTCGGCGCTGACCGAGGACCCCGTCGGACTGCTCCGTGACCTGGTCGGGCAGCTCCGTGGTGCGGACCTGACCTCGCTCGACCTGGCCCTGCTGGTGCTGCTCCTCCTCACGATCCTCGGCGGCCTGCGCGCGGGCCTCGTCGCGCGTGCGACGCGGCTGGCCGGCGTCGCCCTCGGCCTCCTCGCGCTGGGCGTGACCGTCCCGGCGGTCCTCTCGGCGATCGACCCCGATCTGCTCGCCGTCCGGGTCGGCCTCGCCGTCGCGGTCGCGGCGGGGACCGTCGCCGCGGTCACGGCCGCCGTGATGGCGGTGACCGCCCCCGTCCGGGCGGTGCTCCGGCTCGGACCGCTCTCGCTGGTCGACCGGGCGGCCGGGGCGGTCGCGAGCGGCATCGCCGCCGTCCTCGTCGCGTGGCTGCTGGTCCCCGCGGCCGCCGCGATCCCCGGTCGCGTCAGCGCGGAGGTCCGGGCCTCGGCCGTGCTCGGCGCCGTCGACGCGACGCTGCCGCCGCAGCCGGACGTCACCCGGAGCCTCCGGGCGCTCGTCGGCCTGGCCGGCTCGCCCGAGCCCCTGGCCGACCTCCTCCCGACGCCGACGCCGGCCGCACCGCCGCCCGACGGCGCGGGGCTGCTCGACGGGACGGCCGGGTCGACCGGTCTCGCCGCCGCGACGTGGGTCCACGTCGTCGGATGCGGCCGGCTGCAGACGGGGTCGGGGTTCGCCATCGACGCGGACCACGTCGTGACCAACGCCCACGTCGTCGCGGGCGGCCGGGAGCTCTCCATCCGCGACGGCGCCGGCGGCACCCGCGAGGCCGTCGTCGTCGCGTTCGACCCGGGCCGCGACCTCGCGCTGCTCGCCGCCCCCGGGCACGGGCTGACCCCGCTGACCCCGACGGGGGCCGGCGTCGGCGACCTCGCCGTCGTCGTCGGGTACCCGGGCGGGAGCACCGACCCGCGCCCCGCGGCGGCCCGCGTCGACCGGACCGTCCTCGGGGTCGGCCGGGACATCTACGGCGAGGAGGGCGCCGAGCGCGACCTCCTGTTCCTCGCGACCGAGCTGCAGCGCGGCGACTCGGGCGCGCCGGTCGTCGACGCGGACGGCGGACTCGTCGGCGTCGTGTTCGCCGTCAGTCCGGACCGGCCGTCCGTCGCCTACGCCGTCACGGCCGACGAGGTCCGCGAGCTGCTGGCGCTGCCGCGCGCGCCCGGCGAGGCCGGACGCTGCGTCTAGCCGAGCAGGAGGACCACGGCCGCCGCGTGGAGCACCACGGCGAGGATCACGAGCACGTGGAACAGCTCGTGGTACCCGAACCAGCCGGGCAGCACGTCGGGCCGACGCAGCGCCACGATCACCGCACCCGACGTGTAGAGCACCCCGCCGGCGACGATCAGCAGCACGACCGCCACCCCCTCGGCGACCCAGAGCCACGGCAGCAGCAGGACCGGCAGCCACCCGAGCGTGATGTAGACCGAGTTCGAGAGCCCGCGCGGGGGCGCGAACGGCAGCCACTCGAGCAGGACGCCGACCCCGGTCCCGACCGCCGCGCCGATGAGCATCGCCCGGCGGGGCCAGCCGTCCAGCCCCAGCACGGCGATGCCGGCGGCGCTGCCGCCGATCGCGGCGTAGATGCCGCTGTGGTCCAGGCGGAACAGCCGCTCGTGCATGGCCGCGTCCCACCGCCGCAGGTGCAGCAGCGCCGAGCAGGTGAACATCACGGCGACGCCGAACCCGAACAGCGCGACGCCGGCCCGCGCGCGGACCGTGTCCTGCGCCAGCGTCCAGACCACCGCCCCCGGGGCGGCGAGGAGCGCCGCGACGAGGTGCGAGGTGCCGCGGAGGCGGGGGCGCTCGGCCGCGAGGGCCAGCTCGGTGTTCCGGGAGATCCGCAGGTAGGTCCGCGCCATCCCGTCCTCCACCGTCCCGCACCGCCCGTCGGTGGGCCGGGCGGGGCTCGAACCCGCGCACCCTCGATTATGAGTCGAGTGCTCTGACCAGCTGAGCTACCGGCCCCTCGGCGGCGGAGGGTACGGCGCTAGCCTCCGCCGACCCGGCCGTGGACGCTCCCCCGCCGCCGGTCCCACGAGGAGCGACGGTTGAGCCCCCTCCTCGCGCTGGGCGCCAGCCTCGCGTACGGCGTCGCCGACTTCGCGGGGACGCTGGCGACGCGCCGCTCGAACGCGGTGACCGTCGCGATCTCGGTGCAGGCCGTCGGCTTCCTGCTGCTCGCACCGCTGGCGCCGCTGGTGCCCGGCGAGCCCACCCTCGAGGCGCTGCTGCTCGGCGCCGCCGCCGGCGTGATGGGGACCGGCGGCCTCGTGATCTACCTCCGCGGCATGGCCGTCGGTCCGATCGGCGTCGTCAGCCCCCTCGCGGCGGTGACCGGCGCGGCGGTCCCGGTGCTGTGGGGGGCGGGGCTGCTCGGGGAGCGCCTCGAGGGCACGCAGGTCGCGGGCGTCGTGCTCGCGCTGGCCAGCGTCGTCGCGGTGGCCTGGGTCCCCGGTACGCGGCTCAGCACCACGCAGCTGGCCCCGGTCCTCCAGGCGCTCGGCGGCGGGACGATGTTCGGCGCGTTCTTCATCGTCCTCGCGCTGACGCCCGCGTCGTCGGGACTCTGGCCGCTCGTCGGCGCCCGCATCGCGACCGGCGCCGTCGCGTACCCGGTGCTGCGGGCGCTCGTCCGGCCGGCGCCGCTGGGCGGAGCGCGGCGGCACGTGCTCCTGTCCGGCGTGACGGACACCACCGCGAACGTGCTGTTCGTGCTGGCCGCCCGCGGGGGCCTGCTCAGCGTCTCGGCGCTGCTGTCCTCGCTGTACCCCGTCGTCGCCCTGCTGCTGGCGCGCCAGGTCCTGCGCGAGCGACTCGGCCGCCTGCAGACGCTCGGCGTCGCGGCGGCGATGGTCGCGACCGGGCTGCTCGTCGCGGGCTGACACGGACGCGGCTCAGGCCGCCGGCCGCCGGCGCAGCGGACCGCCCTCCCGGTGGCGGACCGTGATGACGATCGGACGCCCGTGGGCGCGCTGGGCGGTCCGACCCGGCACCCGTTCGATCCGACCCGGCGCCCCGGCCAGCCCGTCCGCGACCCAGGCGCAGACCGCGGCGTCGAGGACGTCGTCGGGCGCGGCCTCGGTGTCCCGCGGGAACCGGTGCGGCAGCCGGACGCCGAGACCGCGCAGGACGCGATCGCGCTCCCGGACGCCGGGCCAGCTGCGCTTCCGCGGCAGCGGCCCGCCCGCGACGGTGGCGAACGCGAGCTCGGGATGCACCTCGGTCAGCCGCGTCCCGGCCGCGGCCGCGGCCTCGACCTCGGCCATCTTCGGGACCAGTCGCCAGGCCTGCTGGCTGAGGCCCTGGCCGGTGACACGGACGGCTGCGGCGGAGGCCGCCGCGTGCGTCGTGAGCGCGCCGTCCCGCCACCCCTCGACCACGGTCCGCGGCGCGGTGGAGAACACGCTGGACGCCCGACCCGGCAGCCGCGCGCGCGCCGCGGCGTCGGTGTCCCGGAGCCCGTCGACCAGCCCCACCGGCATGTCGACACCGATCCGGGTGACGCGGCGGTGCGCGAGCGCCGCCGCGACGTCGTCGACAACGGCGACCTCGGACACCGCGCCGTCCACGAGCCAGACGGCGACCCATCCGGTCGGGCAGCCGTCGAGGCCGAGGACGCTCCGCATCGGACGCTCCGGGACGGTGCGGCGGCGCACGCCCGGGGCGCGCGGGGGCCGGTCGCTAGCCTCACCGACCGTAGCGGTCGGTCCCCCCGCCGACCCGGATGCGGGCGGCGCATGACCGCGACCCAGAACGGTCCGACCGGCGCCGACGTGCGCTCGCGCGTCCCGATGACGGCCCGGGGCCTCTCGGACGCGGCGTTCGCCCCCACCGACTGGGGGCTGCTGGCCACGACGGCCGTCGTCTTCGGGTCGTCCTTCCTGTTCATGGAGATCGGCCTGCGCGCCCTCGCGCCGGCCGTCATCACGTTGGCGCGGCTCTCGCTCGGCGCGCTCACGCTGTGGTCCATCCCGCGGACGCGGCGGACGCGGCTGGAACCGGCCGACGCCCGGCGCGCCGCCGCGATCGGCGTGATCTGGCTGGGCATCCCCCTGATGCTGTTCCCCGTCGCGCAGCAGTGGATCGACTCGTCCGTGGCCGGCATGATCAACGGCTCGATGCCGCTCTGGACGGTCCTCTGGACCGCGATCCTCGCGCGGGACCTGCCGCGCCGCTCGCAGACCCTGGGCCTCGGCGTGGGGTTCGTCGGCATCGTCCTCGTCTCGTTCCCCGAGGTCCCGGCCGACGGCCTCGGCGATCCGCTGACGTTCCTCGGCGCGCTCCTCGCGCTGCTCGCCGCGTTCCTCTACGGCCTCTCCGCGACGCTCGTCACCCCGCTGCAGCAGCGGTACGGATCGCTGGCGGTGATGTCGCGGGCGCAGCTCGGCGGCATCGCCGTCGTGCTGCCGTTCGCGCTGGTCGGCCTCGGTGACTCGACCTTCGCCTGGCCGTCGGTCCTCGCCATGCTGCCGCTGGGCGTGCTCGGCAGCGCCGTCGCGTTCGTCGCCGTCGCTACCCTGATCGGTCGGGTCGGCGCCCCGCGCGGCTCGATCGCGATCTACTTCGTCCCGGTCGTCGCCGTCGTCCTCGGCGTCGTCGTCCTCGGTGAGCGGGTCCACCCGCTGGCGCTCGCGGGGTCGGCCCTCGTCATCCTCGGCGCCTGGCTGACCTCGCGCCGCGAGGCCCGGTCATGACCGCGTTCCACCGGGTGCTCGGGACCGTCGTGGTGCTGGCGTTCGTCGTCATCATGGCCTGGGCGCTCGTCCTGTGGCTGCGACGCCGCGACGACCTGCCCGACGGCCTGCGGGCCGTCCAGCACTGGACCGAGAACCTGCTCGTGGTCCAGACGGTCACCGGCCTGATCCTGCTGTTGATCGGGCGGCGCGTCGTCACCGGTATGGACGACGCGTGGCTCCACTACCTCTACGGCTCGCTGTTCCCGCTGATCGCGCTGGTCGGCGGGAGGCTGGCGGCGCTGCGCCGG
>Ga0075474_10000043_pt1 | contig 33715 bp, 31 predicted proteins | sample DEB08_DNA_2_FD_71485 | JGI IMG/M metagenome (GOLD analysis project Ga0075474, IMG submission 71485) | Aqueous microbial communities from the Delaware River and Bay under freshwater to marine salinity gradient to study organic matter... | ecosystem: Environmental > Aquatic > Marine > Coastal ...
CGACAGCAGCGTCGTCTTGCCCGCACCGTTAGCTCCGACCAGGCCGGTGATCCCCGACGGAACGTCGAACGTCACTGCGTCCAAGGCCAGGTTGGCTCCAAAGGCAACGGTGAGGTCTCGGGCCGCGAGTGCCGTCATCGGGGCTCGCTGGTCGGGTCGGTGGTTAGGTCACAGGCCAACAAACTCACCCGTTTGCTCCCGCCTTCGGTGTCTTGCTCCCCGACCGAAACGAAGCCAAACCGTTCGTGGAAACGCAGCGACCCGTCGTTGCGAGGTCGGATGTTGACCTCGGCCAGGAGCACCGGCGCGCCTTCGGCCCGTCCCCGTTCGGCAAACTGCCGGTACAGCTCGGTGCCAAGCCCACGGGAGCGCACCGTTTGAGAAACCACGACCCGGTCAACGTAAATGAACTGTTGGTAGCGGGCCGAGAACCATCGGTAGTTGAGGCTCGGATAGTCCAGACCTGGACCCAAACCAACCAGAGCACCGGTCAGCACACCGTCGTGTTCGGCAACCAGAAACGTGTGGCCCACTCGCAGGAACTCCTCGAGATCGGCCAGCTCCAGCGCGTTGACGGCCGGCACCGCGTCGTTGTTGAGTTGCCGTACCGCGGGAAGGTCATCGGCTCGAGCCGAGCGCAACACCCCAACGTGACTGGTCTCGGTCATGCCAAACCTTTCCTAGATCCCTACGGGCTCAGATCGCGCCGTACCCGGACCCACCGTAGACCACCTGAACCATTCCCGGCACCGCATACCCACGACATCCAAGCGTCTCATCTGGCCAGTACAGTCAACGGTTGCACGGTCGCTATCCCCCGGAGATCCAATGGACACCAAAACCACTGCCGCACGCGCCGAGAACGCCTTCAAGGTGTACGGCTCGGGCGATACCGAAGTTCGAGCGCTTGACGGCATCAACATTACTTTTGCCGCCGGTGAATACACCGCCATCATGGGGCCGTCCGGTTCAGGCAAATCCACGCTGATGCATTGCATGGCTGGTCTCGACACCCTCACCGACGGAGAGGCCTACATCGGCGACCAGGCCCTCTCAACGCTGAGCGAACGCAAACTCACCCTGCTGCGACGCGACAACATCGGCTTCATCTTCCAAACCTTCAACCTGATCCCGACCCTCAGCGCCGGCGAAAACATCACCCTTCCGCTGACCTTGGCGGGCCGGGAACCCGATCAGGAATGGATCAATGAAGTCATCACGACCGTAGGTCTCGCCGACCGGATCGACCATCGCCCCAACGAACTGTCCGGCGGCCAGCAGCAACGGGTCGCAGTGAGCCGGGCACTGGCTACCCGACCGTCGATCATCTTCGCTGACGAACCAACCGGCAACCTCGATTCGGTTACCGGCAACGAGATCCTCAGCTTCATGCGCAAAGCAGTAGACGACTACGGCCAGACCATCGTGATGGTTACCCACGACCCGAGCGCGGCGTCCTATGCCGACCGGGTGGTGTTTCTGGTCGATGGCCGCATCGTGGACGAACTCACCGACCCGACCCCGGACACCGTGATCGACCGGATGAAGACGTTGGGCGGCTGACCGTGTTTCGGCTAACCCTCAAGAACCTGCTTGACAAAAAGATTCGCTTCGCCCTAACCACGTTGGCGGTGGTGGCCAGTGTGGCCATGGTGGTCGGAGTCTTCGCGATGACCGACAGTCTCCGGTCCAGCTTCGAAGGTCTCGCTGAAGACATCGCCGGCTCCAGCGACCTTTCGGTCCGCAGCGTTCAGGATCTCGGGGACGAATTCGACCGGAAGCCGGTCGATGAGGGCGTTGCCGGTGTCGTTGAGACGGTTGACGGCGTCCAACTCGTTACCCCGGTGGTGTCGTCGTTTAACGACGTGGTGGTCATCGACCGCGAAGGAAACGCCATCCGGCCCAGCGGCCCGCCGGCACTGGGATTCAGTTGGCTGCCAGATCAGTTCTTTTTGATCAACGGTGGCGCCGAACCATCCGCTCCTGACGAGTTCGCGGTCGATGTCGAAACCGCGGCCAAAAACAATCTGATCGTCGGCGAGATCTACAACATCGACGGGCCGTTGCGTCAAGAACCGTTCCGGTTGGTCGGCATCTTTCGTTTCGGTTCGCCGGAACGCCATTCCGGCCTCGGGCAGACCATGGCCGCGTTCGAACTCGAAACTGCTCGCGACTTCTTCGGGCTTGAAGGGGTCTACAACGAACTCAGCCTGACGGTGACGGCCGGTACCGACATCGCCAGCGTGCAGCAGGCCGTTCAGCAGGCGGTCGGGCCCGGCCTTGAGGTGGTCACCGCCGAAGCGATCCGCGAAGAAACGGCCGACGATTTCAACTCGGTCATCTCCATCTTTAACAACGTGCTGCTGGCCTTCGCGTTCATCATCGTGTTCGTCGCCACCTTCATCATCAACAACACCTTCCAGATCGTGGTGAGCCAACGGATCCGGGAACTGGGACTGCTGCGGGCTATCGGCGCCACCGGCCGCCAGATCAGCCGGTCGGTGTATCTCGAAGCGCTGCTGGTCGGGGTGTTCAGCACCGTGGTCGGGATCGGTTTGGGGGTCTTGCTCGGTAACGGCCTCCGAGAACTCCTCAACGTCATGGGGTTCTCGTTGCCCTCCGGTCCGATCGAATTGCGCCCTCGAACGGTTATCTGGGCCGCCGCGATCGGTATTGGCGTCACCATGCTGTCGTCGATCGTGCCCGCCCGCCGTGCTCGAACCATCGCCCCGATTGCCGCGATCCATTCCGATCAGCGGCTGGCCGGAGCGAGCCTGACTCGCCGTCTGTACCTCGGTGGAGCGATGGCGGCGACCGGGGCGATCCTGCTGGGTCTCGGTTTGTTCGCGGCTTCCACCACCCGTTCGGTGTTGACGCTGGTCGCCCTCGGCGCGGTACTGGTGTTCATCGGCACCAACACCTTGAGCCCGTCGTTCGCCCGACCAGCCGCGATGATCATCGGTAAGCCGTTGACGCTGTTCGGGATCTCCTGCACGATCGCCCGCGGGAACGCCGCCCGTAGCCCGCGCCGCACCGCCTCAACCGCGGGCGCGCTGATGATCGGGTTGGCGCTGGTAGGTATGGCCGGGGTGGTTGGGTCATCGTTGACGAAGACGTTCCTCACCACCCTCGACAATTCGGTAGAAGCCGACTACTTCATCCAGTCAACGTCCGCGGGCTTCGATCCTTCGGTGACGTTCAGCGAAGAAGTCGTGGAAGAAATCCGGGCACTCCCCGAGTTCGAGTCGGTGGTTCGCTACCGGTTCAGCCAGGGCTCACTGCTGATCAACGGCGACACTCAGGACATCTTCACCGCAGACCTAGCCGAGGTCGAACTGCACCTCGACGCCGACATCGAACGGGGCAGCCTGACCAACGCCGACCCGGTCAACGGCATCGCCGTGCACCGCGACAAAGCCGACGATCTGGGGTTGACGATCGGCAGCCCGGTGGAAGTCACATTCCCCGATGGGCAAACCGACACCCTGACGGTGGAGGCGGTGTTTCTCGACAATTCGCTGTTCGGCAACTGGCTGGTCGACAACGTCGTCTGGGAACGCCATTTCACTCGAACCGGTGTGTCGTTTGCCAGCGCCACCGTCACCGGTTTTTCTGATGACCTCCCCGAAGATCAGCAGCAGGAGCTTCTAGCCAAGGCCGCGGCGGCGATCGAACCGGTCACCAAACACTTCCCCACCGTGATCGCCGAGAACCGGGTCGAGTTCCGTCAAAGCCAGCAGGACCAGCTGAACTCGTTCCTGGCTGTGATCTTCGTGTTGCTGGCCCTGTCGTTGGTCATTGCCCTGATCGGCATCGCCAACACTTTGGCCCTCTCAGTGTTTGAGCGCACCCGCGAGATCGGCCTCCTACGAGCGGTGGGCATGACTCGGCGTCAACTCCGGCGGGCAATCCGTTGGGAGTCGGTCATCATCGCGGTGTTCGGCGCCCTGCTGGGCCTCATTTTGGGTGTGGTGTTCGGGGTAGCCGCCGCGATCGCGATACCCGACTCGCTCATCAACACTGCTTCGGTGCCCTACGGCCAACTGCTGAGCTACGTGGTGGTAGCAGCGTTCGCCGGAATCGTCGCCGCTATCCTGCCGGCCCGGCGAGCGTCACGGCTCAACGTGCTGGATGCCATCAGCCACGAATAACCCCGCACCGAGCTGATCAACGACCGGTCAGGAGTTGGACAGCAGCCGGGCAACGTCGCGAGCGATCGCCTTGGTTGCCTTGTCCGCGGCCTTTGAGACTCCACCCATCAACGTGAACGAATGGGGAAGCGTTGTTTCGCAGCGGTGCAGAACCGGAACTCCCGCCGCCGCCAACCGGTCGGCGTAGTCGTTGCCTTGGTCACGTAGCGGATCAAAGCCGGCGGTGACCACCACTGCCGGTGGGAGGCCGGTCAAGTGCTGCTCCAGACCCGGGCTCGCCATCGGGTCAACGGCCCGATCCTCAGCCACATCGGCGCTGGCCCCAAAGAACAACAGCGTCGATGCCCCCAACGGCCAGGCCTCGGCCATCGACTCGATCGAACCGCCTTCCCAGGTGGCATCAAGGCCCGGATACAACAGGACCTGAGCCAACGGCGGCCGCAAGCCGTCACGACGACGCTGCTGAGAAACCACCGCCGCCAATTTCCCACCCTGAGACGTACCAGCCACCGCGACCCGCTCGCCGTCAATGCCTAACCCGTCGGCGTGATCGATCACCCACTGGTAGGCGGCCAGCGAGTCAACCACATCAGCCGGGAACGGATGTTCTGGCGCTAGTCGATACTCCACCGAAACCACCACCGCGCCGCATTCGTCGGCCAGCAACGTGCACAGCGTGTGGTCGGTGTCAAGGTCGCCAATGACCCCGCCACCCTGATGGAACCAGACGATCGCGTCAGCTCGACCGGAGGTGCGTTGCGGATGGTAGAGCCGGATCGGGAGTTCACCGGCGGGACCAGGGATCATCCGATCATGCACCGACACTGACGCGACCGGTGTTGCGCTCCCGGCGTCAACCATGCGCCGGAAGCCTTCGCGGATCACCTCAACCGTGACGTTCTCGGGAGCGTTCTTGGCCTGCGCGGCGGTGATCAGCGCCTGATAGGCGTGCACGTGGGGGTCAAGAGTGAACCCGTCGATGGTGGGCGGGGTGCCGTGACGGCGGTTGAGCAAACGGCGAGGCAGCCGTCGCTGTCCTCTCACCACCACTCGGCCAATTCGGTCCTGAAGGCTCATTCGTCTCTCAAAACCGTGATGTCGTGGGGGTGGCTTTCTCGAAGGCCCGCACCGGTGATCCGAACCAGTCGGGTTCGATGGCGAAGGTCATCAAGGTTGGCCGCACCGGCGTAACCCATACCCGAACGCAGCCCCCCAATGATCTGACCCATCAGTTCTGCCATCGGCCCGGCGTAGCGAACCCTTCCCTCGACACCTTCGGCCACATGCTTGCCTGCCGATTGTCCGGTGCCGTAACGGTCACTGGCCCGGCCCCGCATGGCACCTGAGGAACCCATGCCGCGATAGGTCTTCCACATGGCTCCCTCGACGAGTTCAAGGTCGCCAGGGGCTTCGTCGACGCCGGCCAGCAAGTTGCCCAGCATCACGGCGTCCGCGCCCGCCACGAACGCTTTGACAATGTCACCCGAGGTGACAATCCCGCCATCGGCGATGATCGGCACACCGAGTTCGCGACCGGCGATGGTGCATTCGTGGATGGCGGTCATCTGTGGCATCCCAGCTCCGGCAACGATCCGGGTGGTGCAGATGCTTCCGGCACCCACCCCGACTTTGATCACGTCGGCGCCGGCTTCAGCCAACGTCTCGACCCCTTCCCGGGTGACGACGTTGCCACCAACCACCACCAGATGCGGCCAGTTGGCTTTGATCAACCGCACCGCGTCGACCACCCCACGGGTGTGGCCGTGTGCGGTGTCGATCACCACCATGTCCAAACCGGCGGCGGCCAGTGCCGCGGTTCGTTCTTCGGTGTCGGTAACCCCCACCGCGGCGGCCACCCGGAGACGACCGTCGTCATCAAGCGAGGCGTTGGGGTGCTCAATGCGTTTGTCGATGTCTTTGACCGTGATCAACCCTCGGAGGATCCCGTCACCGTCGACCAGCGGAAGTTTCTCGATCCGATGCTGATGCAAGATGGCGACCGCTTCTTCAAGATTCGTGCCTTCCGGCGCGGTGACCAAACCAGACGCGGTCATGAAATCGGTGACCGGACGGTTGTACTGCTCGGAGGTGCAGAAGCGAACGTCACGGTTGGTGAGGATGCCAACCAGTCGGCCGTCGGCTTCACAGATCGGTACGCCACTGATCTTGTGGCGATGCATGAGCGCTTCGGCATCGTCGAGGGTGGCGGTCGGGGGCAGGCTGATCGGTGAGGAGATCATGCCAGCCTGGGCCCGCTTGACCCGGTCAACTTCTTCGGCTTGAGCATCGATGCTGAGGTTGCGGTGAAGAACCCCGATCCCACCGGCGCGAGCGATGGCGATCGCCAAGGGCGACTCGGTAACGGTATCCATGGCGGCGGACAGCAACGGGACCGCTAGACGGATCCCCGCCAGTTCGGTTGCGGTGTTTACCTCGTGGGGCAGCACCTCGCTCCACCCCGGGACAACCAGCACGTCATCAAAGGTGAGCGCTTCAGAACCTGAAAGCACCTCGTCGTTCATCACCTCACGATAGGTCATCGATGGTCGAGTTGGCGCACCGATGGTTCGGCATTTACCCCTAGCCAATGGCATAAATTTCTATTACTCTTAGGTAACCATGATTCGGTTTCATATGATCACCAACAAGGAACGGCGGCATGACTGACTATCAGACACCAGAATGGCATCCTGCTTTTGAGCAGTACTGCGAAACCATCTACGGCCTTGACGAGGACGAAGTTCAGGTGATCCAGGCTCGTATCGCCGAGCGACTTGACGTCTCCCGGCCCGCGGTTTCCGAAATGGTTCGACGACTCGCGGCCGAAGGGCTCATCAAAGAAGGCCGGTCCATCACCCTGACCGCTAAAGGTCGAGCGCTGGCCGAGACCGTGGTGCGTCGTCACCGGCTCGCCGAGTGCTTCCTCACTCAGGAACTCGGCTTGACCTGGGCTCAGGCCCATCGCGAAGCCGGCAAGTGGGAACACATCATCTCACCTCCGGTCGAAGCGGCGATGATGAAACGGCTCAACAGCCCCACCACCTGCCCGCACGGCAACCCGATCCCCGGCACCAACTATCTCGCCCCTGATCTTGAGAGCCTCGCCAGCCTCGCGGTTGGTTCCAGCTTTACCGTGCAGCGAATCCCGGAAGCCCTTGAGTTCGCCGACGGCATGCTCGACTTCCTCGAATCCTCCGAACTGACCCCCGGCAACGGTGGCACCGTGACCAGCACCTCTCCTGACGGCGCGGTCTGCGTCACCATGGGCGGCTCCGCGGTCGCCATCGGTGCGTACGCCAGCGAACGCATCCTGGTCAGCATCAACAACTAGCGCCGGTTTTCGCCAACCAGCGACGGTGCGACGGGGCTAAAACTCCTCGATCCGTCGCACAACGACGGCCCAGGTCAGCACGGCACTCAACGCCACCAGCAGCAGGCTGGCTAGCGCGCCCTGGGCCAGCGCACCGGCTTCGCCAGCCCCCCAGATCTTGGTGGCCAGCGTGTCAAAACCGATCGGCGCCAGCAACAAGGTGATCGGCAGTTCTTTCATGGTGGAAAGCAGCACCAGACCACCACCCGCCAGCAGGCCAGGCATCATCAACGGCAACTCAACCGTCAGGAACCGTCGAATCCGACGGGCCCCGAGGGTTGACGCGGCCTCACCCAACTGGGCCGGCACCGCCTCCACCGCCACCCGCGTCACCCGGGACGCCAACGTACCGAAATGCAGGACATAGGCGGTGATCAGCAACGGCATGGTCTGGTACCAAATCGACACCCCGGGCGTGTCGATCACCCAGAAAACCAACGACAACGCCACCACCACACCAGGCAGAGCAAACCCGGCCGCGACCATGGCGTTGGCGACTCCGGCTCGGCGACTGCGATAACGGGCAATGGCCCAGGCCAGCGGCAACAGCGCCGCGATAGCCACCACCGCAGTGATCAACCCGGCCTGAGCCGAATGCAACGTTGGCACCAGCAGATCACCGAAATCGGTGGCGACCCCCACCGACGTACTCGTCGATGTCACCCCCCGCCAAGCCCAGAACCCGAACACCGCCAACGGTCCGATCAACGCACTTCCGAGGAACACCAGAACCCCAGCAAAAGCCACTGGGCGCCAACGGCCCAACGGCACAATCAGCGGATGCGCTGACCGCGCGGCCAGCTCAGAAACCCGGTGGCGGCGCTCGTAGGCTCGCTCCCCGGCGATCACGATCAAGGCCACCACAGCCAACACCAGTGACAGACCCATCGCCCGCGGCTGATTAAACAGACGATCGGCGTAGACCTGCTCGGCCAGCGTGTCGTATCCCAGCAACGCCACCGCGCCAAAATCGCTCACCGCATAGAGAAAGACCACCAACGAACCGGCCCACACCGCGGGCGCGGTCTGGGGAAGAACCACCGACCGGAACACCCCGAACGGAGAACGACCCAGCAACCGTGACGATTCCTCCAGCGACGGAGGCAACGCGGCCAGCCGGGCCGCAACCGGAAGGTAGACGTAGGGATAGGTGAACAAGGTCAGCACCAGCCAGGCCCCACGAAACCCGCGCACGTCAGGCACCGAGCCGCCACCCACCACCGACAAAAGTTCCTCAGCCAAGCCTCCGGGGGCAAACCCGGCGATCAACGCGGTCGCTCCGACGAAACTCGGGAACACTAACGGCAACGGTGCCAACAGTTTCCAGAACCGGCGGGCCGGAAGGTCGGACCGCACCGTCAACCAAGCCAAGGCGGTGCCGACTACCGCCGAGGAAACCGCCACGGTTGACGCCAGCCAGAGACTCCGAACCAACGGTTCGAGCGTCTCCCGGTCCCAGATGACTGCTACGAGATCGGTTCCGAGCTCGACGTTGCGCCAGACCACGTAAGCCAGCGGACCCAGAAACACCAGGCCCACCAACAGCACCGCGAACGATAAGAACGCGGGAGGCCGGACTCGGGTCGACACGCCCGCTACCGATCGGGCCGCGCGACCGCTAGCGCTCGATACCGCTTTCCCTGATGATTTCGATGGTCGCGGTGAGTCCCCCACCGAGCACATCGTAGTCGATGGTGTCGGCAGCAAAACCACTCAGCTCCGGCACACCCTCAGGACGGCCAGCACCCGGAAGCAACGAGTACTCCTGCGTTTCGGTAACGAACGTGGCCTGCACGTCTTCAGACAACAACCACGCCAGCAACTGTTCACCGGCCGACTGGCTATCGCTCGAGGCCAGCACCGAGCCACCCGTGACGATCACCAGCGAGCCAACATCATCGGCCGGAAAGAAGTAGTTGACCGACGCCAGCGCCGGGTCGGCTTCCAACGCTCGCAGGTTGTAGTAGTGGTTGACCAGACCCATCTCTACCTCGCCACGAGCAACCGCTTCCACAATCGCCGAGTTCTTGGGGTAGTTCGGAGATTGGTTGGCTGCCAACCCTTCCAACCATTCGACCGTGACCTGATCGCCGAGTTCGCTTCGCATGGCGGTAACAAAATCTTGGAACGATCCGTTGGTGGGAGCCACCGCTACCCGACCCGAGTAGGCATCCTTGGCCAGATCCAGCACCGTCTGGGGAAGGTCGGCCGGATCGACGAGATCCTTGTTGTAAACCAGCACCCGGACTCGACCGGTGATGCCAACCCAGGTGTGATCCGAACCGGCAAAGCCTTCGGAAACTCGACCAGTGAGGTCATCGGGGAGCTCCGCCAGCATCCCTTCGCCGGCGAGCAAACCCAACGCTCCCGGGCTCTGCGAAATGAAGACGTCGGCGGGAGAACTCGAACCTTCGGTCTGCAAAAGCAGCGCCAGCTCTGCCGAATCGCCGTACCGAACCTCAACGTCAATACCGGTCTCGTTACTGAACTGTTCAAGCAGCGGGCCAATCAAGTCTTCGGTCCGACCCGAGTACACGGTGAGTGACGAACCGTCACCTGAACCACCGTCCCCGCAGGACACCACAACCGTTCCAAGGACGGCAACTACAAGCGCCAAACCAACAGTACGAAGAAGTCTCATGTGCGGATGATAACGAGTCTTAGTGTTCCCTAACACATGACATGTGTCACATCTTTCGGTGAAGGTCACCGGTCGTGTTCGGCCACCGAAAAAGCAATCCCTGGGACTCCCGAATGACGAGCCGTCACCTGGTCCCCGACCGCAAACACCGGAGCACCAATCGTGCGGCCTCGGACGACAACGTCGTCGATCAGACAGACCGAAGTAATCGTGTCGTGACCGAAATATTCGACCGCCACCACCACCGCATCACCCTCCGGTTGCAGCACCACGTCTTCGGGCCGAACCACGACCTGAACTGGACCATTGGCTGCTTCTTCCAACGGGATCCGACCTAGGGCGGTTTCGGCGACTCGGCCGTCGGCTTCGCCAGCAATCACATCTGCAGCACCGACAAACTGTGCCAGCCAGGTGCTGGCCGGTTTGGCATACATCTGAGCCGGTGCGGCCTGCTGCACCACCCGGCCACGATCGAGCACCACCACTTCTTCACCAAGAACAAACGCCTCGTCCTGATCGTGGGTCACGTACACCGCAGTGATCCCCACCTCGCGAAGCAGGTCGGCTACTTCCTTTCGGAGCGTGGCCCTCAGGTTGGTGTCCAAACTCGAAAAGGGTTCGTCAAGCAGCAGGACCGACGGCCGCGGGGCCAACGCTCGGGCCAACGCCACCCGTTGACGCTGCCCTCCCGACAACGACTCGGGGAAACGACCGGCAAGATCCCCGACCCCAACCATCTCCAAGAGACCAATCACTGATTCTCGAAGTCGCTCCTGGCGTTTGAACGAAAGACGGCCACCCCGCTCGCCAGCCGGTAATCCGTAGGCGACGTTGGCGGCAACGCTGAGGTGCGGAAACAACGCCCAATCCTGAAACACCAACCCGACGCTGCGGTGCTCCGGAGCCTCATGGACACCGGCTGCGGCCACCGTACGGTCTCCAATCCGGATCTGGCCGGCGTCGATTCTCTGCAACCCGGCCAACGCCCGAAGCAGCGTTGTCTTGCCACAACCCGACGGGCCCAGCACCGCGATCTGCGAACCGGGCGCGGCGGCCAACGACACCCCGTCAAGCACCACCCCGCCACCCAGCGCAACGTGCACGTCTTCGACATGAACACCACGAGGCGAAAAGGATTGGTCGGTCACGGCCATCACGCTACCGGTGGGTCCTGTCGGCGACCATCGTCAACGGCAACCACCGGGCCTACGGCCTGATATTCCACCGCAGCCGAGACCGGGAGGCCCCCCGCGGCGCGACAGGTAATCGTTGGTACGGTCCGGCCTTCGATAACCCGCACCTTCCAACCAGTACCAGCGACCCAAACCAGACACTCCCAACCGTCATCGTCTTGTTTGACTTGCACGTGCCGCGTTTGTTCGTCAACCGTCCAATCGTTGAGTTCGGCAAACACCGCAAGCTCCGCGACCTGCTCAACTGGGTTCAAACCAACCAGGCCCCGACACAACGAAGCCAGCGCGACCGGTTCGTCGCCTCGGTCCACTACGGCAAGGAGCTGCTCAGCGCTAGCCATCCCCCACATCCGGCCGTCGGGAAGGCTCATCGCGGTGGGGGCAAACCGGTGACCGCCGAGATGGCTCACCCGACGCACCGAGACGTCAGGGCGTCGCTCAGCCAACTCTCCGGCCACCCGACTGCCTTCACGGCCACAACAAATGTCGTGGGAGCCCTGCGTGCACACCAGCAATTCCCGCCCGGTGCGGGTTTCGACCCGCTGATCCGCCAACGATTCCGGACCGTGCCGGAGCAGACGCTCAGCCATGCTGGCGACCTGCGCCGGCGAGGTCTGGTAGTCGACCCGTTCAAATTCGGCTCCACCGGCGGGGCGGACATAGTGCACGAGCCGACCCATTTCATCGTCAACGGGTTGGGCGGCCAACACCCGAACCCGACGACCCGAGGCCTCCACCGCACCGGGAACGAAACGCCAGTCCGGTAGATCCCAAACTGGTTTCGGCCAGGGAAGCGCCACGTCGACCACCAGCACTTCATCGACCCGCAGCGCGGTGCCCGCCGGACGAAGTCCGATCTCGGCAGAAAACTCCGAACAACGGGGAGCCAACGACGGCTCCGGCAGCAGGGTTCGTTCAATGAATCGTTCGGTCACGGGATCAACATTTCCGGAAGTGGTTCCTGATGGGCGACCGCGACCCGCTTCGTTGACCGGGTCAAGGCGACATAGAGCGAGCGAACCCCCTGTGAACCTTCGGCAAGGATCCGGGCCGGTTCTAGGACCACCACGGCGTCAACCTCGAGCCCTTTGACCAACGACACCGGAACAACCGTGATCGACTGATCAAGCCCATGGCGACTGGGTCCACCAACCGGTACGCCGCGGTCAGCAAACGCCGCGAGCGTCTCGCGGAACATGGAGCCGGCCACCACGATCGCGACGTTGCCTTCCCCGACCGCCGCTCGTTCCTCCAAGGCAAGATCCACCAACTCCGTCCCCACGTCACGCAGCGGAACAATCCGCGGTGGGTCGCCATCGAGACGAACTGGCAGGGAGGGCCGTAGCCCTGGCGCCGCGAACGGCAGCACCCGATTGGCCAGATCCATCGCCGGACCCGGAATGCGATACCCCACCGTCAGTTCACGGCGGGAAACTCCGCGGCGGTCCGGAAGCTCAGCGATGACCTGGTCCCAACCGGCGTTAGCCCACGCCCCGGTGGCCTGAGCAATATCTCCGACCACGGTCATCGAACCGTTCAGCGATCGCCGCACCGCCATCCGCAGCTCCATCGGGGAAAGGTCCTGCGCTTCGTCAATGCAGATGTGACCGTAGGTGCGCACCTCGTCGACGTCACGGCGGCCCGGTCGGGCCCCTAACAACGCCCGAGCCTCGTCAAGCAACGGCACATCGTGAAACGACCAGACCACCTCGTCGGCATGGACCGAACGGGGACGATGCAACTGCGCCAGTTCGCCCTCGCTGAAGGTCCCGCGATTGGCCGACCGAAGCAGCGCCCGAGAACCGAAAAGGTCATGCAGAAGGTGGGCCGGGGTCAACACCGGCCACATCCACTCCAACAACTCACGGATCGCCAACTCGCCGCGAAGTTGCTCACGAACCGCTTGGGGTTCCACCGGGCGACGAGCGCTGGCCGCCAGGCGCGAAAACACCAATTCCTCCACGATTCGGCGACCCGCATTATGGCGCCGAGCCCGCCGCCGGGCCTCGGTGATGATCGCCGCCGACTCCTCAACGGTCAACCGAAGCCGAAACACGCCGAAACCGACCGAGAAATCTTCCCGCAGCGGGCGCTGGCGATCCCGCACCGCCCGAGCCAACACTTCAGTGATGCGCAGGTCGCCTTTCACTGCGGCGATCGGCTCTTCATCGAGACCATCGACAGCAACCCGGGGTCGGAGCAGATCGCCGAGTACCGCGATCTCGACGCCCGCTTCACCCAGCGAGGGAAGAACCTGCTCGATGTAGGCGAGGAAAAGACGGTTCGGCCCGATGACCAGCACCCCTTGGCCTTCCAACGGAAAGCGATGGGTATAGAGCAGGTAGGCAGCACGATGGAGCGCCACCACGGTCTTGCCGGTTCCTGGTCCGCCCTGCACCAGCAGCACTCCCGGCAGTGGTGCTCGAATGATCTCGTCTTGTTCCCCTTGGATGGTCGCAACGATGTCGCCCAACCGTCCCGAACGGGAGGCTTCGATCGCCGCGATCAACGCACCCTGACCACGAACCTCACCGTCGACGGCTTCGTTGATCAGGTCACCGAAAAGCTCATCGTCAAGACCCAGCAGGGTGCGGCCCCGAGAAGCAAAGTGGCGACGACGTTCCAAACCCATCGGTTCGCGGCCGGTAGCGCGGTAGAAGGGTTCGGCAATAGGGGCCCGCCAGTCGACCACCACCGGGTCCTGATCACGATCCCAGACCGCAACACGACCGATATAGAACCGTTCAACCCCACCAATCGGGTCGATCCGTCCGAACACCAACGACCGGTCACCCAAATCCAGTTGGGTCAGCCGGTTGACGGCACCATCGACCGCGATTTCTCGTTCCAGACGGGCCTGTTCGGTCCCTCCGGATTGAGGTTGATGGCCGCTTGCTACCCGAACCGCCCGCTGGCGAGAATCTTCAAGGCAGGCGTAGGCCCAATCCAGATACGCCTGCTCGGTATCGAGTTCGGGATGGCGCTCAGACACGACAAAAACCTCAACGAAGGGAGAGAAAATCCTACCGGCCCCGCTCCGAAAGGCCATACGGGAGGCGTCAGGCCCACTTCTACGTCGCTAGCCTGCCGCTCATGGTTTCTGTCGGAGTGGTGTTCAGCGCGGGAGGGGCCAAAGGCGACCCTTGGCATAGCGGCGTGGTGGCCGCCATTGCCGAAGCAACCGGTTGGGACGCATCGTCAGCCAATCTGCTGGTTGGCACCTCGGCGGGTTCGTTCACCGCGAGCACTCTGCGGGCCGGACTCAGCGCCAGCGACGCCGACGCACGCTTCACGAACCGAACGGTGACCCCGGCTGGTCAAGCCATTTTGGATCGAATCACCACGCCCTACGCCGAGCCGATCGGGCCGCGCCCCCGCCGACCATCGGCGCTGGCCATGTCGGCCCGGGCCGTCTGGCCGCCTTGGGAGGCCGACCCGATCCGTCTTGCGTTCGGAATGCTCCCCGCCGGGAACCGATCTGGTGCGGCCATGAGCCTCCGGATCGACGAACTCTTAGAAGGACGGTGGCCCACCGCCCCCATGTGGATCGTGGCGGTGCGGTCCAACGACGGCAAACGAGTGGTGTTTGGCCGTGACGACGTCAAAGGGTCACCCGGTCAGGCGGTCCAGTCTTCGAGCGCTATCCCCACCTACTACACGCCGGTTTCGATTGGTGAACGCCGCTACATCGACGGTGCGGTGCATTCGTCAACCAACGCCGACCTGGTCGCCATGCTCGGGTTTGATCTGGTCATCGTGTCGTCGGTAAAGACCGCCACACCGGAGGCTCGAAGCTGGCGTCGAGACGCCGAACGGTCGTGGTTCTCCAACAAGCTCGACAACGAAGTTGCGCTGATCCGCAGCAAAGGCACCCCGGTGGTCGTGGTCGAACCTGGCCGCGACGAACTCGAACTCCTCACCAGCGACGCCGACCGGGCCCGTTCCGCCGCCGCGCAGGCCGGCCGCTCGGCCGCCGAACGATTGTTGGCCGGTCATGACGGCGAGGCGCTACGCCACATTCTTGCCACCCGATAGGGGTCAGCCGAAGCCCGGCCGATGGGCTGGGGCCGTCGCAGCGATAACCTCGGCGACGTGTCCGGAGCATTCGACGACCATCCCTTCATTCGTGCCTGTCGCGGTCTCCCCCACGACCGGGTTCCGGTGTGGTTCATGCGCCAAGCAGGCCGTTCGCTCCCCGAGTACCGCGCCATCCGGGGCACCGGGACCATTCTGGACGCCATCGCTGACCCTGACCTCTCAACCGAGATCACGTTGCAGCCGGTTCGGCGCCACAATGTCGACGCCGCCATTCTCTATTCCGACATCGTGGTACCGGCCCACGCCATCGGCTTCGGACTGACGATCACCCCTGGGGTCGGCCCGGAAGTGGACGAACCGTTCCGGCACGAAGACGATCTGGCCCGGTTGCGGCCCCTCGACCCGGAAGCCGACACACCGTATGTGCTCGAGACGGTGCGCCAGTTGGTGGCAGAACTCGATCGGCCCCTTATCGGGTTTGCCGGTGCGCCGTTCACCGTGGCGTCGTATCTGGTCGAAGGGCGGCCCTCTCGGGATCACGCCATCACCAAATCCATGATGTTCAACAACGAACCGCTCTGGCATGCCCTCTGCGATCGGCTGGCTGACCTAGCCATCGCCTCGCTTCAGAGCCAGATCGACCATGGCGCGTCGGCAATTCAGCTTTTCGACTCGTGGGCCGGTTCGCTGAGTCCTCGCCAATATCAGCGATACGCCGCCCCTCACAGCACCAAAGTGATGGATGCACTAGCCGACGCGGGGATACCCAGAATCCATTTCGGGGTCACCACCGGCGAACTACTCGGTCAACTGGCTGCTACCGGTGCCGATGTCGTCGGTGTTGACTGGCGGGTGCCGCTGAGCGAGGCCCGGAACCGGGTCGGATCAGGTATTTCGCTGCAAGGCAACCTCGACCCGACCACGATCCTGGCCGGGGTTGACGCCGCTACCGAGGCCGCCCGGGAGGTACTGGCCGACAACGACGGACACCCGGGACACATCTTCAACCTTGGTCATGGCGTCATGCCAGCTTCGGATCCGGAGGTGCTCACCGAAATCGTCCGCCTTGTGCATCGTGAGGGAACTGTCCGCACATGAACCAACGAATCGTGATCGTCGGAGCCGGAATCACCGGTCTGGCCGCTGGTCACGAGGCGCAGCGTCACGGTCACGAAGTCGTGGTGCTCGATCGGGCCGAGCGAGCCGGTGGAAAGATCGCTACCGAAACGGTGGAGGGTACACATCTGCCGTTTCCGGTTGATCTCGCAGCTGACGGGTTCCTGGCCCGTCGCCCCGAGGTGGTCGGGCTGGTTGAAGAACTCGGGCTCGCTGGTGAACTAGTCGCCCCTCGCACCAGCCGGGCTTTTCTCTGGGTCGATGGGCAGCTTCGGGCCATCCCCAGCCCTTCGGTGCTTGGTGTGCCGTTGGAGCCAGACGCCGTGGCCGGGTCTGGCTTGGTCAGCGAAGCTGGGGTGGCCGAATTGCGGGCCGGGTTGACCCGTGACGCCGCTCCGCTGCTCGGCGATGCATCAGTAGGTGAGGTGCTTCGTCCCCGGCTCGGAGACGAAGTGTTCGAACGCCTCGTGGACCCGTTGCTGGGGGGGATCAACGCTGGCAACGCAGACCAACTTTCGATTGTTGCCGGGGCTCCGCAACTCGCAGCGGCTGCCGCAACCGGTGGCCGGTTCGACGAGGCGCTGCGCCGGCAGGCAACCGAGGCGCAGGCCGCAGCAGCCGGTCCGGTGTTCAACGGGATTCGCGGCGGCAACGGCCGGCTTATCGAGGCACTCGCGGCGACGCTGGGGCCAAACCTTCGTCTCGGCCATGAGGTCACTGGATTGCAGCGCTCGGCCGAGGGTTGGACCGTCGCAACGGCCCGTGGACCGTTCACGGCCGATCGGGTGGTGCTAGCCACCCCTGCTCCGGTCACGGCCCGACTGATCGAACCGTATTGTCCAACCGCAGCGCACACGCTCACCGAACTTGGGTACGGCGACGCGGTGCTGGTCACGTTTGTGGTCGAGCGAGAAGGCATCACTCACGACTTGGACGGCTCCGGGTTCCTGGTCCCGAGGGATCAGGGGTTGTTGATGACGGCCTGCTCGTGGACATCGTCGAAATGGGAGCATTACGACGACGGCGTGCACGCGGTGCTTCGGGTTTCGGCGGGACGTACCGATGATCAACGCTGGTTGACCTTGGCTCCCGATGAGCTGGTGGCGGCACTCACCGAAGAACTCCGTGTGACCGTCGGGCTTACCGGTCAGCCCATCACACGGGTAAGCCCGTGGAGACAGTCGTTGCCCCAGTACCGGCCCGGACACTTCGAGCGCTGCGACGCCATCGACGCCGAACTGGCCGAGCGAGCACCCGGAATCACCGCCAGCGGCGCTCAAATGCGAGGGCTTGGACTCCCTGCCTGCGTCGGGCAGGGCCGCTCCGCAATCTCCGGATAAGCCAAAACCGGACCCGGACTCCGGGGTGACATGTATCACAATGTTGCATTTGTGTTACGAAAGTGGCCTACTCTCTCGCTTGCTTATCAGGATCGGTGACTCGCCTGCTCCCTTGCCCACGACCAGCGGTCGTGAGAACGAGTCATCCCGAGATCCAAGATGCGGGCTTGCCCGAGGAGGAAGCACTCCATCATGAAGAACAAAACATGGCTCATTGCCATTGCATTCGGTTTATCCGTTGTTTCAGCCGCCTGTACGCCACAGCAGATTGTCTGGTTCCTTGACATCACCGAACCAACCCGGCACGAACTCAACAATGAAGAACTCCACCGGCTACGGATCTGCGAATCCACCGACAACTACCGGGCCGTCTCCCCATCAGGCACCTACCGGGGCGCCTACCAGTTCAACCAGCCGACCTGGGATGGTGTAGCCAACCGGCACTACCCGTGGCTCATCGGAAGCGACCCGGTTGATGTGGAACCCTGGTGGCAGGACGCCATGGCTCGGGCCCTCTGGAGCGAACGCGGAGCTCAGCCCTGGCCGGTTTGCGGCAAACGGGTCTGAGGGTTTGGCCCGCGCAACCTGCAATACTCCACAGACATGACCGACGATACGTCCCGACGACACGCCGACGGACCAGCCGCCGTAGGTGAACCCACCGGCGAGATCTTGATCCCACTCGTCGCCATCGACACCGGTCCCGCCCGCGAATGGGCGGAGGCCGCCAGCCACGATCAGGTCGCCCCACCGACCACCATCGACGACCACGCCACCCACCTCAACGTCACCCGAACCTTCTGCTTTGCCGACCTGAGTGGGTTCACCGCCTACACCCGCAGCCTCGGCCCTCACGCCGCGGTTGAGGCACTCGGTGAGTTCCGCCGGGTCACCCGAAACATTGCGGCAAAGCGCGGGGTTCGGGTCGCCAAATGGTTGGGGGACGGGGTCATGCTGGTCGGGGTTGAACCAACGCCGACCATCGCTACCGGCGCCCACCTGATCCACCACTTCGCTGGCACGTCCATGGAGGTGCGTATCGGGATCGCTACGGGAATCGCGTTGCTGTTCGAAGGCGACGACTACATCGGCGAACCGGTCAACCTTGCCGCCAAGTTGTGCAGCGCCGCTCAACCCGGCGAAATGTTGGCGGTTTGTGACTTCGCAGACCTTCCCGGTTGGGTGCGATCCGACGGTGACGTGGCTGTGCGGATCAAAGGAGTGGGTTCGGTAGGCGGCGTGCATCGCCTGCAACTCGACATTCCATGATTCGACGGATCCTCGCCTCGATCGGGCCTGGCCTGCTCATCACCGCGGGCCTTCCGCCTTGGGGCTGGTGGCCGCTCAGCCTGATCGGGCTGGCAATCTGGTACCGCCGGCTCACCGGGCAACCCACCCGAACCCGTTTTCGCATCTCGGTGCTGGTCGGACTCGGCTGGTCGGCGCCCGCCACGATCTGGATGGCCGATTTCAGCCTCGCCGGATGGCCCGCCGCGGTACTGGTGTTTTCGCTGTGCGCCGGAGCGGTTGGCGTGTTGACCCCACCCGAGCGGCGGTGGGCCCAACGGATCGCCTTTCCTGCCGCCTTGATGCTGATCGAGATGGTGCGTTGGAACTACCCGTTCGGGGGAACACCGATCGCCAGCTACGCCATGATCGGGATGTCCACCCCGTGGGCTGAAGCGGCTCGACTGTTCGGGTCACCGTTGCTGGCCGGACTGGTCGGGCTAGCCGGGGTGGGTGTTGCTGATCTGCGAGAACGTCAAGCCCGCCGAGCGGCCGGGATCGCCGCCGTCTTGCTGGTGGCATCCCTAAGCGGGCAAGCATCTCTGGCCACTACCACCGTGGTCGGCACCCTCGACGTGGCGGTCGTGCAAGGTGGTGGCCCACAAAACACTCGGGCCAAAATCTGCGAGAACCGCAACGTGTTCGAACGCCACATGGCCGCCTCACAAACCATCGACCGGCCCGTAGACCTCGTGCTCTGGCCCGAAGATGTCGTCCATCCCGCGGCAGGCTCGCTTCTTGAACCGGCCAACTGCAAACAGGAACTTCTCAGCTTCGACGAAGCCACCAGCCGACTCACCGAACTGGCCCAAAACCTCGACGCGGTGGTGGTGAGCGGATGGTTCAGGCGAAACGACGACGATCTCAGCAACAGCAACTATTCGATCGCACAATCACCCGACGGGACCATCACCGACCGCTACGAAAAAGTTCGGTTGGTGCCGTTCGGCGAGTACGTCCCGCTGCGTTCGCTGATCGAGAAGTTCAGCAATTTACTCCCGGCCCGAGACGTGCGACCCGGCACCACCCCGGCGGTGCTTGACACCGCAGTGGGGCCGCTCGGCGTCGCGATCTCTTGGGAAGTGTTCTTTGACCACCGAGCTCGCGATGCGATCGGTAACGGAGGCCAACTCCTCCTCAACCCAACCAACGGGTCGAGCTACTGGCTAACCGTTGTGCAAACTCAACAGATTGCGTCCAGCCGACTGCGGGCGGTCGAGACCGGACGGTGGGTGCTTCAAGCCGCGCCTACCGGGTTCTCCGCGGTGATCGAACCCGACGGAACCGTCCGGCAACGAACCGCGGTGAGTGAAACCGCAGTGCTCTACGACACGGTTGAGCTCCGAACCGGTCGAACCCCGGCCGTGGCCCTTGGTGCCTGGCCGGCGCTCACTTTGGCTCTCATCGTGCTGGCCGTGGCCTGGCGCCATCGTCTGCGCAGAACGCAGCTCCCGGCATAAGCGGGTGGTGCAGCAAACCTGGTGCTGCGACCCGGCCCGCAACGCCACAACCAAGGCGCTAGCCAATGGATCGGCCACGGTGGGGAACGACCGCAAAAACGGGCATCCTTTACAGGCCGCAACCCAAGGGGAACTGCTCCCGCCATGGTCGAAACCACCGAATCTCTCCGAATCGCTCTCCTCACCTACCGCGGAAAACCGCATGTGGGTGGTCAAGGCGTCTACGTTCGCCACCTCAGCAAGGCGCTCGTCGACCTCGGACACCACGTCGAAGTGTTGGGCGGCCCGCCCTACCCAGAACTCGACCCTCGGGTCCCGCTGATCGAACTCCCCAGCCTCGAGATCTGGGCCGATCCTCACCCCATGCGCAAGCCGCGCCTGTGGGAATGGAACGACTGGATCGACGCCGCTGAGCATCTCTCGTTCTCCACCGGCACCTTTTCTGAACCGATGGCGTTCAGCCTCCGAGCCTGGCGCCACCTCCGCCCCCGCCGCCACGAGTTCGATCTCATCCACGACAACCAGACGCTGGGTTGGGGCATTCTCAAACTCCAGCGTGAAGGCTGGCCGATCCTCGAAACGATCCATCACCCGATCACCGTCGACCGCCGCCTCGAACTCGAACACGCTCGCACCTTCCGGGAACGGCTAGGGAAACGCCGCTGGTATTCGTTCACCAAAATGCAGACCCAGGTGGCCCGCAGAATGCCCCGTGTCATGTCGGTCTCCGAATCATCCAAATCCGACATCGCCGCCGACCACGGAGTTGACCCGGACCGAATCCACGTCGTTCCGGTCGGCGTCGACCCAGAACTGTTCCTGCCGGTGCCTGGCATCGAACGCCGCCCCGGCCACCTCGTCACCACCGCCAGCGCCGACGTGGCCATGAAAGGCCTCAAATACCTGCTCGAAGCGGTCGCCAAACTCCGCACCGAACGCCACATGGAACTCACCATCATCGGCAAACGGCGCCCCGACAGTCACGCCAGTCGCACCATGACCGAACTCGGACTCGACGACTGCGTCAACTTCGTGAGCGGTGTGTCCGACCAACGCATCGTGGAGTTGTACAGCGAAGCCGAACTTGCCGTGGTTCCGTCCCTTTACGAAGGCTTCTCGCTACCGGCGATCGAAGCCATGTCGTGCGGGATTCCGCTGGTCGCAACCACCGGTGGAGCCCTTCCTGAAGTGGCCGGCATCAGCGGCGAAACCTGCTTCCTGACCGAACCCGGAAACAGCGACGCGCTGGCCCGAACCATCAGAGAAGCACTCGACCATCCTGAACTTCGAGCCAAAGTCGGAGAACAGGGCCGCCAACGGGTCATCAATCACTGGTCGTGGCGACACACCGCGCTTCGCACCGTTGAGCAGTACCGGGCGGTACTTGACCACCATCAAGGAAGCGCCGGCTGATGCTCACCGTTGACTACGACCGGTTCGGCCTTCGGGCCGGAGATCTCCTGCTTGATCTCGGCTGTGGTTTCGGGCGCCACACCTACGAGGCGTTGGCTCGAGGAGCCAAAGTCGTGAGCTGTGACATGGCCCGACCCGAACTCGAAGCCATCCGCAACACTGCACCGTTGTTGATCGCCGACGGCTTGTTCGACGGGCAACTCCTCCACCAGCAAGTTCAAGGTGACGCCACCCAGCTGCCGTTCGACGACAACACTTTTGACAAGATCATCGCCAGCGAAGTCATGGAGCACATTCCTGACGACACCGCGGCACTCGACGAACTCTTTCGGGTCCTCAAACCTGGTGGGACGCTGGCGGTCACCATCCCGGCCCGCTTCCCGGAACGAATCTGCTGGAAGCTCAGTTCGGACTATCACGCCCCCGCGGCGCAAGGCGGACACGTCCGGATCTACCGCGAGTCCGAGCTTCGGGAGAAACTCCAAGGCGCTGGTTTAGACCCCACGGTCTCCTACCGGGCCCATGCCCTGCATTCGCCGTACTGGTGGCTTCGCTGCAAAGTTGGGGTCAACAACGCGATCGAAGACAACTGGAGCGTACGGACCTACCACAAGCTGCTCGAATGGGACATCGTCAGTGCCCCCTGGATCACCCGCGCAGCCGAACGACTCCTCAACCCGGTGCTTGGCAAAAGCCTGATCGTTCAGGCCCAGAAGTCGCCGTTGCGTACCGAACGGTCCGGATCCTCGAAAGGACGTGCTCATGTCGGCACCTGACCTTCCTGGACTGATCAGCGCCGCCGAGATTCGGCTTACCGCCGACAGCATCGCCGAATGGCAGCTCCCGAACGGGATGATCCCCTGGTTCCCGGGCGGGCACGCCGACCCTTGGAACCATGTCGAAGCAGCTATGGCGCTCGCTATCGGCGAACGACGAACCGACGCCGAAGCGGCCTACCAGTGGCTGGTGGACATCCAGCGTCCCGACGGTTCCTGGCATCAGTACTACCTGGCCAACAGCGTCGAACAGGACAAACTCGACGCCAACGTCATCGCCTACCTTGCGACCGGAACCTGGCATCACTTCTTGCTATATCGCGACCAAGGCTTTCTGGAAACGATGTGGCCAGTCGTGGATCGGGCCATCGAGTTCGTGCTTGATCTCCAACAACCGCGAGGCGAGATTCTCTGGGCTCGTCACCCCGACGGATCTCCTTGGCCGTTCGCGTTGCTCACCGGTTCATCGTCGATCGCTCACTCGTTGCGCTGCGCTATCGCCATTGCCCAAGAACTCGGTCAGGAACGACCCGATTGGGAACTTTCGCTCGGACAATTGGCGTACGCCATCCGTCACCATCGCAACGAAGCGTTTTCTCCGAAACGACGGTGGGCCATGGACTGGTACTACCCGGTCCTCTCCGGCGTGTTGAGTGGGGCCGTCGGCGAAGCCCACCTTGATGACCGGCTCGCGGCGTTTCAACTCGATGATCACGGAATCCGCTGCGTCAACGACCGCCCGTGGGTGACCGCGGCCGAAACCTGCGAATGCGCGTTGGCCTACCTCAGTGTGGGCCGTGAACAAACCGCCCGCGACTTGTTCGCCGCCGCTCAGGCCCTGCGCGAACCCGACGGCCGATACATCACCGGTCAGGTACACCCTGACGGTGCGTTGTTCCCCCCCGATGAGCGATCAACCTACAGCGCGGCCGCAGTGGTTCTCGCGGCCGAAGGGTTGGAAGGAACGAGCCCAGCGGCCCGACTGTTCTCCGACCATCGCTTCCTTCCGCCCATCATCGACATCGACCCGGCCGAAACCGAATCTCGAATCGGCGACTAACTCCCGGGCTTCGGGTTAGATCCCGGCGGCAACTCGAGTGAGTCGACGCAACGAACCGGTTGCCTCGTCTTCGACGAACGCACCCGATTCGAGGGCTCGGCAGTAAATCTCGTACGGCGGGCGACCACCGTCGGCTGGGTTAGGAAACACATCGTGAATGAGCAGCGTTGCTCCCATCGTCAGATGCGGAACCCAGATCTCATAGTCCCGGTGTGCCGGTTCGTGACCGTGCCCACCGTCGATGAACAGCAACGCCAGCGGGGTTTGCCAAACCCGACCGATCTGCGGCGAGTCGCCAACCAGAGCAACCACCGTGCCTTCGAGTCCGGCATCGTGGATCGTGCGTCGAAACACCGGAAGGGTGTCGAGTCGGTTCACTGCCGGATCAACCAGATCGGGTTCGTGGTGCTCCCAACCCTGCTGGTTCTCTTCGCTGCCTCGATGGTGGTCAAGCGCGAACAGCAGTCGGTTTTGGGCCTGCGCCGCCGCGCCGAGATACACCGCCGATTTGCCGCAGTAGCTACCGATCTCCAACATCGGTCCGTCCACCGACAACGTGGAAGCAGCCCGGAACAGCGCCTGACCCTCGTCGGGGGGCATGAAACCTCGGGCCGCTTCGGCGTGAGCCAGCAAGGCGGATGGCATCGTCGTCACGACATCGACTCCCGGTGCGTCAAGGCGCTCGAATCGTCACCACTGGCCGGGTCGTCGTCACGCCAGGTGACCAGATCCAACACCAGATACTTCGCGACCCAGACAAACCCGTAGGCCACGAGACTGGTCAACATCAACACCGGTGGTGAGTCCGTGACCTGATCGACCAACGCCACCGCCGTCAAGGCAATCGCCAGACCGATCCCGGTCAGAAGCCAGAACGGCAGAATCTCGTTGCGGATCGAGTCGCGACCGGTTTGGCGCCAAACCCAACGGCGGCTGAGCACATAGGAAGGACCCGCCGACACGGTGGCAGCCAACGCCTGAGCGGGTACCGCCTTGAGGTCAAGCACCGCCAGCGCAAACAGCAGCGTCGACTGACCGGTGATCACGTTGACGGCCGACACTCCGCAATAGCGAAGCACCTTTTCTACGTGGTGGGAGACGGGACGCAGGCGAGCGGCAAACCAGTCGTACATGGTGGCGAGGGTACAACCAGACCGGTCGAAGTCGCCGCATCGGTAGAGGATCCCAAAGGAGTCTCAAGCGGCAATCCGGCGGGCATTATGGAGGAATGGAACAGTCCGCCGTTGACGCACTCATCAATCTGCTTGACCTCGAACCGATCGAAGTCAACATTTTTCGGGGGGTCAACCCAGCTGAGGAACGACAACGCATCTTCGGCGGGCAGGTCGCCGGGCAGGCCCTGGTCGCGGCGGCCCGCACCGTTGACGCCGACCGGGCGGTGCACTCGCTTCACGCCTACTTCCTTCGCCCTGGCGATCCCACGGTGCCCGTGCTTTACGAAGTCGACCGGATCCGTGATGGGCGTTCGTTTACCACCCGCCGGGTTGTAGCCATCCAGCACGGTCGACCGATCTTCAACATGTCGGCGTCGTTTCACATTGACGAACCCGGATTTGAGCATTTCGAGCAGATGCCGGACGTGCCCGAACCTTCAGAGCTGCCCACCCGAGCCGAACGGTTCGCTGCGGTTGGGGTCGAAGACGTCTGGGGTCCGAGCGCTCTCGACCTCCGCTACATCACCAACGACCCGTTCCATCGCACCACCCCGCTCCCCCCCACCCAACGGGTCTGGTTTCGAGCCAACGGTGCGCTGCCCGACGGGCAACTGCTCCATACCTGCCTGCTGACGTACGCGTCGGACATGACCCTGCTGGACACGACGCTGCTCCCCCACGGATCTGGCGCGGCCGACGAAACCGTCACGATGGCAAGCCTCGATCACGCCATGTGGTTCCACGGACCGTTTCGGGCCGACGAATGGTTGCTCTATGACCAGTACACCCCGGCGTCTTCAGGAGCGAGAGGGCTCGCGACCGGACGGGTGTTCACCCACGACGGCCACCTGATCGCCAGCGTGGTCCAGGAAGGCCTGATTCGCCAGGCTCGACCCGGTACCGAATAGCGTGACCGTCATGGTCGAGATCAGCATCGCCGGTAACGCAACCCCCGAACTCCACAATGCGCTGGTGCGCCTCGTTCCACAGCTCTCTACATCCAACCCGCCCCCGAGTTTGGAGCAACTCGACACGCTCTGCCGGTCCGAAGCCTCCCATCTCTTCGTCGCTCGGGACGGCACAGAGATTCTCGGTGTCTTAACCCTCGCGGTTTTTGCTATTCCCACCGGGATCCGGGCCTGGATCGAAGATGTGATCGTCGACGAGGCCGCCCGAGGGAAAGGGGTTGGACGAAAACTCAACGAAACCGCCATCGAACACGCCTTCTCGCTCGGTGCGATCACGGTTGATCTCACCTCGCGCCCAACCCGAGAAGCCGCCAACCGGTTGTACCAGCAGATCGGATTCGAAAAGCGCGAAACCAACGTCTACCGGTTCCGCCGATAGCGTGACGGAGTGAATGCGGGCCCCGTTGACAACGACCTGATCTGGCACTCGGCGGCCGCCGATCTCAGAGATCCAATCCTTATCGCCGCCTTCGAAGGCTGGAACGATGCCGGAGATTCGTCAACGATGGCGGCCCGGCATCTCGCCGAACGTCTCAATGCGGTGCCCTTGGCCGAGATCGACCCGGAGCGGTATTTCGATTTCAGCACTATTCGGCCGTTTGTCCATCTCGACCAGGACCGGCACCGTTCGATTAGCTGGCCTCGGAACGAACTGCTGGTGGCCCGTTGGCCGTCGGCCGCACGCGACGTCGTGTTTCTGATCGGCATCGAGCCGCAGCTCCAATGGCGTCGGTTCTGCCGACAGGTCTTGGAAGTGGCGGAGACGCTCGGGATCCGTTCGGTGGTGTCGCTCGGTGCGCTCCTCGCCGATGTTCCCCACACTCGACCGGTACGAATCTACGCATCGAGCGAGAGTCCCGAGTTTATGAATCAGCTCGATCTCGCCCCGTCGAACTACGAAGGCCCGACCGGGATCGTCGGTGTTCTCAATAACGAAGCAGCCCAGGCCGGGCTTCAGACCGCGAGTTTCTGGGCGGCGGTGCCGTCCTATGTTCCTGGTGCACCTTCACCGAAAGCAGCGCTCGCGATCATCGACCGGGTGTGTTCGGCCATCGGAACCTCGGTGACCCTCACCGACCTCGAGATCGAAACCGCTAGTTACGAGCGCCAGATCGACCAGTTGCTCGAAGAGGACGACGAAACCGCCGACTTCGTTCGCGACCTCGAAGAGATGTGGGACAACGACGACCTTGAAGATGATCCAGAACTTCTGGTCGCCGAAGTCGAAGAGTTCCTACGCGACGTCGAGTAACGCGACAACCGCCGACGTTACTGATCGAGTCCGAGAACCGGTTCAGCCCAGCTAACGATCTCGTCCACGATGTCGAGCCCCTGGGGTTCGTTGAGGATCTCGTGACCAAGCTCGGGATAGACCACTCGGGTTACGCCGGGCCGCCCGTCGAGCGGTTCGGAGGCCGAAGCCGGCACGATCCGGTCCCGGCCACCGTGCAAACACAAGGTCGGCACGTCGAGATGGTCGAGTTTCTTGCCCACCTTTTTCATGGCCGACAATGATTCCATCGCCATGCTGATCGTTGCCGGGGCGACCCGAAGCGGATCGTGGAAGAACGCCTCCCCCACCGAAAGATCCTCAGCAAACACTGAGGCATCCCACTCGTCGACGATCTCGTGACGGGGTTTCATTCGACGGATCAGCGGTCCCAGAAGCTGCATGACCCGCTGGGCTGGCCGTAAATCCACCGACAACGCCGGACCGATCGCGACCAGCGCATCGGGTGCCGGTCGGTCGTCGAGGCAGTAGGCGGTGACGATCAGGCCGCCCAGCGAATGGCCGATGAGTAGCAGCGGAATCTCCAAGGCCCGGAGCTGAACCAGTTGATCTTCGACGTCATCGAGGTAATGGCTGAACGACTCAACGTGTCCACGATCACCCCCCGAAGCCCCATAGCCCCGGTTATCAATCGAGACCACCAGAAACCCGGCGTCGGCCAGTCGTCCCCCGACTCGCTCATAGCGACCCGAATGTTCGCCTTTGCCGTGCACCAGCAACACTCCAGCTCGCGGCGCGTCCACGGGGATCCAGCGGCGCCGCAACTGCACGAAGCCATCTCGGCTGGTTCCGTAATCGATCTCGGCTGCGGTCATCATGTCTCCTCAGGGTGGTCATGGTCGGCGCCCCGCCACAGGGGCACTCTCGGCTGATCGAACAAGACCGGAACATCCTCGCCTCGGATGGCACGAAACGCGTGATCGGCCCAGAGTTCGGCCCCCGCGGTCGGCTCCGGAAGGGCCGACTCGGCAAAAAAGCCGACGTCGCTGCATTCCAGCGGGTGGGCCTGAAGCGAACCACCAACCGCCTGGCAGTGAAACACCAACGACACCAGCGGGATCCGAGTGAAGCCGCGACGTTGGCCGTCGAGCACCGCTATCGGGCGCACAACTTCGCAGAGAATGCCCGTCTCCTCTTTGACTTCTTTCGCCACCACTTCCGCCGGCGAATAGCCAACGTCAGCCCACCCGGTTGGGTACAACCAGACGCCGCTGTCGGCCCGCTTGACGAGCAGCAGTTCGCCGTCGTCGTTGCCGACCACCGCCCCCACCGTGATCTTCGGTGTTACGTAACCCGCCACGCCTTTACCGACCCGATCCAACCATTCTTGAACCTGGCGTTGCGGGTCCACTCCGCCGGTGACGTGACTGCGAATCTCGGCCGCTACCGCCAGCACCTCCTCGAAGCGTTCTCGTTCGTAAAGGTTGTCGGTGAACCCCAACCCGGTCATCGCCGTCGCCGAAAGCGCCTCGGCCCAACGGATCAGTTCTCGTTCGGTTGCCGGTCGATCAGTCATCGGTCACAGAAGGTTAGGCATCGGCTCCGATAGCCGAAAGCACAGCGAGTTCGATCTCGGCAAGGTACGCCGGATCGGTCACCTTCGCACCATTTGGGCCCCGAACGTAGAAGGTGTCGACCGCATCATCACCGAGCGTCTGGACTTTGGCCCGAATGATGTCGAGGTCAAGTTCGACGAACGCCCGGGTGATCCGGTACAGCAGACCGATCGAGTCAGGGCCACGCACTTCCAGCACCGTGGCCGTCACCGAAACATCGTTGTCGATCAGCACCGCAGGCTCAATGACCCGAGCCGAGGACAACCGTTGGAAACGATAGGACCGGGCCCGCCGAAGCAACCGGGCGGTGATCGCCAATTCCCGTCGAATAGCACGAAGTATGTCTTCGATGACTTCGTCGGGTCGTTCCTGAAGATTGTGGGAAACCGCGATCCGAATCTGCTCGATGGCCATCCCGTTCACCGCGGTCAGGTTGGCATCGAAGATTTCGATCCCGTGAAGGGCCAGTGCACCAGCCACCCGGCTGAAAACCCCGGGACGGTCGGAGGCAACCACCGTGATGTACGGAGCGTCGAACGACACCCGAGTTTCGCCAGCCGCGACCCATTCGAGTTGCTGAGGGGTCGGAAACGCGTCAGAGCTCACATCGAGGTTGCCTTGCAGAAACTGAATGGTCCGCGCCGCGAGTTCACCGACCAGTTCCGCTTTCCAACCTCCCCAAGCCGAACGCGAAGTGGCGATCGAATCGGCTTCGGTCAACGCCGCTAGCAACTCAATGGTTCCCACCGAACTCACCGATTCGGCGACCAGACGGACCGTTCCCTCGTCTTCAAGATCTCGTCGGGAGGCCACGTCGGGAAGCAGCAGGTGGTGACGGACCAGACTCTCTAAGACCTCAACATCTTCGGGCGGGTAGCCCATCCGAGGTCCGATGACCCGAATCAGATCAACCCCCACTTCGCTGTGGTCACCGGGATATCCCTTCCCGATGTCGTGAAACAGCGCGCCCAGCACCAGCAGGTCAGGTCGCTCCACTCGATCAACGAGCTGCGACGCTTCCGCAGCGGCCTCGAAAAGGTGACGGTCCACCGTGAAACGGTGGTAGGCGTTGCGTTGCGGCCGGTTGCGGTTCGGTTCCCATTCCGGAATGAGCCGGGTGATCAACCCCACCTGGTCAAGCGCTTCAACGACCCGAATCATGTCGCGGCCACACAGCAACAGATCCACAAACAACTCGCGGGCTTCGTCGGGCCACGGCTCCGCCAGACGGGTGCTCTCACCAGCCAGACGATCCAACACCATCCGTTCGATAAACGCATCGTTGCGAGCCGCTTCCAGCCCGATACGCAACGGCAGCAACGGATCGGAGGTGTCGGCGTCAGCCGCCAATTCAAGCGTGTCGTCAACCAGTCGGATCCCCGAACCGAGATCCCGCGGGCGACCCAGCAGACGATGGCGTCGGCCCTGCCGGTGGATCCGGTGCAGCACCGCATCTTCGATCCAGGCCACCGTCCGCCCCGCAGCCGAGACGTCAGCCATCAAATGATCGGCATCTCGGTAGCCAAGTGCGGCAGCGACTTCGTCTTGTTCCTGCAACAGAAGTTGGTTGTTGGCCCGGCCCGAACCTCGGTGGAGTTCGATCCGAGTTGCTAACAAGACCTCATGGGGGGTTTCTAGATCTCGCCGTTCCTGATCTTCCAACAGCGACGAGTCTGCGAGGTCGATCCAACGAAGCGTGTGCAGATCGCGGAGCCCGCCCTGGGACGCTTTGAGGTCCGGTTCGAGCAGGAAGGCCAGCTCACCGGCCAGTTCGTGGCGTTCACGGGTACGGACCACTAACTCGTCGAGCAGCGGGCCTTTCCGGTCGCGCCACAGGTCCAGCGCCTGTCGACGAAGATCGTCGACCAGCAGGTTGCTGCCGCCCAGCCAGCGCAGTTCGAGAAGCGATGTTGCGGTGTCAAGATCGCTGGCCGCAAGGTCGAGTGCTTCGTCGACGGTACGCACCGAATGGCCCAGTTTGAGGCCACTGTCCCAGATCGGATACCAGATTTGCTCAGCTACCGAAGCCGCTCCGGCCCCCAAGTCGTGCACCAGCAGCAGGTCTAGGTCCGAACCCGGGCTGAGATCGCCCCGTCCGTACCCGCCAACCGCGGCCAAGGCAAAACCGTCCTGCTCGGCCACCTGATCGAACACCGAACGAACCCACGTGTCGACCGCCGCGGTGTATGCGGTGGCCAAGTCCGAACCGGTCACGGAACGGTCGGCCAGCAGCTCGGCGCCGGGAACGGATCTCATCGGGAGCACCTCACGGGTTTGACCCTAGGCCCAGCCGAGGCCAGGACCAGCCATCATCAATCGGTGTAGGCCGATTCGGCGTGGAACGCCCGATCAAGCCCAACCTGTTCCTGTTCGACCTCAGCCCGGATGCCCATCACTGCGTCAAGGATTCGAGCCAGCAGGTACGTGACGATGAACGAATAGGCCAGTACGGCCGCCATCGACACCAACTGATCCCAGATCAGTGCGCCACCACCCCAGCCGCCGCCGAACAACGCCCCTTCTTGAAAGTCAGCTCCCGAATCGGCCGAGAATGCGTCCACGTCGGCAAACAACCCGAGCAGCGTTCCGCCGATCAGGCCACCAACCATGTGCACACCGACCACGTCGAGACTGTCGTCGTAGCCCCAGCGGCTTTTCAACTGGATCGCCAGATAGCAGACGACGCCAGCCACGAGACCAAACACCACAGGAGCCAGCCCGCCAACGAAACCCGCAGCGGGGGTGATGGCCACCAACGCGGCAACCACACCCGAGACCGCCCCCAGCGACGTGGCGTGGCCATCTCGGATTCGTTCGATCGCCAACCAGCCCAGCATGCCAGCGCCTCCCGCCACGAAGGTGTTGAGCACGGCCCGAGCCGCGAACTCGTCGGCGGCTAGCGCCGAGCCACCGTTGAAACCAAACCATCCGAAGAAGAGGATTCCTCCACCGAGCGTGACCAACACCAGATTGTGAGGTGGCATCGCTTCGGTCGGCCATCCCTTGCGTTTCCCGAGCACCAGCACCAGAGCCAGCGCCGCGATGCCGGCGTTGATGTGAATGGCGGTACCACCGGCGAAATCAAGCACCCCCCATTCATGCATCCAACCCGAATACACCCAGTAAAAGACCGGGCAGTACACCAGCACCGACCAGACCGGCACAAACACCGCCCAGGCTGAGAACTTCATGCGATCCGCGACCGCGCCGGAGATCAACGCCGGGGTGATGCAGGCAAAGGTCATGGAAAAGAAGACGCTGACCAGATCCTCGGCCGAGTGGATTCCTTTGAGCCCCCAGAATGCTGTGAGGTTGCCGACGAACCCCCCACCGCTGCCATTGGCCAGGCTGTACCCGAAGAGGGCATAGAGGACGCTGATCACACCCACGCAGTACATGTTCATCATCAGCATGTTCAACACGTTCTTCGAACGAACCATGCCCCCGTAAAACAAGGCAAGGCCAGGGATCATGAACAGCACCATCGCGGTCGCGGTCATCATCCAAGCCAGATCGGCAGCACTCATAGGTCATTCCTCTCTACAGCAGACATCGACACGCTAGGAAGCAACTGTTTCGGGGATGTTTCGGATCGCTGACCTATCTGTTACCGATTTCGTTGGCGAACCGACGAAACACGGTCGATCGAGGCACCGCGTCGCGGCAGCCCGCGGCCCGGGCCGCGGCCAAGGCGTCCGTGTCAACATGAGAGCCGTAGGCCACCACCGGGCCCGCCGACGCCACCAAACCGGCGAGATCCACCCCGCACCGCAGATCTACCATCACGACGCTCGCCGCGGCCAGTGCCGGACCCGCCGCGGCCAACGCCGAGGCAGTGGGTCGCACCACCACCAGTGCTGGGGCTACGCGACGAAACTGTTCAACATCCATCAAGTTGTTGGTGACCACCACCGGTTCAGCCATGAGCGGCCTCCCGACGGCGGCGCAGATGCACGTGAGCACGGGCCGCCCCCCACATCAAACCGAGCTCGTGGAGTTCGGGGTCCACATCGGCAAACGTCGCCGGGCCTAGCTGGTACGGATCGTCCGGGAACCGCCGGGCAACGAACTCGTCGATCGGCGGCGGTGCAACCCTCTGCTGTTGCAACAGGCTGGTCATTGGGCCCACCCCTTGACGCAGGACCTCCAGCGGGCTCCCAGCTCCCGCATCAACATCGGCGGCCAACACCGCCTGAAGCGACGGCATCACCCGCGCCACCGTGGACTCCACCACCGACGCAACATCGGGTTCGGAGGCGGCTACCTGCGCCCCGTCCGGACTGGCCGACGCTACGGTTTCTCTCAGCGTGCGGGCCACCCACTCGGGGATAACCGCGACGAGCTTGGCGAGCAGAAGTTCGGAGATGCGGGCCAACTCTGCTTCGTCATCAGCCAGCGTTGGTTCATTCGGGGAACCCATCCCCGCAGGCTACGGTAGCGAGGTGCAACTCGCCCTTACCGACACCGATCAGGCACTCCTCGACGGAGAGCAGGGGCCCGCAGCGGCGTTAGCCATGCGAGTCGTGGTTCGAACCGCTCAAGCCATGCAGGCCACGCGCCTGCTCGATATCAGCGGCGCCCACATCGACTCGTGCCTGTACCACGGCCAAGCCGGCCTTGATTTCGCTCAACGTCTCGCCGATGACGGGGGCCAGGTCGTCGTGCCCACCACCCTCAACGTCAGCTCACTGGATCTTCTCCACCCCGAGCTGTATCGAGGAGATGACGAAACCAAAGTTCAGGCCCGCAAGTTGATGGTGGCCTACGAACAGATGGGCTGCAACCCCACCTGGACGTGTGCCCCCTACCAACTCGATGCTCGACCCGGTCTCGGCGAAAACGTGGCCTGGGCCGAATCGAACGCCATCGTGTTCGCCAAC
>Ga0075474_10000048_pt1 | contig 33120 bp, 28 predicted proteins | sample DEB08_DNA_2_FD_71485 | JGI IMG/M metagenome (GOLD analysis project Ga0075474, IMG submission 71485) | Aqueous microbial communities from the Delaware River and Bay under freshwater to marine salinity gradient to study organic matter... | ecosystem: Environmental > Aquatic > Marine > Coastal ...
TCGTAACCGGATCACGCTGCGATGAGCATCGTCATCCACGGACACCTCCGACGCGGCACCCTCGCGGTGGATCTCGACCTTGAGATCCCCACGGGACTCACCACCCTCACCGGACCCAACGGTGTGGGCAAAACCAGCTTGCTGCGGCTCATCGCCGGACTCGACGCGCTCGATCACGGGACCCTCAGCATCAACGGATCAACCGTCGACGATCCGGCGGCCCGCCGATTCGTGCCCGCCCACCAGCGACCCATCGCCATGACGTTCCAAGAACTTCGCCTGTTCCCTCACCTCACCAGCCTCGACAACGTGGCGTTCCCGCTGCGTCGAACCGGGCACTCGCGAACCGACGCCCGCAGCCAGGCCCGGGCCCTGCTCGAACGAGTTGGGGCCGGCGACATTTCCGATCACCACCCTGAACGTCTCTCCGGGGGTCAAGCGCAACGAGTCGCGCTCGCTCGTAGCCTCGCCGCGCAACCCGACGTCTTGTTGCTTGACGAACCGCTCGCCGCGGTTGATGCCGAAAGCCGCGACGACCTCCGAACCCTGCTCACCCAACCCGACCTCGCTCCCACCGTGCTGTGGGTCAGCCACGACCCCAACGACAGCCACCTCACCGGAAGTCGGATCGTGGCGAGCCACGACGGCATCGGCCATACTCAGCATTCGTGACCGAACCACAACCCGCACCCGACCCGCTCGCACCATTTCGCCTCGACGGCCGCGTCGTGTTGATCACCGGAGCCAGCAGCGGGCTCGGTGCTCGCTTCGCCCGCACCTGCGGAGCGGCCGGAGCCCGGGTTGTGGTGGCCGCCCGGCGAGCCGATCGTCTGGCCTCGTTGCTTGACGAACTCGATGACGGCGTCGCTATCGAAGTAGACCTCGCCGCCGACGGTGGACCCGAACACTGTGTTTCCGAAACGCTCGCGGCCACGGGACGCATCGACGTGCTGGTCAACAACGCTGGGATCTCCACCGTGAGCCCCGCGTTGGATTTCAGCACCGCCGAGTTTCGGCGCGAACTTGAGATCGACCTGGTTGCCCCGTTCGCGCTGGCCCGCGACGTTGCCCGTCACGCCATCGAACACCGCTACCCGGCGTCGATCATCAACATCGGATCGGTTCTCGGGGCGGTCGGAGGCGGCAAGCTACGCGTCCCCGGCTACGCCGCGGCCAAAGGCGGACTTCACAACCTCACCCGCGAACTCGCCTCCCAATGGGGCCGCAAAGGAGTGCGGGTCAACGCCATCGCCCCCGGATGGTTCGCCAGCGAAATGACCACCGCCATGTTTGGCGACGACTCCGCCGAGGCGTACATGCAGGCCGGTGCGGTCATGGGTCGACCGGGGGCCGATGGAGAACTCGACGGCGCGTTGCTTTACCTCGCCAGCGACGCGTCAAGCTTCGTCACCGGACACATCCTTCACGTCGACGGCGGTTGGGTCGCTACCTGATCCTGCGGCGGCGGTGATGCGGCAACCTCCCCCCGGAGCCCACACCACCGCCCCACAAGTCCAAAGGCACACCGGCGCCTTGGGCTTGTCATCCCACGACGTATCGAGGCGGTGACAGCGGTCACATGCTGGTCGCGAATTTGGTGCTCGTCAAGGAAAAACCGAGTTCGTCACGGAAAAGATTGCGCAGGCCCAGAACGGTGCGCGGCTGCTTGTTCGTCCCCGAGCGCGGCTCGCAGAAAAGCCAGCTGGGTGAGCAGCAGATTCTCAGCCACCTCTTCTTGCGGGGTCATGTGGGTCACTCCAGACAGCGGAAGCACCGTATGGGGATGTCCGGCTTCGAGCAGCGCACGGCTCAACTGCAAGCTGTGCGCGGCTACGACGTTGTCGTCAGCCAGCCCGTGGATCAGCAACAACGGCGGAACCCGACGGTCCCCCACCGCTGCGGCCAGATCGGTGCGGCGATAGTTCTCCGGTTCGGTGTCGGGATGACCCAAATACCGCTCGGTGTAATGGGTGTCGTACAACCGCCAGTCGGTCACCGGAGCCCCCGCCACCGCAGCATGAAACACTTCGGGTCGGCGCAGCACCGCCAACGCAGCCAGATAACCCCCGAAACTCCAACCCCGGATCGCCACCCGAGACAGGTCCAGCTCGGGTCGCTGCTCGGCCAAAGCCAGCAACGCCTCGACCTGGTCGTCCAACACCGGACCGGCCAAATCGCCTCGCACGGCACGCTCAAAAGCTGGCCCTCGGCCCGGGGTTCCCCGACCATCAACCACCACGACGGCAAACCCTTGATCGGCAAACCACTGCGACGTGAAGAACAACCCGGGAGACCGCTGAACCCGCTGAGCGTGCGGCCCGCCGTAGGGATCCATCAACACCGGCAACGGCGAACCGTCGTGTCCGGCCGGAAGCAACAACGCTGTCTCCAACTGGCGCGGCCCGCATCGCTGAAAAGCCACCGACAACGCCAACGCGGGCCGTTCGCTGAGATCGGCCAGCGAACCCACCTGGGTCCCGTCGGCAAAGAACCGAACCAGCGGTGCATCATCGGCCATCGACCGACCCACCACTGCCTCAAACCGCCCAGCCGCTACCGCTGAGAACACTCCGTCACCGTCGGTGCGTCGCACCACCGCGCCATCCCAACCGACCGCCACCACATCGACCGTGGTTGGATCAGCCGACGCCGTTACCAGAATCCGTTCCGCATCGACGTCGATCACCCGCCGTACCTGCCACTGGGCACCGGTCACCGCTACACCATCGACACACAACGACCGGGCCTCCCCCCGATCTTCGACGGTGACCAACCGGCCCGCGAACACCAACGGTGAGCCCGGAACCAACTCCACCCAGGCCTCGTCAGACATCCGGTACCGCTCGGTACAACTCCCGGTATCGGGATCGACTTCCAACACCGCGACCGTGCGCTGATCGCGAGATTGCACCGTCAACCGCAGCCCCTCCGATGACCACGTCACCCCAGCCAGATACTCCCAACCGTCACCGTCCCATGCCACCTCCACTCGGGACCCGTCGCGGGCCACGATCGCCAACCCCACCGCCGCGTTAGCTGAACCCGCAGCCGGATACCGAACCGGTTGCGGTGGCTCGGCTGGGGTAACCGGTGCCGAAATCCACCAGGTCGCAACCTCGGCCACATCAACCCGAGCCACCAGCAACCGCTGACCATCCGGCGCCCACCAGAACCCTCGACCCCGGCCCATCTCCTCGGCGGCCACAAACTCGGCCAAACCCCACGTCACGGTGCTCGCACCGCCATCAGGACCAGTGCCCGCACCGCCAGCATCGGGGCCGATCAGCAAACGGTCACCCTGTTCGTCAATGAGCCGCAAACCGCCACCGGCGACGTAGGCCAGCGTCTCACCGTCCGGGGCCAGACGCGGGTCGAAACCGCCCGGTGCGCTATCCAACAACTCGGCTCGACCGGTCAACACATCGACTCGCCCGATCCGGCCCCCCACCGCGAAACAAGCCACCCGCAACTCCGGATCAGCATCAAAAGCCACGATCCCGCCGCCGCTCTCGCGGGCCCGCTCCCGGCGGGCTCGTTCCTCAGCCGGCAGGTTCGCATCGTCGGCGCCGAACGTCCGGGGGTCAACCACTAGCCGTTCCGTGGCCGACGCTCGATCCCAAACCCACAACCCGTTCACCGGATCTTCGGGGCCGGACGAACGCAGAAACAGCACCCGCTCTGCGCTCGCAGCGACCCGCAGGTCACGGGGCGCACCCAGCGTGAACCGACGAGTCACCGCATGACGGCGAGGGAACGACAACGACGCGTTAGCCATCCCACGATCATGCCCCGTAAGGTCCCGCTGGGGAGGGAACCTCATGGACCCACAACACACACCGATCCGCTGGGGCATCGCCGCTACCGGCAAGATCGCCGGACAGTTCGCCAACGCGTTTAGCGAACTCGACGACCAGAGCCAGCTCGTCGCGGTCGGATCTCGACGGGCAGACACGGCCCAACAGTTCGCCGAAACCCACGCCATCCCCACCGCACACGCCAGCTATCAGGCCCTCGCTGACGACCCGAACGTTGACGTCGTCTACATCGCTTCGCTCCAACCCGGCCATGTCGGGGATGCCCTCACCTTTCTCAATGCCGGCAAACACGTGCTCGTCGAAAAACCGATGGCCCTCTCGGCGGCTGAAGTCGACCAGATGATCGACGCGGCCCAACGCCACGACCGGTTCCTGATGGAAGCGATGTGGATGCGGTTCAACCCCGGACCGGTCGAAGCCGTTCGGATGCTCAACGAGGGCGCCATCGGGCCGCTGCGCAACCTAGCGATCGACTTCACGATCAGCGTCCCTGACGATCCCCGCCACCGGCTGCGCTCGCTAGATCACGGCGGTGGCGCGCTGCTCGACCTTGGCATCTATCCGCTCACGCTGGCCTGGTGGCTGCTCGGTGAACCCACCACCATGACCGTCGACGGCACGGTCGAACGCGGGGTAGACACCCAGTGCACGATCAACGCCCGCTGGGGCGACACCACCGCGACGCTGACCGCCGGACTCAACTCCACCGGTCCGCTCAGTGCCCGAATCGAAGGCGACCAAGGGGTCTTGACGATCGAAGTACCGTTTCATTCGGCCTCGCAGATCACCCTCACGGGCCCTGACGATGACCAGCAGCGCATCGACACCGCACCCGGTTCGCTGCATTTCCAAGCAGCCGAAGTCAACCGCTGTCTACGCGCCGGCGAACGGCAAAGTAGCCGCAACCCGTGGGCGACCAGCCGAGCGATCCTCGCGGCGTGTGACACCATCCGAGCCGAACTCGGAGTGCGCTACCCCACCGAACGCTGAACCGCTGCGGCCCGAGCGACTAGCTGTCTTCGGCGACGGTGCGCTTCATGAACCCCAACGGGTCGGCTCGGAACGCCTGAACCGATTCCTGATAGCCAGCCAACGCCTGGAACTCCTGACCGGCCCGGATCGCGGACCGGCCCCCGGCCACGTCGAACTGCCGGTGCACCATCCGCTTCTTGATCTGGGTCAGGTCGCTGGCTACCCCGGCGATCCGGACCGCCACCGCCAGCACCGACGACGCCAACGCGTCGGCCGGGAACGACCGGTTCGCCCACCCGATCCGGGCCGCTTCGCGACCGTCGATCGCGTCCCCGGTCAACAACAACTCCATCGACTGACGCAGCCCCAACAACGGCTGGTGGTATTGCCAGTCCGGTGGTGAAGCCACACGCACCACCGGATAGCTGATCTGGGCATCGTCGGCTACGTAGACAAGGTCGCAGGCTGACGCCAGTTCGGTCGCGCCCGCCATGGCATACCCATGCACTTCAGCGATCACCGGTTTAGCCAGATCCCAGATCGAAAACCAGCCATCGGAAGCCTGACGGGTCCAGGCCCCATCGCCCGGCGCGGAATAGATCGGTACGTCGTCCATGAGCGGAGACGACAAGTCATATCCCGACGAGAAACAATCGCCGGCACCCCGAACGATCGACACCCGAACGTCGTCGTCGCCGTCGTGGTCCTGCAACACCGAAAACAGTTCGGCTCGCAGCGGGGTTGAGAGGGCGTTCTTTTTCTCCGGCCGGTTCAGGGTCACATACCGCACCCCCTCAGCCGGTGTTTCCACCACGATCAACTCAGCCATGTCACTCTCCCTCCGCGCCGGTAACCGACGCTGCGATCTCTAACGCCTCCCGGCTATCTGTTCGCAAAATGACCCCAGTCAACCCGGCCGGAATGACCTCATCCCAGCGGTGCCGGATTCGCGCCGCGGGGCCGAACAACGCGCCGGCGTCGATGTACTCGTCGGGCACGGCCGCCACCGCCTCGTCTTTGCGGCCAGCCAACCACAACTCCTGAATCCGAGCCGCCGCTTCCGGGAAACCCCGGCGGGCCATGGCGTCACGATGGAAGTTGTTGTCCTCACTACCCATCCCGCCGACGTACATCGCGGTCAAGGGCTTCTTCGCGTCGAGCGCGGCCTGTACATCGTCGGTGATCTCCACCGTCAAGTTCCCCATGATCTCAAAGTCGTCCGGGCGGCCGCCTCGCCGCTCCCAACCCCGCTCCAGTGCCGGACCGTGGATCGACCAGCCATCCGCTCCGTAGCCCATCGGCAACCAGCCGTCAGCAACTTCGGCCGCTAACGAGGTGTTGAGCGGGCCACCCGAAGCGATCCAAATTTCTACCCGGCCCGCCGGATGCAGGATCGATTTCAACGCTTTTCCTTCACCCAACGCCCCCGGCCCGCGGTAAGGCAGCGACAACTCGGCTCCGTCGTAGGCGACCGGTGCTTGCCGATCCAACACTTGGCCCATGATGGCCACGTAGTCCCGGAGGCGACGGTTCGGGCTACCCCAGGGTTGGCCGTACCAACCTTCCACGATCTGCGGACCGCTCACCCCCAACCCGATGATCACCCGATTCCCACCGGCCAGATGGTCGATGGTCATGGCCTGCATGGCGGTGGCCGCTGGAGTGCGGGCCGATACCTGCACCACCCCGGTCGCCAACTTGATCCGTCGAGTGTGCGCCGCCAGAAACGCCAACGGGCTCAACGCGTCGCAGCCGTAAGCCTCGGCGGTCCACACCGAATGAAACCCCAGACGGTCAGCCGCGGTGATCAGATCCAGCGGCAACTCCACCGCTTTGGCCCGATACAGCTCCAACCCGAATCCCAGCTTCATGGCCGCGATGCTAGAGCCCCAGCCACAATCGGGAAGAACTCACCACGGTCGACTCCGCCCGCCGTCGTCAAAGTGCACCCGCACCATGACACTTGTAGCGTTCGCTCGATGACCGCCACCGCACCTACCGCTATCTTCGGACGGGAGCTACGTGGCCTCACCTTGGCGGTGATGGCGGCCATCGGAATCGTCGCCTACAACAACCTCGCCGTTTCCGCAGCCCTGCCCGAAATCGGCAGCGACCTCGGCGACGTTGCGTTGCTTCCGTGGACCATCTCGGTGGAACTGCTCACGTCAGGGGTTGCGGTGCTGGTCGCCGGACCGCTCGTTGATGGGTTCGGTCCGCGTCGGATCTTCCGGCTTTCGGTGGTCGGGTTCATGGTGACATCGCTGATCTGCGCCCTCGCTCCGACCATGGCCACGCTGATCGCCGCCCGCGCCCTGCAAGGCGTTACCGCCGGGCTGCTGCTGACCGTCGTCTTGGCTGCGATCGGCATGTCGTATCAGGCCGATGCCCGCGCCCGAGTGTTTGCTTCCAACTCAACGGTGTGGGGAGTTACCAGCGTTGCCGGACCATCGATCGCCGCGGTGATGGTGGCGCTCGCCAACTGGCGGGGGGTGTTCTGGTTCAACATCCCGGTGGCGTTGCTCGCCGCCGCACTGGCCTGGAACCGACTCCCGGCCAACCCGATCGAAGCGCAGGCCACCGCCCCCGACCGGCGAGGCATCGCGTTGGTCACGCTGCTCAGCGCCGCCGGTCTCGCCGTCGTCGAAGGGTCGGTGCTGGCGGTAGGGGTCGGTATTGCCGTGACCGCGGCCAGTCTCGCCGCCTACCTTGTCCACATCCGTGACCACCCGCATCCGGTGGTGCGCATCGAACACGTCTGGTCGGGACGTTACGGGCCGATCCACCTCACCTCGCTGCTGGCCGTCGGTGGGTCGCTCGGCTTTCACGCTTTCGTGCCGGTCTATCTCAAAGCGGCACGCGGTGCGTCCACCACCGAAGCCGCGTTTTCGGTGGCGTACCTGTCGGTGGGTTGGACCCTCGGGGCGATCGCTTCGACCCATCTACAACCACGGATTGGGCGGGAACGAACGGTGCTCGCCGGATCGTTGGTGATGGCACCGGGGTTGATCGCGGCCGTGGTCGCGGTCGCTACTCGCTCCCCGTTGGTGGTTTTCTACGCCCTGTTGTTTGTCAGCGGACTCGGTATCGGTTCGATCTCCACGACCGGGATCAACATCCTCCAAGAACGCACCCCCATGTCGGAAATGGGACGGGTCAACGGGGCGCACCAGTTCATGCGAACCCTCGGCATCACCTATGCGGTCGGGATCGCCGGATCGCTGATCCTCACCACCGTCGACCGGCGAACCGGCAACGTGGAAGCCGTGCGTGACCTGCTCAGCGGCGACACCACCACCGTTGACACCAGCATTGCGGAGGCGCTCGAACTGGGCTTCCAGTTGGCACTCGGTTTCGCCTGCCTAGCCGGGTTGGCCTGCATCCCCAGTGCCATCGCTCTCGTACGAGGTTCCCGCGAGCAGGTAACCTCCGCTGTGTGAAAGCACTCCGGTTCTCCCGCAGCGAAGGTCGCTACGCCGCGGCCATGCTGATGTCCCGACTGCGGCCCGGTAGCGGTGCCGCGGTAGGACCACTGGCCTTAGTCGATGACGACGAACCGGCGTTGCCCACCGACGAGTGGCTGCGGATCTATCCGAGGTTGGCGGGGATCTGCGGATCGGATCTCGCCACCATCGACGGCAAAGCCTCCCGGTACTTCGAAGACTTCGTGAGTTTCCCGTTCGTTCCCGGCCATGAGATCGTGGCCGACACCGACGACGGGCGACGGGTGGTGCTGGAACCGGTGCTGGGTCACGCCAGCCGCGGCTTCGACCTTCCCTTTCCCGGCGCTCGCCCCGCCGACGGCAACGACTACCGGCACCTCACCTGCGGTCATCTCAAACCGGGACTCCAAACCGGGTTCTGCGAAAGCACCGGAGGGGGTTGGTCAACCGAACTCGTCGCGCATCCCAGCCAACTCCACGAAGTCCCCGACACGATGAGCGACGAAGCCGCGGTGTTGATGGAACCAATCGCCGGTGGCGTGCATGCCGCGCTTCGAGCCGGCGTGACCCCCGGAGCAACCGTGGCCGTGATCGGTGCCGGGGCGATGGGGCTGGTCACCGTGGCGGCCCTGCGGCACTTCACCGAGGCCGGCAAGATTCTGATCGGAGCCAAATACCCGATCCAGCGCCAGATGGCCGAGCAGTTCGGGGCCGATGTGATCTGCGCCCCCGACGAACTCGCTCGGGCGGTGCGACTCGCCACCGGTTCGTTCATGATCGGAGGCCGCCTGTCGGGAGGCGCCGACGTGGTAATCGACGCGGTGGGATCCGCCGAGTCGATCGAAGCCGCGATCGCAATGTGCCGTCCCCGGGGCCGGGTGTTGCTGCTGGGTATGCCGGGCGTGGTTGAACTTGACCTCACCGCGCTCTGGCACCGAGAAACCGAACTGGTCGGCACCTACACCTACGGTCGCGAAGAACACGATGGACAGGTGACCAACAGTTTTGCTCTGGCCTTCCAACTGGCGGCCAGCGTGCCCTTCGACGATCTGCTTTCGGCGACCTACCCGCTGGATCGGTACGTGGATGCGCTCAGCCACGCCGCGGAAGCCGGTCGGCGCGGCGGGATCAAAGTGGCGTTCGACCTTCGCCAAGAACCTCACCGGGGGAAATTGTCGGGCCGTTGAGGTCGTGATGTGGGCGCATTTCGTACAGACTGTGCGAATGTCCGACCTTGAGACCGCACCATCGACCGACGACGAGACCACTGCGGCGCTGACCCTGTTTAACGAGTACGTCGACGCCGACCGGGAACGTACCCGGCGCGAGAAGCGAGTGCAGAAAGCCGAGCGGGCGAAGGACGATGCCGCGGCGCTGGTACGCAAACTCAACGAGTCGGGTTCGGCTGAACAACGGGCTAGCGCCGAAGCGGCGTACCGGGATGCCCAAGAGGCCTTGAAGGCCATCCGCGAAGGCCGGGAACCTGAACCGAAAGCGGCCGACGAGGCACCAGCCGACGAACCTGCTGCTACCGACGAGGCGCCAGCCGACGAACCTGCTGCTACCGACGAAGAAGAGTAACCCCAGGGTGTTTTCGCCCTGAACCTCTCTGCGCTGGCAACTACGTGCTCAACTACAGCCATGCGCGCAATCCGAATCGTCGACGGCCAACCTGAACTCCAAGACATCGATGCCCCCAGTGGCGACGGCGTCGTGATCACCGTCGCGACCTCGTCGATCTGTGGCAGCGACATCCACCTGCTCGAAGCGGGGCTTGCCGACGGGATGATCCTCGGCCACGAGTTCTGCGGGACCACCCCAGACGGCACGGCGGTAGCCGTAGAGCCAATGGCGTCGTGTGGCGCCTGTCCGTCGTGTCTTTCCGGCTACCTCGGAACGTGCGCCAGCGGTGCTCGCTTCTACGGGATCGGTCTGGACGGCGGCATGGCCGAGCAGGTTCTGGTTCCGGCCGATGCGCTGGTGGCTCTCCCGACCGGGCTTCCGCTGCGGGCCGGTTCGTTGGTCGAACCGCTGGCGGTCGCGCACCACGGGATTGAGCGGGCCCGCATCACCGATCAGGATCGGGTGGCGGTCATCGGTGCCGGGCCGATCGGGTTGGCAACGGTGGCCCTTCTCGCCCAGCAGGGCATCACCGCCGACATTTCGGCTCGTCACCCCCACCAGCAGCGGGCCGCCGAAACGCTCGGGGGACGAGTCGGCGTTGAGGACGCTTACGACGTCGTGATCGATGCGGTGGCAACCAGCGAGTCGTTGGCGACCGCCGTCAGCCACCTCCGCCCCCGCGGCCGCATCGGGCTGGTCGGCACCATTTGGGGAGGAACCGAGCTCGGAATCGGTGCCTGTATGAAAGAAGCGGAGATCATCCCCGCCATGACCTATCGCTGCCGAGTACCGGGCCGCGACTTCGAACACGCGGCCCGCGCTCTGGTCGAACAACCCGAGATTACCGACGCATTGATAAGCCACCGGTTCCCGCTGGATGGTTGCGCCGAAGCATTTTTCACCGCAAGAAACCGAGCAGCCGGGGCAATCAAAGTAGCATTTGAGGCTTAGCCAGCCGTCTACACACGAGATCCGACATGAACATGCACCGACTGACCGCCATCCTGATCGCTTTTTCCCTGCTCGGAGGTGCGGCCTGCGGCAGCAGCGATGACACTGCTAGCAGCGGTGCCGATGATGCAATGATCGAAGCTGTGGTCGAGATGCTGATGCAGGATTCTGACCTGGCCCTCATCGAAGAAGAAGCTCGCTGTGCCGCGGTCAAGGCGGTCGACACCATCGGCCCCGAACTCGCGATGTCCGCGTTTGCTCCTGATTCGGACACCACCGAAAACCTCGACCCCGAAATACAAGGCGAATTCATGACCGCCATGCTCGACTGTATTGACTTCAACCGGGCCATGGTCGACAGCATGATCGCCGACGGCGCAACCCGAGAAGAAGCAGAATGCATGGCTGGTGCCTTCGGAGAAGACGAACTGCGTGACCTGGTCTCCATGTCAGCGCTCGGCGAAGACGAAATGGACGAAGAACAGGCCATGATGCTCTTCGCCAGCCTCCTGAGCGCATCCGCCACCTGCGGCTTTATGGAGTAGTCGTCTAATGCGGGTGCATCCCGCCATCGACCACCATCACCTGACCGGTCATAAAGCTTGACGCGTCGCTGGCCAGGAACAACGCGGCCGACGCCAACTCGTCGGCATCGGCCGGACGGCCCATGATCGTGTTGGCCGACATCGACTCGGCCGCGCCCGGGCCCACGTTGCGCACCATGTCGGTGTCGACCGTGCCCGGAGCCAACGCATTGACCCGGATCCCACGCGGCCCGAGTTCGGCAGCGTGAGATTTGGTCAACGCGTTGAGCCCGGCCTTCATCGAGGCGTAGATCCCGACCCCTTTAGAAAACAGGAACGCCCCGACGCTGATCACGTGCACCACTGAACCCTGACCGCTCGCAGTCAGAGGCTCCAGTGCGGCCTGGGTCAGCAGTGCTGGACCGCGCAGGTTCACCTCGAAACTTTTCTGCCAGACCGACACCGTCTGCTCGCCCACCGCTGCCGCGATCGGATTTGCGGCGTTGTTGACCAGAATGTCCAACCCACCGAACCGCTCAACCGCAGAAGCAACGAGCAACTCCGGTGTCTCGGCATCACCCATGTTGGCAGCCACCCCCAACACGTCGACCGGAACCGACGCCGACGCCGCCAACGCCCGCAAATGGGCTTCGGTCTCAGCTACCGCTTCGGGTTTACGACTCGACACCACCACGTTGGCTCCTGCCAACACAAACGTCTCGGCGATTGCCCGACCGATCCCTCTCGTACCGCCGGTCACCAACGCGGTGCGTCCCGAAAGGTCGAACAATGCCTGATGTTGTGCCTGATCCATACCGGTGACGCTAGGGCCCGCCACCTTCGCTGTCGAAGCGATCCGCAATGTGCTCCTAGGTGTTGGCCTTCAGGTCAGGCCAGCGCGTTGAGGAACAACTCGAAGAACCGTTCACCGGGATAATGCGTCACGATCTCCACGTTGGGTTCCCCACCAATGAAACCCAGCCGGTCGACTTCCATCACTCCCCGATGGCCGCCGTCACCAAACATCACGTTCACATGCAACCGTTGCGTTTCGGCCGGCGCCGGGTCGATGGCGTAGGCCATAGCGATCGGATCGGGAAGGTCGTCGCCTTCCAACCCGTTCGCCAAACAGAACCGCCGCACCGCCTGAGCGATCGACACTGCGAACCGCGAAAATTCGGTGTCGAGCGCCTTCATCGCCGCATGGCGTTCGGCATCAACCACCGCCGACGCGATCGAAATGTCCCAGCCCACGAACTCCAACGGCATCCCCGACGAGGTCACCACGTGCGCCGCCTCGGGATCGGCCCAGAAGTTGAACTCAGCCATGGCGCTGACGTTGCCAGGACCATGCACCCCGGTGCCACCCATCACCACCACCCGCTGCACGGCATCGACGATCTCCGGGGCTCGCAACACCGCAGCGGCAACGTTTGACAACGGCCCGAGACAGACCAGCGTGATCTCCCCCGGCGAACCCAGGATCGTGTCAACGATGACATCCACCGCTCGGCCCTCCGCAGGTACTCGGCTGTGCAACGGCAGACCACAATCACCCATGCCGTCCTCGCCGTGAATGTTCTGCGCGGTTTCTAAGGTTCGCATCACCGGAGTTGCTCGACCGGCGTACACCGGCGTGTTTTCACCGCACAATTCCACCGTGTACAAGGCGTTTTGTACGGCCTGATCGAGACCGACGTTGCCGCCCACCACCGTCAAAGCTTCCACGTGAATCTCGGGATGGCGAAGCGCCATCACGATCGCCGTGGCATCGTCGCTGGCCGTGTCGGTATCGATCAAAAATCTGCGCATACCCGCACGCTACATCGTCGGATGAGACACACGGTCCGACCCGGCGGAGCAGGCCGGTAGCCTTGCCCCGATGAGCAGCGACCACACCTCGCCGAACCGGACGCCTTACCCCCACGTCGAAAGCCCCAACCTCCCCGAAATCGAAAGCCGGGTGCTGGCTCGGTGGAGTGAACAGGCAACGTTCGAAAGCAGCGTCAACGACCGCAGCCTCGACGACGAATACGTGTTCTACGACGGTCCCCCGTTCGCCAACGGCCTCCCCCATCACGGCCATCTGCTCACCGGTTATGTCAAAGACGTCGTTCCCCGCTACCAGACGATGAAAGGCAAACGGGTCGAGCGCCGCTTCGGTTGGGACTGTCACGGGCTTCCCGCCGAGATGGAAGCCGAGAAGGAACTTCCGGTGAGCGGGCGGGCGTCGATCATCGAATACGGCATCGAACGCTTCAACGAGTACTGCCGCACCTCGGTACTCAAATACACCCAAGAGTGGGAAAAGACCGTTACTCGCCAAGCCCGCTGGGTTGACTTCGACAACGACTACAAGACCATGGACCTCGACTACATGGAGTCGGTCATGTGGGCGTTCAAACAACTCTGGGACAAAGGGCTGATCTATCAGGCCAACCGGGTCCTTCCTTACAGCTGGGGGGCCGAAACTCCGCTGTCGAACCACGAGATCCGGCTCGACGACGCCACCCGCCCCCGACAGGATCCGGCGGTCACCGTAGCTTTCCAACTCGACGACCCTTCGACGCTCCCCGGTAACCCGGAACGCAGCGCGGCCATCTTGGCCTGGACCACCACCCCATGGACGTTGCCGTCGAACCTGGCGCTGGCCGTCGGGCCCGACCTTGACTACACCGTGATGGCCGACCCCGACGGCAACCGGTACCTCCTCGGAACTGCCGCCATCGATAACTACGCCAAGCAGCTCGAAACCTTCGAACCGGTCGGCACGGTTACCGGCCGCGACCTCATCGGGCTCAGTTACCAGCCGCTGTTTCCGTACTTTGCCGACATGGCCCATGTTGACCCGGACAAAGCGCACCACGGAACCAACCGGGCGTTCGTGGTGCTCGGTGGTGACTTCATCGACACCGCCGAAGGAACCGGGATCGTTCACATGGCCCCCGGTTTTGGCGAAGACGACCAACGGGTGGTCGGCGAAGCCGGGATCGGGATCGTCGTGCCCGTCGACGACTCCGGGTGTTTCACCGACGAGGTCGTCGACTTCGCCGGGCAGAACGTCATCGAAGCCAACAGCGACATCATCCGTCACCTGCGCGACCACTCACAGTTGGTGCGTCACGACAGCTACACCCACAACTATCCCCACTGCTGGCGCACCGACACCCCGATCATCTACCGGGCCATGCCGTCGTGGTACGTGAAAGTCACCGACATTCGAGACCGGTTGCTCGAAACCAACCAGCAGATCAACTGGGTGCCGGGACACATCCAAGATGGACGGTTCGGTCAGTGGCTAGCTGGCGCCCGCGACTGGTCGATTAGCCGCAACCGGTTCTGGGGATCCCCCATTCCGGTGTGGATCAGCGACAACCCCGACTATCCCCGCACCGATGTGTACGGCAGCCTCGACGAACTCGAAGCCGACTTTGGGGTACGTCCCACCAACCTGCACCGTCCGTTCATCGACGAACTGGTCCGGCCCAACCCGGACGACCCCACCGGGCAGTCGATGATGCGCCGAGTCCCTGAGGTGCTCGACTGCTGGTTCGAGTCCGGGTCGATGCCGTTCGCTCAAGTCCACTACCCGTTCGAAAACAAAGACTGGTTCGACGAACACTTCCCGGCCGACTTCATTGTCGAATACATCAACCAGAGCCGGGGCTGGTTCTACACGCTGCACGTGCTGGCTACCGCCCTGTTCGACCGGCCCGCGTTCCAGAACGTGATCTGTCACGGGATCCTGCTCGCCGATGATGGAGCGAAACTCTCCAAGAAGCTACGCAACTACACCGAACCCGACGAGATCTTCGAAAAGCAGGGTTCTGACGCGCTTCGTTGGTATTTCATGTCGACCAACATTGTTCGTGGTGGCGACACCCGAATCTCGGATCAGGCCATCGACGACGTGGTTCGCCAAGTCATCCTGCCAATCTGGAACGCCTATTCGTTCTTTACGCTCTACGCCAACGTCGAAGGCCATCAGGCCACGTTCCGGACCCACATCGGCGACGACGGCGACCAACTCGACCGTTACATCTTGGCCAAAGTCGGGCAGCTCGTAAGCGCAGTCGAAACCCACATGGATGCCTACGACCTGCCCGGGGCCGCTACCGAAATCCAGTCGTTCATTGACGCGCTCAACAACTGGTACATCCGTCGCAGCCGAAACCGTTTCTGGGGTACCGGCGACAGCAGCGGCGCCGATCGGGAAGGCCTCGACACGCTCTACACCGTGCTGGTCACGTTGGTGCAGGTGGCGGCACCGTTCCTGCCGATGATCACCGAGGAAATCTGGACCGGGTTGGCGAGCAATGACCCGGACCTGCCGCCGTCGGTGCACCTGTCGAACTGGCCCGACGCCAACGCCTACAACACCGACCCGGTGCTCGTGTCGAGCATGGACCGCGTGCGAGACGTGGCCTCAGCCGGCCTGCGTCTCCGCGAAGAACAAGGGCTGCGAGTTCGGTTGCCGCTGGCCTCGGTGACCGTCGCCGGACGCGACGCATCGACGTTGGAACCGTTGTCCGAACTGCTGCGTGACGAACTCAACGTCAAAGCCGTCCATCTCACTGAAGACATCGGCAGTCTGGCCACGTTCGTGCTCCGGCCCGACGGCAAGACGCTTGGTCCGCGACTCGGCAAAGACGTACAGACCGTGTTCGCGGCGGCCCGAGACGGGGCGTGGGAAAGCGCCGACGATGGCAGCGTCCTCATCGCCGGTCACCGATTGACCACCGACGAGTACGAACTCGGACTGGTTTCACCCGAAGGTGTGGTCGCGGCTGCGCTGCGCTCCAACGATGCCGTGGTCAGCCTCGACACCGAACGCACCCCTGAACTCGAAGCCGAAGGTCTCGCCCGTGACCTCGTCCGCGAGATCCAAAACGCCCGCAAAGCCGACGAGTTGGTGGTGACCGACCGGATCGACGTTTGGGTCGATGTGGCCGCCGACGATCTGGTTGCCGCCATCGAAACCCACCGGGCCTACATTGCCGAACAGGTCCTCGCCGAGTCGATCACTCTGGGCGCCGGTGACGACGCTCTTCGAGTCCACGATGCCCACGTCGCCGGCGAACCGCTCCGGTTCACGTTGCGAGTTCACTAAGTCACTGGTTTCACCGGAGCCTCACCCATGCCGTATCAACTCGCCGCGCTGACGGCTGCGGCCCTCTGGGCGACCTCCAGCCTGATCGCCGCCGACCCGGTCCGCCGGATCGGTGGACCGAGATTTACTCGACTCCGGATGATCGTGGTCAGTGCCGAACTGCTGATCTTGGCTACCGTTACCGGCGCCTGGGATTCGTTGGCTTTCGATGACGTTGGGCTGGTCGGATTGTCGGGTCTGGTAGGGCTCACCATCGGCGACATCGCCTTGTTCACCGCCATGTCGCAGATGGGGCCGCGGCGCACCTCGGTGGTGTTCACCGCCAACGCCCCGCTGGCCGCCATCGGTGGCATCTGGCTTTTCGACGAAGCGTTCGGTCTGGGTTCTGGTACCGGCGCAGTGTTGACCGTGGCCGGCATCGTGATGGCGGTGGTCTACGGCGGCCGTCGAAGCGCCAACGATACGTTCGAACGGATCGAAGGCTCCATGACCAGCGGGATCGTTTGGGCTTCGATCGGCGCCATCGGACAGGCGGTGGGTGCGCTGGCAGCCAAACCGGTGCTCGACAGCGGCGCCGACACTCTGGCGGTTGCCGCGACTCGAGCTGTGATCGCCACCGTCGCCATGTGGATCGTGGCGCAACCAACCGATCGATGGCTCGGATCGAGCCGCAATGGACCGGTGAACGGTCAGGACTGGGTTCGCATCGTGTTCAGCGGAACGATCGCCATGGTGATCGGACAGTCGCTGGTGCTGTACGCCCTCGGTCACGGTGACGCCGGCGTCACCACCATCTTGTCGTCCACCACTCCAGTGCTGTTGCTACCGGCACTGTGGGTCCTGACCCGTCGGCCTCCGGCAATCCAAGCCTGGATCGGCGCGCTGCTGTCGGTAGCCAGAACCGCGCTACTGATCTAAGAAATGGTGGTTGAACCCGAGACCGCTGGCCACTACTGATCGAGACGTTTGCCGGTCTCGGTCAAGTTGATATCCCAAAGCACCTTTTCGAGAGCGTCGCTGGCCATGATCGACGAGTAACGCAGCGGGTTTTCCGCCGTGACCGTCGACGGGATCGGTGACAGGATCGTCCACGGAGTCGGATGGGCGAACTGCACCACCGAATACCGGTCGCCGGACTGGCCCGGAGCCGAAACCACCCGGTGAATACCCGACGGGATCACACCGTTGCTGATCCGTTCCAACATCATCCCGGTGTTGATGATCGCCCGACCATCCGGAGCCGACGCGTCGACCCAATCGTCACCGATCCGTACCTGCAACCCCGCGGCGGTTGCTCTCGGCAACGCGGTGATCAGGTTGATGTCAGCGTGCTCACCGGCCCAAACATGCTGCTCGTCGGGGGCCTGATCCATTGACGGATAGTGAATGGCTCGGGTCAGCGTGGCGCTGTCGTTCATCATCTCATCGAAGAACGACGGATGCGCCCCCAACCCTTCAGCGATGATCCGCAGCACCCGACGCTGCAAGTCGGCCACCGACTGGTGGAAGGTCATCAGGAGTTTGGCGATGCCGGGCAGGTCGCCTTCGGGCAGCATCGGTTCGCCATACCGATGCGGGTACCGGTCCCGCAACGGATGACCGATCCCCAACGGGGCACCCCAGTTGAGCATCTCTTTCCAGTCGGGAACGTCGGCCACCGCGGCGGTCTCTACCAGCAGGCCGGTGTAACCGTTCTGCCCTTTGCTTCCCGGCACGACGTAGCGATCTTTGTGATCTTGGGGAAGCGAGAAGAACGCCTCCAGTTGAGCGTAGGCCTCGTCGATCAACACCACCGGAAGGTCGTGTTCGACGTAGACGAACCCGGTTGCCAGGCTCCGACGAACTCCGTCTACCACCGCAGCGCGCTGCTCGGAAGAACCCTGCTCAAAGGCCAGAAGGTCAACATCAAGAATTTCCACCGCTTTACCCTAGCCTTGGCGACGAGACGGCTCTTCACCTGAGGATGATCATTATGGCCAAGCAACCACGTACCCCAAAACCACGAGGTTCCGCCGATGGAATCCTGGCTGCCATCGTGACCAATGACTGGTTCCGCAAGGTCGCCCCGAAAACAATCCCGGCCTTTCATCAGGCGATGAACCGTCTCACCCGAGGTCGGTTCGTGCCCGGCGCGGCGCTGGTATTGCACACCACCGGAGCCAAAACCGGTCAGCCTCGCACCACCCCGCTGGAAGCAACCTCGGGCCCTGATGGCACCTGGGTGCTGGTTGGCAGCAACTTTGCCCGCGAGTTTCACCCGGCGTGGACCAGCAACCTGATCGCTAACCCCGAATGCGAAATCGTGGTGCGGGGCCGGCGCCGGGCGATGACCGCCGAACTTTTGGAAGGGCCCGCCCGAGATATCGGTTGGCAGCAGGCTCTCGACCATTTCGGGGCCTGGGACGCCTACACCGACATCACCAACCGCGAATTTCGGATCTTTCGTCTTTCGCCCCGCTAAACCCCGCCGGCAAGAACGCGATATTCACAGCGTTGCCAAATTACACACACCCTGTGAATAACCCCCTGAGTGCCCCAACTTTTCGGGTTTTGTCATCCACAGCGGAAGTTCTTAAGGGCCCAGATTGCGCTCTATGACTGGGATCCGGTAGCGTTAGAGATCTGGCCCTTGACGGACATGTAATTACTGGACTGTACTTACATACCCGTCCTCTTTGAGGCCGGAACGGGTATACGGGTAAATGGGTACACGGGTAGATGGTCAGTCCGAAAGCCATCAAAACGCCCGACTGGTGATTTCGGAAAGATACGAGGGGCGCAATGGCGATTACCGAAGATCGACTCTCAGCAGTCGACAACAACGCAACTGTCAACGCAGCAGCGACAACGATGCGAGTAAAGAAACGAAACGGTTCGCTCGAACCGGTTGATGTCAACAAGATTGTCAACGCGGTAGCCCGAGCTGGCGAAGGTTTGCTCGGTATCGACCCGATGGTGGTCTCGACCCGAACCATCGCCGCCCTCGCCGATGGCGCCACCACGCAGGAACTCGACGAGCTCTCCATCCGCACCGCAGCCGGTCTCATCGTTGAAGAACCCAACTACTCGCGTCTCGCGGCCCGCCTCCTCGCCACCTACATCGACAAAGAAGTCCGCAACCAGAACGTCCCCTGGTTCTCTGAGTCGGTCAGCCTCGGCCACCAGCAAGGCCTGATCAGCGACGAAGTCGCCGAGTTCATCACCACCCACGCCCCCGAACTCAACGCGGCGATCAACACGCAGCGAGACAAGAACTTCGAGTTCTTTGGGTTGCGTACCGTCTACGACCGCTACCTGCTCCGTCACCCGGAAACCCGGCACGTCATCGAAACCCCGCAGTACTTCTTCCTGCGGGTGGCCTGCGGTCTAGCAACCAACCCCACCGAAGCCATCGCGTTCTACGACCTGATGTCCTCACTGGCGTACCTGCCGTCGTCGCCGACGTTGTTCAACTCGGGAACCACACACCCGCAGATGTCAAGCTGCTACCTGCTTGACTCGCCCGAAGACTCCCTTGAAGGCATCTACAAGCGCTACACCGACATTGCTCGCCTCTCGAAGTTCGCGGGCGGTATTGGGGTGGCCTGGCACCGCATTCGTTCAAAGCACAGCCTGATCGTCGGCACCAACGGCCTCTCCAACGGCATCGTTCCCTGGCTCAAGACCCTTGACGCCTCGGTCGCCGCGGTCAACCAGGGCGGACGGCGCAAGGGTGCCGCCTGCGTCTACCTCGAATCGTGGCATGCCGATATCGAACAGTTCCTTGAACTGCGTGATAACACCGGCGATCACTCCCGGCGAACCCACAACATCAACCTCGCCAACTGGATCCCCGACATGTTTATGGAACGGGTCGAAAAGGACTGGCAGTGGAGCCTGTTTGACCCCAAGAAAGTCCCGGAACTCATCGACACCTACGGCGACGAATTCCGTGCCATTTACGAGCAGGCCGAAGCCGACGGACGGTTCGAACGTCAGGTGTCGGCCCGCAACCTGTACCAGCGGATGATGACCACGTTGGCCGAAACCGGCAACGGCTGGATGACCTTCAAGGACCCATCCAACGAGAAATGTAACCAGACCGGCCCCGGTGCCACCGGAGGCGACAACGCCCGGGACCGGGTCGTTCATCTCTCGAACCTGTGCACCGAGATTCTCGAAGTGACCAGCCAGGACGAAACTGCGGTTTGCAACCTCGGCTCGATCAACCTTGGGGCGTTCGTCACCGACGGCGAAGGAACCAAAACCATCGACTTCGACCGGCTCGGTGCCGTTGTGCGCCAGGTCGTGCCGTTCCTCGACCGGGTCATCGACATCAACTACTACCCCACCAACGAAGCCGGCACGTCCAACGCCCGTTGGCGTCCGGTCGGCCTCGGCATGATGGGCCTCCAAGATGTCTTCTTCAAGATGGGGATCGCCTTCGACTCTCCAGAAGCCCGTGATGTCAGCAAAGCCATCTCCGAAGAGATCTACTTCAACGCCCTTTGGGCCTCCAGCGAACTCGCCGAAGCCAACGGAGCGCACGCTGCGTTCGCCGAGACTCGGGCCGCGGCCGGCAACCTCCAGTTTGATCTGTGGGGAGTCGAACCCAACGACCCGAAGCGCTGGGAACCACTGCGCGAACGGATCAGCACCCACGGCCTGCGCAACTCGCTGATGATCGCAATCGCCCCGACCGCCACGATCGCTTCGATCGCCGGTTGCTACGAATGCATCGAACCGCAGGTTTCCAACCTGTTCAAGCGTGAGACCCTGTCCGGCGAGTTCATGCAGATCAACCGCTACCTGGTCAAAGAACTCCAAGCCCGCGACCTTTGGGACGAACGGATGATCAACGACCTGAAGCGGGCCGAGGGCTCCATTCAGGACATTGACCGCATCCCCGAAGACCTCAAAGCCGTCTACCGCACTGCTTGGGAGATCCCGATGCGGTCGCTGATTGATCTGGCCGCCGACCGTGGCCCGTTCATCGATCAGAGCCAGTCGCTCAACTTGTTCATGGAGTCCCCGACCATCGGCCGTTTGTCGTCGATGTACATGTACGCATGGAAAGCCGGGCTCAAGACCACGTACTACCTACGGAGCCGTCCGGCCACCAAGATCAACAAGGCGACCGCCGGTTCCGACACCACCAGCAGCCCCAACGGCGGCGGTGGCGGTGGTGGCGGCAATCCGACCAAGACCTTCACCGACGAAGAGGCGCTGGCCTGCTCGCTGGAAAACCCCGAAGCATGTGAGGCGTGCAACTAATGGCACTAGCAGAGAACCACGATTACAACCTTGACACGTCGTTCGACGAACCCACCGTTGGCGGTTCGGTTGCCCCGACCACCGGCCGAGGCAACATCTTGGACCCCGGGTTCAACCTGACCCTGCGCCCCATGCGGTACCCGCAGTTCTTCGAGATGTACAAGGACGCCATCAAGAACACTTGGACCGTCGAAGAAATCGACTTCTCCGACGACCTCGCTGACCTTGATCGCAAGCTGACACCGGCAGAAAAGCACCTGATCAGCCGACTGGTGGCGTTCTTCGCCACCGGCGACTCGATCGTTGCTAACAACCTGGTGCTCAACCTCTACCAGCACATCAACGCTCCCGAAGCCCGGATGTACCTGTCCCGCCAGCTCTACGAAGAGGCGCTGCACGTCCAGTTCTACCTGAACCTGCTCGACAACTACATTCCTGACCACAGCGAACGGGCCGCAGCGTTCGCCGCAGTCGAAAACATTCCGTCGATCCGTCAGAAGGCCGAGTTCTGCTTCAAGTGGATGGGCAACGTTCCCGACGGTTCGCTCCAGACGCAAGAGGACCGTAAGCAGTTCCTCATGAACCTGATCTGCTTTGCGACCTGCATCGAAGGACTCTTCTTCTTCGCCGCGTTTGCCTATGTGTACTTCCTGCGGGACAAGGGTCTGCTCAACGGCTTGGCCGCCGGAACCAACTGGGTGTTCCGTGACGAGTCGATGCACATGAACTTTGCGTTGGAAGTGATCAACACGGTCCGCAACGAAGAGCCCGATTTGTTCGACGACGACATGAGCCGTCGGATCACCGAGATGATCAGCGAAGCCGTCAACGCCGAATACCAGTTCGCTCAGGATCTGCTGGGTGAAGGTGTTCAAGGCATGTCGGTCAACGACACCCGGGCCTACCTAGAGTTTGTCGCTGACCAGCGGCTCAACCAGCTCGGCCTTCCCGCCAAGTTTGGCTCCAAGAACCCCTTTACCTTCTTGGAACTCCAAGACGTTCAGGAGCTCTCGAACTTCTTCGAACGCACCGTTTCGGCCTATCAGGTCGGCGTCGAAGGCGAAGTTTCCTTCGGGGAAGACTTCTAACCATCCTGACCTGCACGGCCGCCACCGTTCAGGTCACCGCTTGGCTTGACCAAGCGAACAACAGCGCCCCATCGCCCCGATGGGGGTGACTAACGAAACGGCCGTCTCGTTCACCAGCGAGGCGGCCGTTTCCCGTTGTAGGCAGCCGAATCAGCGAAGGGCCAGCACCCCAGAGGGTCAGTACCCCATGAGGCCGTGGTACGGCGAACCGTTCGCCCGCCAGTCCTGGTAGATATCCAGGAAGCCTTGGCCAAACGGGTCCTCGCCACGCAACGGCATCATCGCCCGACGGATCGTCCAATCCTGCGGGGCCAACGCCGCGGCCTGATCGAAATGGCGGTCAGCACCGTCGGCATCGCCACGCTGTTGAAGGGCGACCGCCAACCGGAAATGCAGACGGGCTGCTTCTTCTTCGGGGGTCAAGTCCCCCACCGCAGCTCGGGCGTCTTCACTGCTAATCCCGGCGTCACCTTCACGCACCCAGCGCCGGATGCGGTCGTGTTGACGGTCCGCCGACACCCCCGTGAACTCGCTGAACGTATCGGTGCCGTACGCACTCCAGTTGGGCATGGCGATCCGGTCGTCTTCGTCGATCAACAGCACCGTGGGTACGTTCGAGATGGCGTACAGCTCGGTCAGAAGATGATCGGCGTCGATGAGCACCGGGAACGTGATGTTCTCGGCAAACCCGCGGATGGCTTCGACATTGTTGTCGATCGCGACTGCTAACACCTGAAACTCAAGGTGCCCGGCGGCGTGAAGTTCGTCCTGCAACGCCTGCCACCCGGGCAGGTCAAAGGCGCAACCTCACCAACTAGAAAACGCCACCAGCAGCCGTTTCTTGCTGCGGTGATCGCTTAACGCCGTCACCCCACCGTCAAGGTCGGGTAAGGCAAAGTCCGGGGCGTGCAGGTCGTTGAGCGCGCCTCGGCGCTGCTCACGAGGCGCACCAATCGCGGTCAACCCCGCCACCGGATCGACCACCACCGGGCGGTCCATCAACTCGGCAAACGTTTCCAGATCTACCCCGGCATCGGAAACCAGCCGGGCCCGATCTGGGACCAACACACAGACTTCCTCCCGGCACAGCCCTTCGGGTTTGAGCGTCCAGCCCAACTCCGAAGACAGCGTCTGCTCCGACACGGTTCCGGAACTACTGACGATGACAGCCTGAGGTTGCATGACGAGATGGTAGTCGGGTCAGTCGTTCTGGGGGAACCCGAGATCAACCGACGAACTCGCCGGATCAGGCCAGCGTGTCGTGACCGCCTGGGCCTTGGTGTAAAACCGAACCCCTTCCGGGCCGTACATGTGGGTGTCGCCAAACAACGAACTTTTCCAACCCCCAAACGAGTGGTAGCCGACCGGCACCGGGATCGCCACGTTGATCCCAACCATCCCGACCGGTGCCCGATCGCAGAACTCGCGGGCGGCGCCACCGTCACGGGTAAAGATCGCGGTTCCGTTGCCGTACGGGTTCGCTTCGAGCAGGCGAATGGCATCGTCAAAAGTCGCGACCCGCACGACCCCAAGGACCGGGCCAAACACTTCGTCCTGGTACACCGTCATGTCAGGAGTGACATGGTCGAGCAGGCTGCAACCGAGGAAAAACCCCTCGCCGTCAAAGTGCTGCTGGCGGCCATCGAGCACCGCGGTTGCTCCGGCTTCGATCCCGGCCGAAACATACCCCGACACCCGATCCCGATGTTCGGCGGTGACCAGAGGCCCCATCTCCGACGTCGGGTCCATGCCGTTTCCGATCGTCAGCCCCCGGGTTCGTTCCGCGATGGCTTCGACCAGCGGATCGGCGACGTCACCAACCGCCACCACGACCGAAATCGCCATGCAGCGTTCACCGGCCGAACCAAACCCGGCCGAGACCGCAGCATCGGCGGCCAACCCCAGATCGGCATCGGGGAGCACCAGCATGTGGTTTTTGGCCCCACCCAACGCCTGCACCCGTTTTCCATTCTCCGACGCGGTGCGGTGGATGTACTGGGCTATGGGAGTCGAACCAACGAAGCTCACCGCCCGAATCTCGGGATGGTTGAGCAGTCGGTCCACCGCTTCCTTGTCGCCGTTGACGACGTTAAACAAACCGTCCGGGAACCCCGCCTCACGGATGAGTTCAGCGATGAACATCGCCGCCGACGGATCCTTTTCGCTGGGTTTGAGAATGAACGCGTTTCCGCAGGCCAACGCATTCGGGATCATCCAGAGCGGCACCATGGCCGGGAAATTGAACGGGGTAATACCCGCCACTACCCCGAGCGGGCGCCGGATCGACGTGACGTCAACCCCGGTCGAGACCTGCGCCGAATGGGTGCCTTTGAGCAACTCGCCAACGTTGCAGGCGAACTCAATATTTTCGAGGCCTCGGGCCACCTCGCCCAGCGCGTCGCTGTGCACTTTGCCGTGCTCGGCGGTGATGCGAGCCGCGAGTTCATCGGCGTTGGTTTCGACCAGGTTCCGAAAAGCAAACATGGCTTTGGACCGCTTGGCCATGCTCGAAAAACGCCAGTCTTCGAACGCGGCGCTCGCCACCTCGATGGCGTGATCCAACTCGGCGACCGACGCCAACGCCACCGAACCGGTCTGTTCACCGGTCGCCGGGTTGTACACCGGGGCTGTCCGCGAGGACGTGCCGGCAACTACCGAACCGCCTACGAAATGTCCAATAGCTGTCCCAGTCATCAGCGATCCTCCACTGCGTTGATCGCCCCAAGGAGCGCTTCGATGCCTTCCTGCATCTCGGTTTCGGTCACGTTGAGCATCGGGGCGATCCGGATCACGTTGCCGTACAACCCACCCTTGCCCACCAGGAGGCCGTGGGCGCGACATGCTTCCAAGAAGGCCACGGCCCGAGCCGGATCTGGTTCGTTGCTGCCCGGATGCACAAACTCCAACGCCTGCATCAACCCTTTGCCGCGCAGTTCTGCGATCCAGTCGTGGGCTTCAACCGCAGGGCCCAGCGCCTCGGTGAGTTGACGTCCGCGAGTCAACGCGTTGGCCTGCATGCCTTCTTCTTCAACGGCATTCAACGTGGCGAGGCCTGCCGCGGCCGACAAAGGGTTGCCTCCGAAGGTCGAAAACGATGTGACCGTGATGGTGTCCATGATTTCGGCTCGGGCCACTACCCCGGCCAGGCTGGCCCCGTTGCCAACTCCTTTGGCGAACGTCAACATGTCCGGCACCACGTCGTGGGCTTCGTAGCCCCAGTAGTGCTCACCGGTACGGCCCCAGCCGGTCTGCACCTCGTCAGAGATCAACAGGATTCCGTTGGCATCCAGTTCTTTCTTGAACGCCCCAAAGAACCCGTCGGGTGGGGTGGCGAAACCGCCAACTCCCTGAATGGGTTCAGCGATCAGACAGGCGATCCCACCGGCAGACATCATGTCGAGCATCTGCGACAGATCATCGACGCAGGCCTGGGTGAATTCGGCATCATCAAGGTTCCGGAACGGGCTCCGCAGTCGATAGCCGCCCTGCACGAAATGCACGTCAAGGCCAGAAATCGACGTTGACGACCAGGAAGCGTGCGAAGTGATGGCCTGCGTCGTGAACGACCGTCCGTGGTAGCTGTTGCGCATCGCCAGCACCTGGTTGCTGTTGCGGTAGCTCGTGGCCAGCAGCAGCGCCGTGTCGTTGGCTTCGGTTCCCGACGTGGTGAAGAACACTCGAGCGTCCGGGATGCCCGACAACGCGCAGATCTTCTCGGCCAGCGCGATCATCGGCTCGTTCAAATACAGCGTCGAACTGTGCATGACCTTCGCCGCCTGCGCCTGCACCGCCGCCACCACCTTGGGGTGGGCATGCCCGATCATGGTGGTCAGTACGCCACCAAAAAAATCGAGGTAACGATCTCCTGAAGCGGTGAAGACATAGCTGCCCTCGCCGCGATCCAGCGAGATCGGTTCGGCGTACATCGGCTTGACGAAAGACGGCAACACCGCGCGGTAGCGCTCATGCAGTTCAGAATCCATGAGGAGAGTCTGCCCCAAACCCGCCCGGATTGGGCAGATAACCGGGTTGCTACCAATCAGCAGCGATGTACTGCGTCTCGCAGAACTCGTAGATCCCCTCATGGGCCCCTTCACGGCCCAAACCGGACTGCTTCATACCGCCAAACGGTGCGGCCGGGTCCGACATCGAACCCCGGTTGATCCCGACCATCCCGGCCTGAATTCGTTCACCGATCGACATCGCCCGGGCCACATCGGCCGAGTAGACGTAGGCGGCGAGACCCATCTCGGTGTCGTTGGCCCACGTAATCATCTGATCGTGATCCGCGAACGGAATCACCGGAGCCACCGGGCCGAAGATCTCCTGACGGGTAATTTCCGAACCCATCGAAACACCACCCAGCACCGTCGGGGCATAAAAGAATCCGGGGCCATCAACCGGTGCACCACCGGTCAGCGCGGTTGCGCCATCAGCCACCGCGGAACGCACCAGCGAATCGATCGACGTGATCGCCTCTTGGTTGATCATCGGACCGCAGGTCACACCGTCATCAAAGCCGCTGCCAATCCGAACATTGGACATGGCTGTCACCAGACGAGCCGAGAAATCATCGGCCACCGCCTCGTGGACAAACAACCGGTTCGCAGCGACGCATACTTCGGCCGAATGGCGCATCTTCGCCACCATGGCACCGGCCACGGCGGCATCAAGGTCGGCGTCGGCGAGCACCACGAACGGCGCGTTCCCGCCCAGTTCCATACCGACTTTGAGAACCCGGTCGGCGCAGCGGCGAAGCAGCATGCGACCCACCGCGGTCGAACCGGTAAACGACACCATCCGGGTAGCCCGATGGTCGACCGCAGCGTCAAACCAGGCCCCAGGGTCAACGGAAGGAACCACGTTGACTAGCCCCGGCGGTACCCCTGCTTCTTCGAGCAGTTCCGCAACCCGAAGCGCAGTCAGCGGTGTTTCGGCCGGCGGTTTGATCACACAGCCATTCCCGGCGGCCAGTGCCGGTGCCACCTTGCGAGTAATCATGGCGGCCGGGAAGTTCCACGGAGTCACCATCACCACGACCCCCACCGGTGGGTGATGCACGATGATGCGGTTGCCGCCGCCCGGCGCAGTCTTGATGACCCCGTCGATACGGACAGCTTCTTCACTGTTCCAGCGGAAAAACTCGGCGGCATAGGTGATTTCACCAAGCGCGTCGGCCAACGGTTTGCCGTGCTCCAAGGTGATCAGATGGGCGAGTTCATCGGCATGAGCCAGAAGGTTTTCCCAACAGGCCCGAAGCACCTCGGCTCGTACCCGAGGCGCAGTTTTCGCCCACAACTGTTGTGCCTGATCGGCGGCGGCAACCGCAGCGTGCGCCTCCTCAGGACCCCCTGATTCGACGACCGCAATTTCTTCACCGTTCGCCGGGTTGAGGACAGGAAACCGTTCCGTCCCGTTCGACCACACTCCGCCAATCAACATTTGCGTCTGCATAGGCAGAAAGATCGCACAGGTTTCGGGTATTTCCAAGCACTGCGGCTCAGAACTTGCCCGCCCGCGGCCCCTGCCGGTCAAACCACGGGAGCATCCACTGAACCGCGGGACCGATCGCGAGCAACGACCAGAGCGTCCCCCAGCCCACCGCTCCCCCCAAGGCGGCTCCCGCAGTGAACGCCGACGCCTCAATGGAGAACCGGGCGAGACGAATCGACACCCCACGGTCGTGCAGACCCGTCATCAAACCATCACGCGGACCAGGCCCCCAATGCACCCCCAAATAGAGGCTGGAACCCAACGCCACCACAAACGGCGACAGCAACGTCAACGACGCCCGCAGCCAGGTCGGGTCGGGTTGGTCAAGCAGCCACAAGGTCAGATCGGTGGACGGCCCGATAATGGCCACGTTCAGCACCGTCCCCAGCCCAATACGGACCCGCAACGCCACCACGAGCAACAGCACCACCAGACCGGTCAACACGGTCGCCCCACCAATGCTCAAACGAGAATGCTGCGAAAGTCCGTCGTGAAACACCGTCCAGGCGCCCTGGCCGTTGCCGCCCCGAACCACAAAGGCCAGGCCAACACCGAACAGCCACAGGCCCACCACGATCTGTAGCAACTCGCGGCAACGCACCGGAACCTTAGAGGACCGCACCGCCGTTGCCTGAAGGACCTAGACGGCCAGAGAACTAGCGGTCAACCCGGCCACCGAAGCCGGTCGTACCCGACGCGCCAGCCGCCGAACCGAGCCGATCCATCGGGGTTGTTTCCAGCGAAACGGTCGGCGAGAACGCCACCGGCATCTCCTTGATGCCCCCGATGAAGTTGGAACGGAGGTACCGAACCTCACCATCGAGACGAATGTCGGGAAGCCGTTTGGCGATCTCCCGGAACATCATCCGGATCTCCATGCGAGCCAGGTTGGCGCCGAGACAGAAATGCGGGCCACCACCACCGAACCCGACGTGGTCGTTCGGGGTGCGCTCAATGTCGAACACCCACGGATCGGTAAAGGCCCGTGGGTCGCGGTTAGCGGCGATGTGCCACATCACGACTTTGTCGCCTTCTTTGATCTTCACCCCGTCGAGGTCGTAGTCCTGCATGGCCTGGCGACGGAAGTTCAACACCGGTGTGGCCCACCGAACTACCTCGTCGACCATGGTGTCTTCGTAACGGGCCGGGTCGCTGCGGTACTTCTCCCACTGCTCGGGGAAATCAAAGAAGCCCTTCATGCCGTGGGTGATCGAGTTACGGGTCGTCTCGTTCCCAGCTACGCAAAGCAGCAGGAAGAACATGTCGAACTCGTCTTCGGTGAGGGCCGAACCGTCCACATCGGCTGACAGCAAGGTGGTGATGATGTCGTCGGCGGGTTTGTCACGTCGCTCGGTCTGAAGCTCTCGGCTGTACATGAACAACTCGGCCGAAGCGTGCATCACCTGATCGGGATCGTTGATGAAATCCGGATCGTTGGAGCCGATCATGGCGTTGGTCCAGTCGAAGATCTTGGATCGGTCTTCGAGCGGGATACCGACCATCTCGGCGATGGCCTGCAACGGCAACTCGGCCGACAGTTCGGTGACGAACTCGGCGGTGCCCCGCTCACACACCTTGTCGATGATCATGTCGGTGCGGTTCTCAAGGTAATCCTCAAGCAGCGCGATCATTCGGGGAGTGAACCCACGGGACACGATCCGGCGGTACCGGGTGTGCTTCGGCGGATCCATCTCCAACATGATTCCGTCGTTGATCGCCGAGGTGGTGCCGCTCTCACGGTCCATCTCAGCCATCTGCGTGCCGCCCTTGTTCGACGAGAACACATCAGGTTGACGGTTCACCTCTTTGAGGTGAGCGAGGCGAGTAATCACCCAGAAGCCAGGGCCTTTGTCACCTTCGTCATACCAGTGGATACCGGGATCGGTCTCACGGAACTGGGCCAGCATGTCGTGATGCTCCTGGCGTTGGAACGCATCGAAATCCCAAAGATCGACATCAAAAGCCATATCCGACTCCTCACTCTCTTCCTGCGGGCCCAACCCTAGATCAGGTGCCTGCCGGTTCCTATTTCAGTTGGGGTCAGAAGCTTCGCCTTGGTCAGCAAGACCGGAGATGAAACCAAAATCTCGGGATTCCAGCAGACGGTCAACAGCTACCGCCGGGGTGCTGACCCCGGACATCACCGCCGCCTCCGCTTTGGCGCGTGCGGCAGCAAACACCGGATCCGCGTCCATCCGGGCCAGCAGGCGTTCCTGCAACATGGTCCGCATCCAGCTCAACTGTTGGGCCTGCCGACGGGCGTCTCGACCACCGTTGGCCACCATCACCGCCTGGTGGCGTTCGATCTCAGCCCACAATTCTGGCAGCCCGGAACCTTCCAGCGAAGAACAGGTCAGTACCGGAGGTTCCCAAGCGGCGTCGGGGGGTTGAACCAGATGCAGGGCCCGCTGATAGTCCAAGGCGGCCTGCTGGGCTCGCTCCCGGTTCGACCCGTCGGCTTTGTTGACCGCCACCACATCGGCGAGCTCCAACACACCTTTCTTGATGCCCTGCAACTCGTCGCCGGCCCCGGAAAGCATCAACACCAAAAACACATCGACCATGCCGTGAACGACGGTTTCGCTCTGGCCAACCCCGACCGTCTCGACCAGCACCCGGTCATACCCGGCTGCTTCCAACACGATCATCGCCTCGCGAGTTGCCCGGGCAACTCCACCGAGACTCCCGGCCGACGGGGATGGGCGGATAAAGGCCGAAGGGGACACCGACAGGCGGGCCATCCGGGTTTTGTCACCCAAAATCGAACCACCGGTTCGAGAACTCGACGGGTCTACCGCGATGACTGCTACCCGGTGGCCTCGCTCCACCAGCATCAACCCCAACGCCTCAATGAACGTCGATTTGCCAACCCCCGGTACCCCGGTGATCCCTACCCGCAACGCCGCACCCGCATGGGGCAGCAGTTCGTCCAGCAACGCCGCCGCATCGGCCCGATGATCGGGATGGGTCGACTCAACCAAGGTGATCGCCCGACCAATCGCCGTGCGGTCACCGGCAAGTACACCGGCAGCTAGTTCTGATGGCACCCCTTGACGCTACCTATGATGAGGCCCATGATCCGTCATCACGTCCTTATCGTGCTCAACAACGACGCCAAAGCGGTCGCCGACCAGATCGTCGCCGAGCTCGCCGCGTACGCCCCGACCTGTGCACACATCCGCAGCTATCAGGTCGGACGGGACGCCGGTATCACCGAAGGGGCTGCCGATGTTGCGGTGGTCGCCGAGTTTGATGACGTTGCCGGATATCGGGCTTACGCCACCGACCAAGACCACGTTGACATCATCAACCGTCTGATCGCCCCCAACGCTGCGCAGTTGTTGCGCTGCCAGACGCAGATCTGATCCGCCAAAGCCCGGCTCGCCATACTCCGGCGGATCAGCTTGATTAGCTCAACAGGTCGAGCAGCTCGGCGGCCGCTTCAGGAATGACCGTTCCCGGCGGATACACCGCAACCGCGCCCAACTCCAGCAAGGTCGGAACGTCATCGGGCGGGATCACTCCACCCACGGTGATCTTGATGTCGGGACGCCCCAACGCGGCCAGCTCGGCTCGTAGTTCGGGAACCAGCGTCAGATGGCCAGCCGCCAACGATGAGGCCCCAACCACGTGCACATCGGCCTCAACGGCTTGACGAGCCACTTCGGCTGGCGTCTGGAACAACGGCCCGATGTCCACATCAAAGCCAAGATCGGCAAACGCGGTTGCGATCACTTTCTGGCCCCGGTCGTGACCGTCCTGACCCATTTTGGCCACCAAAATCCTGGGCCGACGCCCGTGCGCCTCGGCAAACGCCTCAACCCGGGACCGAACCGCTTCTACAACACCCGCATCATTTCCCACTTCGGACCGGTACACCCCTTCGATTGTTCGGATCGTCGCAACATGACGACCATAGACCTTCTCCAGCGCATCGCTGATCTCCCCGACCGTCGCCATGGCTCGGGCTGCGTCGATCGACAAGGCCAGCAGATTGCCGTCACCGCGTTCGGCAGCGGCAGTCAACGCATCCAAGGCCACCGTCACCCGTTCGCTGTCGCGCTCGGCTCGAAGCTGGTCGAGTTTGGCCAACTGAGCCGCCCGAACCTCGGCGTTGTCGATCCGCAGCACCTCAATCGGGTCTTCCACCCCTGGGTCTAGGCGATACCGGTTGACACCGATCACGGCCTGCTGCCCTGAATCGATTCGGGCTTGGGTACGAGCGGCTGCTTCTTCGATCCGAAGTTTAGGAATCCCGGCCTCGATCGCAGCGGCCATGCCCCCCATCGACTCAACCTCGCTGATATGAGCCCAGGCTTTTGCCGCTAACTGCTGAGTCAACCACTCGACGTGATAGCTCCCGCCCCACGGGTCAACCGTGCGGGTGGTGCCGCTCTCCTGCTGCAAAAACAGTTGCGTGTTGCGGGCGATCTGCGCCGAGTAGTCGGTCGGAAGCGCCAACGCCTCATCCAACGCGTTGGTGTGCAACGACTGGGTGTGCCCCTGAGTCGCGGCCATGGCCTCCACACAGGTTCGGGTGACGTTGTTGTACACGTCTTGTGCGGTCAACGACCAGCCGCTGGTTTGGCTGTGGGTCCGCAACGACGACGATTTCGGGTTGGTCGGCCCGAACTGCGCCATCAACTGTGACCACAGGAGCCGGGCCGCCCGCAGCTTTGCGACCTCCATGAAGAAGTTCATGCCGATCGCCCAAAAGAAACTCAGCCGCGGCGCGAACGCGTCCACGTCCAGCCCGGCGTCAACCCCAGCCCGCACGTACTCCACCCCGTCGGCCAGCGTGTAGGCCAATTCAAGATCAGCGGTCGCTCCCGCTTCCTGCATGTGATAGCC
>Ga0075474_10000058_pt1 | contig 32365 bp, 27 predicted proteins | sample DEB08_DNA_2_FD_71485 | JGI IMG/M metagenome (GOLD analysis project Ga0075474, IMG submission 71485) | Aqueous microbial communities from the Delaware River and Bay under freshwater to marine salinity gradient to study organic matter... | ecosystem: Environmental > Aquatic > Marine > Coastal ...
CAGCTCACCGCCGGCGAGGTCGTGCGCCAGGTCACCGTCGCGCACCGGGCGCTGGTCGACGGCCGGGTCGGCGACGTCCCGCTCGAGGGCGACGGACCCGACCGCGTCACCAACGTCGTGTTCATGGGGATGGGCGAGCCGCTCGCCAACCTCGAGGCCACCGTCGGGGCGGTCCGGTGGCTCCACGACCCCGAGGGGTTCGGGCTCTCCGCCCGGGCGCTGACCGTCTCGACCGTCGGACTCGTCCCGGCCATCGGGCGTCTCGCGGACCTCGGGCTCCCGATCACGCTCGCCGTCAGCCTCCACGCCGCGACCGACGCGCTCCGCGACGAGCTCGTGCCGGTGAACCGGGTCCACCCGATCGCCGAGCTGGAGCGGGCGGTCCGCGCCTACCGCGCCCGGACCCGGCGGCGGGTCACGCTCGAGTGGTGCCTGATCGGGGACGTGAACGACGGCGACGCCCAGGCCGACGCGCTCGTCGGGGTCGCCCGGCGGCTCCGGGCGCACGTCAACGTCATCCCGATGAACCCGACCCCCGGCGTGCGGTGGCGCGAGCCCGACCCGGACCGGACGCGGGCGTTCGCGGCCCGGGTCGAGCGCGGTGGGGTCGCGGTGACCCTCCGCGACACCCGGGGCCGGGACGCCGAGGCCGCCTGCGGGCAACTGCTCGCCGCCCGGACGCTGGGGGACGGCCGGATCCTGCCGCTGGCCCGGGGCGCGGCGGACCGTGTCACCGCCCTCGCGGGGGTCCGTCCGTCCGGCCCGGCCGCGACCGCCGCGGCTCCGAACCCTGTCGAGGCCCCGGCGGACCGGTCGGGAGCGCCAGGAGGCGGACGAGGGTGAGCGCGCTCGGCGTGACGGCGTTCGTCGCCGCGCTCGTGGCCGCCGTGCTCGTGCACGAGCTGTTCCACCTGCTCGGTGCCCGGTGGTCCGGGATGCGCGTCGACCGCTACTTCGTCGGGTTCGGTCCGACGCTGTGGTCGACCCGCCGTGGGGAGACCGAGGTCGGCCTCAAGCTGCTGCCGCTCGGCGGGTTCGTCCGGATCGTCGGGATGGACCCGGAGGACCCGGTCCAGCCCCCGCTCGTCGCGGAGCTGCCGGACCCCGCCGCCGACGAGGCCGTGTGGGCGGCCGCTCTGGCCGACGGGCTCCGCGCCCGCGGTGTGCGGTCGGAGACGGCGCTGCGCATCCGCGACGCGGCCCGCGGCGCGCGCTCGGCCGTGCCGATCGCCGACGCCGGGACCGCGGCCGCCGACGCCGTGACCGGCGCCGTCGTCGCCGAGCTCGGTGCGCCGCGCCGCGTCGGTGACCTCGCGTGGCGGGTGCTCCGTGGCGACGAGGGTCGGCGGTACGGCGACCGCCCGGCGCGGCAGCGGGCGCTCGCGATCGTCCTCGGTCCGCTCTCCCACGCCGCGATCGCGTTCGTGCTGCTGCTCGGCGTGCAGCTCGGGTGGCCGCAGCCGACGGGCGAGCTCACCACCGTCGTCGCGGCCGTGCAGCAGGACTCGCCGGCGGACGCCGCCGGCCTCGCCCCCGGTGACCGGCTGCTCTCCGTCGCCGGCGTCGCCAGCGACGACTTCCTCGTGCTGCGCGACGGGCTGCGGTCGCGGCCCGGCGTCGCCGTCGACGTCCGGGTCGAGCGCGACGGCGCCGTCGACACGGTCCGGATCGTCCCGGCGGCCGTCGAGACCCCGGACGGGACCGTGGGGCTGATCGGGATCGCCGTCGAGCCGGTCGTGGCCGACGTCGGCGTCGTCGACGCGGTCGTCGCCGCGGCCGTCGGCGAGCCCGGGGGCGCCTCACCCGGCGGTGTGGTGCCGCTGGCCCGCGACTCGGTCGCCGGGATCGTCCGCATCCTCTCCCCGCAGGGGTTTGCCGACCTCATGGGCCAGGCCGTCGGGGTCGAGGAGCGGGACCCGACCGGGGCGGTGTCGCTGGTCGGGGCCGCCTCGATCGCCGGTCAGATCGGCGCCCGTGACGGCGGACTGCCGGTGCTGCTCGGGCTCCTGGCCGCGATCAACGTCTTCTTCATGCTGTTCAACCTCGTGCCGCTCCCGCCGTTCGACGGCGGGCACCTCGCGGTCATCGGCGTCGAGTCGGCGGTGAACGGGCTGCGCCGGGCGCGCGGTCGCGCGGCCGACTTCCGTGTCCGCCCCGAGGCGCTGACCGCGCTGGCCGCGCCGGTGCTGGCCGTGCTCGTCGTGCTGCTCGTCGCGACGCTGTGGCTCGACGTCACCGCACCGATCCGGCTGTGAGGACGCCGCGGCCCGGGCCGCGCACGACCCCGCGGATACCCTCCGCCCCTCGACGTCACGAGGTCCCCGCGTGAGCGCGACGCTGCCCCTGGCCGACGGCACCCCCGCCGGGACCGCCGAGGCGGCCACCCCGGTCCCCGGCGTCGACGCCCCCCGCCGGCGCCCGACCCGGCAGATCACGCTCGGGCCGCTCGGCATCGGCAGCGACCACCCGATCAGCGTCCAGACCATGACGGTCACCCCGACGCACGAGGTGGACCTGACGCTGCAGGCGATCGCGGCCGCGCAGGCCGCCGGCGCCGACGCCGTCCGGGTCGCCGTCCCGCGCCGCGAGGACGCCGAGGCCCTCGCGCGGATCGCCGAGCACGCCCGGGTCCCCGTCATCGCCGACATCCACTTCCAGTGGAAGTACGCGGTCATGGCGATCGAGGCCGGCTGCGCCGGGGTCCGGATCAACCCGGGGAACATCAAGAAGCACGACAAGGTCGCGCTGATCGGGCGTCTCGCCAGCGAGGCCGGCTGCGCGATCCGCATCGGCGTGAACGGTGGCAGCCTCGAGGACGCGGTGCTCGAGGAGTTCGGCGGCCCGACGCCGGAGGCGATGGTGGCCTCCGCGCTGCGCGAGGCCCGGCTCCTGGAGGACGTCGACTTCTTCAACACCAAGATCTCGGTGAAGCACTCCGACCCGTGGACGATGATCCGGACGTACCGCCTGCTCGCCGAGGCCTGCGACTACCCGCTGCACCTCGGCGTGACCGAGGCGGGGCCGCTCCAGTCCGGCTCGGTGAAGTCCGCGGTCGGCATCGGTGCGCTGCTGACCGAGGGGATCGGCGACACGATCCGTGTCTCGCTCTCGGCCGACCCCGTCGAGGAGGTCAAGGTCGGGATCCAGATCCTCGAGTCGCTGCACCTCCGCCCGCGCGGACTCGACGTCGTGTCCTGCCCGTCCTGCGGTCGCGCGCAGGTCGACGTCTGGACGCTGGCCGAGCAGGTCCAGCAGGCGCTCGAGGGTCTGGACGCGCCGCTGCGGGTCGCGGTGATGGGCTGCGTCGTCAACGGGCCGGGCGAGGCCCGCGAGGCCGACCTCGGGGTCGCCGCCGGGAACGGGAAGGGCGACATCATCCGGCGGGGCGAGCGGATCGCGACGGTCCGCGAGGAGGACATCGTCGAGGCGATGGTCCACTTCGCGCAGGAGATGGCCGACGAGATCCGGGCCGAGCGGGGCGAGGGCGCACCGATCGTCGCCTGACCCGTCCCCGCGGCCCCGGCGGCCCCTCCGGGCCCTGTGGTAGCGTTCCACGTCCGCGGGCACGACCGCCCGCCGCCCGTCCACAGGACGCGTCCGGGTCACCGCCCGGGCCGCGGACGGGCCCGACGGAACCGCGCTCCACGTCGGCCGGCCCCCGGGGGCCGGCCGTCGCCGTGAGGGCGGTCGGACGCACGGGACGCCATGACCGAGGGCACGGGGACGGCCACCGCCGAGGCGCGCGTGGCCGAGCTGGCGGCGGCGCAGGCCGGACCGCTGGGCCTCGCCGTGCTCGGGGTCGAGGTGGCCGGTGGCCGGCCGCCGTCGGTCCGCGTCACCGTCGACCTCGAGGTCCCCGACCACGGCCGGCTCGCGCCGGGCGGGTCGCCGGCCGGCGGCGTCGACGTCGAGGCGATCGCGGCCCTCGCCCGGACGCTGGACGCGGCGCTCGTCGCGGACGGCGCGGTCCCGGTCGAGGCGGTCGTCGAGGTGGCGTCGCCGGGGGTGGATCGCCCCCTGGTCGACGCCCGGGACTTCGTGCGGAACCTCGGCCGCGAGGTCGAGGTGGAGCTGTCCGGCGGGGCCGACCGCGTGCGTGGCCGGATCGTCGCCGTCGCCGACGGCGCGGTCGAGCTGGCCCCGGTCGGGGCCGGCCGCGCCGCCGCCGGCGGGACCAGGAGCGTCGCGCTCGACGCCGTGGTGCGGGCCCTGCCCGTGCTGCCGTGGTGAGCGCGGGGACGGAGGAGACGCGATGAAGATCGACATCGACGCCCTGCGCGAGATCGAGCGCGAGAAGGGGCTCGACTTCCTGACCGTCGTCGACGCGCTCGAGGGCGCGCTCGCGGCCGCGTACAAGCGCTCGGCGGCCGCGCGCGCGGACGAGGCCCGCGTCACGATCGACCGCATCTCCGGCCAGGTGACGCTGTACGCGCAGCGCCTGGACGACGAGGGCAACGTCCTCGAGGAGTGGGTCGAGGAGCCGAAGGACTTCGGCCGCATCGTCGCCCAGACGGCGAAGCAGGTCCTCCTCCAGCGGCTCCGCGAGGCGGAGCGCGAGGTCACCTACGGCCAGTTCGTCGGGCACGAGGGCGACATCGTCTCGGGGCAGGTCAGCCAGCAGGGCAACGTGACGCTGATCGAGCTCGGCCGGACCGAGGCGCTGCTGCCGTACTCGGAGCAGGTCCCGAACGAGCGGCTGGCCCACGGCGCCTACACCCGGGCGGTCGTCATCGAGGTCCGGAAGCAGCTGCGCGGCGCGCAGATCGTCTGCTCCCGGACCCACCCTGCGCTCGTCGTCGGGCTGTTCGCGCTCGAGGTGCCCGAGATCGAGGAGGGCATCGTCGAGATCAAGGGCATCGCCCGCGAGGCCGGTCACCGGACCAAGGTCTCGGTCATGAGCCACGACGCCGACGTCGACCCGGTCGGGGCCTGCGTCGGGCCGGCCGGCGCGCGGGCCCAGGCGGTCCAGCGCGAGCTCCACAACGAGGGGACCGAGCGCATCGACATCGTGCGGTGGGCCGAGGACCCGGGCGAGCTGATCGCCAACTCGCTCTCGCCGGCGAAGGTCAGCGACGTCCACCTCTACGCCGACGACGGCACGGCCGTCGTGGTCGTCCCCGACTACCAGCTGTCGCTCGCGATCGGGCGCGAGGGGCAGAACGCCCGTCTCGCGGCCCGGCTGACCGGGTGGCGGATCGACATCAAGTCCGAGTCGCAGTTCGCCGAGGAGCAGCGCGCGTTCCAGGAGGCCCTCGACCAGGGCCTGATCGACGAGCACGGCAACCCGCTCTCGGACGAGGGCGCGAAGGCCATCGAGGCGGCGTACCGCTCGGCGGAGGCGCTGCGCCAGAGCGCCCTCGAGGACGAGGAGGCCGAGGGCGCGCCGGCGGCCGACGGGGGGGAGGCGAGCTGAGCCCCGATGTCCAGAGGCTCGCGACCCCGCGGCCGGGACGCGGTGGACGGCGCGGTGCGCCGTCCCGTCCGGACGTGCGTGGTCTGCCGGACGGCGCGTCCGCAGGACGCGCTGCTCCGGGTCGTCGCGGCGGGGGCGGAGCTGGTCGTCGATCCGGGGTCGCGCCGCGGGGGGCGGGGCGCGTACCTTTGCCCCCGACCGGCCTGCCTGCAGGGTGCGGGCGCCCGGGACGGGGCGGTGCTGCGGCGCGCGCTGCGGCGCCCCGACCTGGAGGTCGGACCGGCGCTCGCCGAGCTGCGGGCGACCCACGGGGACGCGACGGACGGCGCGACGGCGCCATGAGGAGCGAACCGTGAGCAACACCGTGCGCGTCCACCAGCTGGCGAAGGACGTCGGGCTGTCGAACGCCGAGGTCATCCGCGCCCTCGGCGAGCTCGGCATCGAGGCGAAGAGCCACTCGTCGTCGGTCAGCGTCGTCGACGCGCGCCGCCTGAAGGACTCGATCGGCCGCTCGGCCGAGGACCGGGCGCGCGAGGAGGCCGAGCGGCGGGCCCGCGAGGAGGCCGAGCTCGCGCGGTACCGCAGCGTCGAGCCGGCCGCCCCGGTGGCCGACCGGAAGGCCGCGAAGGTCCTCCCGCCGCACCTCCGGAAGCAGGAGGAGGCCGCCGCGGCCGAGGCCGCGGCGCGGACCGCCGAGGCCCCCGCGGCCCCCGCCGCGTCCGGGGCCGCCGCGGCTCCCGCCGCGCCCGAGGCGCCGGCGGACACGACCGCTCCGGCCGCCCCGGAGGCGCCCGAGGACAGCGCCGCCGGCGCGAAGCGCATGCCCGGCGCCCCGCCGCCGCGGCTCCGACCACCGGGCGCCCCGTCGACCCCGGCCGCCCCCGGCCCGGCGGCCGCCACCGAGGGGCTGACCGTCCGCCGTCCGCGTCCCGACGCCGGCCTGCCCCGCGAGGGCAGCGGTCGGCGCGTCGTCCCGCCGCCGCTCCGCGAGGCGGCCCCCGGTGGCCCGGGCGGGCCCGGTGCCCCGGTCCGGGCGCGTCCCGGTGGTCCCGGCGGTCCCGTCCGCGGTCGCCCCGGCGGTCCCGGCTCCCCGTCCCCGTACCGCCAGGTCCCCGGCGCGGCGATCCCCGGTCGCGGTGGTCCGGGCGGGCCGCGCGGTGGTCCGGGCGGGCCCGGCGGTCCGCGCGGTGGTCCGGGCGGGCCCGGCGGTCCCGGCGGGCTGCGCGGTGGTCCGGGCGGTCCGCGGAAGCGGAAGCGCAACGAGCGGCAGACGCCGGAGGAGCAGGAGCTCCGCGGCCCGATCCGCCGCGACCTCCCGCTCGAGCAGCAGATCGCGGTCGACCGCGTCGAGGTCGTCTCCGGCGTGACGGTCGGCGAGCTGGCCGACCGTCTCGGCGTGGCCGGCGCGGCGCTCGTCAAGAAGCTGTTCGAGATGGGCGAGATGGCGACCGTCCAGCAGACGCTGCCGGACGACACCATCGAGATCCTCTGCGCCGACCTCGGCGTCGCCGTGCACTTCCTCTCGGAGGAGGAGCTGGAGTTCGGCGTCGAGGCCGCCGAGGACCCGGCGCTGCTGCAGCCCCGGCCGCCGGTGATCACCGTGATGGGCCACGTCGACCACGGCAAGACCCTGCTCCTCGACGCGATCCGGAAGACCGACGTGGTCGCGACCGAGGCCGGCGGCATCACGCAGCACATCGGCGCGTACCAGATCGCGCGCGACGGCCGTCCGATCACGTTCATCGACACGCCGGGCCACGAGGCGTTCACGCAGATGCGGGCCCGCGGCGCGCAGGTCACCGACGTCGCGATCCTGGTGGTCGCGGCCGACGACGGCGTGAAGCCCCAGACGCAGGAGGCCATCGGGCACGCGAAGGCGGCCGAGGTCCCCGTGGTCGTCGCCATCAACAAGTGCGACCTGCCGGCGGCCGACCCGCTGCGCGTCCGGACCCAGCTCGTCGAGCACGGCCTCGTGGCCGAGTCGCTGGGCGGCGAGGTCCCGATGGTCGAGGTCAGCGCCGTGTCGGGCCAGGGCCTCGACGACCTCCTCGAGGTCGTGCTGCTCCAGGCCGACGTCCTCGAACTGAGGGCCAACCCGGACAAGCCGGCCCGCGGCCGTGTCGTGGAGGCCCACCTCGACCGCGGGCGGGGCCCCGTCGCGACGCTGCTGGTCCAGGCCGGGACGCTCCGGAAGGGCGACGTGCTGGTCGCGGGCACCGCGGACGGCCGCATCCGGGGCATGTCCGACGAGGACGGGAACCCGATCGAGGAGGCCACGCCGGCCCGGCCGGTCCAGGTGATCGGGCTGGGCGAGGTCCCCGAGGCCGGCGACGAGTTCCGCGTCGTCGAGGCCGAGCGGCTGGCCCGCGACGTCGCCGAGCGCCGGCAGGCCCGCGAGCGGCGCAAGGAGCTGGCGGAGCGCCGCCCGACCACCCTGGAGGAGTTCACCTCGGCGGTCGAGGCCGGCGGTCGCGCGACCCTGAACGTCATCATCAAGGCCGACGTGTCGGGCTCGGCCGAGGCCCTGGACGACGCGCTCCGGAAGCTCGCGCTGGACGAGGTCCAGGTCCGGGTGATCCAGAAGGGCGTCGGCGCCATCACGCAGGGCGACGTCCGGCTGGCCGAGGCGTCCGACGCGATCATCGTCGCGTTCAACGTCCGGCCCGCGCCGGGCGTCCGCGAGGAGATCCAGCGCTCCGGGGTCGACGTCCGCAGCTACCGCATCATCTACGAGGCCATCGAGGACATCGAGGGCGCGGTGAAGGGGCTGCTCGCCCCCGAGCAGCGCGAGCAGGTCCTCGGCGAGGCCGAGGTCCGCGAGCTGTTCAAGGTCCCGCGTCTCGGCGTCGTCGGCGGCTGCATGGTCACCAACGGCGTCGTGCGGCGGGACGCGAAGGTCCGCGTCGTCCGGGACGGCGTCGTCCTGGTCGAGGACGACCTCAGCTCGCTGCGCCGGTTCAAGGACGACGTCCGCGAGGTCGCGCAGGGCTTCGAGTGCGGCATCGGGCTGGAGCGGTTCAAGGACCTGAAGGTCGGCGACGTCATCGAGAACTTCGAGATCGTCGAGGTCGCGCGGGCCTGACGGCCCGGAGGGCCGGCCGGTCCGCGGGAGGTCGTCCGTGAGCGAGCGCGTCCACCACGCGGCGGCGCTGCTGCGCCTGCACCTGCCCGGGTCCCGCAGCCTGAAGGACCGCCGGGCGCACCTGCAGCGGGTCCGGCGCGGTCTCGTCGACGAGCTCGGCTGCTCGGTCGCGGAGGTCGGCGGCGGCGACACGTGGCAGGTGGCCGTCCTCGGGGTCGCGGTCGCGGCGGGGGACGCCGCCGGCGTCGACCGGGTCCTCGAGCGGCTCGTCCCCCTCGCCGAGCGCGACCCCGGGGTCGTGGCCCGCGTCGACGCGGTCCACCACGACACCCTCGACGCGGCCTGACGTCGTGGCCCGCCGCCGCAACCCCCGGGTCGACCGCGACGTCCGCGCCGCGCTGGCCGACGCGCTCATGACCGAGGTCTCCGACCCCCGGCTGGCGCTGGTGACCATCACCGACGTCGAGGTCACCCCGGACCACGAGGTCGCGACCGTGTCCTGGACGACGGTCGACCCGGACCTGCTCGCGTCGCCGGTCCGGGGTGCCCGCCGGCCGCGCCCGCCCCGACCGGACCAGGTCGCCGCGGCGCTGGACGCCGCCGCGCCGCTGCTCCGCGGGGCCGTCGGCCGGCGGCTGCGGCTGCGCAGCACCCCCGAGCTGCGGTTCCGCCCCGACCCCGTCGCCGCCCAGGCCGCGGCCGTCGAGCGGATCCTCCGCGAGCGGCGGGACGCCGACCCCGGGCCGGGGGCGCCGTCGTGAGCCCCCGCCGCCGTGCGGCCGTCGGCGGGCCCGAGGGCGTGCTCGTCGTCGACAAGCCGGCCGGGATGACGTCCCACGACGTCGTCGACCGCGTGCGCCGGCTGGCCGGGACCGGCCGCGTCGGGCACACCGGGACGCTGGACCCGGCCGCGACGGGCGTGCTGGTCTGCTGCCTCGGACGGGCGACCCGGCTGGCGGCGCCGCTCCAGGCCGGGACGAAGCTGTACGCCGCGGTGGTCCACCTCGGCGTCACGACGGACTCGGACGACCTCGACGGCGCGGTCCTGACGCGGACCCCCGCCACCCACCTCGAGGAGGCGACGGTCTGCGGCGCCCTCGGCGCGTTCCGGGGCGAGCAGCTCCAGGTGCCGCCGATGGTCTCGGCCGTCCGCATCGGCGGTCGTCGGCTCCACGAGATCGCCCGCGAGGGCGGCGAGGTCGAGCGGCCGGCCCGACGCGTCCGCATCGACGACCTCGTCCTCGACCGCTTCACGCCGGGGGAGCCGGCGGAGGTCTCGCTGCTGGTCGGGTGCTCGGCGGGGACGTTCGTGCGCAGCCTCGCCCGCGACCTCGGGGCGGCGCTGGGGACCGGTGGGGCGCTGGCCTCGCTGCGACGGCTCGCGAACGGGCCGTTCCTCGTCGAGGACGCGGTCCCGCTGGCCGACCTCGAGGCCGACCCCGGGCTGCTGGCCCGCCGCCTGCTCCCCGTCGAGGACGCGGTCCGGGCCGCACTGCCGGTGGTCGAGGTCGACGCGGACGTCGCGCGCCGCATGGCGACGGGGGCGACCCCCGACCGGGCCGGCCTCCCGGCGCCGGGCGTCGTGACCGCGTACCTCCACGCCGGATCGCTCGTCGCCGTCCACGGGCCGGGCCGCGACGCGCCGGTCCGCGTCGTCTGGGCGACGTCGGGCGCCGGGTGAGCGCGGTCGTCACCGTCGGGAACTTCGACGGCGTCCACCGCGGGCACCGGGCCCTCGTCGACCGTGCGGTGGCGCTCGGCGCCGCGCGCGGCGTGCCGGCCGTCGCGCTGACGTTCGACCCCCACCCCGCGGCGGTCACGCGGCCCGACGGCGCGCCGCCGCTCCTGCAGGCCCTCGACGAGCGCGTCGCGGCGCTGCGGGCCGCGGGCCTGGACGACGTCGTCGTCCGGCGCTTCGACGCGGAGCTCGCCGCGCTCGAGCCCGCGGCGTTCGTCGCCGACGTGCTCGTCGGCGAGCTCGGCGCGGTCGCGGTCGTCGTCGGCGAGAACTTCCGGTTCGGTCGCGGCGCGGCGGGCGACGTCGGGACGCTGCGGACGCTGGCCGTCGACCTCGGGCTCGAGGTGGCGGCGGTGCCGCTGGTCGGCGCGGACGGGGCGTCGGTGTCCTCCTCGGCGGTCCGGGCCGCGCTGGCCGAGGGCGACGTGGCCGCGGTCGCGGCGGCGCTCGGGCGGCCGTACGCCCTCGACGGACCGGTCGTCCGCGGCGAGGGCCGGGGTCGGACGATCGGGGTCCCGACCGCGAACGTCGCCGTGGACCCCGGCCGGGCGCTCCCGGCCGACGGGGTGTACGCCTGCCGGGCCGAGGGCGTCGACGGCGCCGGGGCGCCCGTCGCGGCGCCGGCGGTGGTGAACGTCGGTCGCCGCCCGACCTTCGACGGCGTGGGGCGGACCTTGGAGGCCCACCTCCTCGACGTCCCGGCGGGGCTCGACCTGTACGGGGGGCGGCTCCGAGTGGCCCTCGTGGCCCGGATCCGGGGGGAGCGGCGGTTCGACGGTCCGGAGGCCCTGGTGGCGAGGATCCGGACCGACGTCGATGAGGCCCGGGGCCTGCTGGCCTGATCCCGGCCCCGCGGACGGCTCCGGACCGCCGCCGGTTGCCGTTCCGGGCCGGATGTGGGACACTCCGGGCCGCCGGGGCGAGCGTCCCGGCCTCGCCGCGCCCGTTCGGGCGTCGGACCCCCACCGCGCACCGCGGTCCCGCCTGCCGTCGTGGCGGTCGGGAGCAGGGGTCCCACCGGAGCGCCCCGCGCCCCGGCCCGACGCGGCCCGGTCCCGACACGACAGGAACCGCAGTGGCCACCGAGCTCCCCGACACCAAGCAGGGCATCGTCGAGCGGTTCGCCCGCACCCCGGGCGACACCGGCTCCCCCGAGGTCCAGATCGCGCTGCTGACGCAGCGGATCACCCACCTCACGGCGCACCTGCAGACCCACCACCTCGACCACCACACGCGTCGGGGCCTGCTGCTCCTGGTCGGGCGGCGCCGGCGGCTGCTGAACTACCTGCGCTCGCGCGACGTCGAGCGCTACCGCGGTCTGGTCGAGGAGCTCGGCCTGCGCCGCTGAACCACGGGCCGGGACGCGCGTCCCGGCCCGCCCCCGTCCGCGGCCGTCCGGCTGCGGGCACGACACCCCGGGGCCGTCCCGTCCGCCTCGGTGGTCAGTGGAGACGGCTCGGACCGCCGCCGCGAGGCCGGTCCGAGCGGTCCCCACTGATGCACCGGAGCACGGCCGGGCGGCCTCCCGGCCCGCGCGAGGCGCGGGCACCGATCAAGGAGGCCCCACCGTGGGCAAGCTCGGCACGCACGAGATGTCCGTCGAGATCGACGGCAAGACCCTGACCTTCGAGGCCGGCAAGCTGGCCCAGCAGGCCGGCGGCGCGGTCGTCGTCAGCCTCGGCGACACCAAGGTCATGACCACCACGACCGCGTCGCGCAGCCCGAAGGAGTCGCTCGGCTTCTTCCCGCTGACGATCGAGGTCGAGGAGCGGATGTACGCGAACGGCCGCATCCCCGGCTCGTTCTTCAAGCGCGAGGGGCGTCCCAGCGAGAACGCCATCCTCACCTGCCGCCTCACCGACCGGCCGCTCCGCCCGACGTTCGCCGACGGGCTGCGCAACGAGGTCCAGGTCATCAACACCGTCCTGCAGACGGCTCAGTTCGACCCCTACGACGTGGTGGCCATGAACGGCTCGTCGCTCGCGACGATGCTGGCCGGCGTCCCGTTCGAGGGTCCGGTCGCGGCCATCCGGTACGCGCTGATGCGCGACGGCTCCTGGGTCGCGTTCCCGTCCTTCGAGGAGCTCGACGAGGAGGCCGTGTTCAACATGGTCATCGCCGGGCGCGTCGAGGACTCGGGCGAGGTCGCGATCCTGATGATCGAGGCCGAGGCCACGCCGAACGCCGTCCTGCACATCGAGATGGGCGCCACCGCCCCGACCGAGCAGGTCGTCGGCGAGGCGATCGAGACCGCGAAGCCGCTGATCCGTGCGCTCTGCGAGGCGCAGGAGCGGTTCGTGGCCGAGGTCGGCCGCCGCGACGCCGGTGAGTTCAAGCTGTTCGTCGACTACGACCCGGCCGTGTTCGAGGCCGTCCGCGCCGCCGGCGAGGCCGACGTCGAGGCGACGTACCGCGACGCCGCGCTCGGCAAGGAGAAGCGGGACGAGCGCCTCGGCGAGATCCGGACCGACGTCGTCGACCGCGTCGTCGCGGCCGGCGTCGCCGGCGTCGACGAGTCGGCCCTCCCCGGTCAGGCCCGCGAGGCGTTCCGCTCGCTCGAGAAGAAGGTCGTCCGGCGCCTCATCGTCACCGAGGGCTTCCGGGTCGACGGCCGCGGGCCGCGCGACCTCCGGCCGGTCTCGGCCGAGGTGGGGCTGCTCCCGCTGACGCACGGCTCGGCGCTGTTCACCCGCGGCGACACGCAGGTCCTCTCCGTCCTGGCCCTCGGCACGACGCGCGAGGGGCAGCGGCTGGACACGCTGGACCCGGACAGCGAGAAGCTGTTCATGCACCACTACAACATGCCGCCCTACTCGACCGGTGAGACCGGCCGGGTCGGCTCGCCGAAGCGGCGCGAGATCGGCCACGGGCTGCTCGCCGAGCGGGCGATCGTGCCGGTGCTGCCGGCGACCGCGGACTGGCCGTACGCGATGCGCGTCGTGTCGGACGTCGTCGGTTCGAACGGCTCGACCTCGATGGGCTCGGTCTGCGCCACCTCGCTCGCCCTGATGGAGGGCGGCGTCCCGACGCACGCCCCGGTCTCGGGCATCGCGATGGGTCTGGTGTACGAGGACGGGAAGTACACGACGCTCACGGACATCCAGGGCGTCGAGGACTTCTACGGCGACATGGACTTCAAGGTCGCGGGTCCGGAGGGGTTCATCACCGCCCTCCAGCTGGACACCAAGCTGGCCGGCATCCCGGCCCAGGTCCTGCAGGACGCGCTGCTCCAGGCCCGTGACGCCCGGCTCGAGATCCTCGGCATCATGAACGCGGCGCTCCCGGCGCCGCGGCCCGAGGTCGCGGCGAACGCGCCCCGCGTCGAGATCATCCACATCCCGCAGGACAAGATCGGCGAGGTCATCGGCCCGCGCGGCAAGATCATCAAGGAGCTGGTCGAGGAGACCGGCGCCCAGATCGACGTCGACGAGGAGGCCGGTCGCGGCGTCGTGAAGATCTACGCGACCTCGGCCGAGATGGCGGAGGCCGCCCGCAACCGCATCAACGCGATCGCGAACCCGACCCTCCCCGAGGTCGGCGAGCGGTACCAGGCGACGGTCGTGAAGACCGTCGACTTCGGTGCGTTCGTCAGCCTGACCCCGGGCATCGACGGGCTGCTCCACATCTCGGAGCTCTCGAAGATGGTCGGGAAGCGACTGGACCACTCGGAGGACGCGGTCACCGTCGGCCAGCAGGTGCTGGTCGAGGTGAAGGACGTCCTCGAGGGTGGCCGGCGCTTCAAGCTGGAGTACGTCGGCGAGAAGGCCCCGCGCGAGGACGGTGGCGGCGACCGCGGTGGTGACCGCGGCGGCGACCGCGGCGAGCGCCGCGAGCGTCGCGACGGTGGCGACCGCGGCGGTGACCGCGGTGGTGACCGCGGTGAGCGCCGCGAGGGTGGCGAGGGCCGCACCCGCTCGCGCAGCCGCTCGCGCAGCCGCGACTGACGTCGCGCCGGCCGGGGGGCACCGCATGGTCCTGCGCGTCGGGGTCGTCGGTGCCGCCGGCCGGCTCGGCTCGGTCCTGGCGGCCGGCGTCGCCGCGGCCGACGACCTCGAGCTCGTCGCGGCGGTCTCGCCGCGCCACGCCGGTCGTCCGCTCGGCGCCGTCGCCCCCGGCGTGACCGGCCCGGCGGCCGAGCTCGTCGTCGGGGCGGACCTCGCGGCGGTCGCCGGTGCCGGTGCCGACGTCGCGATCGAGGTGACCGGCCCGGCCACGGTCGGCCCCAACCTCCTCGCGCTGCTGGACGCCGGCGTGCACGCCGTCGTCGGCGCCACCGGGCTGGCGGAGGAGGACCTCGCCGCCGCCCGCGAGCGGGCGGCCCGTGGTCCGGCCCGGGCCGTGGTCGCCCCCAACTTCGCGATCGGGGCGGTCCTGCTCGAGCGCCTCGCGGCCACGGCCGCGCGGCACCTCCCCGACGTCGAGATCCTCGAACTGCACCACGACCTGAAGGTCGACGCGCCGTCGGGGACGGCGCTGGCGACCGCGGCGGCGATCGACGCGGCCCGCACCGGCGCCCCCGTCCCGACGGGGGAGGGGCCGTCGCGCGGTGAGCGGCACCACGGGGTCCCCGTCCACGCGGTGCGCCTCCCGGGCCTCGTCGCGCACGAGGAGGTGCTGTTCGGCGCGCCGGGGCAGGTCCTGTCGCTCCGACACGACGTCACCGACCGGACGGCGTTCGTGCCGGGGGCGCTGCTGGCCTGCCGGCGGGTCGGCGGCCTCGACGGCCTCGTCGTCGGGCTCGGGGCGCTGCTCGACTGAGTCCATGGCCCCCCGCGCGCCGCCGGGGGCCTCCGAGCGCGGTAGGAGGCGCGTCGGCTAGCGTCCGCCCCGCATCGGGCCGGCGTTCCGGTGCCGACGACGCGGCAGGGGTCAGGGTGGTCGACGACACCAGCACGCCCCCCGCGGCGAGCCCGGCGCCCGGCGCCCTCGACGCGGCCGAGATCGCGGCCGAGCAGGACCACTACGCCGAGGCCCTCCAGCGGTTCCGCGGCGACGTCCGCATGATGGAGCAGGTCCTCGCGACCATGATCGAGCGCCGCGTGCCCCGCGGCGAGGTCCACCTCGGACTGATGCTCGACCAGTACCTCGAGGGCCGGGAGCTCCGGAAGGCCCGGGCGATCATCGGTCAGCTCGACGAGGCCGGGGTCCCGCTGGACGCCGGCCGGCGGCACGCCGTCGCCCTGGCCGCGGCGGCCGCGGGACAGGGCGCCGAGGCGCTGGCGATGGTCGAGCGACTCGCCGCCGACGGCCACCAGCCGACCCGGGACCAGACCTCGGCGGTCGTCGCGCTCCTCGTCGGCGCCCGGCGGACCGCGGCGGCCTGGCCGCTGTACCGCCGCTCGGCCGCGGCCGGCCGCACCGCGGACCGCGACGTCCACCTCGCGCTCCTGGCCGACGCGCTCGGACGGCGGGCCGCGAAGGACACGCTGCTGGTCCTGCGCTCGATGGTGGCGGCAGGGCAGCGGGTGCCGTCGCTCCGGACCGCCGAGGCCCTCCGGATGCTGGCGCGGGCCGGGCAGGCCGACCGCGGTCTCGAGCTGTTCGAGCTGCTCGCGGCGGCGCCCGACGCCGTCGCGGCCACGCCGGACGGCGAGACGGTCGCGGCGCTGCTCGAGGCGCTGGCCCGGCGGGGCCGCGTCGAGGAGGTCACGGCCCTCGTGGTGCGGATCTCGGGCGGGGCGCCCGGCGGCCACCTGCGCAACGCCGTCGTCGCGGCCCGGCTGGGTGCCGACGACGCCGACGGCGCCTGGGCCGAGCTCGAGGCGATGTGGGCCGAGGGGCACCTCCCGACCGCGGCGAACCTCGAGCGGCTCCTCGACGCCGAGGTCGCGGCCGGGGTGAACGTCCGCGCGGCGGGCATCCTCGACTGGCTGGTCGTGATCGGTGCGCCCGTCCCCCCGGCCCGCTCGGGGCCCGTCCTCCGGGCCGAGCTGGCGGGCGGCCTCGACGCCGGGCTCCGCATGGCGTCGGCCCTGCTGGACGCCGGGCAGCCGCTGGACCGTGCCGCGGCCCGCGACCTCGTGGAGCGGCTGGTCCGGGCGCGCCGCCTCGACGAGGCCCGGGCCTGGCTGGACCGCCTCCGGGTCGCCGGGACGCTGACCCTCGGCCGGAGCTGGGGGTCGCTGCTCGCGGCGCTGGTCGCGGCGAAGCGGAGCGACGACGCGGTCGGTCTCCTCGAGGAGCTGGTCGCCGCCGGCGTCGCGCCGGAGGGCGCGGATCTCGTGCGGCTGGTCTCGGGCCGGCTCCGGACGGGCGACCGCGCCCGGGCCGAGCGGTTCGCCGCGGCCGCGTCCGCCGCCGGCGTGCACCTGCCCGAGGAGGCGCTTCGGGAGCTGCTCTGGGCCCATGCGCGGGCCGGCGACGCCCCGGCGGTCGAGCGGGTCCTGGCGCTGCTGGTGGCCGCCGGCATCACCCCCGACGAGCGCCACGAGAAGGCCCGGGCCTGGGCGACCGGCGAGACGCGGCGCCGGCTGGACGAGCCGACCGAGCCGGCCGCGGAGCCGACCGAGCCGGCCGCGGAGCCGACCGAGCCGGCCGCGGAGCCGACCGAGCCGGCCGCGGAGCCGGCCCCCGGCTCAGCCGTCGAGGGCTGAGGCCGGCACCAGCAGCTGGGTCCGGACGAGCTCGGCGTACCGACCTTCGGCGGCGAGCAGGTCGGCGTGGGTGCCGCGTTCGACGATCCGGCCGTCCTCGAGGACGACGATCTCGTCGGCGTCGACGACCGTCGAGAGGCGGTGCGCGATGACGAGCGCGGTCCGCCGCTCCAGCGCCTCGGTCAGCGCGTGCTGCACGAGCCGCTCCGAGTCGGCGTCGAGGTGCGCCGTCGCCTCGTCGAGGATCACGATCGCGGGGTCGCGCAGCAGGATGCGGGCGATCGCCAGCCGCTGCTTCTCCCCGCCGGAGAACCGGTAGCCGCGTTCGCCGACGACCGTGTCGTACCCGTCGGGCAGCCGGGCCACGACGTGGTGGATCCGGGCCGCGGTGGCGGCCGCGACCAGCTCGTCGTCGGTCGCGTCCGGCTTCGCGTACCGGAGGTTCGCGGCCACGGTGTCGTGGAAGAGGTGCGGGTCCTGGCTGACGACGCCGATGGCGCCGCGGAGCGAGTCGAGGGTGAGGTCCCGGACGTCGTGGCCGTCGACCAGGACCCGGCCGGCCGTCACGTCGTGGAGTCGCGGCAGCAGCGAGGCCAGGGTCGACTTCCCGGCGCCGGAGGGACCGACGAGGGCGACCGTCCGTCCGGGCGCGACGTCGAGGTCGACGTCGACGAGCACGGGGGCCGAGGCGTCGGTGCCGTGCGGTGCGCGCGGTCCCTCGAGGGAGGCGAGGCTGACGCCCTCGGCGCCCGGGTACCGGAACCCGACGTGCTCCAGCCGGACGTGGCCGCGGGGGGCGGTCAGCGCGACGGCGTCGGGCCGGTCGACGATCGTCGGGGGCAGGTCCAGCACCTCGAAGACGCGCTCGAAGCTGACCAGCGCGGTCATCAGGTCCACGCGGGCGTTGCTCAGCTGCGCCAGCGGACCGAACAGCTGGGTCACGTACAGGCCGAGCGCGACGACGGTCCCGATCCGGACGGCGGGGTCCTCGATCACGATGCGCCCGCCGACGTAGTAGACGAGACCGGTCGCCAGCGCCCCGACGAGGCCGAGCGCGACGAACAGCGCCCGCATGTTCATCGCCGTCCGGACGCCGATGCGCGCGACCTGGTCGGCCCGGTCGTGGAACCCGTCGACCTCGTCGTCGAGGCGGCCGAACAGCTTCACGAGCAGCGCGCCCGAGACGTTGAACCGCTCGGTCATCGTCGAGTTCATGTCGGCGTTCAGCGCCATCGAGCGCCGTGCCAGCTCCTGGAGGCGGCGGCCGACGACGCGGGCCGGGACGATGAACAGCGGCAGGAGCGCCAGCGCCAGCAGCGTGACCCGCCAGTCCAGCAGCGCCATCGCCGTGACCGTGACGGCGACGCCGATGAGGTTGTCGACGATGCCGCCGAGCGTCCCCGTGAGCGCGCGCTGGGCGCCGATGACGTCGTTGTTCAGCCGGGTGACCAGCGACCCCGTCTGCGTCCGCGTGAAGAAGTCGAGCGGCAGGGACTGGACGTGGCGGAACAGGCGCGTCCGGAGGTCGAGGATGAAGTCCTCGCCGACCGACGACGACAGCCACCGGTCGAGCATCCCGAGCGCCGCGACGACGACGGCGACCACGACGAACCCGACGGTCAGGGCGGTGAGCAGGCCGAGGTCGCGGTCGGGGATGGCGCGGTCGATGATCAGGCGGATCAGCTGCGGCGGGGCGGCCGAGGCGGCCGACGCGGTCGCGATGACCAGGACGTACGCGAGGACCCGGCGCAGGTACGGCCGGGCCAGTCCGACGGCGCGGCGGGCGACGGCCCGGTCGAACCGCCGACCGCGCGCGTCGGCGCGGCCGGACATCGCGGACATCATGAGGGGACCCATCGGGTGCTGCACGGGAGCTCCGGGGGAGGGGAGGCGGCGGACCGCGCCGGGTCGGCGGGGACGCGCCAGTAGTCTGCCCCACCTCCGGCCCGTCCGCGTCCGGCCGGAGGGGGTGCCCGGTGTCCGACCCCGAGGCGGACCGCCGGGAGCTCCTCGCCCGGTACCTCACCGACCCGGACGGCGACGTCTTCGCCCTGGTCGGCCTGCCCGAGGTCGTGAAGGGCGCGGTCTTCGCCCGGTACTCCCGCTCGGCCTCCGGGGTGAAGGACCTGCTCGCCGAGGAGTTCGCCGGGGACCTCGGCGGCGGCGGCGCCGAGCGGGCCAGCGCCCTGTACGAGAAGGTGTTCGGCGACTACGGCGACGACTCGGTCGCGCAGCTCGGCGGGGCCCACGTCGCCCTCGAGAACGTCTCGAACGTCGTCACGAAGCGGATCGAGTGGGGCCGGCTGGCGGCCTACCTGGAGCAGTCGACCCGGTACGTCGCGTACGACCGGCCGGTGGCCGGCCGGTGGCGGTACCACCGCGAGGCCGACGTCATGGCCTCGCGTCACGCCGCGCGGTACGAGGAGGTGCTCGACCACCTCTTCGCGACGTACGCCGCGGCCCTCCCCGTCATGCGCGAGCACGTCCGGGCCCGGTGGCCCCTGACCGCCGGGACGTCCGAGAGCGCGTGGCGGGCCGCGACCCGGGCCAAGGCCCTCGACCTGCTCCGCGGCCTGCTCCCGGCCGCGACCGAGGCCAACGTCGGCATGTTCGCGAGCGGGCAGTCCTACGAGCTGCTGCTGCTCCGGCTGGCGGCCGATCCGCTGCCCGAGGCGCGGGCGCTCGGCGCCGCGCTGCTCGCCCAGCTCAGGGCCGTCATCCCGTCCTTCGTCAGCCGGGTCGACCGCCCCGACCGCGGCCACGTCTGGCGCGACCATCTCGCCCGTACGCGGGCGGACACGCGGGCGCTGGCGGCGCGGCACGTCGTCGCGGACCCGGCCCCGGTCGCACCCGTCGAGCTGGTCGACTGGTGGCCGCGGGACCCGGTCGACGCGGAGGTCGCGGTCGTCGTCGGGGCGCTGCTCCCGCACACGACGGTGGGGGAGCGGCAGCTCGAGGCCCAGGTCAGGACCTGGCCGGCCGAGCAGCGCGCCGAGGTGCTGCGCGCGTACGTCGGCGAGCGGGTGAACCGTCGTCACCGTCCGGGGCGCGCCCTGGAGCGGGTCACCTACCGGTTCGACGTGCTGAGCGACTACGGCGGGTTCCGCGACCTCCAGCGCCACCGCATGTGCACGATCGAGTGGCAGGACCTCACCGTCGCCCACGGCTACGACACGCCGCCGGAGGTCGAGGAGGCCGGCCTCGGGCCGGTCTGGCACGACGCGATGGCCCGGGCGGCCGACCTGTTCCACGCGCTCCGCACCGAGCTGCCCGACGCGGCCCAGTACGTCGTCCCGTTCGCGTCGCGGGTCCGGTGGACCATCCAGATCAACGCCCGCGCCGCGATGCAGATGCTCGAGCTGCGCAGCCAGCCGCAGGGGCACCCGCAGTACCGCCGCGTCGTCCAGGACATGCACCGGGCGATCCGCGACGTCGCCGGCCACGTCGCGGTCGCGGACGCGATGGTGCACGTCGACCACGGGGTCGGTGACCTGGAGCGGCTGGCGTCGGAGGAGGCGCTCGAGGCCCGTCGCGCGGCGCGCCGCCCCGGTCCCGAGGGGTCCGGCGAGTAGGCTCCGCCCGCGGCGCGCACGCGTCGACGGCGATCTCGAGGACGCATGGCGGCTCGGACCGGCGCTGACGCGGTCGGACGCGTCGTGACCGCGATGGTCACCCCGCTGACCCCCGACGGCGCCCTCGACCTCGACGGCGCGGCCGTCCTCGCCCGCCACCTCGTCGCCACCGGCTCGGACGGCCTCGTCGTCGGCGGGACGACCGGCGAGTCGCCGACCCTCCGCGAGGAGGAGCTCTGGGAGCTCGTCGCCGCGGTGCGCGGTGCGGTCGGGGACGCGGCGCGCGTCGTGGTCGGGACCGGGACGAACGACACCGCCCGGACGATCGCCCGGACCGTGCGCGCGGCCGAGGTCGGGGCCGACGCGGCCCTCGTCGTGACGCCGTACTACAACCGGCCGTCGCAGGCCGGGCTCCGGGCGCACTTCCGGGCCGTCGCCGACGCGACCGACCTCCCGCTGCTGCTCTACGACATCCCCGCGCGGACCGGGCGCGAGCTCGCGCCGGGGACCCTCGTCGACCTCGCGGCCGTCCCGACGATCGTCGGCGTCAAGGACGCCACCGGGGATCTCGGGAAGGCCGGCGACACGCTGGTCGCGACCCGGGGTGCGCCGGGCGGGTTCGCGCTGTGGTCCGGCGCCGACGAGGTCAACCTGCCGCTGCTCGCGCTCGGTGCCGTCGGCGTCGTCTCGGTCTCGGCCCACCTCGCCGGGCCCGAGCTCGCCGAGACGGTCCGGGTCGTCGACGTCGACCCGGACCGGGCCCGGACGCTGCACCTCCGCTGCCTGCCGCTCCACCGGGCGCTGTTCCTCGAGCCGAACCCCGGGCCGCTCAAGGCCCTGCTCGCGGCCCGCGGACTGCCGGCCGGGCCGCTGCGGCCGCCGCTGGCGCTGCCGGAGCCGGACGTCGTCGCGCACGGTCTCGCCGCGCTCGAGGCGGTCGAGCGGGCCCGCGGGGACGCGGCGTGAGCCGCTCCCGCGTCCGCACCCGGGGTGCGGCGGCGACGCACCCGCCGGTCGAGGTCACGTTCCTCGGGGGGCTCGGGGCGATCGGTCGGAACATGGCGACGATCGAGGTCGACGGACGCGTCGCCGTCGTCGACGTCGGCGTGCTCTTCCCCGACGCCGAGCACCTCGGCGTGGACCTCATCCTCCCGGACTGGGGCTGGCTGGTCGAGCGCGGTGACGACGTGGAGGCCGTCTTCCTGACCCACGGACACCTCGACCACATCGGCGCGCTGCCGCACCTGCTGCGGGACCTCGGACGGTCGGTCCCCGTCTACGGCTCGCGGCTGACGCTGGCGTTCGTCGCGTCGAACCTCGCGGAGTGGCCCGACCTGCCCGAGCCGGACCTCCGCGAGGTCGTCCCGGGCTCGACCGTGACGCACGCCCCGTTCGAGGTCGAGGTCGTCCAGGTCGCGCACTCGATCCCCGACGGCTGCGCCTTCGCGTTCCACACGCCCCACGGGACGATCGTGCACACGGGCGACATCAAGCTGGACCAGACACCGGTCGACGGGCTGCCGACCGACCTCGCCCACCTCGCCCGCATCGGGGACCGCGGGGTCGCGCTGCTGCTGGCGGACTCGACCAACGCCGAGGTCCGCGGCCACGTCCCGAGCGAGCGCAGCGTCGCCCCGGCGATCAGAGAGGCGCTGGCCGGCGCCGACGGCCTCGTCGTCGTCGCCTCCTTCGCGTCGCACGTCCACCGGATCCAGCAGATCCTCGACGAGGCGCTCGCGGTCGGCCGCCGACCCGTGTTCGTCGGCCGCTCGATGGTCGGGAACATGGGCATCGCGCGCGAGCTCGGCTACCTCGAGTTCGACCCCGACCTCGAGGTCCCGCTGGACGACGTCGACCGCCACGACCCGTCCGAGCTGGTCGTCATCGCGACCGGGTCGCAGGGCGAGCCGTTCAGCGCGCTGAGCCGGATGGCCGCCGGCGACCATCGCCAGGTCTCGCTGGGTCCCGGCGACCTCGTCATCTTCGCCTCGAGCCTCATCCCCGGGAACGAGACGGCGGTGTTCCGCTCGATCAACGGTCTCGCGCGCCGAGGTGTCGACGTCGTCCACGGCGGCGTGGCGAACGTCCACGTCTCGGGCCACGCCGCCGCCGACGACCTCGCGATCATCCACAACGTCCTCGAGCCGGAGTGGGTCGTCCCGGTCCACGGCGAGCACCGGCACCTCGCCGCGCACCGACGCATCGCGATCGGGACCGGCTGCCTGCCCGACCACGTCCTGATCTGCGAGGACGGCGACCGCGTCCTGCTCGAGGGCGGGGAGGTCCGTCGGGGCGACCCGGTCCCGACCAGTCACGTCTACGTCGACGGACTCCTGCCGGACGTCGGACCGGCGATGCTGCGCGACCGGCGGCGCCTGGGCGAGGACGGCGTCTGCATCGCCGTGGTCACCGTCGACACGCGCGAGCGGGAGCGGGCGGCGGACGCCGTGGTCACCCAGCGCGGGCTCGTGCTGGGCGAGCACGTCGAGGACCTCCTGACCGCGGCCCGGCGGGCCGTGGACGCCGCGATCGACGGGCTCCCCGCGGCACGGCTCGGGGACACGACGGCCGTGCAGCGCGAGGTCGTCCAGACGCTGGCGCGGTTCTGGAAGCGGGAGACCGGACGACGCCCGGTCATCCTCCCGATCGTCCAGGAGCTCTGAGCGCGTCGCCGCCCCCTCCGCGGGGGCCGTCCGGACGACATCGGTGGAGTTCCACGGCTGGGGTCCAGCGGTAGCCTGCGGCCGGTACCGGCCCGGGGGACGTGAATGGCGCAGCGTGCCCGCGGGTCCGCGGCGACCCGGCGCGCTCCGAGGGGCGGCGGGAGGTCCGCCGCGAAGGGGAACGCGAAGGGCGCCGGGAAGCGCGGCGGCCGTGAGGGCCGCACCGCGCGGGGCGCCGACCGCTCGGGGCCGGGCCCGCTGCGCCGGGCCCTCGCCGCGGTCGGGTCCCAGCTCGCGGAGCGGCGGCGCGACCTGCTCGGCGTCCTGCTGCTGCTGACCGGCGTCCTGCTCGGTCTCGCGATCCACCTCGACGCCGCCGGGCCCGTCGGGGCGGGGATGGCCTGGCTCGCCGTCGCCCTCACGGGGCTCGCGGCCTACCTCCTGGCGCCGGCGCTGGTCGCCGGCGGGGTCCTGCTCGTCCTCGGGCGGCCCGGCCGCGAGGTCGGTCGCGTCGCCGTCGGCGGCGCGCTGACCGCGGTCGGCCTGCTCGCGGCCCTCCATCTCGCGGCCGACGTCCCGCCGCCGGGGGCGCTGCCGGGAGCCACCGGGTCCGCGGCCGACGCGGCGATCCGGGGCGGTGGCGCCGTCGGCTGGCTCGTCGCCGCCCCGCTGGACCTCGCGCTGTCGCGGACCGGGGCCTGGGTCGCGGTCGCCGCGGTGCTCGTCCTCGGCCTCCTCGTCGTCGGCCGCATCGAGCTCCGCACCGTCCTGGGCGGGGTCGGACGTCTCCTCGGCCGCGCCGGCGGCGGACTGGCCGGGGCGGGGTCCGGCGCCGCCGCCCGCCTGCGCGCCCGCGCCGCCGCGGACGCGACCGCGGCGTCCGGTCCGGTGGCCGTCCCCCCGCCGCCGGTCGAGCCGGTCGACCCGTTCGCCGTCGACCCGGTCCTCGACGAGCCGGCGGCGTTCCCGGTGCCCTGGGCCGAGGACGACGCCGCGGACGCGACCGCCGCGGACGCGACCGGCGCGGACGCGATCGATCCCGACGCGACGCGAGAGATCCCGGTCGTCGGGGCGGACGGGGACCCGGCGGTCGTCGACACGGCGCCGCTCCCCGTCGAGGCGGTCACCGAGGCCGACGGCGGGTCCGCGGACGATGCGGTCGACGCCGACGGTGCCGGGGACGAGCGCCCGCAGCGGGCCCGTCGCATCCTCCCGCCCGGTGAGCGACCGCCGTACGAGCTGCCCCCGATGGACCTCCTCGCCGCCGGTCGTCCGGGCGGCGGCGATGCGGCCGGGGCCGAGGGCCAGGCCCGCGCGCTCCAGGACACCTTCACGCAGTTCGGCATCGACGCCCGCGTCGCGCGGACCTCGCGGGGTCCGACCGTGACCCGGTTCGAGGTCGAGGTCGGCCCGGGCGTGAAGGTCGCGAAGGTCGTGTCGCTGAGCGACGACATCGCGTACGCGCTGGCCGCCCCCGACGTCCGCATCGTCGCCCCGATCCCGGGCAAGTCCGCCATCGGCATCGAGGTCCCGAACCAGAAGCGGGACCTCATCGCGCTCGGGGACGTGCTGCGCAGCGACCCGGCCCGGCGGGACGAGCATCCGCTCTCCGTCGCGATCGGCGTCGACATCGCCGGGGCGCCGGTCATGGTGAACCTCGCGACGATGCCGCACCTGCTGGTCTCGGGCTCGACGGGGTCGGGGAAGTCCGTGACCCTGAACGGGATGATCGCCTCGATCCTGATGCGGGCCCGGCCCGATCAGGTCCGGATGCTCCTGGTCGACCCGAAGCGCGTCGAGCTCGGCGTGTACGACGGCGCACCGCACCTGCTCGCCCCGGTCGTGACCGATCCGCGCCGGGCCGCGGACGCGGTCCAGTGGTGCGTGAAGGAGATGGAGCAGCGGTACGAGCTGCTGGCGCTCCTCGGGTTCCGGAACATCGACGGCTACAACGACGCGTACGACCGCGGCGAGCTGGCCTCGCGGCCGGGGCCGGACGGCACCGAGATCGACCCGGTCCGGATGCCGTACGTCCTCCTCGTCATCGACGAGCTGGCCGACCTGATGCTGGTCGCCCCCCGCGACGTCGAGGACGCCATCTGCCGCATCGCGCAGATGGCCCGGGCGGTCGGCATCCACATGGTCATCGCGACGCAGCGGCCGTCGGTCGACGTCATCACGGGGCTGATCAAGGCCAACATCCCGTCCCGGCTGGCCCTCGCGGTCGCGTCGCAGACGGACTCGCGGACCATCCTCGACGCGGGCGGGGCCGAGAAGCTCGTCGGGCGGGGCGACATGCTGTTCCAGCCGGCCAGCCAGGGCAAGCCGTCACGCCTCCAGGGCTGCTGGGTCACCGAGGCCGAGATCGCCGAGGTCGTGCGGTTCTGCCGGACCCAGCGCGAGGCCGAGTACGACGACCGGATCGGTCAGGCGCAGGCCGGCGGCGGCGGTGCGGCCGGCGGCCGCGGGGGCGACGACGCGACCGACGAGGGCCTGCTCCGCCGCGCGGCCGAGCAGGTCGTCGAGAGCGGCCTCGGCTCGACCTCGATGCTGCAGCGCAAGCTCCGCATCGGGTTCGCGCGGGCCGGGCGGCTGATGGACGAGCTCGAGCAGGTCGGATGCGTCGGACCCAGCGAGGGCTCGAAGGCCCGCGAGGTGCTCTGGGACGAGGAGCGGCTCCGCGCCGCGCTCGAGGCCGGGCTGCTCTGACGCGGATCGCCGCCCGCGTCGGCCCGTCCCGGGCGGACGGGGACCGTCAGCGCCAGCGGAACTCGCCGTCGGACTGCTCGCGCTCGCCCCGGAGCTGGCGGCGCAGGGTCCCGAACCCGGCGACGGCCCCGAGGCCGAGCAGCCCGTACAGCACCAGCGCGAGCTGATCGCGCGGCGACTCGGCGAGCGGCCGGCGGGTGCGCTCCTCGGCGGCGAGCACGGCCGTGTCCCCCGGCGTCGCGACGGCGACGGCGGGGGCGAGGAGGAGGGCGGCGGCGAGGGCGCCCGCGGCGGCCCGGTGTCGGAGCGTCGTCATGGCGCGGAGGGTACCGCCACGGACCGTCCGGGCCGGTGCGGCGGCCTCGCGCCCCGGGCCGCCCGCGACCACCTAGGCTCGTCGCGGCGGGTCCGGCGCGGCAGGGCGCCGACGGCGAGGATCCGGCGGGACCGGGCGCATGGCCGGGGAGCGGGACGGGCGGTCGGACGCGGCGGCGGGCGTCGGCGCGACCCTCCGTGCTGCCCGGGAGGCCCGGGGCGCCTCCCTCCAGGACTGCGCGGCGGCGCTGCGCGCGCGCTCCGACCAGCTGCGGGCCCTCGAGGCCGGCGAACTCGCGGTGTTCGGCGGCGAGGTCTACGCCCGGGGGTTCGTGCGGTCGTACGCCCGGCTCCTCGAGGTCGAGCCCGGCCCGCTGCTCGCCGAACTCGGCGGGGCGGCGGTCGACGGCGTGCAGCACCTGCGGGAGCTGCCGACGGAGCGACGACCCGTCGACCGTCGGACCCCCGCCTGGGCGGTCGCGGCGGCGCTCGTCGTCGTGGGCGGCGCGGTCCTCGCGGGCGTGCTCCGCCTCGGGGCCGCCCGGACGCCGGACGCCGCCCCGCCGCCGTCGGTCCCGCGTCCGGCGACCGAGGAGCCGGCCGCGCCGGCGCCGTCCGCACCGGTCGCGCCGGCGCCGACGCCCGCCCCGGCGGCGGTCGCCCCCGTCGTCCTCGTCCTCACCCTGGAGGCGCCGTCCTGGCTCGAGGTGGTGGTCGACGGCGCCGCGGTCGAGCCGGGTCGGACCGCGCCGGCGGGTGAGACCCTCCGGTTCGAGGGGCAGGGCGTCGTCGTCGTCCGGTACGGGAACGCCGGCGGCGTCCGGGCCGAGCTGAACGGCGTCGACCTCGGACCCCAGGGCGCGTCGGGCCAGGTCGTCCGGCTCGGGTACGGGCCGGAGGGTCCGCTCGCGACGCCGCCCGACGCCGAGGTGGCGGGCTGACCCGGCCCGCCGCGCGGGCCTAGGCTCCCCGGCGATCCGCCCCGCCGCGCGGGGCCGCACCCGGTGGAGGGAGGCCCCGTGGCGGGACGCACGCCGCGCCCGACCGTGATCGCCCGGCGCCGGCCCTGGATCGCGAACCTCGTCACGTTCCTCCGGGCCGCCCTGGTCCCGCCCCTGCTGGTGCTGCTCTCGGTCGCCCGCGACGTCCCCGTCGCCCGGTGGTGGGCCCTCGGCGTGTTCCTCGTGGCCGCGCTGACCGACACCCTGGACGGCTGGGCCGCGCGCCGGTGGCACGGCGTCACCCCGTTCGGGGCGATGGCGGACCCGCTCGCCGACAAGCTCCTGATCGTCGGCGCCCTCGTCTCGCTCGCCCTCGTCGGGGACGCCCCGTGGTGGGTGGTCGGTGTCGTCGCGGCCCGCGAGGCGGCCGTCACGGCGCTGCGGGTCCTCGTCGTGCGCCGCGCCGGCGTCGTCGTGCCAGCGAGCCCGTGGGGGAAGGTCAAGACGGTGGCCCAGATGGTCGCGATCGGCGTCGCCATCCTCCCGGGCGCGCCCGCGGACGTCGTCGCGGCGCTGTACGTCGCCGCCGTCGCGCTGACCGTCGTGTCGGGGGTGGAGTACGCCGTCCGGATGCGCTCGACCCTCCGCGCCGCCGGCCGGCCGGCCGCCGCGAAGGGCGACGCCGCGGCCGCCGCGTGAGCGCCCCGCGGCCCCGGGCCGCGATCCTCTCGGTCGGGAGCGAACTCCTCCTCGGCGATCTCACGGACACGAACGCGACCTGGATGAGCGTCCGGCTCCGCGAGCGGGGCGTCGCCGTCCTCCACCACCTCGCCGTCGGGGACGACCTCGACGCGATCGTCGCGGCGGTGCGGTGGCTGGCCGGGCGGGTCGACCTGGTCGTGGTCGGCGGCGGTCTCGGCCCGACCTCGGACGACCTGACGCGGGAGGCGCTCGCCGCGGCCACCGGGCGGCCCCTGGAGCACCGGGAGGAGCTCGAGGAGGCGATCCTCGCCCGGTTCGTGGCGGCCGGCCGGCCGATGGCCCCCCGCAACCGCCGCCAGGCCCGGGTGCCGACCGGGGCGACGGCCTGGCCCCCGGCCGGGACCGCGCCGGCCTTCGCGGTGCCGCTGGACGTGGACGGGCCGGGGGGTGCCCGGGAGGTCCAGCTCGTCGCGCTGCCCGGCGTCCCGTGGGAGGCGCGGGAGCTCTGGGACGACGCCGTCGGGAGTCGCCTCGACGCGCTCGGCGCGACCGGGGCGACGGTGACCCGCACCGTCCGCGTCGTCGGCCGCGGCGAGTCCGACGTCGCGGCCGTCGTCGAGCCGCTCCTCGCCGACGACCCCGAGGTGACCCTCGCGTTCCTCGCACGGCGGCGGGCGGTCCACGTCCGCCTCACCGCGACGGGGGCCGACGTCGCCGGCGCGCGCGCACGGACGCAGCCGGCCGTGGACGCCGTCGTCGCGGCGCTCGGCGCCGCCGTCGTGGGCGTGGACGAGGACGACCTGGAGGCGGTCGTCCTGCGGCGCCTCGCCGCGCGGGGGGAGACGCTCGCGACCGCGGAGTCGGCGACGGCCGGCGCGATCGCGGCGCGTCTCGCCGAGGTGCCGGGCGCGTCCCGGGTCCTCGTCGGCGGCGTCGTCGTGTACGCCGACGCGGCGAAGGCGCGGCTGGCGGGGCTCGAGCCGGACCTCGTGGCGCGGGAGGGCGCGGTCTCGGCCCCCGTCACCGCCGCGCTTGCCCGGGCCGCCCGTGACCGCACCGGAGCGGACTGGGGGCTCGCGGTGACGGGCGTCGCCGGACCGGGGCCGGTCGTCGCCCCGGACGGGACCGAGCTGCCGCCGGGCACCGCGCACTGGGCGGTCTGCGGACCGGACGGCGAGGTCGTGACCGAGGGGCGGCGGCTGACGGGTGACCGGCCGGCCGTGCGGGAGCGGCTCGGGTCAGCCGCCCTCGACCTGCTGCGCCGCGTCCTCGACGGCGCCGTCGGGAGCGCCTGAGGCGGCCGTCCCCACGCCCCGCGTCGAGACCGGGCGCGGCACCGGGTCCGGGAGCGGGGCGGCCGCGGCGCGGATCCGGTCGAGCTCCGCCCAGACGCGGTCGAAGCAGCGCAGCGTCTGCCGCGCGTCGTACAGGGCGCCGTGGGCCAGCGCCGGGTCATGGGGGACGCCGAGCGAGGCGCAGAGGCCGGCGACCCCGCGCGGGACCTCCGGTGCGGCGGCGAGCAGCGGCATGGCGAGCGTCCCGACGTCGAGCAGATGGTGGTCCCAGGTCGGGGTCCGGCCGACGCGCTGGCAGGCCTGGAGGAGGTGCCGGGCGTCGAAGTCCGGCACGACGCCGACGAGGACCGCCCCCTCGGCGTCGGCGAGGAAGCGGTCGACCCACTCGGCGTCCGGGGTCCGCGGCGCGTCGGCCAGCCGCTCGTGGTACCTGGAGATCTCGAGCGCGATCGGCTCGGCGTGGTCCAGGGTGTGCTCGGGCACGACCCGGTGCTCGCGCTCGGTGCCGTCGGGCTCGCGGACGATCCAGGCGACCTCGGTCAGCTGATGGATCCGGTGGTCGAGACCGGTCGCCTCGGTGTCGACGACGACGAGGCGGGGGGCCGACGGGTCCCGGCGCCGCTCGGGTCCCGGCACGGCTCCGCTCACGGCGACCTCCGGTGCGCCGCGACCGCTCGGGCGGGGTCGGACGGCGGGCGCGGACCGTAGCCGCCGGGCCCGGGCCGCATCCGGGGGCCCGGGGCAGGCCGGAGCCCCGCGGTGGGACGGGGTCCGGCGGACCGGTGGGAGGGCCGGTCCGGGCGGCGCGAGGAGACGCGCGCCGGCCGGGGCGGGGGGGGACGCCGCACCCGGTCGACGGCACCGTACGGAGCCCGGGTGACGGGACGGTGGCCGGCGACCGTCGGTCCGGGGGCGGTCGTGGACATCGAACGGATGTTCGACTACCGTTCTCCACAGGCCGCGGGGGACCTCCTCCCGCCCACGGCGGGGCACCCCTACGGTCGCCCGCCCGCACCCCGACACCCCACGGGCCGGCCCGGGGCCGGCGCAGGACGGAGACCGCAGTGGACCGCGACAAGGCCCTCGACGTCGCCCTCGCGAACATCGAGAAGCAGTTCGGGAAGGGGTCGCTGATGCGGCTCGGGGACGAGGCGGCCGTCCCCGTCCGCGCGATCCCGACCGGCGCGATCGTCCTCGACGTGGCCCTCGGGATCGGCGGCGTGCCGCGCGGTCGGGTCACCGAGATCTACGGCCCCGAGTCCTCCGGCAAGACGACCGTGGCGCTGCACATCGTGGCCGAGGCCCAGCGGGCCGGCGGCATCGCGGCGTTCATCGACGCCGAGCACGCGCTCGACCCGGTCTACGCCCAGGCGCTCGGCGTCGACATCAACGAGCTCCTCGTCTCGCAGCCCGACAACGGCGAGCAGGCCCTCGAGATCGCCGACATGCTGGTCCGGTCGAACGCCGTCGACGTCATCGTGGTCGACTCCGTCGCCGCCCTCACGCCCCGCGCCGAGATCGAGGGCGAGATGGGGGACAGCCACGTCGGCCTCCAGGCCCGGCTGATGTCGCAGGCGCTCCGGAAGCTCGCCGGCTCGCTGCACCGCTCGAACTGCTCGGCGATCTTCATCAACCAGCTGCGCGAGAAGATCGGCGTGATGTTCGGCTCGCCCGAGACGACGCCGGGCGGTCGTGCTCTGAAGTTCTACTCCTCGGTCCGCCTCGACGTCCGCCGCATCGAGACCCTGAAGGACGGCAGCGAGGCGGTCGGGAACCGGGTCCGCGTCAAGGTCGTGAAGAACAAGGTCGCGCCGCCGTTCCGTCAGGCCGAGTTCGACATCCTGTACGGGGTCGGCATCTCCCGCGAGGGCTCGCTGATCGACCTCGGGGTCGAGGAGGGCATCATCCGGAAGGCCGGCGCCTGGTTCACCTACGAGGGCGACCAGCTCGGGCAGGGCAAGGAGAACGCCCGGAACTTCCTGCGCGAGCACACCGACGTCGCCCTCGAGATCGAGCGGCGCATCCTCGAGAAGGTCGGGGTCGCGGCCGTCGCCGGCGACGCGGCCGAGGCCGCCGCGGACGTCGACGAGGACTGAGGTGCCCCGGGACGCCGAGGCCTGGCTGGCCGCGCGGGGCGTCCCGCGCGAGCCCGTCGTGGACCGTGGGGCCGGGCCGGGCACGACCCCGGACGACGGTCGGGCCGCTCCGACGCCGGCCGAGGTCGTCGACCTCGCCCGCCAGGTCGCGCGCGACCGGGCCGCCGCGGTCCCGCCCGCCGTCGCGGCGCCGCTCGCCGACGCCGACGGGCCGGACGCCGCGGACCGGCCGGACGGGGCGACGGCCACCGGTGGGACCGCGGGTGCGCTGGCGTTCATCCAGCGCTCCACGGCCAACGCCCCGCAGTCCGAGGGTCGCCTGGCCGAGAAGCTCCGGGGGCGCGGGCACCCGGCGGACGAGGTCGAGGCGGCGCTGGCCGCGGCCCGGGCGCGCGGTCTCGTCGACGACGCCGCCATGATCGAGGCGCTGGTCGTCGAACGGAAGGCCCGCGGTCACGCCGAACCCCGCCTGCGACGCGACCTCCGGAGCCGCGGGTTCGACGGCGGGGCCATCGATGCGGCGCTGGCCCGTCACCGCGACGCCGATCCCCTGGCGGCCGCGTTCGCGACGGCGCGGGAGCAGGCCGCCCGTCACCGCGCGGCCCCGGCCGAGACCGCGGTGCGTCGCATCGTCGGGCACCTCGTCCGGCGCGGACACGCCGAGGGGGTCGCGCGGAAGGCCGCGCTCGACGCCGTCCACGCCGACCGCGAGCCGATGCGGACCGCGGAGCGGTGACCCCCCGCCGGCCGTAGGCTGCCGTCGCGCGGTCCCGCGCCCGGAGGTCGACGTGAGCATCGTGCAGCTGTGGCTCGTCGTCGGCGTCCCGGTCCTCGTCACGGTCGCCGGTCTGCTCGTCGGCGGTTCGCCGGCCCGGGCCCGCGCCGCGGTCGCCCTGCTCGGGCTCCTCGCCGTGGTGTTCACCGTCGCGCCCGGGGGCGGGCGCGTCTCCACGGCGGTCGTCGGGCTGCTCGCCGTGCTGCTGGTCGCCGGCGGGCGCCTCGAGGGGCCCCCGCCGCCCGACGCGCGGGCCGCCCGCCGTCACCTCACCACGGCGGCAGGGACCGACACCGGCACCTGATCGGTCAGTCGTCGTCCGAGGTCGCGTCGTCGACCCCGACCTCCGGCCCGGTCCCCCTCGCGACCGTCGCGCCGTCGAACCGTCCCGTCACCGCGGTCGGGTCGGCGGCCCGCCCCGCGAGCTCGCCCACCGCCGCGGCGCCCTCGATGCGGGCGTCGCGGACGACC
>Ga0075474_10000068_pt1 | contig 31137 bp, 36 predicted proteins | sample DEB08_DNA_2_FD_71485 | JGI IMG/M metagenome (GOLD analysis project Ga0075474, IMG submission 71485) | Aqueous microbial communities from the Delaware River and Bay under freshwater to marine salinity gradient to study organic matter... | ecosystem: Environmental > Aquatic > Marine > Coastal ...
CAACTTCAGCATAATTCTTACTATCTGTTGTTACTATAATTCTCATTGAGTCCACGAAATCACATTGCTTGGCTTGAAGTATACTATGCGCTATAAGTGGCTTTCCCTTAAAATCACGTATATTTTTATCCTTTAAACCTTTAGATCCAGAACGAGCTGGAATTAGACATAATATTTTTTTCATTTATACAATTAATCAAGAAGAAAAGTATATATTACTTTCCATATTTTTATCATCTATAAAAAGATCGTATGCAGGTTTATTCATTCTTAATTCATGATATTTGCAACCCCATTTTTCAAGTTGATCAATTGTAATTTTGAACCAATTAATACCTGTCATAGTTCCTCGCGCTGTCCAATAAACAATTGTATGTCCTTCATCAAATAATTTATTGACCTTTTCAATTCTATCTGTATATGGATTAGCTAAAGCATAATTTCCTTTTTCTATTCCTTCTTCATAATAACAAATAGTATCGTCTATATCAACCATTATCAACATATCAAAAAAATTTGCTTCTATTTTATATTATAATTTTCTCTCTAAACTAAAATGACAGCGCGTAAACTGATTCAAGAAAACGGATTTTTGGTAGCATCAAACGTATTTTCTCTTAAGGAAATAAATTCATTTAGAAAAGAAGTAGGTAAATTTTTAAAAAGACCTAATCAAAATAAAAATGCTGGTGGTATTACTATACCAGATTTTATTATTCACCCTGAATTCCAAGAAACAAAAAAAATTATTAATAATCCGAAAATAAATTCTGTTCTTAAAGATATATTTAACGGCGACAATTATAGATTTTGTGCGCATAACGATATAGGAGTCAACAGAATTGTTGGATGGCACAAGGATAAATTGAATGGTTCATATGCTAGTTATGAAACTACTGATATTTGGTCAACTACAGAATCAGGTGAAAAACACGAAATTCTAAAAGTTCTTATATATCTAGAGGATCATGCAAACGATAGTGATGGTCTTAAAGTTGTTCCAGGAAGTCATCACACGAGAAAAGTAGATCCTAAAGGGTTTATTCAATTGATACCAAAACTAGGAGATGTGATCATATTTGATCAACGTATAACTCATCGTGGCATGGATAGACAACTTCCCAGTCCTAGAATCCTAGTTTCCTTTGGATTTGGAAAAAACAACATATTTACTGATAATTTTGAGAAGGGAACAATTCAGCGTCAAAATGATCAAAATGGTCAAATTAAAATACGTGATAAGTTAGTTTATATTCATATTCCTAAAACAGGAGGAACATTTATCTTAAATACTATATTTCAAAAAAATGATTTAATGGCTGAGCATTTTAAGATTACTAATTATGATTGTGAAAATAAAATAATTTTTACAACAGTTAGAAAGCCAATTAATTTTTACAATAGTTTATATAATTTTTTTAAGAAACCAAATCATCCAATAAGTAATCCATTCCAATTTTGTGTTCAGAAATACGATAATATAAATACTTTCATTAAAGCATTACTAAATGAAAAACAAAAATTAACAAATGTTAGCAATTCTTTTGATAAATATTATATTAATTCAAATAACAAATATGGTTTACTTACGAACTATTTCTTGTATTTTTTTGATTATAAAGGCGGTGATATTGATACATTTTTTATTAATTTAAAAAAAAAGGTTTACATTTTAAAACAAGAAAATTTAAAGGAAGATACTATTAATTTATGTAATAAATTTAATTTAAATTATGATAATAAAAAGATAGATACAAAAATTAATAAAAATAATTACACACAATACGCCGACCAAGAAACAGAAGATTTAATCAAAGAAAAAGATTATATTATATACAAACATTTTTATTTATAAAATTTCTTATTTTATATAAAATAATAATTATTATGTTTCCAAATAAATTATCGGATTATAAAAATATTCATACAGGAGAAGATATATACATTTTAGCATCTGGTAAAAGTTTAGATTTCCTTGATAAGTCTTTTTTCGATAAAAAAATAATTATAGGTGTTAATCAAACTTATAAATATATAGAACCTCTATATTTAGTAAGAAAAGAACATAAATTTATAGATTTGGTTTTAGAAGAAACATCTAACCATGTAAAGCATTTTATTAGTTTGGGAGATTGTGGAAATAGAGATGTATCTTCATCACTTAAATATAATAATAATAATAAAATTGTTTTTTTTAATCATTTAATTAACGTTGAAAACAATCATGATTTTAATTCTCTACCTGAAGATAAAAATTCTTTAGTTGTTTCTCATTCAACTATAACTTCTGCAATTCACTTAGCTGCTATTATGGGAGCGAAAAATATAATATTAGTAGGACACGATGGAGGATCAATAAATAATGAATGTAATTTTCTTAACTATCATTCCAAAAAAACTATGCATCAAAGCAATAAAAGCGATTATAAAAATTGGTTAAAAATGATATCTAGTCAAACAATAAAGCTTAAAAGGCTTTTAAAAGAAAAATACAATTGTAATATTGTTTCAATTAACCCTTTTATTAATTTTCAACTTGAAGGAAATATTTTTACGCATTAACATGAATATTTAGATATAAAAATTTTTATTTAATAAATATATACATGAAAAACTTATTAGTAACTGGTGGCTGTGGATTCATAGGATCTAATTTCATTAATTACATATTTCCAAAAAAAAGATATAATATTATTAATTTAGATGCCATGTATTACGCAGCTGACAAAAACAATGTTAATGAAGAAATAAGAAATTCAGATAACTATACACTTATAGAAGGCAATTTATGTTCAATTGATTTAATTAATTATATTTTAAAAGAGCACAAAATAGATTTGGTAATTCATTTTGCTGCTCAATCTCACGTTCAAGATTCTTTTAACGACTCTCTGAAATATACAAAGGATAATATTTTAGGCACCCATGTATTACTTGAGTGTTGTAGAATATATGGAAAGATAGAAAAATTTATTCATGTCTCGACAGATGAAGTTTATGGTGAATCTATGAATAAAGTTGATGAACTCTCAAAAACTGAACATAGTATTTTATGTCCAACAAATCCCTATGCAGCTACCAAAGCAGGAGCAGAATTGATTGCACAATCTTATAATCATTCATTTAAAATGCCAATTATTATTACACGAGGCAATAATGTTTATGGACCCAATCAATATCCTGAAAAACTTATTCCAAGGTTTATAGATCAATTAAAAAAAGATAAACAGGTTACTATTCAAGGAAAAGGGACTGCGGTGAGAGCGTTTCTTCATGCTTACGACACTGCTAGAGCTTTTGAATGTATATTAGAAAAAGGAGCAATAGGAGAAATTTACAATATTGGTTGTGATGAGGGAATGGAATATTCCGTTATGGAAGTTGCACGTATTCTTATTAAAATGATAAAAAATACGGAAAATTATGATGCATGGATTAAATACATAGATGACAGACCATTTAATGATCAGCGGTATTACATAAGTAATGATAAAGTTAGAGATTTAGGATGGAATATCTCTGTTGATTTTATAGATGGTATTAAAGATTTAATTAAATAAAAATAATATATAGGTTTAATTTATATGTCAAAAAAAGTAATTATTTATACTTACTATCAAACTGATGTTAGTAATTATAACTTATCATTTTTTCTCAAAAATGAAGTAAGAGATAGAGATAATATAGATTATATATTCGTTATTAATGGATACTCATGTAGTATTGAAGAATTAATTCCAAAACTTACAAACGTTACAATAATTAAAAGAGAAAATAAAGGTTTTGATTTTGGAGGTCATCATGCAGCCCTAAATTATTTAAAGGAAATAGAAAAAACCTATGATTATTATATTTTTTTAAACTCTGGCGTATTTGGGCCAGTTTTGAAAAAAGGATTATGTGAAAATAATCACTGGTCTAATATATTTACAAGTAAAATAGTTGATAAAGTTAAATTAGTTGCAACGTCTATAGTTTGTCTCCCACACCATGATCTAGGAGGGTTTGGTCCAAAAGTTGAATCGTTTTTCTTTGTAACAGATAAATTAGGATTAGATTTATTTATTGAAGAAGGAACCATATTTTGTAATCATATTGATAAAGTATCGGCAATCGTTAACGGAGAATACGGTTTATCTAGATGTATTTTCAAACATAATTATACAATTGATTGTATGCTTGATAAATATAGGAATATTGATTGGTATGATAAAAAAAACTGGTATTTAAATAACAATAAACATCCAACACGAAAAGGGAGTTACTTTGGAAAGACGATTGATCCATATGATGTTATTTTTCACAAATGGTATTGGGCTGGACAAGAAAAAGTTAATTTTGATATAATTAAAAAATATGTAAGTGAAACTGTAAATAATAAAGAAAAAGATCTTCTTGTTTTATTTGTTTTCCACGAATATAATAATCGTGTCAAGAGATTTATCGAGAATTCTATTTTTAAAGATGATAATATAGACTTTTTACTAATATGTAATAATAAAAACTTAAATTTTGATGTTCCTTCTCATGTAGAAGTAATAAAAAGAGAAAATATTGGTTTTGATTTTGGAGGATGGAGTGAAGGAATCTTAGTAAATAATAGATATAAACAATACAAAAATTTTATTTTTGCAAATTCATCTATTATAGGTCCTTTTAACAAGAATGGAAAATGGACCGACATTTACCTAAATGGATTAAAAAAATACGAATTATTTGGTAGCACAATTAATACCTGCAATATAAATAGTGAAATAGCATTTGTTGTAGATCAAATAGGCAAGGATAGTGGTGCTATTAAACATAAGAGAGATGAATTAGCTCACGTTCAAAGTTACATATTTTCTCTAAATAAAAAAACATTACAATTACTTATTGATAATGAAATTTTTTCACTTACTTCTCATGCAAGAAATTTTAATCAGGCAATTACAAATAAAGAAATTTATATGTCACGAGTAATTATAAATAATAATTATAGAATAGGTTCACTGCTTAAAATTTATGATCAATTTGATTTTAGAGATAAAAAGAAACTTCAAAATTTACCTATCATGGGCGACACTATGTATTTATGTCATATGAATAAACTTTGGACTAAAGAAGATTTAGTTTTTATAAAAGGCAATAGAATGAAGATACATATTTAATTAATCTAAACATAAAGAGACTGACTTGTGCAAATAGATTTAAGAGTCAGATCTCCTATCTGAGAAAGAGTAAATTGAATATCGGTAAGTCCATGAGTATCACAAATTTTTTCTAATTCATTTGCAATTGCATTAATTTTTAACATAGCTTTTACAAATTCACCAATAAAGATCCCCTTCTTTTTTTGTAGATCAAGAAGAAAGAATTCACATTCAGCATCTGTTTTACAATCGCACCATTTAATTGCGTCATCCGCGAGATCAAAATGCATATTATAATTTTCTCCACTATATATTTGTCTTTTACCTTCCTCATCAAGGTAATGGTCAAGTCTATCTTTGGCTATTTCTATCATTTGCAAACTTCTAACAGATGATTTACAAGTTGGAACAACGTTTTTAATATCATCGGCTACATTTACATTTGTAAAACAGGAGAAGAATCCAATAAGTTCAACACTATCACATCTATTAAACTTATCAAACATTTCGGCCATCATAAGAGGATGAACTTCTTTGATATTTCTAGCTATTTCAGCGTGAAAATCTACAATTTGATTGGATTTTAAAATATCCCGAATGTTTTCAACCTGATAATCCACATAATGTTCTGTATTAAATTTATTTTCACGCAACTCTTTCAGCTTTTCTGACACATCTTTATATTCAGGAATAAAATGCATTTCCTCTTTTGCAAAACGATATTCATCATATAGAGAATTTAATTCACGTTCTTTTGCTCGACGTTGTTTATTTCTAAAATATTTCATATTTTCTTCTAAATCCAAAATTTCTAACAATTTCTCCTTAGGAGTTCTGTTATGTTTATCAAGTTGTTCTTCAATTTTGCGCAACTTTTTTTCTTTTTCTTCAATCTCCAAATCAATATATTTAAGATGGGATTTAACATCTTCTTGAATTGCGCTTTTCTTAACAAATGAAACAGGATCTTCTTGATTTAAAACCATAGAGTAAGAAATTTTCAGTTTTGAAACAATTTTTTGGGGAACATTTCCCAAAATCTCTTTATAATCAACAACCGAAGGTAAATCAAACAAATTAGTTAAATGAATTACATTTCCAACTGTATCATACCCTCTTCTACCAGCTCTTCCAGCCTGTTGCGTATATTCATGTGGCAAGAGATAACGATGGCCATGCCCATCAAACTTTTGAAGTGATGTGAATAAAACTGTTTTAGTGGGCATATTTAGACCTACAGCAAAGGTTTCAGTAGCAAAGAGAAACTTAATATATCCTTTGTCAAACATAATTTCAATCATTTCTCTAAAAACGGGTAAAAGACCTGAATGATGAATTCCAATTCCCTTTTCGAGCAAACGAAGAATATAACGATATTCAGTTAAGGACATATATTCCTTAGCATTTGGAAATTTTGACAAAATTGCACGACATTCCTTTTCAACTTTATTCATCAAAATCGAAGGAATCAAGGTATGGGTTAATTCTTTAGCAAATCGTTCGACATTTTTACGAGAATAGACAAAACAAATTGCTGGAAGCATTTCATTTTCTTTTAAATGACCAACAACACTATTTAAAATATGTTGCCTTTTAATGTGATGATTGTTTTTAAGATGAAATTGAACATCAGAGAATTTTTTAAAATCCCAATCAGCAAATCCATCTTTTTCATTATATAACTGAACTAGTTTGTTACAATATTTGTTCATCTTATAACTTAAATCCTTATCTTTAACATGAAATGAACTATCCGTAGCTGTAAGCCACATAAAATGCGTTAGAGGAACCGCTCTCACAGATGAATCACATAATTCTACCTTTTTTTCACTTTTTGGATGAATACTTTCAATCCATGCCGCAAATTTTTCAGGAGTAGCAATTGTTGCCGATAACATTACAAGTTGAACATGCTCGGGTAAAAGCATAAAACATTCTTCCCAAACAGTTCCTCTATCTGCATCATTAATAAAATGAACTTCGTCAAAGATAACACATGCTAATTCATTTTGAATATCAATATTAAATTCCAAACTACTATTTTCATGTTTCAAATTATGCAAATGATTACATAAAATTTCAGTTGTCATAATAAGAACATCAGCTTCAGGATTATCTTTTATATCACCTGTTAAAATTCCAAAACTTACATCCGGGAACTTTTTCTGAAACTCATAATATTTTTGATTTGATAAAGCTTTAATCGGTGAGGTATAAATAATTTTTTTTCCAATTTCAGTAAAATAGTGAATAGCGAATTCTGCGGGAACTGTCTTTCCTGATCCTGTGGGAGCAGTTACTAAACAGTGTCCACCATTTTCGGTTGATTTATTGGCTTTTTTTTGCCAATCCGATAATTCAAACGGAAAGAAATCAGTCATACTTTGTATAACACTATCTCAAAAAATATATTTCAATTATATATGATATTTAAAAAGGAATATATTATTCATGAAAAAATAGGTGAAACTTCTGCATCAATCATTTACAAATCAATTTTTCAAAAGGATAATAAACCTTTTACTATTAAAATGGAAAGGCATCCTTATTCTTCCAGTTATTTATTAAATGAAACAAAGATACGGAAATTACTAAATGGTGTTTCAGGTATTCCACAAATTATAGATTATGGAATTTATAAATCAAGACGATATATTATTTATCCTTATATTGAAGAAAGCCTTTTTAAAAAAAAACTATCAATACCTTTACTATTTTCATGCGCAGTTCAAATAATTGGAATATTAAATGAAATTCATAAAAAAGGAATCCTTCACTGTGATATTTCTGCAACAAATCTCCTATTTGATAAAAATAAAAATATTTTTTATTTATCAGATTTTGGACAATCAAAGCATTATAGCTATATTATTGATAGTAATAAATCTTTTCCATTATTAGGGTGTCCTCTCTTTTGTAGTGAATATGTTCATGAAGGAAAAGATTATAGTTTTAGAGATGATATGATTTCCTTTGGTTATTTGCTTTATTATTTAATTGAAGGAGAATTACCATGGTGTGGATTAACATATAAGAGAGAAGTATATGAACAAAAGGTAAATTTTAGAAGAAAATATTGGAATTTAAATATTCCAAATGAACTAAAAATTTATCTCAACTATTGTTTTCATTTAGGCATAAATGAACGTCCTGAGTATAATCTACTTAAAAAACTTTTTCAATATGATGAAAAACAAATTGAAATACAAACTTAAAGACACATTACCTAACTAGTGTATATAATGGGAGGATCTGAACGTGTAACAGCTCGCGTCAAGTGGTTTAATAACAAGAATGGTTATGGTTTTGCTTCAACATTAGGTGAATCGCCTAGAGATGTTTTTGTGCATCATAGTTCACTTAGTGTTGGGAAGGAGCAATATAGATATCTCGTGCAAGGAGAATATGTGGATCTAGATATCAGTCCAATTACAGAAGAAGGATCAAAGCATAAGTGGCAATCGATGAACGTAACCGGTGTGCAGAGAGGTCCTTTAATGTGTGAGACTAGACAGGATGCACGCGATAGTTCTAGAGCTCATCGTGAAGCAACTGCATCGGGAAGTGGTGGCGATGGAAATAGTCAAAGTCAACAGTAAACTTACAGTTTCGTAGTATAAAAAAATAATTTTTCTTTATACTATGTAGGATGGATTTTAGTGAAGATTTTTCTGATATTTTAGAAAATTTGGTTCAGCTTAAAAAAAATGTTACTGTGATTCAAAATCAAATTAAAGGATTAGAATCAAGGGTAAAAAAGGAACAAGAAAAACAAAAGAAAACGAAACAACAGAGAAAGAAAACTAATTCTGGATTTGCAAAACCAACTAAAATTTCAGATCAACTTTGTCAATTTATGGGGATTGAAACAGGAACAGAATTAGCAAGGACGGAAGTTACCAAATATTTGCATGAATATATTAAAAAAAATTCTCTTCAAGTAGAAACAAATAAAACTTTAATTGTTCCTGATAATAATTTGAAAAACTTATTGGAATTAGAAGATGATGTAGCAAAAGAAATACATTTTTTTAGTTTACAAAAATATATGAATAAACATTTTGTTTAATTTTTTTTCAAAGTTTTCTTTCTTTTTTTTCCGGATTTTTTTCGCTTATTTTTTTTCTGCGTGGATCTTCTTCTTTTTTTTCTTCCAGCAAATTGATTTTTAATTTTAAATTGTTCCAAGATATCAGTATATTTTTGAATATTTGTATCAATTTCAGCTAATAAACGTTTATTATTTGCTATTTCTCCCTCTAATTCCTTAGGATTACGGAAAAATTGTCGCTCTTCTAATTCCTGCCCTTTTTGTGTTTGAACAGTTTTATATAATTGCAAAGATCGTAATAAATTCTCTAAAGACGTAATATCTTTTATCCTGTTTTCTTTTACTACTTTTGCTACAAAAGGAGTTATACTATAATTTTTAGATATTTCATTAAATGGAAAAACTGGATCTTTATAAAGGTATGATTGTAAATTATATCCAACCGAACATTTTAATTCACCATCGGATTTTAAACAATTTTTAGTGTAATCTATTAACTTACAAACATAAGCACCTAAATCAAAATAATTATCATATAATCCAAATGCATTTATAAGATTAGGTGATTGACATAAAAAAACTGGAAGATATAAATTTGCAACAGTTTTCCGTCTTTTAGTTTCATCCACTTCCCTACTATCTTCTATGTTAAGATTTAAAATATGTAAGTAATAAAGAGTTAATTCAGGTGGAATGTTCGCATCTGATTTTTTAGTAAGATCAACAACGCCTAGTTGAGAAGTTAATTCAAGAGAGAAACTCTCTGCATCACTTGCATTATAATTATAGGGTGAAATTATTTGGGTTCCTGAAATAGTATAATTATCTTGTAAAAATAAAGATCCTGTTATAACTTGCTCATGTTTTGGTTTTCGACCACACCATCCGAATTTTTTTCTATAATTAAACTCTAATGGGAAATTCATAACATTGGCATAAACAATTTCAGAATTGTTATGAATGTTTTTAACTTTTTCTGGGATAACCAAACTTTCATTTAAAGAGGGTAACCCTTTTCTATTTCCATGTTTTGTGTCAATCATTTCTATAACTTTTTCTTTTGTTTCCGGATGTGATTCATATAGATCAAAACAGTTCATATTTGATTCTTCAGGAATAGAAAGAAAATTATCATTTATAAACATCTGTAGGCGTAAGTCTATAAATGTTGTTTGGACATAATGACCAAATTTATGATTTCCTTTCAAAAATTGGAAAAATGTTTCGCTTTCATCATCTTCTTTACCTGCTGTGTAACACAATCGCCAAAATCCTAGATCGCTATGTGACCGATAGACTATAAAATTTGTTTTTTCATTTGTTGTTTTGTTGGTTGATAAAATATGCACTACTCCTCTATTTAAATAAGCATTTGGATCTTTTGATTTTAATTCAAAAACATAATTATCTAGTTCGATAGTTAATGTCATAGTTTTTTATAATAAGAAAAGAAAAAAGAGAAAAATTATTTAAAAACGTTTAAAAATTGATTTATAAAATTTAGAATACTATAATTTAATTAATCATGTCTAAAAGCAAAGTTACATTTTACATCGACGCAAGTTATTTCATATTCTACCGTTTTTATGCACTTACACAGTGGTGGAAGGTGGCAAAGAAAGATGAACCTCTGGAAATTCCAATTGAAAATGCAGAATTTGTAGAAAAATTTAAAAGCACCTTTGTTGAAAAACTTAAAGAAATTCCAAAAAAATGTGGTGTCAATCCTAAAAAAACAGAAATTACTATGATTGCGGCAAGAGATTGTCCACGTTCTGATATCTGGCGTAAAGAAATATTCCCCGATTACAAAGCCAATCGTAACTATGATGGATTTTTAGGAGGTCCTTTCTTTGCTATGGCTTATAATGAAGATTTGTTTAAGAAAGCTGGAGTTACAAAAACGATGATGCATCCTCATTTAGAAGCAGATGATTGTATTGCAATTTCTGTTAAAGAACAAATTAAATCTGATGCCGATGCAAGAATTTTCATTATTGCAAGTGATCATGATTATCTTCAACTAATTTCACCAAATATCAACATAATCAATCTCAGGTTTAAGCATTTAGCGGAGAGCAAGACAGGATCCTATGATGCAAAACAAAATTTATTTATTAAGACGGTTATGGGAGATACATCAGATAATATCCCATCAATATTTCCTAAATGTGGTTATGTAACAGCAAAAAAATGTTATGAAGATCCTGCATTCTTTGAAAAAAAGAAAACATCAGAAAGTGAAAAAAATTTTGAAAGGAATGATAAAATAATAAATTTTAATCATATTCCACATCATCTTATTAATGAATTTCTCCAATAATTTTATAAATTTCCATATCATCAACCAGTTTTTTTTCATAGTGAGCAATTACGCGAGGATTTTCAACATTTTTATTAATATCATCAGGATGATAAACTGTGCCTGAGTCATTAATCCAATACATAATTCCATTTATATCTTCAAGCCACACCTCAATTTGTTTTTTTACGATTTTTTCACCTTCGTCATTCACTTCATGAGTTTCAGGTTGCATATTAACAACTCCATGTGGGCATGCTTTTGAGTGAGTTCCACAAAATTCTGAGCCTGCTTTCTTACGGCGACTGCACTGTTCACCTGTTGCTCTTTTAGCAATACATTTTTCATGAAATGGAATTACATTTTTAATTCTTCGTCTTTTAGTATAGTCTTCTTGGACAAGATCTGGAAAACTATATTCACTAATGAATTGTCCAATATCATTTATATTTTCACCATTTTGAATTTTTTTAGCTACTAAAGTTTTGAACTCAGTAAAATATTTATCGATTGAGGCAGAAAGTTTAGATGGATCTAAAGTCATGTGAATGAATAAATGATTAAATAAAATTCATAACAAATTAGTTAATCAATTTTATTCGAAAATGTTAACTGTTTTATTTGGTAAAATATAATAAAGAAAAAGTAACCCAATACCAAAAAACATATATACACCATAATATTGAAACCCAATATTGAAGAAATTCGCCACAGCATTAAATATTAAAATTGATAAAACAGTTACAAAAATAACAAGTGAAAACCTAATTACTTTATTCATTATTTTTTATATTATTAATATAAAAAAAAGATGCCAATCAATCTATCATTTTCAAGTGTTTTAAAATATTTAATTTCTACTTCTCCTCTTTATGTAACTATATTCCTAGTATTAGGTTCCTTATTAAATCAAGATGTAAAAGGCTTAGTTTATCTAGGATTTGTTCTAATTGTTACACTAGCAGCAATTGGTCTTAAAAAGATTTTTAGAGGCGGAGGGAGACCAGCTGGATATACAGAAGATGCATGCCAATTATTTACTTATCCAGAGTTATTGACCACTATTTCAAATCCAGATTTAAATAGTGTATTTTTAGCATTTACAACTACCTATTTAATCCTTCCTATGGTTTATGGAGCGGCACCTTTGAACGCGCTATTGATCATATTTATGGGAACTTTAATTTTAGGAAATGGAATTACTCGAAAAAGCGCTGGATGTAATTATATAACTGATTTATTAGTCGGGAATTTAGTAGGAGCAGGATTGGGTGTAGGATTTTTTTATGCGCTTTGGTCCAAACAAGAAAATAGACATCTTTTATTTACCTCTGATTTAGGAAGTAATCGTGTATCCTGTAGCCGACCTTCTAAACAAACTTTTAAATGTGCGGTTTACAAGAACGGTCAGCTCATTAAAAATTTATGATGATTCTCTCTAAAGTAAACATTCAATTCACGTTTTAATTTCATTAAACGTTTTTTAGCCATAAAATCATTTCGCTGAATATCGTTTCCATAAATAAATTTTGCATTCCATGAATCTAGAAGTAATTTAAAATTTACTTTTTTATATTTATCCATAATTGAAAATGGTTCATATTTCTTTTTTCCTCGAATATTAACAGAATTGTGAAAATGGTAAATATAATTAATAAAGTCTTTTTTACTTTTTATTTGATTTAATGGTATATTCTTCAAATATGATTGTGCATGTTCACGACACGTTGGACATGGTAAATTATTACATATATCAACAACAAATTTTAAAAGTTGTGGACGCTCAGAAACAAAATTTTCTTCCTTAATTTGTTGTGACATCCAGTGTAATAATATCCATGTAAAAGTTCCCCATAACAAATGTTCATGATTGGGCATATCTCTCTACCTCGCTATTAAATACATATAAAGATAAAATTATGTCGTTTTAAAAATGAATTATATTATACCCGAAGGGTTTGATTTTTATGAAGAGTTAAATAAAACAATTGAAGCATCAAAAATTAGTTCTCCTGAGAGAAATATTCATGAGGAAAATAAGTGTCTGATAAGCGGATCAGACTTAAGTGAAAATGCGATTACTCTGGAATGTGGACATTCTTTTAATTATATTCCTCTCTTTAATGATTTAGTATGTTATAAATATCCAAAACAACAGGGACACTATATTTACTCTGATAATTTGTATTTGAAAGATCACGAATTAAGGTGTCCATATTGTAGACAAGTTCAAGAGAATTTATTACCTTATCTTCCAGATGTTGAAATTAAAAAGATTAAAGGGGTTAACTATCCCATGTCATTATGTATGGGCAAAAATACATGTTCCCATATTTTTAAAAGTGGAAAAAATAAAGGAAGGATATGTGGAAAAAGATGTTTTAGAGAGAAATGTAACCAGCATTTTAAACCAGCTATTAATCTTGAATCTTTTCAAACGACAAAAGAAGCATTATCAAAGTTAAATTTGGTGGATCTGAGAAAGTTAGCTAAATTAAAGGGCGCAAAAAAGTATTCTAAATTGAAAAAAAATGATTTAATAAAAATGTTAGTATCTATGTAAGTATGGATACCAAAGATCAATTAGTTAGTTATGTTAAGGAATGGGTAGCAATTGACGAAGAAATGAAGGGATTGCAAAAAGTTATGAGGGAAAAACGGCAGAAAAAGAAAGAATTAAATGATCTGTTAATAAATGTTATGAAACAAAATGAGATTGAATGTTTTGATACCAAGAACGGAAAGTTATTGTATTCAGTTAATAAAACTAAAAAACCAATTACTAAGAAAATGTTGTTTGAAACTTTACAAAAGTATTATAAAAATGACGAAGATAAAGCAAATGAATTGGCGTCATATATTTTAGAAAGCCGCGATGAAACAATTAAAGAAAGTATTAAAAGGAAAGATTAAAATAGTTAGAATTTAAATATATTTCTATATATACTTAATTATATATGGAATTGAGTGTTAAAAATAAAAAATTAAAGTTTGAAAAACCACAAGGTTACAAAAATTTACAAACTTCCAAAGTAGGTAAATAATTTTATTTTAAAACTTTACTATAAATATTTTTAATATCATACCATCCTATTTCTTTTATTTTACTTTTATATTTTTGTGAAAAAATTCCCCAATAAATTTGACATTCCGGTTGTTGATGTTCCATACATTTATCATAAATATTATTGATTAAATCCATTATCTCTTTTCTATTAATATAAATTAAAAAACCTGTAGCGCATATTCTGACATTTTCAGAATATTCTTTTGTAGCAGTCACTCTTCTGATAAAAGAAATTGTAGAACTCATATTTTTTGCATATCTTTCTTGTTTTTTAGCTGCATTAACTTCTTGAAATATATTTGTTTTTTTCTTTCTATCATGTCGAATAATAACAGACTTATCTTGGTTATTTTTAATAAGGGTTTTAACCTCATTAAGTGTTTTATCATCTGTAACTAATTTATGGTCGATATATAAAATTGTTTTTGCAGTTTTAAATTTGGGGAAATCATCTAAAAATTTTAAAAACTTAATATATTTAGCTTGTAGTGATGAAATTATATAGTTAGAGGATAATTCTTTATCTACAAAGACATAATTCCAACCTTTTGATATAATTTCATTTTTTAGATTTTTATTATTTGTAAAAAAATAACTATTTTCTTTGTCTGGTGAATTATGAACTCTGTTAAATTTTACACCAAATAAACAGCTTATAATAATTAAATCATTCATTTACATACTATAAATATATTTTATTTTACAAAAAAAAATGTAACTTTCATATTTTTTGTAATTTTTTTTATCTACTATTAAAGTATAACCAACTATGTTTCCATTATACTTTAATGCGTTACTCAAGGAGGATGGTTCTTTAACCAAAAATAGTGATGGGTCTTATTCGTTAGTTTTTACTAACGTTAAGAATAATGTTGTTTTGTATCAAACATGGGATGGTCATAATCCAACTTTTAATCAAAAACAATTTAAAGTTTTTTCCTTAACACAAAGCCAATTAGCAATTAGTTTTATTAATTATAATAAAGCCGTTGAAAATATTATAAAAAAAGAAGATCAAGCTGGATACATGTTTACACCCACTATGTTAATTAGATTAAATGAAAAAGAATATTGGGTGAAGGCAACAAATTATAAAGTAGAAAAATCACAAGAAGACCCATTAAGCAACGGGTATACAGTAACTTATACTTTATCACAAGAACTTAACACACTCCCAGATAATTATAACGGTCAAGTTAATATGATTTTAACTCAAGTTTTGTATTCTATGGTATCAAATGCTAATCCAAATACAAATTTTTTAAAATGGTTAGATATGGGGGCTCAAAATACTGGAAGTTTTGATCAAACTAAAAATATAAACTTAGTTAATAATGAATATAATGTTTATTTGGAAAATGAAGTTGAAATAAGCCAACTTTCAAATAATAATTATAAAATTTCAATCACTAATCCAAATGTTGTTTTATTTTATCAAATATGGAATAAACTAACTCCACTATCCAACAAAGAGGAAAAAAGAACAACTGCTTATACTTCATTCTCTGAATTTTACAGATACTTTAATTCACAACGTGACATTATTAATGATTTAAACATAAAAGATAAAAATGGTTATTACTATAACCCAGCTGCAAATTTAAGACTTATTAAAAATGGAGCAATTTTACCATTTTTAGTTGAAATAACAGATATTTCATTTGAAGAACAAGGATTAAATGAGCTTTCAACTTTTAATATGACAGTCAATACTTCTAAGTTTGAAATGTATAATTCAAATTTAAAAATTCAATTACCTGTAGGAAAATTTGATATGACTATGAATATTGATGCTCCAGCACCACCTCCAGGAAGAAGAGGAAATGGAGATTCTAATGGTGTTGATGGTGGAATGGAATTAGCTGGTGATATATTAGAAGATATTCTTCCTTTTTAATTTAATTTATACAAAAACTAATTTCATAACTTCATCAATATGGCTTACTTTATAAAACTTTATTCCCTCCAAAATTTCTTTGCGTTTTTCATATTTCACAAGAAATTTCTGGAAATCTTCTTCATTTTCTTCTGGGTAAATAAATTCTTTCACGCCAGCTTCAATTCCACCAATAATTTTAAGATCTAAACCGCCGATCGCTGTAACCTTTTTCTGCAAATTCATTTCTCCTGTGATAGCGACAGTATTTTTAATTTTCTTCTTAGTCAGTAAACTATATAACATAATTGTGATAGCTGTGCCAGCTGAAGGACCATCTTTATTTGTAGCTCCATCTGGACAGTGGATATGAATACCTTGCAATTTCGTTTCTTCCATCTTTATCCGTAATTTTTCTTGCTGAGCTTTGGTTAATAAATTCCAAGAAACAGTTCGAGCGACATTCATACTTTCTTTCATAACATCTCCTTGCATACCAGTCAATTTTAATTCTAAGAAATTTGAAGCGTATATAAAACAAGATTCAATCGATAGAATACCTCCCATTCCAAGTGTATTTGCCCATAGTCCATTTATAAGACCAGCTGAAGGGGTTTTATGAATAAGTTGGGGTTTGGCTTTGAAACGATCCTTCAAATAATTATTTTCAATATTTTCTTGAGTTAAAACGATTGGGAGTGAATCCGTCTCAAACGAATTCTCCAAAAGTTCCAAATTAATTTGTGAGAAAATTTCAAAGAGAATCTCCTTTAATTTTCTTACCCCAGATTCATTTGTATAACGGTTAATAACAAAACGAATTGTTTCATCTTCAATATGGATCTGATTTTGTAATCCTAACTTACCTGCTATCTCTTTCAATAAATGTTTTTTAGTAATTTCTATTTTATCAATTATGGTTAATCTTTCAAATTTAACCCTATGAATACGGTCTAATAGGATTCTATCTATGATACTAACATCATTATAAGAAAAAATAAAAAGGACTTTTGATACATCAATATCTATGCCATTAAAATATTTATCTTGGAAACGATCATTTTGCGATGAATCTATTAAATGCGTTAATATTCCAATTAATTCTTTACCATTTTCAGTTTTACTTATTTTATCTAATTCATCAATAAAAATAATAGGATTCATGCATTTACTTTCCATCAATATGTCTACAATTTTGCCCCATGTAGATCCAACATAGGTATAGTTATGACCTTCGAAGGTGCTTCCATTTGATGATCCTCCAATAGCTATAAAAGAAAAGGGTCTACTATTACCTTGATCATCAAGCAAACATTTAGCAATACCATTTTTGGCCAAAGAAGTTTTACCAACACCAGGTGGTCCCTCAAACCCAAAACAGTAGCCACTATTTTCTCCTGTTATCCACTGACCAACTATTCGTTTTATCTGTTGTTTTGCTTTATCGTGTCCATAAACAGAATTGTCTAACGTATCGTCAATATATCCCATATATTCTTTCACTTTTCCAATTTTATCATCTATATCTTCAATAGTTCTTGATATAATTGAATTATTTTTTGAGGATTCAAATAAAGTCTCATTTGTTTGAGTAAGAAGTTTCCATAAATCAGTATCTTTGTTAATTTTTTTTAAACAACTCTCTAAATCCTTCTTTATTGTGTCCGTTGATTTACCAGTATGCGTAATTTTAATATTCCAGTTTGTGTTTTTCTTTAAAAACTGATTAATACTATTAATGTTTTTAAGAAGTTTAGTTTTTTTACAATTGACAATATTATTTTTATCAATCTCAAAATAATGATTACTTATTTTATTTTTAGACTCTTTTAAGTCTCTAAAATATTTTTGAAGCTCAATATACGTTTTAATTGTAATAAGGTTATCATCTTTTATACTATTTGGAATCGTTTCTATTATCTTGTTATAATCATGAATCGTTTCTTGAATTATATCCATAATTTCTTCTTTTGCAAATTGTCCAAATGGAATTCTTAAAAGACCCTCTAAATATTGACGAGCTTTTGATCCAGTGTCATCACTTTTAGACTTAATTTCCTTTAATTTTATCATAGCTTTTTCCTTAACCGAATCATTAACCTTTAATAAACAAATTTGTTGTTCTAAAGGAATATTATTAGAAAAATTATATAACTCCTCTGTGTAAGCTAATGTATTACTCATAGCTTCTTTAAAATATTTTTTATAAACTATAGGTAAACTATCATAAAGAAGTGTTTGTTCTTTAGAATCAATCATATTGTTTGAATCTGTTGTTAACAAATCATAAAGTAAATATGCGATGTATTGAAAATCAGGCTCATTACTAAAAAGAAGTAACTGAATAATAGTATTACGTTTATCTAAAATTGATCCTCTGCTAAATTGTTTCACAATTGACATTAAAGATTTGGTTTTCAAAACTTTCATAGAGCTAATATTACTGTATAAGGTAGATCTTAGTTCGAGTGCTGTGTAAATTAATAGCTCTTTTATAGAAAGAGAGGAAATATACCTATCTACTAATTTTTCATCTATATCATTATCTAATTCACGAATAGCATTTAGTTTATTAACTAAAAATTTATTTTCAATACAATTAAGTGATATTTCATGAATAATACCAGTAACAATTAATGTTTTTTTTTGGTGATGATTGTGAATAACAATTTTTAATCCTGAACATTCCATTTTAAAATTATCACACTGTCGTAATGGATAACACTGAAAGTTTTTAGAATTTTTGGCAATCGCAAAATCTTCAAGTAATCCACACTGTTCATCCAACGAGTCTGGAATATTACTCCATAATATAGATTTATAATTTATGGGTTGAAAAAGTTTCATTAATAAATTTAATTGCTCAAGCTCCTCTTCTGGAACATTTGTTTGTATATAATTTTTATCAAGACATATATTAATAAAATCTTCTAAATTGGAACATCCATATTTTTTAAAAAGTGACGAAATATCATTTGTTACATTTTGTAAAAGTGTTAATTGCTCATTATAATTATTTTTTTTTACATCAGATGTAATTAAATGTATACTCTTAAATAGTAATTCCTGACAATCATTAAATATAGTTAAACCCGAAGATGAAATGATATCCAATAATTTTTGTTGATTTACAGAAATAGTTTGTCTATGTAATATTTCGGAAAATAACTGTTTTTTTTTTAAAATGAAATCTTTGATTTCATTTAGTTTTTTTTTTGATAGGGTGGAGGAACTATTTTCCATATTTTATATATATAGATAAAAATAATAAGTAAATACCTGTATATTAAAGTAGATAGATATCTTCCTATGGGAATACCAGCCTATTTTTCACACTTAATTAAAGAGAATAGAAAAATTCTTAAATCTCTAAAGTCCAATTCTAATTTAAAACCTGCCTATTTATTTTTAGATAGCAATTCAATTATTTATGATGTTATAAGAACTCAAACATTTACTCCCGATAATATACCTGAATTTGAAAAGGAATGTATTAAAGAAATATGTAAACAAATTAAATATTATATTTCCTTAGTTAAGCCATCAAAACTAACATATGTTGCATTTGATGGTGTTGCTCCTGTTGCAAAATTAAAACAACAACAAGCAAGACGATATAAAAATGATTATTTAAAAAATAAATTTTCCAAAAAGGAACTAGAGTGGAATACATCATCTATTACACCTGGAACTAAATTTATGAATTCTTTATCATACGAAATTAAAAAATATTTTAAAAATCGATCAAATATTATTATATCAGCAAGTGATCATTTTGGTGAGGGAGAACATAAAATTTTTAAATATTTACGAGATAGCAACTCTATTAAAAAATCAGATACTATTTTTGTATATGGTCTTGATGCAGACTTAATTATGTTGAGTCTTTCCCATCTTAAATATTATCCGCAAATTTATTTATTTAGAGAAACACCTCATTTTATTAAATCAATTGATAAGACACTTAATCCAAATGAATTATATGTTGTTGATATTCCTATGTTTGCCGAAAAAATTTCATATGAAATGAATACTGTTCCTAAAACAGAATCTATTTGTGATTATGTATTTATGTCATTCATGTTAGGAAATGACTTTATACCACATATGCCAGCATTAAATATACGAACAAATGGAATTGATCGCTTATTTGATGCTTATACAGCTACAATTGCCGGTAAATGTTCTCTTACTAAGAATGGGATAATTCTCTGGACGAACTTTAAAAAATTTATATCGTATTTGGCAAATAATGAATGGCATTTTATTAAACATGAATATGAAGTTCGTGAAAAGGCAGAAAAAAGGGTGCTTCGATATATGCACAGTAAAGAACCTGAGGAAAAATGGGATGTAAAACCCCAAATAGAAAGAAGTGTAGAGCATTTTATTAATCCGTATGAAGATGGGTGGCAGTGGAGATATTATAAGACGCTTACAGACGTAGATATTAAATTTTTTTCACCAAGAAAAATATGTATTAACTATTTGGAATCCCTAGAGTGGACTTTAGCATATTATATGGGAGATTGTAAAAATTTACGATGGTGTTACCATTTTATGTATCCACCTCTTCTTGAAAATTTAGTGCAATTTATACCTAGTTTTCAATCTGAATTAATAGAAAAAAATAACCACCAAATTTCATCTGATGTGCAACTTGCTTTTGTATTGCCCGAAACAAGTTCATATTTATTAGATGAAAAAATGAAAAATAAGATGAAAAAATTTTATCAAAAAGTTAAGGACTTAGAAATTGAGTGGAGTTTTTGTAAGTATTTTTGGGAATCCCATTTAAAACTTCCGCATATTTCTATAGAATATTTAGAAGCATAATATATGGGAAAAAATTTTATAGATAAATTTACTTATTTACATTTCGGTAGTGGGATTGTGAGTTATTATTGGGGTTTATCTTTGTTTTGGTGGGTATTTGTTCACACCATTTTTGAAATTTTAGAAAACAGTAAGAAAGGAGTTTATTTTATAGACAATTATTTAACGGTGTGGCCAGGAGGAAAACAGTCTTCTGATTCATTTATTAATTCACTTGGAGACACATTAGCGGCTGTGATTGGTTGGATAAGTGCATATTATATTTCAGGTGAAAGGTAAGATGGATTAATTGCGATCATACCTGAATCGATGAGTGGTTTTAGAGCAGCAATCTGTTGCTCCATAGATTCATAAATAAGAGCTTGTTTATCTAAAACTGCTACTATTGAATCCACAGCCTCCCAATAGTCCCATCCAAAAGCAATTGGTTTTTGATCATCATTTTCTTTAAGAATTTCATTAAAATGATGGTCACATACAAATAGAGGGAGAGTTGTCATATACTCATCATTCCCACATTTAGATCTTTCTTTGAAATGCCAAACAAAGACATGTTTCTTTTTATTGCCAGAACAAGAGGAATACACATCTCCACAACATGTGGGAGATTTAGGTTCGTCTGCATAATCTAGAATATAATCGATGGCTTCGTCCATAGTATTACCATAAGCAATTGGGATTTCTCCTTCATTAACAAGTAAAATTTGATTAAAGTGAAAATGACAAAGAGGAATCGTTATACATGATTTTTCAACTTCATTTGAATTTTTTAATTTCCATGTAAATATAAACGGGGAAGTAGTCGCATCGCAATCGGGACTCTCTCCACAGTAACACGAGAAATTTATTGAATCTGTCTTTGGAAGAACGCACATGTTGCTGATTGATGATACAAGTATCAGAGTTTCTGAAGTAAGCAAATTTTAGAAAAGTATTTCAATTTTTTTGAAAAAGAGGGAACAAATATAAAGGCAAAATGTTGATATATCTAAATGGCAACAATTGTAACTGAAATACCAGATAGAGAAGCATTTCAAGAAATATTAGACAGTAATGAAGGAATAATTTTATTAAAGTTTGGGGCATCATGGTGCAATCCATGCAAACTAATTTCACCGTTTGTTAATACTATGATATCAAAACTTCCTTCTACTTTTACAATTTATGATCTAGATGTTGACGACAATTTTGAAATTTATGCCTACTTAAAATCAAAAAAGATGGTAACAGGTATTCCTGCCATTTTAGCTTATTATAGAGAAAACAAAACTTTTGCATCAAATGAATCCATTTCTGGTGCAAATGAAGAGGATTATAAGAAATTTTTTACTGCATGTATAACTAAAAGTATTTCCTACAAATAATTGATCTTAAAAACTATTTATTTTTTAGATCTATTAATTGGGTATGGTTTATTTTACTACAGGAACTGTTATTTTTGTAGAAGGCGATAAAAAGGATGAATGGTGGATAGCTCAGGATTGGCAGGCTCAAAAATTCCTAGAAATTATGTGTTTTGGAGAAATGAAAACGATGGGAGGTTGTGTCGTTCCAACAGAATACGGCGAGATTTTTAGACATAATGGATTTGAGTATCAATTTATATTGGAAGAAAACTTTGGACCTTGTTTCCTAAAAAATAAAACAACTGGAAAAACCAGACAAATCATGTATTTCCATTTGGGAAAGGAAGATGAAGATCCAAAAAAATTATATAGGAATAGCACGATGAAGTAATTTATGTATTTGCCAAAAGAAATTGTAGAACATATATTTTATTTTTGTGATGAGGAAACTTTGTCAAAATTAAAAAATGATCTTTTTTTTAAAAATTACCATAAACGAATTAATTTTATTTTAGATAAACGAACAAGAGATTATTGGAATAATATTCAAATACAATTTGTTGCTTCAAAAATGAAATCAATTATGACTACGCATCAAGAAAATATGTTTTTTGGAGGATTTAAATTTAACCTTACAGAAGAAAGAATTAGATTTATGGATGAATGGCACCAATCAGATATAGAATTTTGTGTTCAGTTATCAAAATTTAATATACAAGAAGCAATTTTATATTTAAAAAATGAAAAAGAGAGGCTTTATAATAAATATAAATCTTTTCAAGATATGGATGATAGACCTCAATTTTTAAATAGGTATTTAGTAATGTCTCTTCAAGAAATGTTTAATTTATATATGCATCCTCCACAACTTTAATTTTTATTTATTAAAATTTCATTCTCATAAATATTTTTAATATAATGATAATCCATCAAATTTTCATGTGCTATTCTAATACAGATTGAGGCTTCGGAATGTTTTTTTAAAATTTCTTCTAGGCAATAATTATCACTTACTTCAATATATTTTACATAATTAATATTTTGATGTATAAATTCTAAAGCTCTTTCATTTTGCATAATAGATTGAGTTCCTTTATGAGCTATAATAATTAATTCTGCATTTAAATAAGTTTGGTTATAAATATAGCTTACTACTTGACTTAATGTTTGTTCGGGCATTCCTTGAAAAAGATCAAAATAAACACATATTTTTGGTAATAAATAATCTTTATTAAGTGTTAATGAACGATCCTCTTCGATTTCATCATCTTTTAATTTTTCTTTAATCCAAATTCCATTATTTGGATCTCCATCTATCAATTCTCCAATTTCGCCATCCTTTAGCTCCCCGTCTGAAGTAAAGGCCATACATCTTTGGTCTTGTTCGTTCACTACGAAATCAATTAAATATTGCTTTCTTTTTTTAACAATCATATATGTATTTCCCAAAGTCGTTTTTCCTTCATGATACACCCATTTATGTGTTGGATTTCCATAATAATGATGATTGAATTGAGTTAATTTAGTTTTTTCAAAAGGAACTATTTTTTTATTATTTTCTCCTTCAAATAAATGTTCAATTTCTTTTTTTTCAGTATTATGATATGCTGCCCAAATAGAATGTAACATATTAGTAAAACTCCTCACATAAAGATGAGTGTTAAACATTATTTTTTTTCTATTTGTAATAACTTTATTTTTAATAGATCTATAGTAATCTTGGTCAGTTGCTAGTTTAATAGCTTTATTTTTATATTCTTCAAAAGAATAACATACTAATTCATCTAAATCTAATGAGTTCAAAATACTTTTACCAACTCTATTATGATATGTTTCGGAAGTATATGTAATAAAGGGAACTCCTGCACATATAAGGTCAGCGTTGGTTGTATGACCATTAACTCTGTATGTATCTAATCCAAGATTAAAAATTTGTAATCGATTAAAATGTTGAAATCTTTGTTCCTTTTTAAGGTAAACCACTCGTTTTGGTTCAATACCATTTAATACAACATCAGAGATTAGCTGTTTTAAAAATAAATCTTCCTCTGTAGACGTAAGAATAGTAAAAACAAGATAACTGTTTGGGACAGCTTTTAATATTTCCATCCAAACAAACCATGTTTTCCTATCTAATTTATAATCTGAATTAAAATGGGTAAATATAAAAGCATCTTCGGGTAAATTAAAATATCCTCTTTTTACGAATTCTTCATTTTGAATAAAATCAGGATTATTTGATTGATAACAGTGCGGTAAATAGGCAATTTTTTCACGGTAATATTTTTGTGATTTTTCGGGAATAAGTATTTCATCAGCTACTAAATAATCAATTGTGGGTAGACCTAATGTTCCGGGATAACCTAACCAGTGTATTTGAATAGGGGCAGGTTTTTGAAGTAAAACATCCGTAAAATTTTTTACCATAAACCCTTGCATGTCTACTAAAATATCAATTTCGTCTGCTGCTATCTCATGAGCTAAAGAATTATAATCTGGTTTAGTTTTAACTGTTCCAAACTTATAAAATAAATCACTTACTGGTTCTCCATTAAGAGAATAAAAATAAATAGAAAATTGATCAGAGTATTTAGTCAGTAAACTAAAAAATCTAATACTTAATTGCCCACTTGGGCGACCGTGATGAAAATCCCTAGCAATAAATCCAACTTTTTTTAATAAAGAGTTTGGAGAACGTTCTTTATACAAATATTTTATAGTTTTATCTTTTTTAACATACCGATGATTATATAAATCTTTTTCAGTAAAATCTAATCTCATAACTCTTAAGTGCTCCCAATCAGTTATACCCAAAGGAGCATTTCCTTCTGAAGTATATATATTATACAACATACGATATATATACATTATATATTAGATAACTTTTAATAACGTTGTATTTATTAAACATTTGCTTTTAATAGGTTCTGATATCTTTCTATTTCTCTTATTTGGAGCTCTGTGTTCAAAACCATTTTCTCTCTCATATAAAATAATTTTCCAAACTTCATTTATCTTTTTAACAGCCTCACAAAACCACGCTCTATTTCTAAACACTAAAACACAACTATACTTATCTAAATACCAATAATTATTTTTAATCCATTCATACCCGTCTTTAGTTTTTGTTTGAATCATATTTTCTTCCCATATTTCAAATTCTTCTTTTGATTGATTCAAAGGAGGATATTCATAATGGGGAAACCCATCTTTTTGAAAATAAATATAAATGCCTTTCAATTTACCATTTTCCGTCTTATTAAAACTTTTTCCATCGTTATAAAATTCAATCGAGGTCTGATATTCTTTGAATCTAGTTTCTAAAAAATCACATTCGTTTAATTCACAAACATTCATTTGCATTTGCATCTGAATCCAATATTCCTCTTTTGGATTACCAGTAATAGGAACTGATTCGGAAAATCTATTTTTAACTTCAACCATTCGACCAAATCGAGATGATTTTGGATCAGTATTAATCCCATCAGGAGAGGCACCAATATTTTTAAAATCTTTATGAGGAATACAGCCAAAATCCTCAACTTTAGTGTTATATTTATCTTCATAAATGATTATAGATAACGGTTCATATTTCTGACCCCAGTGGAAGGGACTATCCACATTAACAGACGCATATTTTTCTGTGTTTAAAGGAGTGCATTTTTCAAAAATTAGATTATTTTTATGAGCATCGCTTGATAAAGCCTTCCATGCAGAGCTTGCAGAGATCATATTCCATCTATCTTCATACCATTTTGTAGTTCGTTGTTCATGTTGAGGAACTTCCCGAAGAAATTTAATAATTTGAGTTATTTTTTCTTTATTGATCCTAGGTTTTTCAAATGTTTTTTTATAAGAACGTCTCGGTAATGTTGTGGAAAAATATAAAGAACATGCTTTTTGAATTATATTTCTTAATTCTTCCTCAAATTCTTCATTATATATATTTTCAAAATTTTGAATTAAATATTCTAGCACAGAATCAAATAAATCTACATGAAATGATGGTTTTTGCATAGTCAAAAGAAACTCCTTCATAAAATGATCAATATAATCAAAAGCCATTTGTAAAATATCTTCCTTATCCTTTGTATTAAACTCAATCAGGCTATTTTCTTCCATAGCTAATTGAATACTCTGCATTATTTGTTCTAACATCTTTAATACTCTATATCAATTTTTTTTTGTAGGAGTTAAACATTTTACTGTTGAATGTCTATTATCGTGTCTTTCCAAAATAAATATATTATTTACATAAATCAAATTAGGTATATTAATAATTATTGATTTTTCCATATCATAAACTACTTCTTTAGTAGTATTAAATCTACGTTGATTTAATTTTTGTTTTAAAAATTCTTTTAGTTTTTTTATTTTAATTTCATCGTCAATATTGTTTTTTTTACAAAATACACCTGCATATTCATTTAGTCGTTTAAGTTTCATCGTTTTATCTAACTTGTTCCACGTTTCTTTTTTATTAAGTTTAATTTCTTGATCTAAAAGCATAGAAATCTCATTCATTTTATTTATTATATTATAATATGATTTTAATTTTAAATGGATAAACGTATTTCATTAAAGAGAGAGAAAAATAAACGCGCATGTAAAAAAGAAATTCCTGATTTATCACATGATGATACAATTAGATATTTAAAAGAATATTTTATTGAAGATAAAAATGTAAATATGAATATTAAAAATTTAATTTATTATGAAATTAAGAAAAAACTAGATTCCTATAAACGTCAGGATATTAAAAAGAATAAATATAATCATGACGTATTTATTTCTCTCGATGAATGTTATTCAAAATTATTATCTTCCAACATGAATTGTTATTATTGTAAAAATAAAATGGTTTTACTTTACAATTTTTCACGCCAAGAGAATCAGTGGACCTTAGAAAGATTGAATAATTCGATAGGTCATTCAAATGATAATACGGTTGTATCTTGTTTAGATTGTAATTTAAAAAGGGGCACAAGAAATAGTGATAGTTTCCAATTTGCAAAACAATTGGTTATTAAAAAGGTATAAAAATATACAAAAAAATATTTATATATCAAGTTTCCTATGTCTTCATCACAAATTGCCACACAAAATGATCTTTTGTTAGTAAACTTACAAAAATTTTATAAAAAAGATAATAATCTAAAAAAGATGTTAGACATTATTAATGGGGAATCACGGATTTCATTAAGAATTGTGGATTGGTTTGCAACGAATTATGCCAAAAAATTCTTTTCTGTATATATTGTTTCAAAAAATGGCACTCAAGAACGATTTAATGTTTATCGTGATTATAAACTTAAATTGAAGGCCTATTCAAAACGAAGATTTGATCCATTTTGTAGATGGGAAAGAATTAATATTCCTTATGGGGAAACAGATAAATTTATTCAAACTACAATTGGGCAACTTAATTTTTTTAAGTGGGCCATCGAAAATAATGTCATTAAATATATTGAAGAAAATTTTAGTGAAATTGAACATGATATGAATAGTAGAAACAGCACAGCTAAAAATAAAGATAAGGATGGTTCTCTAACAACTGGAAACAAAACACGAAAACGCCGCGAAGAACTATCGGTTTCCGCTGTAAAAACAGTTAAGAAGGAAGAAGTTGAAATTATCGTTAAGTTTGATTAATAGTATAATTTATTTTTCTCGTTTATAATATATATTATGCCAACCCACAAAAGATATGTAAAGAAAGGAAAATCTAGAAGAAAAATAGGAAAGATGCAGAAAAATGGTAAATCTAAAAAAGGTAAAGGTAAGACTTCTTCTCGTGTTAAAAAAACACGAAGACGGCGGGGTCAGGCTGGATCTGGATGGACAGGCAAACGTTTGGATGAACTTCGGGATGCAGCAAAAAAAGCTACTGCTTCAATTAGTGTAGATACTTTAGACCCAATCGAACAAGATAACGAAATCTTTGATATTACCAATATTCCAGAGAGTATTAAAAGATTTAATACTTATTTAGGATTAAAAAAACATGGAAGAAGATATAGATTACAAGCAGTTGAAATAAGTAAATGTCATAAAAAGTTGAGAGGATATTATACTGCTCCTGCCTGTATAAATTTAAAATTTAGAACTAAAGTCGGACCATATGTTTCTGAAATGGATCGTCAAATTGGACCATTAAATGATTTTAAAGATGGACACAGATTAAATCTTCCGTTTATTGTATTATTTAATAAAATGCAGATAAGACCAGATGGATTTGATGTAACAACTGTTGAAAAACAATTTCATGATGGAGTGCCCGAACATCAAATCCTGCAATCTTCTTTCATCGCCGATCATAAATTTCCTAGAGAACCAATTGATCCAAGAACGTTTTTAGCTCAAAAAGAAGACGATCTTGAAACTCTTAAACAACGTGCTGCCAGTGATAGAGCTAGTCAAGAAGGGAGAGAAAGAGCTAGACAAGTAGCAGAAGAACAAAGACAAAAAGCAGAAAGAGAAGAAATAGAAAGACAAAAAGCACAGTTTGCTAAATTACATGCTGAAGTAGAAGCTGACCGAAAAGCAGAGGAAGAAAAAGCAAAGGCTGAAGCTGAAGCGAAAGCAAAAGCTGAAGCTGAAGCGAAAGCAGATGCCGAAAGACAAGCTAGGCAAGAAGCAGAATTTAGAAAGACTGCGGAAAAAGTAGGACGATTTGCCGTAGGTAAATACAACTAAATAAAATAAAATAAATTAATTTCTTTGCATATTATAACATGGCATATGAATCTGCTATAATTCCTTATCCCTATTTTAGACCCCTCACAATTTTTAATGCATTTATATTAACAGCTATTACCGTTGGAATTGTTACCGCTTTATCAATTGAAGCCCAAGCCTATTTTGTCCATCAAGAAGAAGAAAGAATAAGTTTTGAAATTTTAGAACGTGAAAATAATGTAAGTGGAGTTCATTATCCAGGTGATAATATAAAACGGTTTACTACTACCGATAAAGATCCATATGATTATTCAATCGCTTTTAGTAGAGCTATTAGAGTATCCCTTGTTTCGGCATTAATTAGTTTAATAGTTTATTTTATCATGTTTTATTTAGTAGGTTTTGGGGGTGGAATGGTTTCTGAAAAAAGAAAATGGCGTCTATTTACATCTAAAAGAGCCTAATTTTTTTTATCACCTTAATAAAATGGCATATGAATATTCATTAATTCCATATCCCTATTTAAGACCAAATAATTTATTTAATGCATTTGTTTTAACTGCATTAGCAGCGGCAATTGCTAGTGCCCTTTCTATGGAAATCAGAACATATTTTATTCAAAGAGATAAAAAATTCAAAGGTATAGTTTCTTTTGAAGCTGATGTTTTTTATAAACGAGTTACATATGTCTTAGCAGCAGCATTCACTGTAACATTTTGTGTATATTTAATTATGTATTTTATTATGGGATTCGGTGGAGGTATGGTATCAGCAAAAAGAAAATGGCGTTTTTTTTCATCGGTTAAAGCTTAAACATAGTTTATATAATTTAATTTATGGGAAATAAACAAACAATTCAGAAAGTAAATTTTGAGGATATACAAAATATACTTTCTTCACATAATAACAATATTTTGTTAATTAATACTCTTAAAAATAATAAAGAAGCTCAAAATTGTATTCTTCCACAAACAATTCATTTTTCTCAGGAAGAAAAAATAATAAATGAATGTTTACAAAATGATAAACATAGAGTTATTATTATTTATGGAGAGAATTCAAATGATTTATCTATATATGAGAAGTATACTCAATTAACAGATCTTGGGTTTACAAATGTCTATGTTTACCCTGGAGGTATGTTTGAATGGTTACTTTTACAGGAAATTTTTTCGGAAGAACATTTTAAAACTACGCAAAAAGAGTTAGATATATTGAAATTTAAACCTAAAAGCGGAATGAATATTGAAGTGATTTCCCAAAACCATTTTTAAATTGAGCACATTTATTATACGGAATAGCCCCTTTAATTTGATTTAATTGAGTTGGAGTTAACTCTCTATTAATTCCTGGAACAAACGGTGTTCGGCTTTCTCTACCTGCTATACCTTCCCGTGCAATAGTATTATTAAATATTTGGGTTCCCGTTGCCTGTGTATTTGGGTTTTCATTTTCCAATTCACAATAAGGATGAATTAATTGAAAATATTTAGAAACATTCCTGCGTGTTGTATAGTCAGTAAAATTATAAAAATGTTTACTGTTATGATCTATTTTAAAATTTTCATCTGGTTTACAAGAAGCCTTATTGCGAGCTTGTTGAAAGGTTCGTAAGCCTTTTTTTTTATCATAATATTGTTGATAATCAAAAGACTGAGTATTAATCCAAATTGGATTTGGAAAAAAAGAATTTGAAACAGTTGGTAAATTTATATTTTCAATCGGTCTTATAAAATTAACCATCTTATAAATATACACTAGAATAAGATTTTTTATTTTGAATAATTAATTGATCAACAATTTTAACCCACTCAATCATTTTATCTTCATTCTCATTTGCATCAATTAT